>Ga0255338_1000797_pt1 | contig 79220 bp, 74 predicted proteins | sample MeOH1_35cm_T4_19_FD_203715 | JGI IMG/M metagenome (GOLD analysis project Ga0255338, IMG submission 203715) | Sandy soil microbial communities from University of British Columbia, Vancouver, Canada - MeOH1_35cm_T4_195 | ecosystem: Engineered > Artificial ecosystem > Sand microcosm > Unclassified ... | reverse complement strand
CGCCGTCAACGTGGTCTTGCCGTGGTCCACGTGACCAATCGTGCCGACGTTGACGTGCGGCTTGGTCCGCTCGAATTTTCCTTTTGCCATTTCAATTCTCCAAAGAGCATGCCCGTGTCGGGTTTAACGTCTGCACTGTGTTGCCTGGTCCTTCGCCACGGGCAGCGAAAGGCACACAATCGCAGACAAAAGAACTAGGCGAAAACAAGGCAGCTTCGCCGCCTTGTCCTTGTTTACTTTGCCCTGGCGGCGACGATCGCCTCGGCCACGTTGCGGGGAGCCTCGCTGTAGTGCTTGAACTCCATGGTGTACGTGGCGCGGCCCTGGGTGGCCGAGCGCAGCGTGGTCGAGTAGCCGAACATTTCCGACAACGGCACCTCGGCCTTGATGACCTTGCCGCCGCCGACCATGTCTTCCATGCCCTGCACCATGCCGCGACGCGAGGACAGATCGCCCATCACGTTACCGGCGTAATCTTCGGGCGTTTCGACTTCGACCGACATCATCGGCTCGAGAATGACCGGGCCGGCCTTGCGGCAGCCTTCCTTGAAGCCGAAGATGGCAGCCATCTTGAACGCGTTCTCGTTGGAGTCCACGTCGTGGTACGAGCCGAAGTGCAGCGTGACCTTCACGTCCACCACCGGGTAGCCCGCGAGCACGCCGGCGGTCAGGGCTTCGATGACGCCCTTCTCCACCGCGGGGATGTACTCGCGCGGCACCACGCCACCCTTGATCGCGTCGACGAACTCGAAGCCCTTGCCCGCTTCGTTCGGCTCGATCTTGAGGACGACGTGGCCGTACTGCCCCTTGCCGCCGGACTGGCGCACGAACTTGCCTTCGCTGTCCTCGACGGTCTTGCGGATGGTTTCGCGGTAAGCCACCTGTGGCTTGCCCACGTTGGCCTCCACGCCGAATTCGCGCTTCATGCGGTCGACGATGATTTCCAGGTGCAGCTCGCCCATGCCGGCGATGATGGTCTGGCCCGACTCCTCGTCGGTCTTGACGCGAAACGACGGGTCTTCAGCGGCCAGGCGCGACAGGGCGATGCCCATCTTTTCCTGGTCGGCCTTGGTCTTCGGCTCGACGGCCTGCGCGATCACCGGCTCGGGAAACACCATGCGCTCCAGCGTCAGGATGGCGGCGGGGTCGCACAGGGTCTCCCCGGTGGTCACATCCTTCAGCCCGACGCAGGCAGCGATGTCGCCGGCGCGGATTTCATCGACTTCAAGCCGATTATTGGCATGCATCTGCACGATCCGGCCGATGCGCTCCTTCTTGCCGCGAACGGGGTTGAAAACCGTGTCGCCCTTGGACAGGACGCCGGAGTACACGCGCACGAAGGTCAGCTGGCCCACGAACGGGTCGGTCATCAGCTTGAACGCCAGCGCCGAGAACTTTTCGCCGTCATCCGCCTTGCGGGTGGTTTCCTTCTCGTCTTCATCCATGCCGGCAACCGGAGGAATGTCCACCGGCGACGGCAGGTAGTCAATGACGGCATCCAGCATGCGCTGCACGCCCTTGTTCTTGAAGGCCGTGCCGCACAGCATCGGGTGAATTTCAGTGGCGATGGTGCGAGTGCGCAAGCCCAGCTTGATCTCGTCTTCGCTGAGAGTCCCCTCTTCGAGGTACTTGTTCATCAGCTCTTCGGAAGCTTCGGCAGCCGCCTCAACCATTTTCTCGCGCCACTCGTTGGCCAAGCCGACCAATTCGGCCGGGATTTCCTGGTATTCGAACTTCATGCCCTGCGAAGCCTCGTCCCAGATGATGGCTTTCATCTTGAGCAGGTCGACCACGCCGGTGAAGCTTTCCTCGGCGCCGATCGGAATGACGATGGGCACGGGGTTCGCCTTCAGGCGCAGCTTCATCTGCTCGTAGACCTTGAAGAAGTTGGCGCCGGTGCGGTCCATCTTGTTGACGAACGCCAGACGCGGCACCTTGTACTTGTTGGCCTGGCGCCAGACAGTCTCGGACTGCGGCTGCACCCCGCCCACGGCGCAGTACACCATGCAGGCGCCATCGAGCACGCGCATCGAACGCTCCACCTCGATCGTGAAATCCACGTGGCCGGGGGTGTCGATGATGTTGAAGCGGTGCTCCGGGTAGGACAGGTCCATGCCTTTCCAGAAGCACGTCACGGCAGCGGAAGTGATCGTGATGCCACGCTCCTGCTCCTGCTCCATCCAGTCCGTGGTGGCGGCGCCATCGTGGACTTCCCCGAGCTTGTGGGTCACGCCGGTGTAGAAAAGGATGCGCTCGGTGGTCGTGGTTTTGCCGGCGTCGATGTGCGCCGAAATACCGATGTTGCGGTAGCGCTCGATAGGCGTTTTGCGGGCCATGATGGTCTTTCGTTGAAATGGGCACAGGCCCGCTCGTGGCGGGCCCGCACTCCAGGATATGGGGACGGTCGTTAGAAGCGGAAGTGGCTGAAAGCCTTGTTCGCCTCTGCCATGCGGTGCACTTCGTCACGCTTTTTCATGGCGCCGCCGCGGCCTTCCGTGGCTTCCATGAGTTCATTGGCCAGGCGCATCGCCATGGACTTCTCGCCGCGCTTCTTGGCCGCTTCCTTGAGCCAGCGCATCGCCAGCGCCAGGCGGCGCACCGGGCGCACTTCGACCGGCACCTGGTAGTTCGCGCCGCCGACGCGGCGGGACTTCACCTCGACCATGGGCTTTACGTTGTTGATGGCCATGGTGAAGGCTTCCACCGGGTCCTTGCCCGGGTTCTTCTTCTCGATCTGCTCGAGCGCGCCGTAGATGATGCGCTCGGCGATCGCCTTCTTGCCACCTTGCATGATGACGTTCATGAACTTGGCGAGCTCGACATTGCCGTACTTGGGATCCGGCAGGATTTCACGTTTGGGGACTTCGCGACGACGTGGCATTTTTTCACCTCTTCAATTTGCTTCAGCTGGCCGTTCCCTTGCGGGCGCCCTGAAAGCCATCAGGCTTTCGCTTACTCGACCCACACGGACGATTCCGCGCTTCGGGTCACTACGCACATTCAGCCTGCCAGGGCCGAACGAGCACCGACAAACCACAAAACCCTTAGGCCTTCTTCGGGCGCTTGGCGCCGTACTTGGAACGCGACTGCTTGCGGTCTTTCACGCCCTGCAGGTCGAGCGAACCGCGCACGATGTGGTAACGCACACCGGGCAGGTCCTTGACGCGGCCACCGCGCACGAGCACCACCGAGTGCTCCTGCAGGTTGTGGCCTTCGCCGCCGATGTAGGAAATGACTTCGAAGCCATTGGTCAGGCGGACCTTGGCGACTTTACGAAGGGCCGAGTTCGGCTTCTTCGGCGTCGTTGTGTACACACGCGTGCACACGCCCCGGCGCTGGGGGCTGTTCTGCATCGCGGGGCTCTTGGAGTTGGTCTTTTCGACCTCCCGCCCCTGACGCACGAGTTGATTGATGGTTGGCATTGAACGTCCCTAAACGTCGATAAAAACTGACTACCGCGGATGCGGCAATGAAATAACTCTCCCGCCCCAAATTGCGGGAAAGCCCTCAAGTATATCCCGTGTGGCGAAATCGCTCAATGTGCGGCCGACACCGGCGGCTGGAATTCGAACCGGCCGGCGTGCTGAAGAAGGCCGGCTACAAGTTCGAGCGATGGCTCGACCCGGCGCTCATGAGGCGCCGGCTGGGTCGCCCGGTCACTTGATCCAGAGACGGACGGCGTCCCAGGCGCGGCTGAACACCCCCGCCTGCTCGACCGACTCCAGCGCCACCAGGGGCACCTCCAGCAGCTGCTGGTCGCCCGAACTGATTTTCAGTGTCCCGACCGACTGCCCCTTGGTGAGCGGCGCAATCAGGGGGTCGGGCCGCGCGACCTGGGTCTTGACCCGGGACGCCGTGCCGGCAGGCACCGCCACCACCACCGCCTCGGGACGGCCGAGCTTGGCCGTCTTCTGCGCGCCCTTCCACACCTGGGGCGTGACCACAGCCTGGTTCGCATCGAACAGCTTGATGCCCTCATAGGCGGTATAGCCCCAGTTGAGGAGCTTTTGCGCTTCGTTGGCGCGGGCGGTCTCGCTGCTGGCGCCCAGGATGATCGCCAGGAGGCGGCGCGCGCCCATGTTCGGGAAGTCGCGCTTGGCGGTGGCGATCAGGCAATAGCCCGCCGCGGCCGTGTAGCCGGTCTTCAGGCCATCGACCGTCGGGTCGCGGAACAGCAGCATGTTTCGGTTGGTGTCGTTGGCCGTCGGCGTGCCCTCGTAGCGATACTTCTTGATCGCGTAGTAGTGCATGTATTCCGGAAAGTCCTGCATCAGGCGGGTCGACAAGATGCCCAGGTCCCGCGCCGTGGTGATGTGGCCGGCTTCGGTCAGGCCTTCGGGGTTCTTGTAAGCCGTCCCCTTCATCCCCAACGCCTTGGCCTGGTCGTTCATGAGCTGGACAAAACGCTCGGCGGTGCCGCCCACACCCTCGGCCAGGGCGACGGTGGCATCGTTGCCCGACTGCACGATCATGCCCTTGATCAGGTCGTCCACCGGCACCTGCATGCTGGGGTCGATGAACATGCGCGATCCCGGCATCTTCCACGCCCGGGGGCTGACCGGCAGCCCCTGCTTCAAGTCGATCTTCTTGCTGCGCAGCGCATCGAAGACGAGGTACTGGGTCATGAGCTTCGTCAGGGACGCCGGCTCCACGGGGACGTCGATATCGCGGGCGGCCAGCACCTGGTTGGCCGACACGTCGATCAGCAGGTAGCTGCGCGCTGCGATTTCAGGGGGTTGCGGCACCTGGGCCGCGGCGGCAACTGACAGAAGGAAGAGAAACGGCGCCAGCAGCGCCCGCAGGGGTTTTTTCATGGATAACCGGTTCAGGAACGGAGGTGCCGCAGCACCAGGCTTTTCAGGAGGGGCAATTGTCCGTGAAAGAAATGGCCGCCCCCGGGAACCACCGTAACGGGAAGTGACTGGGGCCGCGCCCAATCCATCACCGAGGCCAGCGGCACCGTGTCATCCTGCTCGCCGTGCACGACGAGGGTCCTGTCGTGCGCTTCGTGCGGCAGGGCGGCCACCTCGAAACGCGAGGCCGCGGTGCCGACCAGCACGATCTTTTCGATCGCGCGCGCGCGCCACAGCGCCTCGAGGGCGCGCGTCGCCACGAAGGACCCGAACGAGAAGCCGGCGAGCGCAAGCGGCCCTTCGCCCGCCTGGTCGGCGACCAGCGCCACCATGTCCAGCGTTTCGCCGCGGCCCTCGTCATGCTCGCCCTCGCTGGCGCCCACGCCGCGAAAGTTGAAACGCAGCGCCGCCCAGCCGGACTGGACGAACGCGCGGGCCAGTGTCTGCACCACCTTGTTGTCCATCGTGCCGCCGAAGAGCGGATGGGGATGCGCGATGACCGCGGTGCCGCGAAGGGCATGCCCCGCGGCGGGCTCGTCGCGCAGGACCTCGATCGTTCCGGCGGGTCCGGCCACCCGGAAACGGCGGGTCAGGGAATTCATGCGCCGGCTACCGGCCGAGGTGGGGAGGCGTGAGCAGGCGCTCGACGACGCGGCCGTCCTTGAGGTGCGACTCGACGATCTCGTCGATGTCGTGCTCGTCCACGTACGTGTACCACACGGCTTCCGGGTAGACCACGGCCACCGGTCCGGCGGCGCACCGGTTCATGCACCCGGCCTGGTTCACGCGCACTTGGCCCGGGTTCGCCAGCCCCAATGCCTTCACCTGCGACTTGCATCGGTCGTACGCCTCGCGCGCATGGTGCTGCGCGCAGGAGGCCTCGCCGTTGTCCCGCTGGTTCAGGCAGAAGAAAATGTGGCGCTCGTAATACGGCTGGTTCGTCTCGGTCATCCGGCCATTCTATTTTGCGGATCCCCGCGCGAGACGCGAACCAGGACATAGGCCAGCGCGGCATAAGGCCAGAGCCATCCCAGCCACTGCGCCAGGCCGTTGAACCGGATGAAACGCCCCTGCTCCCACGTCTGCAGCGTATGCGCGAAGTAGGCGCTGGCGGGCGCCTGGTTCAGCAAGCTCAGGTGCACTACCAGCGCCACCAGCACCAGCGCGGCGCAACCCCGCGCAGGAATGGGCAGGAACGACAACGCCAGCACCAGCGCCGCCGCGAGGCCGACCGACACCGGCAAGCTCAGCCAGGCCCACGCGTGAGAGGGCCCCCAACTCAGCGCCGCCGAAAGCGCTGTGGCGCAGATGCCCATGCCGATCGCGGCGACGGCGAACAGCGCGCGGCGGCCCGTCGAGCGGATGATCGAGTAGCCCAGCAGGCAGGGCACCAGGGCGCCCAGGGCCACGCACACCAGTTCGGTGACCGGCACCAGCGGCTGCAGTTCGACGTCGCGCACCGGGAGCCACTCCAGGAAAGGCGTGTCGAGCAACCAGTCCGCCAGGGCCGTTTCGACCCGCTCGAACACCTGGCCCAGGCCCAGAGGGACGGCGGCCGGGAACAGCAGCGCAAAGGGCCACAACGCGAGCAACACCAAGGCCCCGCGCGCGTCTTCGACGAACCAGCGGACACGGAACCGGCTCCAGCGGTCGATCGCGCCCGCCAGCTCCAGCCCACCTGCCACGACGGCGCCGACCAGGGCGCCGGCGACGTTGAGCCCGAAATCCACGTTCGACGGCACGCGCGACGGCAGGTAGGTCTGCAGCGCCTCCATCGACAGGGCCAGCACCGCCGCCGTGAGCACCGCGACCATGATCGCCGCCAGGTTGGTGGGCGGGGAGCGGCGCTGCCTCCCGCGGCGCAGGAAGCTCAGGGCCAGCAGGAACCCGAGCGGCACGTAACCCGCCACGTTCGCCGCGACGTCGAAGCCGGTCCAATACCGGGGCAACGAACTCCACAGGAATTCCCAGGGCGCGATGCCCTGGTCACGCCAGCCCGAGAACGGGTAAAGGCTGGCATAGACGATCAGCGCCGCATAGGCCTGGGACAGGGGCCAGGCAGAGGTCTTGTGCATCCCCTAGCGCCTCAGAGGGGCTTGACCACGGCGAGCACCACGGCCGCCAGCATCAGCAGGATGGGCACCTCGTTGAACCAGCGGTACCAGAGATGGGAGCGCCGGTTGAGCCCCGACTCGAAATGCCGCAGCAGCGGCGCAGAGGTCCCGTGGTAGGCGACGGCGAATGCCACGACGACCAGCTTGGCCGTCAGCCAGTCCCATCCCGTGCCTCGCCCGATCCCATAGCCAAGCCAGAGCCACAGGCCCAGCCCCAGCGCCGGCACCGCGATCAGCGTGCTGAAGCGCAGCAGCTTGCGCGCCATCAACAACAGCCGCTCGCGCTCCGCGTTCGACCCGGCCGGGACCATCGCCAGGTTGACGAACATGCGCGGCAGGTAGAAGAGCCCGGCGAACCAGCTCGCGATGAAGACGATGTGGAGGGACTTGACCCAAAGCATGGGCGCAAGTGTAGTGGGGGGCCAAAAAAAACCCCGGCTCAAAGGCCGGGGTGGTAAGCCTTTTTGCTGTCACACATTAAGGCGCCCGCTCAGGGAGGAAAAGCGGGGAGCGGCGAACCGCCCACGCGTAATTTAACAAACCCCCCGGCCCCTTTCAAGGGCACGGCCCGGCTTTTGCATGGCCCGACTGAGACACATCAGGCAAATCAACGCTGGGAGTTCACCTGGCGCACACAGCAACCGGACCGACTCTTGCGCGCACGACTTCAGCCCGTCGCCCCGAATGGAGGACAATTTCCCGCATGACACAGCACGCCCCGTACCCCCAAGGCCGGCCACGCCGCCTGCGCCGCGACGAGTTCACCCGCAACCTGGTGCGCGAAAACAACCTCGCCGCGCATGACCTGATCTATCCGGTGTTCGTGCTGGATGGTGCGCAGCGCCGTGAGGCCGTGCCCTCGATGCCCGGCGTGGAGCGCCTCAGCGTGGACCTGTTGCTGGCGGTCGCCGAAGAGTGCGTCAGGCTCGGCATCCCCGTGATGGCCCTGTTCCCGGTCATCGACGCGAGCCTGAAGACCGAAGATGGCAAGGAGGCATGGAACGCCAAAGGCCTGGTGCCGCGGGCCGTGCGCGAACTCAAGGCACGGTTCCCCGGCCTGGGCGTGATGACCGACGTCGCGCTGGACCCGTTCACCAGCCACGGACAGGACGGCTTGCTGGATGAGACCGGTTACATCCTCAACGACGAAACGGTGGAGGTGCTGGTACGCCAGGCGCTGACGCAGGCCGAGGCCGGCGTCGACATCGTCGCGCCGAGCGACATGATGGACGGGCGGATCGGCGCCATCCGCGCGGCGCTGGAGTCGAATCGCCACATCCACACGCGCATCATGGCCTACAGCGCCAAGTATGCGAGCGCGTTCTACGGCCCGTTTCGCGATGCGGTCGGCTCTGCCTCCAACCTCGGCAAGAGCAACAAGAAGGTGTACCAGATGGACCCCGGCAACACCGACGAGGCGTTGCGCGAAGTGGCGTTGGACATCGCCGAAGGCGCGGACATGGTCATGGTCAAGCCAGGCATGCCCTACCTGGACGTGGTGCGACGGGTGAAAGACGAGTTCCGCATGCCGACCTTTGCCTACCAGGTGAGCGGCGAGTATGCGATGCTCAAGGCGGCCGCGCAGAATGGTTGGCTCGACCACGACGCCGTGATGATGGAAAGCCTGCTCGCCTTCAAGCGGGCGGGTGCCGACGGGGTGCTGACCTATTTCGCGCTGGATGCCGCCCGCAAGCTGCGCAGCTGACGCAAAATCCGCGCATGCACATCGTCGAGTTCGCGGCCGGCACCCTCCGATTCCTCGAGCAGGTACCGACTGCGGCGCCGCAGGCCGGCTTCGTGTGGATTTACCTCGAGCGCGAGTCCCTGGAGAGCGAAAGCGCCCTGCTGCAGCAGGCGGCCCAGTCGCTGGGCGGCTCGGCGGTGCTGGACCTGCACCTGAAAGACCTGGGCAATCCCTCGCACCCGTCGCACTACGACTACACCTCGGTCTACGACCTGGTCATCTTCCGCCGGCTGGCCACCGAAGCAGAGGTTCGCGCCGAAGGGCACGAGGCTGAAGCGGCGTCCGGCATGCTGGCGGCCTTCAGCCGGATCCGCACCCGCGCCGTGGGCTTCGCCGTGTTCGACCGGCTCCTGATCACCGTGCACCCGGCGGGCTGTTTCGCGGCCGACACCTTCATCCAGCGCTTCCTGTCCGATGCGCTGCAAGCCGAAGGACTGAGCGCGGCGGCGCGCAGCCGCCTGCCCACTGGCTCGTCGGACCTGATGCTGCGCATGCTGAACATGATGGTCGACAGCTACCTGGAACTGCGCAAGGATCTCGGCAGCGAACTGGATCGCTGGCAGCAGGTGCTGCTGGGGCCGCGCCCGCGCGGCGCCGACTGGGGCGCACTGATGTCGGCGCGAACGGCGCTGCACATGCTCGAGGACCTGTGCGAGGAACAGAATGACGCCATGCAGGAGTGGCTTGATACCCAGCGGGAGCAGCCGGCTCCCTCGATGCCCCAGGCCGAGCGCGACGGCCTGCTCGCCCGGGCGCGCGACGTGATCGAGCACATCCAGCGCGTCGTGCACCACGTGCGCCGGATGGAGCACGGGGCCGAGACCGCGGTGCAGATCCACTTCTCGGCACTGAGCCACCGGACCAACGAGATCATGCGGGTACTCACGGCGCTGACGGCCGTGTTCCTGCCGCTGAACTTCATCACCGGCTTCTTCGGCATGAATTTCGAGTTCCTGCCGCTGATCCACTCGGCGCAGGCCATGTGGGTCATGCTGGGCCTGATGGCCGCGGTGTCACTCACGGTGCTGGTCGTCTTCTGGCGCAAGCGCTACCTTGCGCGAGTCGGGCGTTAGCGTCCAAGGCAGCGCCATGAGCAGCCCCCACCACGCCCATTCCCACAACACCAAGGGCGGTTCGGCTTACCGCAACGCGGAAACGGGCAGCGACGTCACGCGGCAGAACATCAAGGCCATGCGCGAGCTGGAAGACGCCGCGATGGCGCGGCGCACCGGCGCCGACCGCGCGGCGGCCGCGATCGCACGGTTTTGCGGCAGCATCACCTTCGTGTGGATCCATGTCGCGGTGTTCGCGTGCTGGATCGGCTACAACTCGCTGCCCTGGTTCAGCGCCTTCGACCCCTACCCCTTCACCTTCCTCACGCTGGTCGTGTCGCTCGAGGCAATCTTCCTGTCCACCTTCATCCTCATCAGCCAGAACTACGACATGCGCGTGGCCGAGCGCCGCAACCAGCTGGACCTGCAGATCAACCTGCTGGCCGAGCAGGAAAACACCAAGGCGCTGCAAATGCTGGAGCGCATCGCCAAGAAGGTGGGCGCGCATGTGAGCGACGATCCGCAGGTGCGCGCACTCGAGGAGGCGACGCGGCCCGACACCCTGGTCGAGCAGATCGAGGAGGCTTACCGCGAGGAGACCGGCGAGCCGCTGCGCAGGAAAGACCCGACCTAGACGAAGGGCGCGGCCAGCTTCTCGTTGGCGATCACGCGCTGGACCGCGGGGCGCTCGAGCATGCGTCGCAGGTAAGGGCCAAGGTGCTGCCGCTCGCGAGCCGGTGACGAATTGAAATTGCGGGTCCACCGGCACAGCGTGAACACGTACGGATCGAGCGCCGTGTACGCGCCGCCCGCGAACCAGGGGCCCGCGTGGCGCGCGAGTTCGGCGTCGAGCTGGTCGAGCAGGCCGCCGACCTTGCGCTGCGCGTGTGCCTTCAGTTGCGCGACGCCCTCGGCATTGCCCTCGTCCATCCAGCGCTCGGGATAGAAGTAGACGATCAGCGTGGCCTGCAGCGTGTTGGTGCACCACACCAGCCATTTGTAGAAGTGTGCCCGTTCCACGCTGCCCATCGGCGGCGCGAGCCGCGCCTGCGGGTGGGTGTCGCAAAGGTGCAGCACGATCGCGGCGGTTTCGTACAGCACGAGGCCGCCATCGGTGAGCACGGGGATCAGGCCGTTGGGATTGAGCTTCAGGTAGGCCGGCGCCTTGTGCGCGCCGGCGCCGCGGTCGACCGGCACGCGCTCGTAGGGCAGGCCGATCTCCTCGAGCAGGATGTGCGGCACCATCGATGCGGTGCTGGGGTAGTGATGCAGCTGGAGCATGGGGGCCGCTTGTTTTTCTAGTTCAAGCCGAAGAGGCCGGCCCCATTTTCCCATCCGATCCGGCGGGCGGCGTCCGCCGGCAGATCGCCCAGCCAGACGCGGTAGCCCTTCATCAGCTGGTCGTAGTACTGCCAGCGCTGGTTGACCCAGGTGTCGGATCCGATCATGAAGCGCGTCGGGTATTTCAGCAGCAGCTCCCGCCATTCAGGGCAGAGGTGTGAGCCCCCACGCTCCCGCACTTCGTTTGGCTCGCTGCCCCCCGACGGGGCTCGCCCGCCTTGGGACGGCCCGGCGGCGGGCGGGCCGGCGTCACAGGTGAGGCCGGGCCGGTACGACAGCTCGCCCATGAGCAGCGGGTACCTCGCGAACAGCTGGTCGACGCGCGCGACGGACGCGCCGCCGATGCCGGTGTGCGCCCAGATCAGCCGAACCTTCTGGCCCTTGGACGCCGTGTTCGCCATCAGCAGGTCGATCGCCGCGTCGTCCACGTGCGCCAGCACCGCAAGGTTCCTTTCCTCGGCCAGCGCCATCAGCTTCTGCGCGACAGGGCCGTTGGCGTTGCCGCTGTCGTAGAGGTGAAATTCGCCGAGCCCGCGGAACGGGCCGGCGGACGTGCCGCGGGCCAGCTCGGCCTGGACCATGTCGTAGATCGATTCGTCGCGAAACCAGTTCTCGTAGTCGGCGCGATTGCGGTAGAGGCGGATGAACGGCACCACCGTCACCCCCGCCTGCCGCGTCAGCGGCGACGAGGCGAGCGATTGGGTGCCGTCATTGGGCCGCGAGTTGGCGACGATCGCCTTCACGCCGCTGCGCCGCATCCGGGCCAGCACATCGGGCAGCGGGTGCGGCAACTGCGCTTCGTCGTTGTAATGCAGGTGCGCGTCGAACAGCGGCCCCGTGTAGTCCGCCGCCTGTACGGCGCCGGCCGCCACGGCGCCTGCCACGACAGCCAGCAGCCGGCACGCGGCCAGGGCGCTTCGGAGGTGGGCTCTCACTTCAAGCCAGGTGCTTGTCGAAAAAGGCCAATGTTCGCTCCCGCGCCAGCGCGGCGGAGGCCCCGTCGTAGGACGCCCGCTGCTCGCAATTGAACCCGTGGTTGGCGTGGTAGACATGCACCTCGACCTCGGGGTGCGCCCGCCTGAACGCCTCGACGCTCTCCAGCGGGATCCAGCGGTCCTGGTCCCCGAAGTGCGCCATGACCGGCAATCTCGGCACCCGCGCGGCCTCGTCCGGCGTCGTCATGCCACCGCCATAGTACGGCGCGGCAGCGTCCAGCCCGTCCAGCGTGCACGCGGCGCGCCAGGTGAGCAGGCCGCCCCAGCAGTAACCGACGATGCCCACCTTGCCGGCCGGGGCGGCGTGATGGATCGCTGCCTGGATATCCCGCATCACGCCGGGCGCGGGGAGCGCCTCCACCGCGGCTTTGAGCGCCATGCCCGCGGCCATGTCGTCGGCGCCGTAGCCCAGGTCCACGCCGGGCTTGACCCGATGGAACGTGGAAGGCGCCACGGCGAGGTAGCCTTGCGCGGCGTAGCCGTCGGCCACCGCGCGGATATGCGAATTGACGCCGAAGATCTCCTGCACCACCACGACGCCGCCTTTGGGCGCGCCGGTGGGCTGCGCCACATAGGCCGGGAACACGAAGCCGTCGGCGGCCTTCAGGTCGATGAAATTGCCCATGGGAATCTCCTTTTGCTGTAATGGGGGTCCGGCAGACACGCAAGCTTACCGCCGGTTGGCGCCAAGGAGCGGGATTTGGGACAAGTGCTACTGGTTACCGGGGCAAGCCGCGGCATCGGCGCGGAAACGGCGCTACTGGCGGCGGCCAAGGGTTATGCGGTCGCGGTCAACTACGCGGCCAACGCGGCGGCCGCAGATGAAGTCGTGCGCCGGATCCGTTCGGGCGGGGGCAAGGCCATTGCCGTGCAAGCCGACGTGGCCGATGAAAGCCAGGTGCTGGCGATGTTCGACATCATCGACACCCAGCTGGGCCGGCTGACGGCGCTCGTCAACAACGCCGGCGTCGTGGACGTCGCGGCCCGGGTGGAGGAGATGAGCGTCGCTCGCCTGAAGCGCATGTTCGACATCAACGTCCTCGGCTCGTTCGTCTGCGCGCGCGAGGCGATCCGCCGCATGAGCCCCCGGCACGGCGGCAGCGGCGGCGCCATCGTCAACGTCTCCAGCGCCGCTTCTCGCCTGGGCGCGCCCGGCCAGTATGTGGACTATGCCGCGGCCAAGGGCGCGATCGACGCGTTCACGATCGGCCTGGCCAAGGAGGTGGCCGCCGAGGGCATCCGCGTCAACGCCGTGCGGCCCGGGTTGATCGATACGGATATCCATGCGTCGGGCGGCAGCCCCGGTCGCGTGAAGCAGATGGCCCACCAGGTCCCGATGCAGCGCGGCGGGACCGCTCGGGAAGTGGCGCACGCCATCGTCTGGCTCCTGTCGGCCGAGGCCAGCTACACCACCATGTCGTCGATCGAAGTGTCGGGAGGCCGCTGATGAGCCGTATCAAGTACTTCTGGGAAGACCTGGCGCCCGGCAGCGTCCGCGACCTGGGCTCGGTGACCGTGTCGGCCGAGGAGATCAAGGCCTTTGCGCAGCAGTTCGACCCGCAGCCGTTCCACCTCGACGAGGCCGCGGGCCGGCGCTCGATTTTCGGCAACCTGTGCGCCAGCGGCTGGCATACCTGCTCGCTCGCCATGAAACTGACGGTGGAAAACCTCCTCACCGCATCGTCCAGCATGGGCTCGCCGGGCGTGGAGAACCTGCGCTGGCTCAAGCCGGTGTACCCGGGCGACACGCTGCGCCTGCAGCACACGATCCTCGAATCGCGGCCGCTGCGCACGCGCACCGACACCGGCCTCGTCCGCGCCAGCTGGGAGATGTTCAACCAGAACGGCGAGACGGTCCTGCAGATGGAGGGCTACGGCATGTTCGGGCGACGCGATCCGGCGACGCCCGAAGAGATCGCGCAGCTCGAAGCGGCGCTCGCTAAAGGCTAGGATGGACTTCAAGCCCCTGGTGACCCTGCTGGCGGTGGTGAACCCGCTGGCCATCGTGCCCTTCTTCATCCATTACACGCAGGGGTTCACCCGGGCCCAGCGGCGCCGCACCGTCTACACGGCGGCTTTCAGTGCCTTCGTGGTGATCGCCAGCAGCGCGCTGCTGGGCCTGCAAATCCTGGAGTTCTTCGGCATTTCGCTGGCCAGCTTCCAGGTCGGCGGCGGCATGCTCCTTTTGATCAGCTCGATGAACATGCTGAATGCGCAGCCGGCCGAGGCCAAGGCCCACACCCACGAGTTCGAGGACGGCGCCGAAAAGGCCGCGATGGGCGCCAGCATCGCCGTCGTGCCATTGACGATCCCGTTGCTCACAGGCCCGGCGACCATCTCCACGGTCGTCATCTACGCCGAGCGTGCCCAGAACTTCCTGCAGATGTCGGCGCTGATCGGCTACGGCATCGTGATCGGACTGGCGACGGCGCTGTGTTTCGCGTTGGCGGAGCCGATCGCCCGCTTTCTGGGCAAGACCGGCATCAACGTGATGACGCGGCTCATGGGGCTGATCCTCGCCGCCCTCGCGGTGGAGGTGATGGCCCTGGGCCTGCTCAAGTTGTTCCCGGGCCTGGGCCGCTAGGGGCCGGGGCCGCTGCCGCCCGCTCCCGCTGGAGTGCCTTGACCAGCTGGCTGCTGGTGTTGCGCAGGCGTTGCGCCAGCAGCTGGGTGAGTTTGACCAGCAGCTTCGCCCCGACGGCGGGATGGGCCTTGATCAACCGGCCGACCGCCGGGCGGCTGAGCACCGCGGCTTCGATCTCGCTGAGCGCCCAGCAGCTCGCGTAGCGCGGCTCGCCATCGAACATCGACATCTCGCCGATCGCCGCGCCTTCGCGCAGCACGGCAAGGCGCGTGGTGTCGCCCGGCTCCCGCTCGTCGGAGCCGGCGCCGACCTTGCGCTTGCCCACGTCCACCGTGCCGCGCAGCAGCACCATCATCCAGTCGCTGGCTTCGTCTTCGGCGATCAGCAGTTGGCCGGGCTGCGCCCGCACGAGCAACATGCTCACTCCCAGCAGGTCGGCCTCGGTCACCGTGAAGTCGCTCAGCAACGCACACTGCTTCAGCAAGTCGGGCCGGCGCGAGAGGCCCTCGCAGGCGCCCAGCAGCTCGAGGCCGCGGGCCGTGAGCTGTTCTTCCAGGGAGAGTGCTGCCATCGGTGCCCTCAGCGCAGACCCTGCATCCATTGCGCGATCTCTTCCGCCGCCGCATCGGTGGCGGCAGTGAGCGCCCGCACCCCCCCGGATGCATCGGCGGTGGGCGCCGGCTTGCGCACGACGAAGGTACGCTGGGCCAGCAGCTGCTCGCCGGCGACGGTGTTGTCCATCAAGGTCACGCGCAGGCGCAGCACGCCCCAGCTGCGCGACTCGGACTCGAACAGGTGCGCGAACTCCTCCAGGCCCAGGCGCAACACGCGCGGCGCGGGCCCGCCGTTGCGCGCGAGGCCGGCGCTCTCGCCCAGGTCGAGCACGGCACGCTCGCGCCCCAGCCGCTGGCGCAGTCGCTGGCGGATGAGTTGCGGTGGCGGCGCGCTCCACCGGGCCTGGGAATACGGGCGCAGCTGGTGGTCGTCGGCGTAGCCCAGGCGATAGAGGACGGCGCTGCCATCGAGCGCGCCCGTGGTTTCCACGTCGGCAAGGACCAGCGCCGGCAGCGCGGACTGCGGGGCGGCCGCGGGGTTGCCGCCCTGTGCCGGGCCGAAATCGTAGAGCGTCGCGCGCACCGGCTTGTCGGGGATGGCGGAGCAGCCGGCCAGCGTGGCGGCGAGCACGAGGGCACCCCAGGCGAAGTCGCGGCGCCTCATTGGCGGCCTCCGGGTGCCGTGAACCCCGGTTCGCCCGGCCCGGGCACCACCGCGCCCGCCCCGAAGATCAGCGATTGCGGGTTGTCGTTGATGGTATTGGCCGCGCGCCCCAGCTGCCGCACCGCGCGCGAGGTTTCCTCGGTCACACGATTGATGCGAGGCAAGGTCGCGGAATTGAACGAATCGGCGGCGTGCGACAGCGCCTCCGTGCCTTCTGCCAGTCGATCCATGGGGCCGTCCTTCTGGTTCAGGCGCTTGGCCGTCTGGCTGAATTCAGCCGCCGTCCTGTCCACCTGCTCCGCACTTTTTTTCACCGAGGCGATGGCCGGGTCCACGCGGCTCGCCACCGTCGAATCGAGGCGCCTGGCGAGCTGGCTGGCATCGGCCGCGGCGACGCCCAGATTGTCCAGGGCGCTCGAGAACCGCTTCTGGTTCTCGTCACCCAGGAACTGGTTCATGCGGCCGGTGAGCTGCTCCACGCGGTCGAGGATGACCTCGCCCTTGTCCATCAGCTTGGACAGCAGGCCCGGCCGCAGCGGGATGCGCGGCGGGTGCCCGTCCTCGGGCTGCAGCCGGGGCGCCGGCTTGCCGGTGTCATCCAATTGAACGAAGGCCAATCCGGTGACTCCCTGGAAACCCAGGGTGGCGAATGTGTCCTTCGTGACCGGCGCATCATGGTCGATTTCGAGCCGCATCAGCACGTTGCCCTGAACCTTCGGATCGAAGCCGATTTCCGCGACCTTGCCGATCTCGACGCCGCGGTAACGCACCGCGGCCTGGGCCTGCAACCCGGTGATCGTCTCCCGGGTCGAGATCTCGTAGGGATCGCGCTCGCCGGTGTCGCGCGTGAGCCAAGCCGCGAGCCCGACCAGCAGGATCGTGATCGCCACCACGAAGATGCCGGCCGCCATCGCATGGGCCTTGTTTTCCATAGGACTTCCTTTTACACCGCAAACGGGTATTCGCGCAGCAGTTCCATCGCCCGCTGGCCCCGTTCGCCGAGGAAAAAATCGTGGATGAAGGGATGCTGGAACGCGATCACGTCCTTGGGCGCGGCCGCGACGATCACGCGCCGGTCGGCCAGCACCGCGATGCGCGTGGACAGCTCGAACAGCGTGTCGAGGTCGTGCGTGACCATGATCACCGTGAGTTCCAGCTCCCGGTGCAGCGACCGCAGCAGCGTCACGAAACCGTCGGAACTGTCCGGGTCCAGGCCCGCCGTGGGCTCGTCGAGCAGCAGCAGGGGCGGGTCCATGATCAGCGCCCGGGCGAGGGCCGCGCGCTTGATCATCCCGCCCGAGAGGTCCGACGGCATCTTGTCCCCGTCCTCGGGCTTCAGGCCCACCATCTGCAGCTTGACCATCGCGGCCTCCCGCACCAGCGCGGACGGCAAGGTCCTGAGCTCGCGCAGCGGGAACGCGATGTTCTCCAGCACGCTGAACGCCGAGAACAACGCGCCGTGCTGGAACAGCATGCCGATGCGGCTGGCGGCGCCCTTGCGTCCCAGCTGGCCCACCGGTTGGCCGAGCACGAAGATCTCGCCCTTGGCGGGCGTTTCCAGCCCGAGGATCTGGCGCAGCAACACCGTCTTGCCGCTGCCCGAGCCACCGACGATGGACAGCACTTCGCCGCGCTGCACGGTGAGGTCGAGGTCCTGGTGGACGACGAAGCGCTTCTCGGGCGTTTCGAAGACCGACCACAGCTTGCGGATGTCCACCATGGGCGCGCCGCTGGCGGGGAGCACGGCTTCGGCGAGTTGTTCCACCATCAGATCCCCACTTCCTTGAACAGCACGGCGAACAGCGCGTCCACCAGGATCACGACCGTGATCGAGCTGACCACCGACGCCGTCGTGCCCTCGCCCAGGCTCTGGGTGTTCGGCTGCACGCGCAGGCCGAAGTGGCAGCCGATCAGCGCGATCAGCACGCCGAACACCACGGACTTGCTGGTGGCCAGCCCCAGGTTGCCGATGCTCACCGCCTGCGGCAGCGCGTTGAGGAAGAAGGTCGGCGTGATGCCCAGCGAAACGTCCGCCGCCAGCATCCCGCCGGCCAGGGCGCACAGCGTCGTCCACACGCTGATCAGCGGCATCGCGACGGCCAGGGCCATCGCGCGCGGCATGACCAGCCGGAAGCTGTGCGAGATGCCCATCACGCGCATCGCGTCGAGCTCGTCGGTGACGCGCATGACGCCGATCTGCGCCGTGATGGCCGAGCCCGAACGCCCGGCGATCAGGATGGCGGCCAGCATGGGGCCGAGCTCGCGGATGAGCGCGATGCCCAGGATATTGACGATGTAGGCGTCCGCGCCGAACTGGCGCAGCTGCTGCGACGTCAGGTATGCCAGCACCACGCCGATGAGGAAGCCGACCAGCGCCGTGATCGGCAAGGCGGTTGCGCCGATGCGGTAGATGTGACCCGTGAGGTCGCGCCATGGGCCCTCGTGCGGAGCGCGCGCCAGCGTGCCCATGTTCAGCGCGAGTTGGCCGACCAGCCGCACGAACGATTTCAGGTGGTCGCCCGCGTGCAGTACCCAGCCGCCCAGCGCGAGGTAACTGCCCATCCAGGTGGCCTTCTTTGGCTCCGGGGGTGCGACGGTGAATTGCGCGACGCGTTCCAGCACGGCCCTCTGCGTGGGCAGCAACTCCAGGTTCGGCGGCCATTGCCGGCCCCAGTGGTCCCACAGCAACTGCGCGCCGACGTGGTCCAGCTGCTCGGCCTCGCTCAAGTCCCACACCCGCTGGGCCGGGGCCCCCGCCAAGGCAGCCCGCAGGCCCTTCAGCAGCCGCGGCTGCGCAAACTGCGCCGCTGTCCACTGGCCCAGCAAACGCAGGCGCACGCCTTCAGGCGCAGTCTGCTGCTCGATGCGAGGCGTGAAATCCGGCATGAAGGCGGGTGCATCCAGGGTTGAGCCGCCATCCTAACTGCAGAGCCGTGTGCTGCCTGTAGGAAGCGGCCGGGCTTCGTGCCTCCTTCATGGCGCCGCAGCGACTGGAAAAAAGGGCCGTCGCGGGTATAAAGCACCAACCCCAAGGAACCCCGGATGAGCGAAATCGCCCCCGCCACCCCCGAACTGCTGGTCGAACGCCGCGGGCCGGTGCTGTGGCTGACCATCCAGCGCGAAGAGCGCCGCAACGCCATGAGCCACGCCGTGCTGGCCGGCATGGGCCGGGCGTTGGACGATGCCCAGGCCGATCGTTCACTGCGCGCGGTGGTCGTCACCGGTGCGGGCACCAAGGCGTTCTGCGCCGGCGCCGACCTGCAATCGGCCAAGGCGTTCACCGCCGACTATTCGGAGCCCTATGCGCACCTGGCCCAGCTGCTGCGGCGAGCCAGGGCCGGCACGGTGCCGCTCATCGCCCGCGTCAACGGGGCCTGCATGGCGGGCGGGATGGGCCTGCTGTCGATGTGCGACATGGCGGTGGCGTCCAGCCATGCGGTGTTCGGCCTGCCCGAGGTCAAGGTCGGTGTGTTTCCCGCCCAGGTGCTTTCCGTGTTGCAGCACCTCGTGCCCCGGCGCAAGCTGGCGGAGATGTGCATCACCGGCGAGCCGATCACCGCTGCGCAGGCGCTCGAATACGGGCTGGTGAACTACGTCGACGACGACCTGGACGGCCGGCTCGACTGGCTGCTGCAGCGCCTGCTGGACAAGTCGCCGGCCGCCATCCGGCGCGGGCTCTACACCATGAAGAAGATCGACACCATGGCCTTCGAGGAGTCGGTGTCTTTCACCGAAAGCCAGATCGCCCTGTTCACGCTCACCGAGGACGCGAAGGAAGGCCAGCAGGCCTTCCAGCAAAAACGCCCACCCCAATGGAAGGGCAACTGATGCGGGAGCAAGCCACGTGAGCAAGGTCGTTCGCATCGGCGGCGCCTCCGGCTTCTGGGGCGACAGCAGCGTCGGCGCGCCGCAGCTGGTGAAGCTGGGGCAGGTCGATTACCTCGTCTTCGATTACCTGGCCGAGCTGACCATGTCGATCCTCGCCGCGGCGCGCGCCAGGGACCCGGCCCTCGGCTACGCGACGGATTTCGTGACCGTGACGATGAAGGCCATCCTCCAGGACCTGGTCGCGCAGGACATCAAGGTGATCAGCAACGCGGGCGGCGTGAATCCGCAGGCCTGCGCCCAGGCCATCGCCGCCCTTGCCGCCGAACAGGGGCTCGGCCTCAGGATCGCCGTGGTCCAGGGCGATGACGTCATGCCGCTGGTGCCGCAGTTGCGGGAAGAGGCCGTGACCGAGCGGCAAAGCGGCGCCGAATTGCCCGCCAGGCTCCTGACGGCCAACGCCTACCTGGGCGCCCTGCCCGTCCGGCAGGCGCTGGCCGACGGCGCGCAGGTGGTGATCACCGGCCGTTGCGTGGACAGCGCGGTGACGCTGGGCGCCCTGATGCATGAATTCGGGTGGGACGCTGCCGATTACGACCGGCTGGCCCAGGGCAGCCTGGCGGGGCACATCATCGAGTGCGGCTGCCAGGCGACGGGCGGGCTGCACACGGACTGGGACAGCGTGCCGGACTGGGCACACATCGGCTACCCGGTCGTCGAATGCCATCCCGACGGCAGCTTCATCGCCACCAAGCCCCCGGGCACGGGTGGCCTGGTCACCCCCGCCGCGATCGCCGAGCAAATGCTCTACGAAATCGGCGACCCCCGGCGCTACCTGTTGCCGGACGTCACCTGCGACTTCAGCCAGGTCACGCTGGAAACGGCCGGCGAGCATCGCGTGCGCGTGCAGGGCGCGCGCGGCATCGCGCCCGGCCCGGCGTACAAAGTGTCGGCCACTTACATGGACGGGTTCCGTTGCAGCGCGCAGCTGACCATCGTGGGAATCGACGCGGCCCGCAAGGCCCGGCGCACCGGCGAGGCGATCCTGGAGCGAACCCGCGAACTCTTCGCCCAGCATGGGCTCGCGGACTTCACGCGCACGCTCATCGAAGTCCTCGGGTCGGAAGCAGCCAATTTCGGCGCGGATGCACGCACCGCGGGCGTGCGCGAGGCGGTGTTGCGGGTGGCCGTGATGCACCCGCAGAAGTCGGCGCTGGAGCTGTTCGCGCGCGAGATCGCGCCAGCCGGCACGTCCTGGTCGCCGGGCACCACCGGAGCGGACGGACGGCCGAAGCCCTCGCCGGCGATCAAGCAATACGCCTTCCTGCTGGACAAGCGCCGCGTCGCGCCGGCGGTGGCGATCGGCGACCGCATCACGCCCGTGGCGGTGCCAGCGGGCCAGGCCGCCGTCCCCACGCCCAGTATTCCCAGCGCGGCGCGCAGCGAAGCGGCCTGCGGACCGATGGTCGAAGTGCCCCTCATTCGTGTCGCTTGGGGGCGCAGCGGCGACAAGGGCGACACCTCCAACGTCGGGATCATCGCGCGCCGTCCGGAGTGGCTGCCCCTGTTGCGCGAACAGCTCACCGAGGCACGGGTGGCGCAGTGGCTGGCACATCTCGTGCACGGGACCGTCACGCGCTACGACGTGCCCGGCATCCATGCCATGAACTTCGTGTGCACCCGTGCGCTCGATGGCGGTGGCATGGCGTCGCTGCGCAATGACCCGCTGGGCAAGGGCATGGCGCAGATCCTGCTGTCCATGCCGGTCCGGGTACCCGCCGGCTGGCGGCTTTAGGCCGGCAGGAAGCCTCGCGCCAGCGACTGGCGCAGGTGATCGACGAAGCATTGCACCGCGCGCGGTACCTGGGGCGCCCAGGGCCGGATGGCGTACAGCCGATCGCCGAAAAACCCGCGCGGCTGCCATTGCGGCAGCACGGGCACCAGCTGGTGCGGTCCCAGGTGCTGCGCGGCGGTGAAATCGGGCAGCAGGCCGATGCCCAGCCCGCCCAGCACGCCCTCGCGCAGCACTTCGCTGTTGTTGGCGCGCAAGGGCCCGGTCACGGGCACGCTCACGCGTTCGGCGCCCTTGCGGCCGGCCTCCCGCTCGAACGACCAGCTCTGCCCGGGCGCATCGCGCAGGTACAACAGGCACTGGTGCGCCGCCAGCTCGTTGGGATGGACCGGCGTGCCGCAGCGGCGCAGGTAATCGCTGCTGGCCACCAAGAGCGACCGCGTCTCGCACAGCACCCAGGCCACGTGGGTGTCGGGCGGCGCTTGCGTGTGGCGGATCGCCAGGTCGAAACCTTCCTGCGCGAGGTTGACGAAGCGGTCCGTCAGGTCGAGTTCGAGCCGGATGTCGGGGAAGGCCCTGAGAAATCCCGCCAACGCGGGCGCGATGTGCTGCCGGCCCAGCGCCACCGGCGCCGTGACGCGAACCAGGCCACGCGGCGTGCCGGCCAGGTCCTTGATGCTGGAGAAGCTTTGTTCGATGCGGGTGAACGCCCCCTGCGTTTCGTCCACCAGCTGCTGGCCCGCCTCGGTCAACCCGACCGAGCGCGTGGTGCGCCGCACCAGCGGCACGCCGGCCGCCCGCTCGAGCTCGGCGATGCGCATGCTCACCGACGCCTTGGACACACCCAGGCGGCGCGCGGCCTGGGTATAGCTGCGGGTCTGGGCCAGCACGGTGAGCAGGTGCAGGTCCGAAAACACGGGCGTGGCGAGGGTGGACACAGGACTTGGCTGTTCAATTCAATGAACAATGTAATCACGTTCCGGCTATTTGCAAAGGGCCGGTACAGGCATAGACTGGAAGGCTTCCCCCGTCCTCTTCGAAGAGAAAGCCAACCGCATGAACGCCCCCGACAAGTCCCTGGCCCACGCCACCACCGCATCGATCGAACACTGGATTGCCGGCAAGACGGCGCCGGGCCAGGGCGGCCGGCGCGCCGACGTCTTCAACCCCGCCACGGGCGCCGTCACGGGCAAGGTCGCGCTGGCCAACAGTGCCGAAGTCGGCGCCGCCGTCGCGGCCGCCGAGGCGGCCTTCCCCGCCTGGGCGGACACGCCGCCGATCCGCCGCGCGCGGGTGATGTTCAAGTTCCTCGAGCTGGTGAACCGGGACCGCGATGCGCTGGCCCATGCGATCACCGCCGAGCATGGCAAGGTGTTCACGGATGCGCAGGGCGAGGTGTCCCGCGGCATCGACATCATCGAGTTCGCCTGCGGCATCCCGCAGCTGCTCAAGGGCGACTACACCGACCAGGTGTCCACCGGCATGGACAACTGGACGATGCGCCAGCCCCTGGGCGTGGTGGCCGGCATCACGCCGTTCAACTTCCCGGTGATGGTGCCCATGTGGATGTACCCGGTGGCGATCGCCGCGGGCAACTGCTTCATCCTCAAGCCCAGCCCGCTCGACCCGTCCGCCTCGCTGATGATGGCGCGCCTGCTGAAGGAAGCGGGGCTGCCCGACGGCGTGTTCAGCGTCGTGCAAGGCGACAAGGACGCGGTCGATGCGCTGCTCGAGCACCCCGGCGTGAAGGCGATCTCCTTCGTCGGCTCCACGGCCATCGCGCAGAAGATCTACGAGACCGGCGCCCGCCACGGCAAGCGGGTGCAGGCGCTGGGCGGCGCCAAGAACCACATGGTGGTGATGCCCGACGCCGACATGAACCAGGTCGTCGATGCGCTGATCGGCTCGGCCTTCGGCTCCGCCGGCGAGCGCTGCATGGCGATTTCGCTCGGCGTGCTGGTGGGCGACGCGGCGGACCGCATCATGCCCCTGCTGGCCGAACGCACGCGGCAGCTGAAGATCAAGAACGGCACCGAGCTCGATGCCGAGATGGGCCCCATCGTCAGTGCCGCCGCGGCCAGCCGCATCACCGGCTACATCGGCCAGGGCGAGAGCGAAGGCGCCAAGCTGGTGGTCGACGGCCGCAAGTTCCAGGCCGCGAAAGCCGGTGCGGGATGCGACAACGGTTTCTGGATCGGCGGCACGCTGTTCGACAACGTGACGCCCGACATGAAGATCTACAAGGAAGAAATCTTCGGCCCCGTGCTGGGCTGCGTGCGCGTGAAGGACCTGGCCGCCGCGGTGGAACTGGTCAACTCGCACGAGTACGGCAACGGCGTTTCCTGCTTCACGAGCGACGGCAACGTGGCGCGCGAGTTCAGCCGCCGGGTGCAGGTGGGCATGGTCGGCATCAACGTGCCGATCCCGGTGCCGATGGCGTGGCATGGTTTCGGCGGCTGGAAGAAGAGCCTGTTCGGCGACATGCACGCCTACGGCGAGGAAGGCGTGCGCTTCTACACCAAGCAGAAGTCGATCATGCAGCGCTGGCCGGAGAGCATCGGCAAGGGCGCCGAGTTCGTGATGCCCACGGCCAAGTGAGCGCGGCGCAGTAAGCTCGACGGATGAGCGACACCTCCTTCGACTACGTGATCATCGGGGCCGGGACGGCCGGCTGCCTGCTGGCCAACCGGCTCTCCGCCGATCCCTCGAAGCGCGTCCTGCTGCTCGAAGCCGGGCGCAAGGACGACTATCACTGGATCCACATCCCGGTCGGCTACCTCTATTGCATCGGCAACGCGCGCACCGACTGGCTCTACAACACCGAGCCCGACGCGGGCCTCAACGGCCGGCAGCTGCGCTACCCGCGCGGCAAGACGCTGGGGGGCTGCTCCAGCATCAACGGCATGATCTACATGCGCGGCCAGGCCCGCGATTACGACAGCTGGGCCCAGGCCACGGGCGACGCCGGCTGGAGCTGGCAGAACTGCCTGCCCGCGTTCAAGCAGCACGAGGACTACTACAAGGGCGCGGATGCCGCCCATGGCGCCGGGGGCGAATGGCGCGTGGAGCGCCAGCGCCTGCGCTGGGACATCCTCGACGCATTCGCGAAGGCAGCGCAGGAGTCCGGCATCCCGCATACCGAGGACTTCAATCGCGGCGACAACGAGGGCGTGGGCTACTTCCAGGTGAACCAGAAGGGCGGCTGGCGCTGGAACACGGCGAAGGCCTTCCTGCGGCCGACCTGCTACGGCCGGCCGAACTTCGAGATGTGGACGTCGGCGCAGGTGATGCGCCTGGTCATCGAGCAGCAGCCGGACGGCAGCAAGCGATGCACCGGCGCCCACGTGTGGACCGGCAACGAAATGGTCACCGTCCGTGCCGGGGGGGAAGTGATCCTCAGCGCCGGCAGCATCGGCTCGCCGCAGATCCTGCAGCTCTCCGGGATCGGACCGGCGTGGCTGCTGTCGCAACATGGCATCCCCGTGCTGCACGAGTTGCCCGGCGTGGGCGAGAACCTGCAGGACCACCTGCAGATCCGCGCGGTGTTCAAGGTCAACGGGGTGACGACGCTGAACACGCTGGCCAATAGTTGGTGGGGCAAGCTGAAGATCGGCCTCGAGTACGGTTTCAAGCGCAGCGGCCCGATGAGCATGGCGCCGTCGCAATTGGGCGCCTTCACCCGCAGCTCGCCCGACTTTGCCTATCCCAACATCGAATATCACGTACAGCCGCTCAGCCTCGATGCCTTCGGGGAGCCGCTGCACTCCTTCAATGCCTTCACCGCCAGCGTCTGCAACCTCAACCCGACCAGCCGGGGCAGCGTGCGAATTCGCAGCGGCAAGTTCGAGGACGCGCCGGCGATCGCGCCCAATTACCTGAGCACGCCCGAAGACCGCAAGGTCGCCGCCGACTCGCTGCGCGTCACGCGCCGCATCGTCGCGCAGCCCGCGCTGGCAAAGTACGGTCCGCAAGAGTGGAAACCGGGCCTTCAGTACCAGAGCGACGAGGAACTGGCGCGGCTGGCCGGCGACATCGCGACCACCATCTTCCATCCGGTGGGCACCACGAAGATGGGACGCGACGACGACCCGATGGCCGTGCTCGATTCGCGCCTGCGAGTGCGGGGGATCGGCGGCCTGCGCGTCGTGGACGCGGGCGTCATGCCGACCATCACCAGCGGCAATACCAACTCGCCTGCGCTGATGATCGCCGAGAAGGCGGCCGGGTGGATCCTGTCCGACGCAGTGCGCGAGCGCGCGTCCTAGCGGATCCCGCCCGGGGATGTCGCCGGCGGGGCGGGAAAGTCCCGATGCACCGGGGCGGTGCGGGGACTAGAGTGCGACCACTCGCATGCGGGCGTGAAGGGCCCGCGAGGGCGAGGGACCGAGGAGACAACCCCAGAATACCGAATAGATTTCGTTTCAGGCGTCCCACGAGATGTCGTTCACAAGGCGCCGCCGACCGCGGCGCCTTTTTATTTGTGCGGCGCACCGCTGAGCTTGCCCGGTGCTTCCCCGGCAACTCCCGCCGTCCCGAGCGTGGGCAGCCGATAATGGTCCCATCATGGATGACATCGTGCGTCAGGCGATGGCCAAGTGGCCCCACGTGCCGCATTGCTACGGTTGGCTGGGCCTCGACGCGCGCGGCAACTGGTACATGCGCGACGATCGCATCCAGGCCGCCGGGCCGTTCTCGCAAAGCAAGGGCTCGCTGTTGCGGCACGAGAAGCTGGTGGACTTCATCCACCGCAACTACGACCGCGACGCCCAGGGGCAGTGGTACTTCCAGAACGGTCCCCAGCGCGTGTACGTGGAACTCGAAGTCGCGCCGCTGGTCTGGCGGCTGGGTCCGGGCCACGCCGTGACGGCGCACACGGGCCGGGGCGCTGTACCTCGACGCTGCGTCATGGACGACAGCGGGCGCCTCTACCTGGATTGCGACGTGGGTTTCGGGCTCGTGCACACGCTCGATGTCGGCCAGGCCGCCGAGGCGATCGAACAGGGCTTGTGGACGCCCGAGGAAATGCGCGCCGCGGAACTGCCGGTGAGCTTCGGGTATGTGTGCAGCCCGGCTGCTGCACGGCAGTCTGCCGCTGTCTCCTGAAATACCAAGAGAAAAGGCCGGTCGGCGACCGGCCTTCTGGGTGCAGACGCGCGTTACTTCGACGCGTTGACCATGTACTCCACGGCCGCCTGCACCTGGGCATCCGGCGCACTGGACCCGCCCTTCGGCGGCATGGCACCCTTGCCCTTCAAGGCCGCCTGCATCAGGGCGGGCATCCCCTGCTGGATACGGGGCGCCCACGCCGCCTTGTCGCCGAGCTTGGGCGCATTCGCGGCTCCGGTGGCGTGGCAAGCGAAGCAGGCCTGCTTGTACAGGGCCTCGCCGCCGGCCGCCCCGGCGGCGGCGGTTTGCGGTGCAGCCGCAGGCGCGGCTGACGCAACGGGCGCCGCGGGCACGGCCGGTGCAGCGGAGGCAGCGGGAGCCGCCGTCTGGACGGTCGCCGCGGCCGACGCGCCAGCGGTCGGCGCCGCTGCTGCCGGTGCGCTCGGCTCCGCGAACTTCGCGCCGCCGGCGTTGGCCAGGTAGGCCACGGCCCGCGCGATCTCCGTGTCGTTGAAGTCGCCGCCGCCCTGGGCAGGCATGGCGCCCTTGCCCTTGAGCGCCGACTGCACCAGCGCATCGAAGCCGGTACCGATGCGCGCAGCCCAGGCCGGCGCATCGCCCAGCTTGGGGGCGCCGGCCGCACCCGGCGTGTGACAGGCGGTGCACTGCGCCTTGAAGACGTCCTCGCCGCCCTTGAGCGGGCGGTTGGCATCGCGGATCTCGACGACGCCGACCTTGCGGATGCGCTCGGCCACACCCTTCTCCGTGTCCTGGGCCGTCACCCCGCCCAGCGCCTGGCTTTCCGCCTGGGTGCTGCCGGCCGGCTTGTTCTCGGCGACCACATAGGCCACGAGCCCGATGATGATGAACACGGGAACGACGAATGCGAACAGGACAGCAAGAAGCAGCTGTTTCGGGGTCTTGATCGGGCCGGTGTGGGCTTCTTCCTGCGTGCTGTCGCTCATGGCGTCCTCAAATTGTTCAGGGCGTAAAAATCAACCTTTGATTATAGCCAGCGGGTCGTGTCAGGCCCCCAGCCCCGGCCGGCGCGCAACGGGGACTTGCCGCCTCAGGGATCATGCACGCTCGCATCACCGTGCGGGCGCCTCGCTGCTGCGGCTTCCCTCTACGGACCTTTGGCCAGGGCTGCGGTGACCACGGCGTCGGTGCGCCGAGGTTTGGCCAACGCACGGTACGGCAGCGGCTGGAACCGCCGCCCCACGATGCCGTCGGGCCGCGCAATGACCGCAACGATGATCACGAGGCCGTACAGCATCAGGCTGTAGGCTCCCAGCAGTTCCTGCATCAGCGTCAGCAGCAGCGCGCCGACGAACGGGCCGAGCACGCTGTGCTCCCCACCGACCACGAGGAACGCGAGCATGCGGATCGACTGGTGCACCCCGAGGTTCTGGGGCTCGAGCATGCCCAGGTAGTGCGCGAACAGGGCACCGCCGATGCCGGTGATCATGGCGCCGAAGCCGAACATCAGCAGCTTGAGCCGTTCGACGGGGATGCCCACGGCAGCGGCTGCGACATCATCGCTCTTGATCGCCCGCAAGGCCAGCGACGCCGGCGAGCGCATCACCACGACCACGACCGCCGTCAGCGCCAGGCCCATGCCCCAGGCGAGCCCGGGCGAAGTCGACATCGGGATCCCGATGTAGCCGCGCGGCCCCCCGACGTAGTCGATGTTCTCGAGCACCCCCACCACCACTTCGCCGATCGCGTAGGTGGTCAGCCCCAGGTAGATGCCGCGCAGGCGCAGGCTCGACGAGGCCACCACCATGCCGGCGGCCATGGACAGCAAGGCCGCGGCGACGATGGCCACGGCCAGCGGCACCTGGAACTCCGTGGTCAGCACGGCAGCGCTGTAGGCGCCGATCGCCATGAAGGCCGCGTGCCCGAGCGACAACTGGCCGGAAGCCGCCGCCAGGTACAGCCCGAGCGCGAGAATCCAGTTCAGCGCCACGTAGGTCGAGATCTGCAGGACGTATCCACTCATCGTTCAGCCCTTCCTTCCGAGCGTCGAGAACAGCCCTTCGGGTCGCAGGAGCAACACCGCGCAGATCAGCACCAGCGGGATCAGGTGGCGGCCCGCGGCCTCGAAGTAGCTGACGCTCCACACTTCCACGGCAGCGAGGCCCATCGCGGCCACCACCGCGCCCACCGGACTCGCCATGCCGCCGACGATGACCACGACCAGGCCCTTGAGGCCGTAGACGGCGCCCGAGAACGGGGTGACGGCGCCGACGCTCGCCGCGATCAGCACGCCGGCCACGCCGCCCATCGCACTGGCGATCGTCACGGTCAGGGTCCGCACCATGCGGGTGTTGACGCCGAGCGTCTCCGCCACCTCGGGGTTCTCGGCGACCGCGCGGATCGCCTTGCCCATCGGGGTCCGGTAGAGGAACAGTGCCAGCGCGAGGAACAGCGCGGCCGCGATGGCCAGGTTGAGCACGTAGGCCGTGGTGACGATGACCGGACCGAGCTTGAACGACTCCGTCCCCAGCAGCGGCGGGAACAGGGTCTGGGACGGACCGAAGATCGCAGCCATCAGGCTGATCAGCAGGATGGACAGTCCGATGGTCGTCATCAGCGGCGCCATCTGGCTGCGGTGGATGACCGGGCGGATGGTGATCGGCTCGACGATGAGCGCGCCCACCAGGCCGGCCGAGGTCGCGCCCACGACCAGCGCCAGCGGCAGGCTGGCGCCGAACACGTTGCTGACGACCACCGCCGAGAACGCGCCGATGGTGAGCATCTCGCCGTGCGCGAGGTTGAGCACGCGCAGCACGCCGAAGACCAGCGTGTAGCCGACAGCCACGAGCGCGTAGTTGGCGCCGAGCGTGACCGCGTTGAAGATTTGCTGCCAGATCATGCCGCCACCCCGCTTTCGGCCACGTGCACGCTGCCGCCCAGATAGGCGTCCTGCACCCGGGGGTCGTGCAGCAGGTCCGTCGAATCGCCGGACAGCACGAAGCCGCCGCTTTCCATCACATAGGCCCGCTGCGCCAGGCGCAGCGCATGCTTGACGTTCTGCTCCACGATGAGCACCGACACGCCGCTCGCGCCGATCTCGCGGACCACCTTCATCACTTCAACCGCCGTCATGGGCGCCAGGCCCAGCGAGGGCTCGTCCAGCAGCAGCAGGCGTGGGCGGCACATCAGCGCGCGCGCAACCGCCAGGATCTGCTGCTCGCCGCCGCTGAGCGTGCCGGCGAGCTGCCGGCTGCGCTCGGCCAGGCGCGGGAAACGTTCGAGCATCGAGGCCAGGAGCGGCGCGTGGCCCTTGGAACGGGCGTGCAGGTAGCCGCCCAGTTCGAGGTTCTCGCGCACCGTCAGCGACGTCAGGATGCCGCGGCCTTCCGGGCACAGCGTGATGCCGCGCTGCACGCGCTGGTGCGGGCGCAGCCGGGTGATGTCCGCGCCGTCCCAGGTGACCCGGCCGGCGGCCGCGGGCACGAGGCCCATGATCGCCTTGAGCGTGCTGGACTTGCCGGCGCCGTTGGCACCCAGCATCGCGACGATCTCGCCCTGGCCCACCGTGAGCGAAACGGAGCGCACCGCCGCCAGCGATCCGTAACGGACCTCCAGTTGTTCCACTTCAAGCATGGTCAATCCATCTCCGTTCCAAGGTACGCGGTCCGCACGGCCGGGTCGGACTGAACCTCTTCCGGCGTGCCCTCCGCGATCCGTTGACCGAAGTTCATCACGACGACACGGTCCGCGAGATTCATCACGAACTGCATGTCGTGCTCGACCAGCAGGATGCCAAGGCCCCGGGCCCGCACGCGCTCGAGCACTGCGCGGATCTCGTTCTTCTCGGTGGTGTTCATGCCGGCGACCGGTTCGTCCAGCAGGATCACGTCCGGGCCGGTGGCCAACGCGCGCGCCATCTCCAGGCGCTTCTTCGCGCCGTAGCTGAGCGCGCCGACCTCGACATCGACGGCGTCGTCCAGGCCCACCGTCTGCAGGATCTCCTGCACGTCCCGCGTCTGCGGGTCCAGCCGGCGCGGGCTCGCGACCAGCGAGCCCAGCAGCGAAGGCCAGCCGGTCGCGATGCGGTGGTAGGTGCTGGTGAGCACCGTCTCGCGCACCGTCATGTCCGGGAACAGGCGCAGGTTCTGGAACGTGCAGGCGATCCCTTGCGACACGCGCTTGTCAGTGCGCATCGCCGAGATGTCCTGTCCGTGCAGGAGCACCGTCCCCGCGTCGGGCTTGACCAGTCCCGACACCGTGTGGAACAGGGTCGACTTGCCGGCCCCATTGGGCCCGATCAGGGCCACGACCTGGCTGCGGTCGACACCGAGGCTCACGTTCTGCACGGCACGCACCCCGCCGAAGGAGCGGCTGATGCCGCGAAGCTCGAGGAGCTTGTGCGCTTGAGATTCGGCCATCGATTACTTCAGGCGAACGTAGGTGCCTTTGTCGATCTGGACCACGAACGCCTCGCGTTGCGCGTCGCCCTTGCCCGACATGCCCAGGCGGCCGGTCGCGCCCTCGATCTGGGACAGGGCGCCCAGGCTGTTGCGCACCGACACCCGGTCGAGCTTGGGCGCGCTCTCCAGCGCCTTGGCCAGCGCGACGACCGCGTCGTAGCCGTGGGCGGCGTTGGCCGGGGCATCCTTGCCATAGCGCGCCTTGTAGGCTTGCACGAAGGCCTTCGTGGCCGGCCGGTCCCCGTCCTGCAGGAACGCGACGCCCGTCACGGAGCCCTCGGCTGCGGCACCCGCGAGTTCGAGCAGCTTGGGGCTGCTGAAGGAGGAGTAGCCCAGGAACCTGGACTTGATGCCGAGCTGCCGGGCCTGCTTCATGATGAGGCTGGCCTCGTTCTCCAGGCCGATGACAGCCAGCAGGTCGGGCGGATTGGCCGCGATCTTCGTGAGCGCCGCGCGGAAATCGGTGTCCTTGGTCTTGAAGCTTTCCTTGCCGATCACCTTCACGCCGCTGGCAGGCGCCAGCTTGTCGGTCAGGTCCGCCATGCTCTTGGCCCACTCGTCATCCAGGGCGTAGATCGTGGCCACTGTCTGCACCCCGAAGCGCGGCTTGATCTGCGGCCAGAGCGATTGGGCGACGACGCTGTCGACCTGCGAGAAGCGGAAGGTCCACTCGTTGAACTCGCCCGGCCAGGGAGAGGACGATCCGATGCCGATCAGGCTGATGCCGACCTGCGGCGCCATCTTCGACAGGGCGATCAGCACCGGGCTGCGCGGCGCGAACAGCACCGCCGGGACGTCCGCGTCGGCGCTGATCTTGCGCATGAGCGCGGCGGCCGTGGCCGCATCGCCCTTGTCGTCGTGCAAGTCCAGCTCCAGCTTGCGGCCCTTGACGCCGCCCTTCTGGTTGATCTCGTCGACGGCGATGCGCACACCGTTGAGCGCATCGATCCCGTAGGCCGCGGCCGGGCCTTCCTGCGTGAAGATGCCGCCGATCTTCAGCGGTTGGGCCCCGGCGACGCCGGCGGCGGCGAAGAGGCAGGCGAAGGCGGCTGCCTTCCATCCCGAGAGGATTCGTGAGGGTTGCATGGCTTATCTCCTTGTGTGAACGTTGTCTTGGTGGGTACCGGGAAGGACTCTCGGCGGGTCACAGCAACAGCAGCTTCGGCTTTTCGGGCAGCCGCTGGAACGTCTGCGGCATCTGGGCACTCCGGGCGCCGTCGAAGCCGGTGACGATGTTCAGCGCGCCAGGGGGCAGCCCCGCTTCGAGCGCCAGCTGCGCGGGAGGGTGGCAACGGCGCGGCCCGTGCAGGTATCGGATACGTCGAGCGTCTCGCCCGCGATCGCAGACGCCCTCCGGCCGTTGATCAACACGTCACGCCGCCTTGCCTGCGCCGAGCGTCTTGTCGTAGTGGTAGATCTCGTCGATGTACCGGTTGAACCAGTCATGGAACCGGACCGGCTCGTAGCGCGGGCGCTCCCCGGGCGGCACGCACGTGGGCGCGCCTTCGATCAAGGCATCGTCGTCGGGATAGAAGAAGAACGGCAGCGCGTAGCGTTCGGCCTGGGGCGCCACGACCCGGTGGGGCGTGGCGATGAAGCGATCATTGGACCAGCGATTGAGCACCTGGCCGGTGTTGACGATCAGCACGCCCGCCTGGTAGTCGACCGGCAGCCAGGTGCGGTCGGGCAGCATCACTTCGAGCGCCGGAACCGGCGAGATCGGCAGCAGCGTGAGGAAGCTTCCGTCCGAGTGGGGCGCGAGCATGAACTGGCCTTCCTCGAGCGTCACCGGCCGGTAGTACGTGCAAGCCTGGTAGTACTCGGGTTCGCGGAAACTCCTGTCGAAGAAGTCCGCCGGCAGGTCCAGGGCGCGCGCGTAGACAGGCAGCAGCTTCTTGGCCAGCACCTCCATGGAACTCTGGTAGCGCGTGAGTGCTTCACGCACTTCCGGCATTCCTGCCGGCCACCGGTTCAGGCCGCGGTGACGGTGGTTCGCCCTGACCCGGGGATTGTCCGCGGACCTCTCGCGCATGTAGGACCAGGTGAGGACCGCATCGCGCTTGGTGTTCAGCGCGATCTTCTCCTGGATGACCTTCGAGTTCAGCAACAGCGACTTGGGGGGGATGAAGCCTTGATGGTGATATCCGGTGCGATGCGCCATCTTCTCTTCGTCGCTGAGCTGGAACAGGCGGGGCACCTGCGCGAACGCATCGTCAATCACTTCCTGCGCAACGCCGTGGTTCTTCACCGCGAAGAAGCCGAGCGTCTCCTGGATCGCACGCACGTCCGTGGCCAGTTGCTCCAGCGCCGCGCCGCCGGAGGCCTCACCGAGGTATTCGGCCAGGTCCAGGACGGGGAGTTCCTTGCGCTGCGCGATCGCGTCGGCAACCGCGGGAGAGACCGGGAGGCGGCGTGCCGTTTCAGATGGGGTTGCGTTCAAGGTATTGTCTCTTCGTTCGTTCTTGTCGGAATCTCGGCCTTACCGCAACGCAATAGGCCCTGATGCTTGCTCACCGCCGCGGCCCTTGTGTTGCCTGACTGTGCAGTGATGCTGAACTCTACGTCGCGCCATTGCGTTCCACAAGCGCGGTTGTTCGGCATCCTGAACATGGCACATCTAAATCACATGACGAAGACGAGAGCCGGCACTGGCCGGGCCGGCCGCGGTCAGACCGAAGAAGGCGACGCCATTCTTTTCGTCTTCGTTGCGCATCGCAACCGTCACCTGCGGGCCGTCGCGCGCAGGCTCGCATCGACGCGATTCACGCGCAAGCCAACTTGGACTTGCCCATGGGATCAGTCCGGGCCGGCACCCGTCTGGCGTAGACCGTGGGAGTCTGCTGGTGGTTGGCTGACGCTGCTGCGAATTTGCCGCAGCGCGCTGTCAAGCTGCTGGCCGATCGGCTGGTCGAAAAAGCCGGGGGCCTGGGCGGCCACCACTTCCGCGGTCCGGCGCTCGATCAGGCGCCGCAGCCGGTAGCGCGCGCGCTGCTGCAACAGCAGTTCGCGCCGCGGGCCGGCATCGAGCCAGGCCTGGTGGCGATCGATCTCGTCCGAGAGCGCCGCCACGGATTCGGGCTTCACCGACGAGACCAGCAGCACCGACGGGCGCCACGCGCCTCGCTCTTGCTGCGGCGCCAGCGAGGCGATGCGCTTGATGTCGGTCGCCAACTTCTGCGCGCCGGGCAGGTCGGACTTGTTGATCGCGTAGATGTCGGCCATTTCCATGATGCCGGCCTTCATCGCCTGCACCACGTCGCCGCTTTCGGGCTGCAGCAGCAGCACCAGCGTGTCGACCTGCACCCGGGCGGCGTATTCGACCTGGCCGACCCCGACAGTTTCGAGCAGCACCTCGGAAAAGCCGAACTCGTCCATCAGGTCCAGCATTTCCGGCAGGTTGTCGGAGAGCCCGTCGGAAGTCGACCGCGAGCCGATGGAACGGATGTAGAGCTCCGACGCGCCCTGGAGTTCGTCCATCCGGATGCGGTCTCCCAGGATCGCCCCGCCGGAGCGCGGGCTGCTGGGATCGATGGCCAGGATGCCGAGCCGGCGGTTCGGCGCGCGGTGCAGCGCCAGGTGGCCGGCCAGGGTGCTCTTGCCGGCGCCGGGCGCACCCGTCAGGCCGATGCGCCGGGCCGGCGTGGCCGGGGCCGCGCGCTGCGGACTGTGCATCAGGTCCGAGGCGCTGGCATTGGCCAGCCGGGTCAGGGCCTGGCCCAGGGCGTGGCGGTCGAGGGTGCTGCCGCTCACGCGCCGACCTTCCCCAGCACCTGCTCGCGGTGCTCGTCGAGCAGGGGTGGCATCCCGTAGCTGGGCGTGAAGCCGTCGAACTTCAACGGGCTGGCCATCGCGCGCAGGCCCTGTGTGCCATCGCCCAGCGAAACCACCATGTCCCGCGAGCGGGTGAGGTCGCTCTCCAGGGCCTGGCTCAAGCTGCCGACCTCGGCGGCGACGACGCCCAGCGGCACCAGCCGGCGCACCCACTCGGCGGCCGGCGCGGACATCAGCACTTCGCCGATCGACACCAGCACCTGTTCTCGGTTCTGGCGCCGGCTCGCCATGGTGGCGAATGCCGGGTCGGTGATCCACTGGGGGCAGCCTGCTTCGACGCAGAACTTCTGCCAGAACTTGTCGTGCGTGATGAACAGGGTCAGCCAGCCGTCGGTCGTGGGGAAGATCTGCGCCGGCACCACGTAGGGATGGGATGAATTGGCCAGCCGCCCGACCACCTCGCCGGCATTGAGGGCCGCACCCGCCAGGTAGTTCAGCTGCGACAGCATCACGTCGTACATGGCCACGTCCACCTGCCCGCCCCGCCCCTGCACAATCTTGGCGAGCAGGCCCATGGCCGCGACCAGCCCGGCCGAGTTGTCGACCGCCGAGTAGCCGGCCTTGGTCGGCGGCGCCGACGGATCCCCGGTCAATGCCATCACACCGGTCAGCGCCTGGATGACGTAGTCGTACGCCGGGCTGTCACAGTACGGCCCTTCCAGCCCGTAGCCGGTCAGGGCCACGCACACCAGGCGTGGGTTGCAGTGGCGCAGGCTGTCGTAGGTCAGCCCCAGCTTCTTGATCGCCGAGGGCCGCAGGTTGGTGACGAGGGCATGCGAGCGGCCGGCCAGCTCCTCGAGCTGTGCCCTGCCCTCGACGCTGGCCAGGTCGATCACCACGCTTTTCTTGTTGCGGTTGAGGCTGGCGAAATAGGCGTTGTGCGGGCCGATGAAATGCGGGCTCACCGAGCGCGCGATATCGCCTTCGGGCGGCTCGATCTTGATCACCTCCGCGCCCATGTCCGCGAGCAGCAACCCGCAGTACGGACCGGCCAGCATGTGGCCGACTTCCACGATCCGGATGCCGGACAGCGGACCGCTCACGACAGGTTCCGGGCCAGGTCGGCGACCACCGCGTCCAGCGGCATGTCGGCCGTGAACACCGCCGACACCCCGATGCCTCGCAGGTAGGCCTGGTCGTCGGCCGGGATCGTTCCGCCCACGAACACCTTGACGCGCCCCGCCTTCAGTTCGCGCAGCTGCGCCATCACGTCGGCGACCAGTTCCTTGTGGCTGCCCGACAGGATGCTCAGTCCCACGGCGTCCACGCCTTCGTCGACCGCCACCTGGGCGATCTGCAGGGGGCTGCGGCGCAGGCCGGTGTAGATCACCTCGGCGCCGGCATCGCGCAGCGTCAGGGCCACGATCTTGGCGCCGATGTCGTGGCCGTCCAGGCCGGGTTTGCCCACCAGGATGCGCTTGCCGGCCAGCGGCCGGTCGGTCTTCAGCTGGTTCATAGATTCACCGGTTCCTTGAATTCGCCCCATTGGTTCTTCAGGCAGCTCACCATCTCGCCGACCGTGGCGTAGGCGTGGCAGCAGTCGACCAGGTAGGGCATGACGTTCTCGCGATCCTGGGCGGCGGCATCGGCCAGCTTGGCCAGCGAGGCATCCACCGCCGATTGCTGCCGGGTGTCGAGCACGCGCTGGAATTTCTCCAGGGCGCGCTGGGCCACCGTGGGATCGAGCGTGAAGACATCGCCCACGCCGATCTGCTCGTCGGCCTTCTTGAAGTAGTTCTGGCCGACGATCACGTTCTTGCCGGAGTCGGTGTCGAGCTTGCGCTCCAGGCCGCGCTCGGCCAGCCGCAACTGCATCCAGCCGTCCTCGATCGCCGGAATGACGCCGCCGTAGGCATCGATCTCGGACATGACCTTGGTGATCATTTCTTCCATGCGGTCGGTGTGCTGCTCCAGGAAGTAGCTGCCGCCCAGGGGATCGACGGTGCGGCCGATGCCGCTTTCGTGGGCGATGATCTGCTGGGTGCGCACCGCCAGTTCGGCCGAGAACTCGGTGGGAATCTGGAAGGCCTCGTCGAAGGCGCAGGTGAAGATCGACTGGGCGCCGCCGAACACCGCCGCCATGGTTTCGACCGCGACCCGCACCACGTTGTTGTAGGGCTGCGGCGCGACCAGGGACGAACCGCCGCACACCACGCCGAAACGGAAGTGCTGGGCCTTGGGGTCCTTCACGCCGTAGCGCTCCTTCATGTAGCGGGCCCAGAGCCGGCGGCCGGCGCGGAACTTGGCGATCTCATCGAAGAAATCCATGTGCACGTAGAAGAAGAAGGACAGGCGTTTGGCGAATTTCTCGACATCGCCGCCGCGGCTGCGCAGTTCCTCCACGTAGGCCAGGCCGTTGGCCAGCGTATAGGCCATCTCTTCGGCCGCGGTCGCACCGGCATCGCGCACATGGGCGCCGGCGATGCTGATGGCGTTGAAGCGCGGCGACACGTCGTTCGAGTACAGGATCGAGTCGGCGATCAGCCGCATCGACGGCCGCACCGGGAAGATCCAGGTGCCGCGCGCCACGTACTCCTTCAGGATGTCGTTCTGGATGGTTCCCGTCAGCTTGTCGCGCGGCACGCCCTGCTTGTCGGCCACCGCCAGGTACATCGCGTAGATGATCGCGGCCGTGCCGTTGATGGTGAACGAGGTCGAGATCTTCGACAGGTCCAGGCCCTGGAACAGGATCTCGGCTTCGCTCAGGTTCGACAGCGAGACCCCGACCTTGCCGATCTCGGGCCGGGCCATCGGATGGGTGGGGTCGTAGCCGCACTGCGTGGGCAGGTCGAGCGCCACGGACAGGCCGGTCTGGCCCTTGGCCAGCAGGAATTTGTAGCGCTCGTTGGACTCTTCGGCAGTGCCGAAGCCCGAGTACTGGCGGATGGTCCACAGCCGGCCCTGGTAGCCGTCGGGGAAGATGCCGCGCGTGTACGGATATTCGCCGGGCTTGCCGATGTTCTGCGGATGCACGGCGTCGGCGCCGACGCTGGTCGGCACCTCGATGCCGCTGCGGCTGACCGAGCTCATTTCGGGCTCGGCGTTCTCAGCCGCCTTGGCGGGGGATTCCCTCATGTTCATGACGAGCCTTTGGAGAGCAGTTTCTCGGAAGCGGCCCAGTGGTCGTCGTGCAACCAGGTCTGGACCAGGTGTTTCTGTTCGACGGCGCGGTGGGCGCTCCAGGAGGCGCCCTCGCGGGCCGCGATGGCCTGCGCCTTGATGCCGCGCAGCACCTGGGGCGGGCACAGTGCCAGCGGACGGGTGAATGCCGCCAGGTCCTTGCCGTCGGGGCCATCGGACACGACGGCATCGGCCAGGCCCCAGTCCAGCGCCTGCTGCGCGTCGACCAGCTCGCAGCGGCTCATCATCCGCAGCGCGCGGGCCGGCCCGAGCAGCCGGAACAGGTCCGGGCCGCCGCCCCAGGCCGAGGTGATGCCCAGCTTGGCCTGGATGAAACCGATCCGGGCCCGTGCGCCTTGCATGCGCATGTCGCAAGCCAGTGCCAGCTCGGCCCCGCCGCCGATGGCATCGCCGTTCAGGTACGCCAGCACCGGGACCGGGCAGCGCCGGATGCTGTCCAGCGCCGCGCCGGCCTCTTCCATCATTGCGATGACCGCCGCCTCGTCCCGCACGCGGGCCAGGTCGACCAGGTCGCCGCCCGCAGCGAAATAGCGCTCGCCCGCGCCGGTCACGACGACATAGCGCACGTCCGGCCGCTGGCCGGACGCAGTCACCGCGGCGCCCAGTGCCGCGAGCACCGGCCGGGCCAGCGCGTTGTGTTTTTGCGGGCGGTTGACCGTGATCCAGACCGCGCCGGGTTCTCGCTCCTGGACCAGCAGGTCCGGCGTCGAGTCATTGCTTTTTGTCGTTTGCATGGGGGTATGGTAGATTTGCATTCATTCATGAGCAAGAACGTTTGTTCGTTATTTCGAACAATTAACCCAATTTGGACCTGCCTGTTCGCAATTTCAGCCGTTTTGTTCGGCCGGCCGAACTGGGCGCGGGCCTTACCGGAGTCGTCATGAGCGCTGTAGCCGTCACCGCCGTGGAGCGGGTTCTCGACATCCTGGAGACATTCCAGACCAGCCAGAAGCCGTTGTCGCTGACCGACCTGGCCGAGATGGCCGGCATTCCCAAGAGCAGTTGCCACGCCATCGTCGGCACGCTCACGGCACGCGGCTACCTGTACTCGCTGACCCGGCCGCGCGCCCTCTATCCGACCCGCCGCATGTACGACATCGCGCGCGACATCCACGAGAAGGACCCGCTGGTCGAGCGCATGATGGCCCTGCTGGAGCGGCTGCGCGATGCTTCGCGCGAGACCGTGATCCTGGGCAAGCGCCAGGGCGACGCGGTGATCTACCTGCAGGTCGTGGAAAGCCAGCATCCCATCCGCTACTCGGCCAAGCCCGGCGAGTTCAAGCCGCTGCACTCCAGCGCCATCGGCAAGGCCTTGATCGGCAGCCTGAAGGAACCCGAGCTGCGTACCGTGCTGGAGGGCCGCGACCTGCACGCTGCGACGCAGGCCACTCTCACAGATAGCGACACGCTGATCGCCGACGTCCTGGAAAGCCGGCGCCGTGGCTATTTCCTGACGCGCGGGGAGAACGTGCCGGACGTCTGGGCGGTATCGGCCTTCCTGACGGTGAGCAGCGAAACGCTGGCGGTGGCGATCGCCGGGCCCCGGAATCGCATGGAGAACAGCGTCGCGGAGTGCGCGCAGTTGCTGCTGGCCACCTGCAGCTTCATTTCGCGCCAGTGGGCGCGGGGATGACACCGCCTTCGCACAGTCGGTGGCAACGCGGACCGGGGAGCCGGGGGTAACCCCGTAGGGGCCACCTCATGCGCCGAGCCGGCGGGCATCGACAGACGCCAGTGGCGCGCGGCCCATGCATCACTTCATCATGCCGGGCAGCCAGGTGGCGATACCGGGGAACGCCACGACGAATCCCAGGCCGACCAGCATCACCCCGATGAAGGGCGCCGCGCCGGCCATGATGTCGGTCATCGTGACTTCCTTCGGCACGATCCCCTTGAGCACGAACAGGTTCAGGCCCACGGGCGGCGTGATCATGCCGATCTCGACTGCGATCGTGACGATGATGCCGAGCCAGACCGGATCGTAGCCGAGCTTGCTCAGCACCGGGAACGCCAACGGCAAGGTGATGACCATCATCGATGCCGGGTCCATGACGCACCCCAGCACCAGCAGCGCGGCGATGTACAGGGACAGCACCAGCCATGGCTGGAGATTCGCGGCCGTGACGGCCTCCACCATTCCGTGGGCAATCCCCAGGGCGGAGACCACGAAGCCGAAAAACGACCCGAAAACGATGAGCAGCATCAGCATCGTCGTGGTGTGCGCCGTGTTCAGCAGCACCTTGTTCAGGCCGCGCAATCGCATGTCCGGACGATGGAACGTGAGCAGCAGCGCACCCGCGGCGCCGAACGCGGCGGCCTCCGTCGGCGTGGTGATGCCCACGTAGATGGACCCCATGACCAGCACGAACAGCAGGAGAATCGGCCATATGCCCTTGGTGGAGCGGATGCGGTCGCCCCATGTCACGTGCACGGGCAGAGCGGCAGCCGTGCCTTCACGAATGCTGTACAGCACGACGTAGCCCACCATCAGCGCGGCAAGGAAGAGGCCCGGGATGATGCCTGCGATGAAGAGCGAACCGATCGAGGTCTCGGTCATGATGCCGTAGATCACCATCACCACGCTGGGTGGGATCAGGATGCCCAGCGTGCCGCCGGCCGCCACCACGCCCACCGCGAGTCGCTTGGAGTAGCCGTGGCGCATCATCTCCGGTATGGCCATGTAGCCGATGGCTGCCGCAGTGGCGGGGCTCGAGCCCGAGATCGCCGCAAAGGCAGTGCAGGCTGCCACGGTGCTCACCGGGAGGGCGCCAGGCACCCAGTTGAACCATTTGGTGGCGGCAACGAACGCCTTCTCCGCGATGTCCGAATGCGAGACGAGTGCCGCCATCATCACGAACAACGGTGCCACCAGGAACAGGTGATTGGTCGCCACGTCAAAGCCGATGCGGCCGATCTGCAGCAGCAGGTGCGGGCCAAGGAAGACCGTGGCGCACAACGATGCCGCCATGCCCATCGCGAACGCCACCGGAACGCCGATCGCCATGAAGGCGAGCAATGTTCCAAACACCACGAGGGTCAGTTCATACCATTCCATGTTCGCTCCTACGAGGCAGTGCGGGTCCCGGCGTCCTGGGGTCCCTGCCGCGAAGCGACTGCTTCGTGGGCCTCGGGACTATCCACGCGCGCCGGGTCGGGGGGCGCGTCAGGCCCCGCTTCCGGTTCTTCCAGGAGGCGGGAAGCAGTCATGGCCAGTTGCGTAAGAAGCAGGAAGAGCGCGCCCAGCGGCATCACCCACTGCACTGCCGTGACCTGCCACGCGAGCGTGGTCTCATCGGTGCGGCCCTGCGACCACGACTCGTGGAACACCTCCCACATCTGAAGCAGTACGAGCCAGAGAAAGCCGAGGCTGACCACGTCCGCCAGCACCTCCACCCAACGTGAAAACCGGCCCGGGAACCATTCATGAAGCAGGTCCACACGCACGTGAACCTTCTCCTGCAACGCGTGGCTGACTGACAGGAACACCACGAAACTCAGGAGGTACGCGGACACGGGGAACGACCAGGTGTCTGGCCGCTTCACCACGTAGCGCATGAACACACCGTAGCAGGTGATCGCAGTGATCACCAGCACCAGCCATCCCGCCAGGGTGGCCATCCAGAGATTCATGCGCTCCACAGCCCTTCGATACCCGCGCACCCATGAAGCCGCGCCATTCATAGTCCACCTGCCACTTCGATCGTCGTTCCGGTGAGGTAGTCGGGCGCATCCAGCAACGCCCAGACGACCACCTCCGCGATTTCGCCTGCTTCGGCGGCGCGCCCCATCGGCGTGGCCTGCCTCAGCCTCTCGACACGCTCCGGCGCTCCGGCGTCGGCATGCAGCCCGGTGGCCACCAACCCCGGCGAGACCCCGGTGACCTGCACGCCTTCCCGGGCCACCTCCCGGGCGAGGCCGAGTGTGAACGTGTTCAGCGCCGCCTTCGAGGCAGCGTAGTCCACCCAATCGTTAGGGCTGCCGGTGCGGCTGGCGATGGACGACACGTTGACGATGCGCCCGCCCTTGCCGCGGCGGGCGGTCGACAATCGCCGGATCGCCTGCTGCGAACACAACATGGGCCCGATCACGTTCACGTCGAACGTCCTGCGCAGCGTCGCCACGTCCACCATGTCCACGCGCCGCCCCGCCTGCCCCACGAAGCCGGCGTTGTTGACGAGACCACCGAGGGCCCCCAGTTCCCGCTCCGCGACCTCGAACAGCCGTTGAATGGAATCGGGATCTGCGACGTCGGCCTGCACGGCAATGCACCGCGCCCCGCCGGCAGCGAGTTCCGCCGCCAGGGCCTGCGCGTCCTCGTCTCGCGTCGCGTAGTTCAGGCACACGGGCGTGCCGCGCGCGGCCAGACTGCGCGCGATGGCCGCGCCGATGCCGCGACTGCCGCCGGTGACCAAGACCGCGCCCCGGACGCCCCGGGTATCCACCGTGCTCATGGGCAAGCCGTCATGTCTCCAACCTGCGGACGCGCCATCACGCTGGGGCGATAGCGCTTGATCAGCTCGATCAACTTCGTTCCGTCAGGAGTGGTCTTGCCGCTGATTTCCTTGTCGAGCACGTCGTTGGCGGCGGCGATGAGACGATCGAATTCCTTCTGGTTCGGCACGCAGAACTTCGCGCCCAGGTCCTTCAGGTCCTTCAGGGTCGCCGCGTAGGCACGCGTGTACTCGGCGCTGCCCCAGGTGAGGAGTTCCTCGCCGACCTTGAGCATGATCGCGCGGTCGCCCTCGGAGAGCTTGGCCCACGTCCTGTTGCTCACGTTGATGCTTCCGAAGGCGATCGAGTGGTCGACTCGAGTGATGAACTTCGCGGGCTCGTACAGCTTCATCGACTTGACGATGTTGTAGACCATCAGCGTGCAGTTCACTGTCTTGTGTTCCAGCGCGCTGTACAGGTCCGCGGGCGCCAGCACCACGGGGCTGCCGCCCCAGCGCTTGACGGACTCGGCCTGCCAGCGGCCGGCGGTGCGAACCAGCGCTCCTTGCCATTTGTCGGGCCCGGACAGGAAGCGGTCAGCACAAGTCAGCGGATCGGGCAACAGCATGGGTGGCGCCGCCACGGCGCGCGAGCCCTTCTTTTCGTAGATGGCATCCACCAGGGGCAGCGCTTCGCGGTGGAACGCCGTGAGACCCTTGATCTCCAGCGGGTAGCTGAACGGAACATCCATCGGCGCCAGGTCCAGGATCTCGCCGGACACATAAGGCGTGAAAGTGAGCGCGCCGTCGACCACGCCGTCACGCATGCCGTCCACCATCTTGTTGCCCACCAGGCTGCCCGCCCAGTGCAGGCGGAACTTGATGCGCCCGCCGGATTCCTTGGTCACGCCCTCGGTCCAGCGCTTGAGGAACTGCGAGGTGAAGTCGGCCTCCGGGAAGGGCGAAGCGAACTGCAGCGTCTGGGCGGATGCCGCCCCCGCAAAGAGCATGGCCGCCGCTCCGGCGGCGGCGAGCCAGCGCCGCATCGGGCGGAGTGCGGTGTCTTGTTTCATCGAGCGTTCCATTTGATACTCCATGTTGTCTCCAGGGAAAAAAGTGCAATCGGGCGCCGCGCGTTCAACTGGGCGTGGCTGCGCCGGTCATATCTTGCGAAACGGGTCGGTGCCGTCCCAGCCCCTGGCGGCCAGGTGCATCGAGCCATAGAAGCGGTCCTGCTGTTCGTTGAACTCGATCAGTTCGAGCATGCCCGGCAGGCTGTCGCTGGTGTCCAGGTAGCCGAACCGGATGCCGCGTTTCGTGCGGCCGGAGAAGGCCACCTCGTAGCCCATGGCGCGGTACCGCTCCACGTCGGCGTCGTAGCTGCGCGTCGCCATCCCCAGGTGATGGAAGCCGTATCCGCGCTTGTCCACGATGTCACGGTAAACGGAGGGCTTGTCGTCGACCATGTGGATCAGCTCGAAGCACATGTGCCCCGAGAAACCCAGTGCCAGGCCCATGCGCATGTCGGTGGGCCGGCCGTGGTAGACGGCATCCTGCACCTCATACGTGTCCGCATAGAACCAGGGACCGATTTTCAGTCGCTGCGAGAAGTCGCGCATCGCCTGGTGCAGGTCCTCGACGACATAGGCAACTTGCACGATGCCGCCGATGGGTTGCCCGAAGCTCGTCTGGAGCGCGCGCGAGAGGGAGGGGTCTTGATCAGTCATGAAGATGTACCACCGTCTTGGTTGTGCTCATTTCCTCCAGCGCGAGAAACCCCTTCTCGCGCCCGTGCCCGCTGCGCTTGACGCCGCCGAAGGGCAGCTCCACCCCGCCGCCGGCGCCGTAGCAGTTGATGAAAACCTGGCCTGCGCGCATGGCCTTGGAAACGCGCTGCTGCCGGCCGCCGTTCTCCGTCCACACGGCTGCCACCAGGCCATAGTCGGTGGCGTTGGCAAGCCGGATGGCGTCGGCCTCGTCGTCGAAAGGCATGGCAGCCAGCACGGGACCGAAGACTTCCCGATGCGCAAGGGCGTGGTCCCGCGGGACCGGGCCGAACAGCGTCGGCCGCACGTAGAAGCCCCCGGGGGGAACCGCGGGGTCGATCTGGCCGGCGGCGAGGAGGGGCACCCCGCTCGTGCGCGCTTCCTCGATGAAGCGGTTCACGCGATCGAGCTGCTTGCGGTTGATCACGGGGCCGCAGTCCGGATCGGTCTCGGGCATGCCGGCGCGCAAGCGCTCGAACCGCTCGGCCACCCGCGCGACGAAGGAGTCGTAGATGCTCCGCTGCACCAGGAGACGGCTGCCGGCGGTGCAGGTCTGCCCCGTGTTCTGGACAATCGCCTTGACCACGGTGGGCAGCGCCTTCTCCAGGTCGGCGTCGTCGAACAGGATCTGCGCCGACTTGCCGCCGAGTTCGAGCACGCACTTGACCGCGTTCACGCCGGTGGCCTGCTGCACCAGCGTGCCCACCTCGTTGGAGCCGGTGAAGGAGACGAGGCCGAGGCCCGGGTGGGCACTGAGCGCCGCGCCCGCTTCATGGCCGTAGCCCGTGACGATGTTCAAGGCCCCCGGCGGCAATCCGGCCTCCATCGCGAGTTCGGCGATCCGGAGGATGGACAGGCAGGCGTCTTCGGCCGGCTTGACGACGCATGCGTTGCCCATCGCGAGCGCCGGCGCGCAGGTGCGGCCGAACATCTGCGCCGGGTAGTTCCAGGGGATGATGTGGCCCGTCACGCCGATCGGCTCGCGCAGCATCGTCACGTTGTAGCCGTTCAGGAACGGGATCACCTGCCCGTGCACCTTGTCCGCCGCCGACCCGTAGAACTCGAAGTAGCGGGCCAGCACGTCCATGTCGGCCATCGCGGTGGCAATGGCCTTGCCGGTGTCGCGCGCCTCGATGGCAGCGAGGTCGCGGGCGTTGTCGCGCACCAGGTTCGACAACTTCACCAGGACGCGGCCGCGCTCCGTGGCCGTGAAGCGCCCCCAGGCACCGTCCAGCGCAGCCTGCGCAGCCCGCACGGCCGCGTCGATGTCCGCGGCGCGGCCCCGCGCAATGCGCGTATACACCTCCCCGTCCACTGGAGAAAGGACGGAAATGGTCTCTTCGTCGGCAGGGGCTACCCAGCGGCCGCCGATCAACATCTTGTGCATGGTGGACTCCGGAGCTATTGCCGGCGCAGCTTAAGGACAGGAATTCCCGCAAGCAAGAAAGCGGTTCGGTATTTCGAACACAAGCCGTCGGCGTCAGCGGGGGGCGCCGTATTTGCACCGGTTGTTCAGCAACTCGAACAAACCGTCTTTGTTCGACGGTTATCAGGGTAAATCTCACTTGCCACTGCTCGGAGCGCTTGTCGAAACGCGGCCGCCAGACCGCCCCTGAACGGCAGCACCGCATTTAGTTCACCCTTGTTCGAGATGCGGAACGATGGCTCTTCCTGGCGAACGCCATCAAAACTAACATGGGGCGGCGATGTGCACACCAGCGCGCGACCCGCTCCGGGGCGCATCGACTGGCGCGAGTGCCGTCCAAGAGGAGACACCCATCCGTGAAACATCAATTCGAACCCCCGGCGGCAGCGGCTCTTGCCGCGACGTCCAACTCAATCCCCAAACCACGATGAAGACGCGTTCCCCCAAGACTCCGAAGGCCATCGCGCCGACCGCGGCGACGGAAAACCGGCGCCTGTCCAATGCGGACCTGCTGGCGATCCACCGCCAGATGCTGCGCATCCGCGTCTTCGAGGACCGTTGCGCGGAGCTGTTCCAGGAAGGCTTCGTCAAGGGCACCGCCCACAGCTACATCGGGGAGGAAGCGATTGCCGTCGCCGTGTGCGCGAGCCTGGACGAAGGCGACTACATCGGCAGCTACCACCGCGGCCACGGCCACTGCATCGCCAAGGGCGCCGACCTCGGGCGGATGATGGCGGAGCTGATGGGCCGCTCGACCGGCTATTGCGGCGGCCTCGGGGGCTCGATGCACATCGCCGACCTCTCGCTGGGCATCCTCGGAGCCAACGGCATCGTCGGAGCCACCATGCCGCTCGCCACCGGCGCCGGCCTCGCCTCCCAGTTGCGCAAGGACGGCCGCGTCGCGATCGCCTTCTTCGGCGACGGCGCAGTCAACCAGGGCGTCTTCCACGAATCGATGAACCTCGCCAAGGTGTGGAACCTGCCGGTGATCTTCATCTGCGAGAACAATCATTACGCGCTGACCACGCCATCCAAGGCGACGACCGCCGGCACGATCGTCGACCGCGCGGCGGCCTACGACATGCCGGGGATCGCCGTCGACGGGAACGATCCCGAGGCCATCTACTTCCCCGTGCGCGAGGCGATCGAGCGCGCGCGGTCGGGCCAGGGCCCCTCTCTGGTGGAAGCGAAGACCTATCGCTGGGGCCAGCATTCTCTGCGCGCCAATCTCGCCGATCCGCGTCCCAACGACGAACTGAAGGCATGGATCGAACGCGACCCCCTGGCCTACGTGGAGCGACTGCTGGTGATCCGCGGCGCAATGGCCGATGAGGGCATCCAGAAACTCCGCGCCGAAGTGCGGGCCGAAGTGGAAGCAGCGGTCAAGTTCGGCAAGGACAGTCCGCAGCCGACGATGGAGTCGTCGCTGAATGCGGTCTATGCGCCCCACCAGCAGGTGTCGGAGCCCGCCAGCGCGGGCGAGCGCAACATCTCCTTCACCGAAGCCATCAACGAGGCTCTGACGGAGGAGATGGCGCGCGACGAGAACGTGATCGTGCTGGGCGAGGATATCGGCGCCACCGGTGGCCTGTTCCAGTGCACCAAGGGCCTGATGAACCGCTTCGGCGCCGGCCGGGTGCGCGACACACCCATCTCCGAGGCCACCTTCGTCGGGTGCGGCGTCGGCGCCGCCATCGTGGGCATGCGTCCGGTGGTCGAAATCCAGATCTTCGACTTCATCGCGATGACCATGGACATGGTGGTGAACCAGGCGGCCAAGTTCCGTTACATGCTCGGCGGAAAGCCGACGGTGCCACTGGTGATCCGAGGCCCGCAGGGCGGTGGCGTGCGCCTCGCCGCGCAGCACAGCCAATCGCTGGAAGCCTGGTTCTCCCACGTGCCTGGCCTGGTGGTCATCGGGCCGTCGTCCCCCTACGATGCGAAGGGGCTGCTGATCTCCGCCATCCGCGACGACAACCCCGTGATCTTCCTGGAAAGCAAGCTGCTCGTGTCGGCCGCCACCGGGCCCGTCCCCGCCGGCGCCTACGCCATTCCGATCGGCAAGGGACAGATCAAGCGGGAAGGCACCGATGTGACGGTCGTCGCCACGATGGCCATGGTGCCGCGCGCGCTGCAGGCCGCCGCGCAACTCGCCAAGGAAGGCATTTCGGTGGAGGTGATCGATCCGCGCACGTTCCGCCCGCTGGACGAGGAAATGATCCTCGAGTCGGTGCGCAAGACACACCGGCTGGTCGTCGCGCACGAGGCCTGCACCCACTATGGCTTTGGCGCGGAGGTCGCGGCACTCGTGGTGAGCCAGGCGTTCGACTGGCTGGACGCACCGATCGTGCGGGTGGGCGCTCCAGAGACGCCGATGCCTTACAACGACGAGCTCGAGCGCGCGACCATTCCCACGCAGGAGCGCATCACGGCCGCCGTCCGGGAGGTCCTGCGATGAACGTTCTGATGCCGGAGACGGCCAGCGTCCTCAAGTGGCTGAAGGCCGAAGGCGACGTGGTGCGCCGCGGCGACGTGCTGCTGGAGATCGAGACCGACAAGACCGTGCTGGAGATCGAAGCGGAAGTGGACGGCACGCTGCATTCGATCCTGGTACCCGGGGGGACCCCGGCAGTCCCTGCCAACGCGCCACTGGCCGAGTTGCTGGTTGCGGGCGAAACGCCAAAGGCAACGGCCGCCGGGCCCCTGAGCGCAGCCGCCGTGCCCACCGGTGCGGCCGGTGTCTCGCCGAACGGGCGCCTTTTCTCCTCTCCGCTGGCGCGTCGCCTGGCGCGCGAGGCCGGCGTCGAGCTCGCGAGCATCACCGGCACCGGTCCCGGCGGGCGGATCGTGGAGCGCGACGTGAAGCAGGCCGTCGAGCAGCGGGGCGTCGGCGCCCCGGCCTCGCCCCCTGCCGCGCCGCCTTGCGCCCAGGAATCCTTTGCCGCGACCTCCGCCGAAGCCGTCAAGAAGCTCTTTGGCCCCGGATCGTACGAGGAGCTGCCGCTCGACGGCATGCGCGCCACGATCGCGCTGCGGCTGCAGGAGGCGAAGCAGAAGGTGCCCCATTTCTACCTGACCGTGGACGTGGAACTCGACGCCTTGCTCGCCTTGCGCCAGCAGCTCAACGACGCGGCACCGCGCGACGCGGGCGGTACCGCGAGCTACAAGCTGTCCATCAACGACTTCGTCGTGAGGGCGCTCGCGGTGTCCCTGCAGCGCGTGCCCCAGGCCAACGCCGTGTGGGCGGCCGACCGCATCCTGCGGTTCCATCAATCGGACGTGGGCGTCGCAGTCGCAGTGGAGGACGGCTTGTACACGCCAGTCGTCCGTGCGGCGGAAGGCAAGACCGTTTCGGGTATCTCCAACGAGATCAAGGCCTTGGCGGAGAAGGCGCGGCAGCGCCGGCTGCGCACCGAAGAGTACCAGGGCGGATCGACCGCGGTGTCGAACCTCGGGATGCACGGCGTCAAGGAGTTCGCGGCGATCATCAACCCGCCGCAGGCGACCATGCTGGCCGTGGGCCAGGCAGAGCAGCGGGTGGTGGCGAAGAACGGCGCCGCCGCCGTGGTCCAGGCGATGACCGTCACTCTTTCCTGCGACCACCGGGTCGTCGATGGCGCCTTGGGCGCCAGGTTGCTCGGGGAATTCAAGGACCTGATGCAACGGCCGATGGCCCTGCTGGCGTGAGCCCGATGGCGAACGAGAAGTACGACGTGGTGATCGTCGGTGCCGGGCCAGGCGGCTACGTCGGCGCCATCCGGGCGGCGCAGCTGGGGCTGAAGACCGCGATCGTGGAGCGCGAGCATCTGGGCGGCGTCTGTCTCAACTGGGGCTGCATTCCGACCAAGGCGCTGTTGCGTTCGGCCGAGGTATACCGCACCATCCAGCATGCTGCGGACTACGGCCTGTCCGCGGGCGCGCCGGGGTTCGACCTCGCCGCGGTGGTGAAGCGCTCGCGCGGCGTGAGCGCGAGGCTCAATAACGGCGTGCGCAGCCTGCTCGAGAAAAACAAGGTCGACCTGGTCTGGGGTGAGGCCACGCTGTCCCGCTCCGGCGAAATCACCGTCAGTCAGCCGTTGTCCGGGGCCGCGCCGCCGAAGGGCGCCCTGGGGGCGGGCAGGTACCACGCGCAGCATGTGATCATCGCGACCGGAGCCCGGCCGGTCTCGCTGCCCGGCGCCGCCATCGACGGCCGGTTGATCTGGGGTTACGCGGATGCACTGGTGCCAGCCGCGCTGCCCAAGTCGCTCCTCGTCGTGGGGGCCGGCGCCATCGGCGTGGAGCTCGCCTCGTTCTACGCGACCTTCGGGACCGCGGTGACGCTGGTCGAGTCCCAGGACCAGGTGCTGCCGGCGGAAGACGCGGAGATCGCGGGGATCGCGACGCGGGCTTACCGAGAAGCCGGCATCCGCATCATGACCAGTGCCCGGGTCACTTCCGTGCAGAAGGCCGGCGACAGCATCACTGCGACCGTGGAAGTTCAAGGAAGCCAGCCCGAGAAGGTCACGGCCGATCGCATGATCTGCGCGATCGGCGTCACCGGGAACACGGAGCGCCTCGGGCTCGGGGAGTGCGGCGTCAAGATCGACAAGGGGATCATCGGGGTCGACGAATTCGGGCGCACCAACGTACCGGGAATCTACGCCATCGGGGATGTCGCCGGCCCGCCCATGCTGGCGCACAAGGCCGAGCACGAGGCAATCGCCTGCATCGAGAAGATTGCCGGCCTCCACCCGCACCCCGTCCAGCGCGACATGATTCCCGGGTGCATCTACTCGCTGCCGCAGGTGGCGAGGGTGGGACTGACGGAGACGGAAGCCAGGCGACAGGGGTGGGACATCAAGGTGGGCCGGTTTCCATTTGCGGCCAACGGAAAGGCCATCGCCATGGGCGAGACGCAAGGATTGGTGAAGACGATCTACGACCGCGCCACGGGGCGGCTGCTCGGCGCCCACATGGTGGGGGCAGAGGTGACGGAGTTGATCCACGGGTATGTGGTGGCCATGAACCTCGAGACGACGGACATCGCCATGGCACAGACGATCTTCCCGCACCCGACGCTCTCGGAAATGATCCACGAGAGCACGCTTGCGGCCTCAGGCCGCGCGATACACATCGCCTGACCGGCGTCTGGCGTTCTGCCGTTTCCAGTTGTGGCTTGGGCGGAGTGCTTTTGCCAGAAGCGTTTGTTCTTCTCGTTCGACCTTGAAGACCACGTCCCCGGGGACCAGCCGCTGCGAGGCATCGATCGCTTTCTCGATCTGAGCGAACTGCGCAAGCACCTGGCCCGCCGGCCCGTCGAAGCCGCGGCCCCACCAGCTCCACCCGCACGTCGAAGACAACACCAAATTGGCAGTGGTGGCGAATGGCCGCCCTTCTCACATTCCCGCAGATCGGCGAAGAACCCTTCCTATCCGGATCAGCTTGGAGTGACAGAGGCATTGCCCGCCACTGCTTGGGTTGCCGAGCGTACTCGGAGCCCGAGCGCATCGACGGTAGAATGCAGGCTGATGCGGCTGTAGCTCAGTGGATAGAGTATCGGCCTCCGAAGCCGAGGGTCGTGGGTTCGATCCCCGCCAGCCGCACCAGATTTCCCCGTCTCCTGCCTCCAGTGCCTGCCGCGGCGTCACGCCGCGCTGCCTCACTCGCGCGGCGGGTTCAGCCCCAGCAACGAGAAATAGCGGGTGAGGTCACCCTCCTCGCGCAGGATTTCCTGCATCAGGTCGGCCAGGGACATCTGCCCCCAGGTGACCGCGCGCTTCACGAGGTAAGGCGTCGGACTGTGTGGCTCCGTCCGTTGCAGATAGGCCGCGGCCGCCTCCAGCATGCGGTAGGCCTCCTGCCGGCTGGCGATGGAGCCGGTGGGCAGGGACTCTTCATGCGCGGCGGCAGGCATGGCGGGGGCAGCGGACATGGCGGGCTCCTCGTCGTCGGGTACGGCCGCGGTTGCGGCGGACGCCGGATGGATCGCGGCACGCGGGTCGCGGCCGTCCAGCAGGCTGATGCAGGCGCGCTGCAGCTTGCGCAAGGTGTCGGCCACCTTGCCGAGGCTGGGCGCGTCCAGCGCCAGCCTCTCGTCGAGATCGCGCGCGAGCGCATCCCATTTCTCCTGCGCGACCCGCAGGTCTTCCGTCAGGTCGGACAGCCACTGCAGGTTGCGCGCATCGAGCAATCCCACCAGCTGGTCGCGTGTGTAAGACAGCGCCTGCGGCGTGCCATGGTCGCGGCCCGTGTTGGCGACGATGATCTGGTCCCACTCGGCCAGGTTCAGGCTGGCGGGTTTGCGATCCGGCAGGAACACCAGCGGAACCTGCAGCCGAAGCGTGAGCGGCAGGGATTCGTTCAGCCAGGCGAAGGGCGCGACCCTTGCCTCGCTGTCGCCGTCCTCGATCAGCGGATGCAGGCCATCCCAGTAACGCTCGACCAGGCCGCCCAGCAAGTCCGCGCCGGCGTTGAGGCCCTGGACCTGGTGCTGCCGCACCCAGGCGTCGCACAGCCATGCGGCCAGCTGCAGGTCCTTGGACTTGCCCAGCATCGCCGCACAGTCGTTCGCGATGCCGCGCCAGTCCGCCTTCTTGAGCGGCCGCTCCCACTCGCGCATCGGCAGGCTGGCGTCGTCTTCCACCCGCGCCTGGCGCAGCGCGAGGAAAGCGGGGTCGTAACGCACCGAAGCACCACAGGGCGCGTCACCGGGAAGGGGGGCCAGCAGCTGTTCGAGGTCGGGGGCAAATGTCTCGCGTTGCATCGTCGTCAGGCTCTAGGGCCCCGTCCACTCGGGCGCGCGCACCGGAAAGATGCCGGGCCAGGGCAGCGGGCTCTTCTTGCCCACCGGGGAAAGCGTCAACCGCAGGTACACGCGGGAGCGCGCCTCCAATGGTGGCGCCTTGGAATCCTCCGGCGCGATGCTCAAGGGGAATTCCATCCGCAGCAGTTGCGAGCGGCCGTCGGCGCGCGCGCCGCCATCGGGCTCGCGCTGGCGCTGGATCATGGTGAGCAGCGCCCACGGATCGGAGAAGCGGAACACCACGGCCTTGCCCTCGACGTGCATGGCGCCCTGGTTGATGTCCATGACCGGCGTCGTGGGCGAATCCTTCGCGAGCCGCAACGTGAGCGTCACGGGCGCGCCCGGCTCCCAGCGAATGACCTTCGGCGGATCGCGGAAACGCAGTACCTGGCCGCCGATCTCGAGCGTCCAGTCGATGACCTTGTTGCCTTCGATCTCCGAGGCCTGGTTGGCCCGGAATTCGGCCGCGACGTCGTATCCGGCGACCGCGCCTTCCTCGGCCGGATAGAGCGGTGACAGGAACGTCCTGACGCGTTCGAACTGGTCGACGAAGCGGCGGGCCGGCGCGCCCGCAGTCGCCGCCGCCCGGCCGGAATCCACCTGCATTTCCTTCAACGTCTTGGAGACACGCTCGTAAGTCTTGAGCACGGCGCCCACGTCCTCCAGGTCGGCGGCGGGCGCATCGCGCACCACGGCCTGGGTGAAGGGCTGGCGCCCTGCCACCAGCTTGTTGAAGCTGCCCGAAAACTGGGACCACTGGTCCTGCTGGTCGCGCGTGCGCAGCTCGTTGCAGCGGGCCAGCAGCGACGTGTAGATGTTCAGGTGGCGCTCGGCGAAGTAATCCGCAGGGCGGCTGCCCGGCGACTTGCCGGCAAGCTTCTCGGTGCAGTTGAAGCGGTCCAGGTCCGGGCCCAGGGTGACGAGGAACTGCTCGAGCAACACCAGGCCGCTGTTGGGATTCTTCAGCCGGTAGCGCTCGAGGTCGCGGTTGATGGCCTGCCAGCGCAGCACCATCGGCCCTGGCGCTGACGCCGTGGTGTCCATGGAGGCGATGTACACCTCGGCCTGACGGCCGAGGGTGTCGGCGCGGCCGAACTGCTGCGCCAGATATTGCAGCATGGCGGCGCCATCCTGCACGCCAAAGGCCTGCCACAGGGGCGCCTTGTCGCCCTGCCACCAGCGGAAGTCGCGCCCGCGGATCGAGTACAGCTCGGAGCGCGAGAGATTGTCGTCGACCAGCCGCAGCCGATGAATGGCGTCCTGCGACACGAGGGCTCGCAGGCTGTCAGCCTTGGCGCGCGCACCCAGCTCGGCCAGCAGCGCCTGCACCTTGACCAACCGGACGCGCGCCGACTCGAACGCGCCGGCGTCGGGCACGCCGGAGGCGTCCTGCCGGTTGGTGATCGCCACGGCTTCGGCCGCATGGTCGTTCACCAGGCTGGCCAGCTGACCATCCACGAACACTTCCACGCTGCGGCGCGCGGCCGGCGGAAACTTCGCCACGCCCTCGGCCATGAAACGCTTGCGCACCTCGCCCAGCGCCAGCGCCTGATCGAGGTGTGGACCGTCCCAGGCCACGGTCGCCTGGGCGGGCAGCTCCGGCAGTTCACGGCCGCGCGGCGCGGTCATGAACGACTGGTTGAGCAGGGCCGACAGCGCATCGCGCAATGCCGCGCGATCGGCGGAGAGCGCGAAGCGGCCTTCCTTTTCCACCCACGTCACACCGGCCGTGGCCTCCGCTCCGACGCGCGTGGCAAACTCGGTGCCGAACTTCTGGAACGCGAAATAGGCGCGCTGGCGCACCTGGTCCGCGCTCTCCGGCCCCAGCAATCGCGCCTGGGCAATCCGTGCCAGCACGCGGTCGTAGGCCGCGCCGAGATTGAGTGTCGGCTGCCGCATCCAGGCGCCCTTGCCGGGGCCGAACAGGTTCTCCTGCTCCTTGATCGTGGCCAGCACTTCACGGTAGCCTTCGACGGTCGGGCCGTAAGGCATCGCGCCGGCGTCGGGGGCAAACAGCCTGGCGGCCTGCCGTGACAGCACCTGCTCGGTGACCAGCAGGTCGTTGTTCGCGAAGATCCGCGTGTCCAACGCGTTCATGCCGCGCGCCAGTGTGCAGCGGGCCGCCTGCTGGACCGGCCCGACGCTGAGCGCCGCCGGCGACGCACCGCCGGCCGGCGCGTTGCCGCGGAAGAAGGGAAGGCTGCGGGAGATGTTGCCCGGCAGGTCCGCGCCGAGCGTGTACTTGACCAGCAGACGCAGGTCGCTGGCTTCGGTCTGGCTGGGCTTTTGCAGCCGGATCATGGCCTGGATCGCCTGGTCGAGCTGCTCCACGGACCCCAGGTACTGCAGGATCGCCGAGAACTCGGGCAGGTCTTCGGCGGCAAGCGTCATCTTGCGGCCGGTTTCGAAGCCGCCCCCGACCGGCGGCGCGGTGCATTCGCCGCCGATGATCAACTCGCCCGTGCTCGCGTCCTGCGCCACCCCCGTCAGCTCGCTGGCGCGCGCATACAGTTCGCGCCGCAGGGTGTTGATCGCGATTTCGCCGAATTCCCTCTCGATGCGTTCCGCCGCGCGCTCCTCGAGGTCGTCGAAGCTGCTCCACGAGCCCGGCATGAAGAACGTCCATGCGGTGTCGGTGCCGAGCTTTTCGATGGCGGCCAGCAGCGCGAGGGCCTTGCGCCGGTACCAGTCGGAGGTGATCGACTCGCCGCGCTCCGCGGCGCGGGCCCGGTAATCCGAATCGGCCTGGATCTGGGCCAGGGCGCGCGCCAGTTCCGTGTGCCGGTTTTCCAGCTGCACCGTCGCGACGATCAGCCCGACGCTCCACGTGCCGAGCACCGCGATCGCCGCCCAGCGCGCGGTGCGGCTCAGGGCGGGCCGGGTCAGTTGCTGCCGCGACGGACGGGCCAGCCCGTACTCCTGGAAGATCTTTTTCTCGAACAGGTCGCGCAAGAAGGCGGGCTCGCGCATCAGCTGCGACATCAGCTCGTGCGTCTCCAGCGGCGCCGGCTCCGCGGCCGCGTCGACCACTGCCGGCAGGCCGTGGGCGCCCATCGCTTTTTGCGCCGCTTCGCTGCTGTCGCCGGTGAGGTACATCCCGCGAAAGAAGAAAGGCTCGTGGTAGGCGCTCGGGCGCATGAGCTCGTCGACGTACAGCTGCAACTGCGAACGGATCGATTCGATGCGCGAGGGCAGCAGGAAGAACTTGCCTGCGTCCGCGGTGGCGGCGTTGAGCGCGAACAGCTCGGCGCTGGTGTCGGTGGTCGTCCTGACCACCGCGTCGATCGCGTCGTCGACCCACTGCGCCTGGTAGGTCGTGGACAGGTCGTAGGGCGAAGACCAGCCGAGCATGCTCGCGCGCACCGACTCCGGCACGAGGCGCGCGAACTGGGCGAAGCCTTCGATTTCCTCGCAGCCCGAAACCACCACGTACACCGCGAAGCGCATCGCAAAGCGGTTTTGCGCCAGCCACAGCCGCCGGTGCGCGAGCTTCGCCAGCTTGGCCAATTCCAGCCGCGCATCGGGCTTGCCGTCCAGCAGCAGGCTGGCCGGCACGGTGATCACGACCGAGTCGAATGGGCGCTCGGGCCGGTACTTGCGGCACAGGCCCAGGAACTCGTCCCACGGCTTTTCGGCGGCGTCCTCGTCGTCGGGCGAGCCCAGGTAGGCGCCCTGGATGTCGACGACGATGCCGCGGTCGAAGAAGTGCCACGAGATGCCCTGCGCGGACGCGGCCATCGCCGCTTCCGTGCTCAAGGCGCTGGCCACGCCCGACTGTTCGATCGGCAGCTGGCCGTGCGTTTCGTTCAGGACCAGCACCCAGGGGATGCTGTAGCGCTCCGATCGGGCCGCGATGTTGGCCTCGATCAGCTCCACGGCCTGGCGGAAGGAGTTGCGCAGCGAGTCGAACCGCAGCCGGGCCAGCTTGGGATCGGCCGCGCCCTTGGCGCTGGACCGCCGCACGGCCATCCACAACACCAAGCCGAGCACGGCCACGACCAGCAGGATCAGGACGGCCAGCGAGGCCAGGAAAAGGTTGTCCCTCAGCATGCCCGCTCCCCGGATGACGTGGCGCGCCTCACTGGCGCGCCTCCACGGCCGCGAGCTTGCCGGTCTGCAGAACCTGGCGCACCGGCCACGATTGCCACAGCCAGAGCATCTCGGAGACGGCGAGCAGCGCCACGACGCCCAGCAGGAAGCCGACTGTCCAGCGGCTCAACGTCGGCAGCTTTCGCGGCGCGATGTGCGAAAGCGTGCTGGCGTAGGGGCGTTCGGACAGCACCCGGTCGCGGCCGGCCAGTTCGGCCGGCCGCTGGTAGACGAACTGGAAGAGCTCCTCGCGCAGCCCGGCCAGCCGGGCGCTTTCATTCTGGCCGCGGTACTTGCCCTGGAACCCGAGGGCCAGCGCGAACAGGTAGAGCCGGGCAATGTCGCGGCGCGACGGCTCGCGGGTGGACAGCACCTCCTCGATCCGCTCGAACACGCGGTCGCCCGCGACGCTGGTGCGAAACAGCGCGGCCTCCAGCAGGTGCGCCGTCCACGTGTCGCGGCCGATCCAGGGCGTGTTCAGCAGCATCTCGTCGGCCAGCGCCGCCTTCAGGTAGCGGGCATCGGCGATGCTCTCGAGTTCGAACCGGCTGCCCTCGCGCTTGGACTCCAGCGTCTGCAGCTCGATCAGGTTCTCCAGGTGCCGCTCGAGGTCCTGCGATGCGGCTTCGGGGTCGATCTCGCGCATCTCCAGCGCACGGCCCTGCGCCTTCGACACCTCGTCGTAGAAGGCGCGGAATTGCCTGACGAGATGGTCGTCGTCCGATCTCTCAGCAGTGTCGCGCGCCATATGTGCTTTCCTTCCTCAACCCTTGACGAACAGCACCAGCTCCTGGGGCCGCTGCGCGGCGGCGCTCTCGGTGGAGTTGCTGATGATCAGAGGCTGGCCGGGCAAGGTCAGGTTGGGATGAGCCTGGATCGCAAAGAGCGTGTAGCCGCTGCTGGAACGCACGCCCAGGTCGTCGGCCGACTCGATGGGCGAGCGGGTCGCGCCCAGCACACGCCGCTCGCGCAGCGACCCGTAAGCGGACTGCGAGCCGACGATGGCGCCCTCCATCCAGGCCATCAGGTCCTTCTCGGGCTGGCCACGCAGCCCCACCACCAGCCGCTTGTCCAGCCATTCCGGCTGCAGGACCATCTCGAAAGCGCCGTGCCGGAACTCGAATTTCATTTCGCGATAGTCCTGGCTCACCTCCCGCAGACCCTCGTCGAGCGCATCCAGCAAGGGCGCGAGCGTGGCCAGCGGGTCGGCGTGGTCGTACACCGGCGGCACCGGCGGCAACGCGCCGGGGCGCAGCATCGACAAGGGGCCGAGCAGGCCGCACAGGGCCAGGTAAAGGCCGTACGGATGCAGGTGCGGCGTGCGCAGCACGGCTTCGATCTGCGGCAGGCCGGCCAGCAGGTTACGCAAGCGGTCCTTGTGCTCCAGGTACGCCAGCCGGTCCTCCGACTTCGACGACGGCACGGCGGTCTGCTTCGCCAGGAAGGCAGCCTTGGCGCGCAGCTGTCCGGCGAGGCCGGCGATGCGATCCCAAAGCTCGTTCTCCCGGGGCATTTCCAGCAAGGGGGGCAGCTGCGGGCCCATCTTGATCAGCTCGTTGTCCTTGTAGACCGTCCCCAGCCTCAGGTGGACGTGCAGCCCGGACGGCACGCCGCCGGCCGCGAGCCCCAGGTTCGGAAGCAGCCGAGGCACGTCGGCCGGCAGGGCTTCGGAGACTTCGTCCTCGACGGCCGCGGACTCGACGGAGCGGAAACGTCCCGGAACGCCCCGGTCGCGGGCGCTGCGGGCGATCGGCAAAGTGAGATAGACGTTCAACGGACTGTCGGCCAGGCTTGCCGCGAACGGCGCCAGCTGGAGCTCCAGCGGGCCGTGCGCGGGCTCCTGCGCGGAGTAGCTCACGGCGGTTCCGTCGGGGAGGATCGCCTCCAGCGCCAGCACGCGAAAGATGCCCGCATGCAGCAGCGCCGAGTCGACGGCGAAGTGGCGCACGCCCCAGCCGAAAGGGTTCGCGGCCAGCGCCTGCCAGGCGACCAGAGCGTCCAGCCGGGCATCCGCCTGCTGGAAGTGTTGCGGCGCCAGCAGCATCCCCTCATGCCAAACGACACGATCCGGTATGGCCCCCGGCTTAGCCATGCATGCTCTCCTCGCACGACGGCCGTTTCAGTTCGGACTGGTACAAGCTGCCTCCGCGCATGTTGTGGTCGACCCTATTCCGCCTTGAAAGGCGAAACGGAAAATCCCCTGGCACCCAATTGGACGATTATCCCGTCTTGCAGCTGTTCCACCCTCACTCGGTGCTCGCCCGGAGTGAGGTAATCGGCAAAAACAAACACACCTACAACACTCGGCGAGCCGAACGCGTCGCCGGGCACGCGCAGGGTTTGCCCGGGAGCGACTTCCCAGCTCCTGTAGCTGAAGTGGTTGGGGAAGGTCCGCAGCATATCGGCGCGGACCTGGAACCACCTGGAGGCGGGCAGCGCGGCCAACTGCTCCAGGGCCGGCTCTTCCAGCACCAGGACGACGTCGACCGCGACCGGGCTGTTCCGGTTGGCCCCTTCGGCTGCCGCTATCACCACTTCCTTCCACGCGAGGCGCGTGCCCTTGAAGGTGACGAGGTTCATGGCCTTGTTGACGGCGCCCTTGACGGCGCCCGTCACGGTGGTGCATCCGGGCAGCGCGCCCGCGGCCAGGCCCAGGCCCGCGCATTTCAGGAGGAAGGTACGTCGCATCGAATTCATTTGGCAAAGCCCGCATTGTCCAGCCCCAAGGTGGGTTGCCGCACGCCGGGCTCGCCGCTTTTCATCCCCACGCCGATGCCCAGCACAACCAGCAGCACCGCGACGACGACGACGCAGCCCGCCCCGACCACGAGGTCCGCGCGCGTGAAGGCGAAGCGCACGGGCCGCAGGGCTGGCAGCGGCGCCGAGTCCACCGCAGGCGCGCGTTCCGACGGCAGCCCGCGCGAGACCAGCGCGATCAGGGTACAACCGGTCAGCAGCGTCAGCAGGTTGCGCGGGCTCTCGCAGATGAGGTCCACCGCCAGGAACAAGGCCAGCGCCGCTTCGGCCGGCAACTGCAGCATGCCGAGGACCAGGCTGGCGAAGCCCACGTTGGCCGCGCTGTTGCTGCCCGACGACGCGAACGAGGCGAGGAACGCGCCGACGCACGTGAGCCCGAGCTCCTCCGGCGCCAGCGCGCGGCCGTACAGGTTGGCCACGAAAATGGCGACCAGCGCGTAGTACAGGGCCGCCCCGCTGCGCAGGAATACCGACGACATCGGGGTGACCAGTTCCACGATGCCGCGGCTGAAACCGAGCTTGCTGCTCATCGCCTCGATGGCGTCGGGGATGCTGGCCGTGGTGCTGGCCGACGTCAGGCTGATGAGGGCGGGCGCCTTGAGCGCGAGCATCACCTGGGGCAGGGGCAATCCGGACTGGCGCCGGATCACCGCGACGGCGGCCGCGCAAAACGCCAGCGCCACCAGCACGAACCACCCGATGAAGCTGCTCATCGCCGCGATGGTTCGCGCATCCGTCCCGGCCACGAAATAGGCGGCCATGCTGAACACCAGGATCGGAATGAAGAGATTCACGCGGGAGATGATGGTCTCCAGCGCCCGGTAGATGGCTTCGAAGACGCCGGTCAGCGCGCCGTTTTCTCCCTTGCCGAGCGCCGCGAAAGCCAGGCCGAACAGGATGGCGCACAGCAGGATACCGAGCGACCGGCCTTCCGCCAGCACTCGGAAGAAGTTGTCGGGAACGAGTTCGGTGGACCAGTGCGCATCGGCCGACGGGTCGACGGGCGGATCGTTGGCCGAATCCAGCGCGATCTCGCTGTCGCCTGCCGCCGCGCCGGCCCGCTGCACCAGTGCCCCGAGGTACTCGCGGGTTTCGCGGTCCACGCCGCTGCCCGGTTGCACGATGGCACCCACGGCCGTTCCGACGGCCGCGGCACCCGCGACAAGGACCACGGCCAGAGCCGCAATCATCAGCACCCGCTGGCCCGGCTGGGGCAATGAGAGCGTCTGGCGCAGTCCGAAAAACGTGGCGACAACCAGCAGCGGCAGGGCGGCCATGCCGACCACGCCCAGGTAGATCTGCCCGAGCACCGCCGTGACCGAGCCCAGCTCGGGCGCAAACCGGCCCACCAGCGCGCCTGCCGCCAGGCAGGCGACCAGGGCGGGCGGGCTCGCCGAGAGTTTCTTCAGCAATCCCATCCAGGCCTGTTCCAGCCGCGCTCGAGCGCGTAGTTGACGGTGGCCCGGGCCAGCTCCAGCGAGCTGTCCACGAGGAGCAGGCCCTGCGAGGGGGTGTGGCGAGCGGCGATCGGAATCTCGGTGCAGCCCATGATCACCGCCGTCGCGCCTTGATCCTGCGCATGGCGCAAAGCCCGGCCCAGGCTCGCGCCGCCCGCGGCGGTATCCCCGGCCTTGACTTCACGGATGCAGTCGTCCACCAGCGACTGCGCCGCCTGCGCCTCGGGCACCAGGAAATCGATTCCGCGCGCCTGCAGTTCGCGCTGGTAGAAGCCGGACGCGAGCGCGCCGCGCGTGGCGAAGATGGCCACGCGCTGCGAGCCGGCACCGGCGATGGCGGCAACGCAGCTGCGCGCGATGTGGAGGATGGGCGCGGCGCTGGCGCGGCTCATCTGCTCGTACCAATGGTGCGACGAGTTGCAGGGAATCGCGATCACGCCCACGGCCGCCCCGTTGAGGAATTCGATGCCCTTGAGCAGTTGCGGCAGCGGGTCCGCACCCTGGCCCAGGATGGCACGTGAACGGTCATGGATATGCGGGAAGCTCGCGACGACGACCGGCAGGTGATCCTGGTCCCGCTTGGCGGGCGTCAGCCGGACGAGCTTGTCCATGAAGTCCACCGTCGCCGATGGCCCCATGCCGCCGAAAACCCCGATGCGAGACATCTCAGCGCCCTCCTTTCATATCTTGAGCGGCCGCGGGCAAATGAGCGACACCGCCGCGGTGTTGCCGATCACCAGGACCAGTGTGCGCAGCATGTCGCAGATCGGGTCCACGGCGAGGAACAGGATGAAGGCTGCCTCGAAGGGCAACCCCAGGTACGTGCAGGTCATCCCGACCAGCGACACGGTGACCAGGCCCGTCATGCCCGCCGACGCGAAGCCGGCCAGGACCGACGCCGCCATCACGAGCGCCACATCCATGGGCGTCAGGGCGTGCCCGTACAACTGCGCGATGAACAGTGTGGCGCACACGTAGTAGACGACCGGGCCCACGCGCAGCAGCGACACGCTCAGGGGCACCAGCAACTCCACGCGCGAGCGCGCGAAGCCGAGCCGGTCGGCCAGGCTCTCGATCATCACCGGCATGCACGTCGCGCTGCTGCGCGTCGCCAGCGCGAGGGCAAACGGGCCGCGCAGGGCATTGAGGGTCTGCGAGAAGGAGTTGTTGGAGCGACGCCAGATGATGACGGCGGCGATCACCAGCACGATGGTCGAGGCGATGAAGAAGGCCACCACGAACTGGATCATGGCCTGCAGCGGGCCGATGCCCGTCTTGCCCAGCTGCGCCGCGCTCATGCAGAAGAGCACCAGCGGCAGCGGGTAGCTCAGCCAGCGCATCAGCGTCTGGCAGGAGTGGTAGATCGTCTCCAGTGAATGCGTGAGCCCTTCGGAAATGCGCGAAGGAACGTGGCCCACCGCCAGGCCGAAGAGCATCGCGAACACCAGCGCCTTGAGCGTGTCGCCGTTGGCGAGCGCCGAGAAGATGTTCGTTGGGACAAGGCTCACCAGCACTTCCGCGAACGTGACGCTCTTCTTGGCCGCGTCGGTGCCTTGCAAGCTCATCGCCGTGTCGCTTGAGCTCAAGTCGCTTCCGACGATTTCGCCGAAGGTCTGCATGGTTTCGCTGGAAAGGTTCTCGCCCGGCCGCATGACCAGCAAAGTGATCGCGCCCACGACCGCGACCGCCACCGAGAAGGCGAAGAACACCGTGGCCACCTTCCCCAACAGCTTGCCTGTCCCGCCCTCGCGGAACAGCCGCTGCAGGCTGAAGATCACGGCGGACACCATGAACGGCAGCGTGATCATCTTGAGCAGGTCGACGTAGATGTCGCCCAGGAAGCCGAGCTTCACGGCCTCGGCCGGCGCGACGGTGCCCAGGCCGAAGCCCGCGGCCAGGCTGCCGATGATGACCCAGGGGTTCAGGGCAAAGGCGTAGAGTTTCTTGAGGTCCATGGCGTCGTCCTTGGGTGCTTACTTTTCGAGGGCCGCGAGGACCTTGTTGGTCGTGAGCTTGTCGCTGCGCTGGGTGAGGAACTCGTTGATGAACGCCAGGAGCACCGGGTCGCCGATGCCCACCGCGATGCCGAGCGTGTCCTCCAGGTCCTTGAAGGTGACGGTGCGCAGCACGAGCGAAGCGGTGGGATCGCTCTTGAGGATGCGCTTGACCTCGAATTCGTCACGGTAGGCGCCGATCACTTCGCCCTTGTCCAGGGCCTTGAGCACGTCGCCCCAGCCCGGGTACTCGATGACCTTGGCGTTGGGGAAATTGCGCTTGGCGTAATCCGCGAAAGACGACTTGGCGATCACGCCGACGGTCCCGCTGAAACCGCGGATGACATCCGGCAGTGCGCGGTCACGCGCGAACTGGGCAAACTTGACCCGGTTGAGGATCAGGGCGTGGTTCAGGCTGAGGTAGGGATGGGTGAAGCTGATCATCTGGCTGCGCGCCAGGGTGCGCGAAAGCTTGCTCACCGCGATGTCGGCTTCGCCGCGGGCCACGACATCGACCACCGCGTTGAAAGTCCTGGGCGTCCGGTTGAAGCGGACGTTGACCCCCAGCTCCTTGGCAATCGCCTTGGCCAGGTCGACTTCGAGCCCGACCAGCTCGCCCTTTTTCTCGTAGAAGAACGGCGGTGTGTCCACACCCAGCATCGCCACCACCAGCTCCCCGCGCGTGACGATCCGCGCGATGTCCGGGGCGAGGAGGCGCCCGTCGGCCACCTTGACCAGCGCCGGCGCGGGAGACAGGGCGAGCGCCGCGGACACGGCCTGGCCGGCCGCGCTGGCGGGCGCTGCCGCCGCGGACGCGGCCATGGCGGCGGGCACCTGGGCCATGGTCTGGCCCGCCAAGCCACCGGCGCAAAGGACGAATGCCGCCGCGCGCAGCCAGCACAGCGCCTTGGATCGGGGATCGGGGTGGAAGTAAAGGCGCATCGGTGAGTCCCAAGTCATGGTTTTGATACAGGCGCGGCAACCGCGGCAGCGGCTGGGGCGGCGGGTGCGGAGGGCAGGGCCGGGGCGGCCACGGCGGGCGCCGCCACCGTGGGCGCCGGAACCGGCTCGGCGAACCGCTTCCCCAACTCCACGCCGAGCAGGAAGAGCAGCACGCACAGCAGGAAGGCGCAGAGCGCGGCGATCCCCAGCATGCGGGAGGTCATGGAAACGGTGTATTGCATGTCGGTCCTCAGGCAACCATGACGGTGAACTGGCCGGGCACGACGACCTGGATGATGCCGCCCCAGTTGCACATCAGCTTGCAGCTGTTGTTCAGCGCCGGCATGTTGCCGATCAGCACGGTGGGCGACCCGGGTACCCAAGGCGCCGCCGTCACGGGCAGGCAGGGCATGGGGGTGAGGACGCCGAGCGCGGCCGCGGTCGCCGCGGCCACCATCGGGTTCGACGGCGAGTTGCACATGCCGAACGGCGCGATGTTGACGATCGGCTTGTTGTCCATGATGTTGGCGGCGGGCGTGCCTGCCATCGTCTTGTTGACGGGCAGCACCGACAGCACGCCCGGCGCGACGCCGAAACTGCACTGCAAGGTCGCCCCCATCGCCACCTGGATTCCCATGCCTATCCCCTCACCAGTTTTTCGAGCCGCTGCATCAGGCTGGCCTGCGCGGCCTCGCCTGCCTGCTTCGCGCCCTTGCTGTTGAAGCGGCGCGGCTTGCCCACCGGCTTGCCCTGCTTGTACTGCAGTTCTTCCATCACCTGCCCGTTGGGCCAGTACCGGCGCAGCCACCCGTCCAGCAGGTTCGCCTTGTAATGCGCGCTCTGGACTTGGGTCCCCTCTCGATCGTAGTCGATGGTTTCCCCCTCGAGCAATCCCTTGCGGTAGAGCGCCCGGCGCACCAGCTCGCCCTCGTTGAAGAACAGCGCCTCGCCCTCGACCTGCCCCTGGCGGAACTGCATCTTGCAGGTGGGCACCCCGGCCTCCGAATAGAAGACGGACTCGCCTTGCAGCACGCCCTGCGCGAACACCTGCTCGGACAGCAGCCGCCCGCCCGCATACACCCGCGTGAGCCCATGCTGGCGGCCCTGGTGGTACGCCGCCTCCTGCACCAGCAGGCCGTTGTCGTCCCACAGCTTCGACGTGCCGTGCAGCACGCCTTGCCGGTAGCCGGCCTGCATCGAGGGCTTGCCCTCGGGCCCGAAGGTGGTCATCAGGCCGTTCGGCACGCCGGCGCCGAGCTCGGTGCGGCTCACGAGTTCCCCGCGCTCGTTGCGCTGCTCCACCACCACGGGGGGCTTCGATTCGACGGGGGCGAACGTTTCGGCCATGTCAGTTGATCTTCACCAGCCCGCCCTTGACGGTGAGCATGCCCCCGCCATCCACGGTCTGCATGGCGGAGGCCTTGTTGGTCACCATCGCGCCTTCGTTGTCCAGCGTGGTGCCGGCCTTGTTCTTCAGTCCCGTGCCGGCCTGGTTGGTCAGGTCCAGGCTGGCCTTGTTGGTGAGGGACGTGCCCGCCTCGTTGGTCAGCGTCGTGCCGGCCTTGTTGGTCAGCGCCGTGCCGGCCTCGGTCGCGTACGTGGTGCCGGCCTTGGCCGTCACGTCCTTGGCCGACTTGAACGTGATCGAGCCCGTCACGTCGATCACCAGGTTGCCCGTCACCTTGAGCTCGTAGTTGCCTGTGACCTTGTGCGTGAAGTCGGCTTCGTTGGTGTGCGTCTCGTTGCCCGTGACGGTCAGCTCGCGCGTGCCCTTGACCTTGTGCACTTCCTTGCCGGTCTGGACATCGACGGTGCGATCGCCTTTTTCCAGCGTGTGCACCTCGTGGCTGGCCTTCACCGTGGTGGTCAGCGCATTCTCGATCTCCACCTTCATGTCCTTCTGGGCATGGAAGTAGAACTCCTCGGAATCCTTCTTGTCCTCGAAACGGATCTCGTTGCCAGCCGTGCCGCTCTTGGACGAACGCGACTTGATCGTGCTCTGCGTCTGCATCGCAGGCAGCGTGACGGGCGGCGTCTTTTCGGCGTTGTAGACGCTGCCGGTGACCAGGGGGCGGTCGGGATCGCCGTCGACGTAGCTCACCACCACTTCCTGGCCGATGCGCGGGATGAACAGCGCGCCCCAGCCCTGCCCGGCCCAGGATTGCGAAACGCGGACCCAGCACGAGCTGTTCTCGTTCCTGGTTCCGACTCGGTCCCAGGGGAACTGCACCTTGATGCGGCCGTGCTTGTCGGTCCAGATTTCCTCGCCGCTGGAGCCGACCACCGTGGCGATCTGGCTGCCGGGAATCCGCGGCCGCGGCGTCACGCGGGCCGGGCGGAACGGCACCGTTGCCGGGAAAGTCTCGAAGCTGTTGCTGTAGTGGCCCTGGCTCGCCGAATGCGTGACGGCGCGAACCACGTGCGCCGCGTTCAGCGCGGCCCGGCTGTGGCCCGACAAGGTGAACTTGGTCCCCGCGGTGAGCGCATAGGCGAAGCTTTGCCCTCGCGAGACCGCGCTTTGCACCTGCTCGGCCTCGACGCGGATCTTGGCGCGCGCAGTGCCGTCGGCCACCACGGTGTGCCCGCCCGGATATTCGTACTGCGCGCCTTTGCCCGCGGATGCCGCATGCTCGGCTGCGAGCGAGGTGCTCGGCTGCAGGTAGTCGTAGTCGCCGAGGCCGTGTTTTTGCGCGACGAGGCGGCTCTCGAACTCGAAGCGCGTCACGCTGTCGGTTCTTTCGCGGCCGCCGAGATGGGGAAAGTATGTCAGCGCCGCCGCATTGGGGCAGTCGGTGTGCGCGCCGGTGGCGTCCGCGAGCACCATGGTATGCGTGCCGCTGGCGAACTTGAAAAAGTAGAAAATGCCTTCTTCTTCCATCAGCCGCGAGATGAACTCGAACGCGGTCTCGTCGAACTGCACGCAGTATTCGCGCGACTTGTAGGTGGCGGTGAGCTGGGCATCGAAGGTGACGCCGTACTCGCCCAGCACGGCCTTGATGATGTCGGCCGCCGTCTTGTTCTGCCAGATCACGCGATCGCGGCTCAGCGTCAGCAGCCAGAGCTTGGGCACCAGTTCAGCCGAGTAGGCCGAGAACTCGCGGTCGCCCCCCGAGTGCAGGAAACGCGAAACGATGCCGCTGATGTGGCGCGCCGGGGCGCTCCCCAGCTTGAGCGTCACCGTGGCGACGGCGCCCACGATGGTGGCCGGGTCCAGCGACGTGCTGGCGGCACGCATCGACAGCGAGAACCGGAAGGGCTGGGAGATCGCCTCGGTGCCTTCCACCGCGTCGAGGAGCAGCACGTCGGCGCCGAAGGGCGTGCTCACCGAAAGGAAAGCGTTGGACTGGGTGAAGCCTTCTCGCATGGTCAGGGTTGTCGCGGCGGTCCGAAGGTGAAGGCGAACTGGCCGTCTCGCTGCAGGGCCATGTGGACGGAACCGAACGCGTCGGTCATCGAAATGCGCTCCAGCACCTGGCGCGAGAGCTCGGGCAGCACGACCTGCGTGAGGATGTGGTCGATATTGCGGGCGCCGCTGTCGACCTCGGTGCACCGATCGGTGATCGCCTGGGACACGCTGTCGTCCCAGGTGAATTCGGCCCGGTGGTTGCGCGAGAAGCGCTGCGCCAGCTTGCCGAGCTTGAGATTGACGATGGAGCGGATCTGCTCGTCGCCGAGCGGGTAGTAGGGCGCCAGCACCAGGCGGCCGAGGAAGGCGGGCGAGAACTGCTTGAGCAGCGCCGGCCGCAGCCGTGCGATGAGTTCTTCGGCGTCGGGGCGCTTGCCGCCCTCGCATGCGTCGGTGATCACGTCCTGCCCGGCATTCGACGTGAGCAGGATGAGCGTGTTCTTGAAGTCGATGAGCACGCCCTCGCCGTCCTCCATCTGCCCCTTGTCGAACACCTGGAAGAAGAGCTCCAGCACGTCCGGGTGCGCCTTCTCCATTTCGTCGAGCAGCACGACGCTGTAGGGCCGGCGGCGGACCGCTTCCGTCAACACGCCGCCGCGGCCGTAGCCGACATAGCCGGGGGGTGCGCCCTTGAGGCCGGAAACGGTGTGCGCCTCCTGGAACTCGGACAGGTTCACCGTGACCATGTTGCGCTCGCCGCCGTACAGGAGGTCGGCCAGGGCAAAGGCGGTTTCGGTCTTGCCCACGCCGCTCGGGCCCACCAGCATGAACACGCCGACGGGCTTGCCGGGGTCGTCCAGGTCGGCGCGGAAGGTCCGCACGCGCCGCGCGATCGCATCGAGCGCCTGGTTCTGCCCCACCACGCGCTCGGCCAGCTTTTCCTTGAGGTTGAGGACCGTGTGCAGTTCGTCGGCGAGCATGCGCCCGACCGGGATGCCCGTCCAGCCGGAAATCACCTGCGCCACCACGGCGGAGTCCACGCAGACCGGCACCATGGGCTCGTCTTCCTGCACGGCCTCCAGGCCCTTTTCCAGGCGCTGCAGCGTAGCGGTCAGCATCTCGCCCTCTTCGCCCGCAGGTTGCCCGCCGTCGGCGGCGACGCTGTCGGCGATGCGCTGGCGCAGCGCGACGATTTCGGCGACCGCGTTCTTCTCCTCGCCCAGCTTGTCGGTCAGGCGCTTGTGCCGATGGCGGTGCTCGCCCAGTTCGGCCGTCAATGCCGCGATCGCCTGTTCGTGGTTGCGGCCGGTCGCGCTTTCGTGCCGCAGGATGCGCAGCTGGTTCTCCGCGCTGGAAATGTCGCGCGCCACGTCCTCGATCTCCAGTGGCAAGGCGTTCTGGCCGATCGCCACGCGAGCGCAGGCCGTGTCCAGCACGCTGATCGCCTTGTCCGGCAGCTGGCGGCCGGAAATGTAGCGGTGCGACAGCTTGACGGCGTCGCGGACCGCGTCGTCCACGATCTCGACACCGTGGTGTTGCTGCAAGGTGGCGACCATGCCGCGCAGCATGTCGATGGCCACGTCCTCCGTCGGCTCCTCGATCTTCACCACCTGGAAGCGGCGGGTCAGCGCCGGGTCGCGCTCGATGTACTTCTTGTACTCGGCCCAGGTGGTGGCGGCGATGGTGCGCAGCTCGCCGCGCGCCAGCGCGGGCTTGAGCAGGTTGGCCGCGTCGCCCTGCCCTTCGGCCCCCCCGGCGCCGATCAGCTGGTGGGCCTCGTCGATGAACAGGATGATGGGGGTCGGTGATGCCTTCACTTCCGCGATCACCGATTTCAGGCGATTTTCGAACTCACCCTTCACGCCGGCGCCGGCCTGCAGCAGGCCCAGGTCCAGCGTACGGACGGAAACCTGGCGCAATGACGGCGGCACCTCCCCTTGCACGATGCGCTGGGCGAAGCCTTCCACCACGGCCGTCTTGCCGACGCCGGCTTCGCCGGTGAGGATGGGGTTGTTCTGGCGGCGGCGCAGCAGCACGTCGACAATCTGGCGGATCTCGGCGTCACGGCCGCGGATGGGGTCGATGGCGCCGTCACGCGCGAGCTGGGTCATGTCGACCGTGTACTGGTCGAGCGAGGGCGTGTTCGTATTGCCGCGCCGCAGGGTCGGCATCTGCCGGGGCGCGGCGGCGCCAGCCGCCCCGGGAGCCGCTGCCGAAGACGCGCGCACGGCCCCGCCCGCGTCTTCGGCGGATGAGGCCAGCAGATCGGCCAGCCCCTTGCGCAGGCCTTCTCTCGGGATCTGCAGCAGGCCGGGCGCGGACTCGAGCAGCAGCCCGCGCAGGCTGTCCACTTCCAGCAGCGCCAGCAGCAAGGTGCCGGATCGCACCAGCTGCTCGCCCAGCAGCATCGAGCTGAGCAGCCAGGCCTCCTGGAACAAGGGCGCGAGGTTCGGCGAGAACGCCGGCGTGCGGCCGTTGCCCCGCTTGAACCGGTCCATCGCCTCCTGCAACTGGGCCTGGATCGCGTCGGGCTTGATCTCGTATTCGGCGAGGATCAGGTCAATGTCCGGCGCGGGCGCCTCCAGCAGGGGATGCAGCAAGTGCTCGACATCGACGTTGTAGTGGGTCTGCTGCACGCACAGCTCGGCGGCCCGCTCGAGGGCGCGCTTGCACTCCGGGTTGAGCCGGGCCAGGAGGGTGCGAATGTCGATGTCCATGGTGCGCCTTCCTCTCAGTGGGCCTGTCCGCCACCCATGCCGAGCCGCAGGCGCGCGGGGGTGCGCGGCACGATGGCAGCGGCGGTGGCCAGCCACGACGTCCAGCCCAGGCGCATCTCACCCGCCGTGCCGAGCGTCGAGCGCCTGACGTCGCGCGCGGCAGGGCTCAGCACCAGCTGCACCTGCAGCTCCTGCTGCACATAGCGGCTCACGAGCCAGCGCACCAACGCATGCTCGCGCGCGCCCGGCAGGAATTGGCGCAGGCGCGCCATCGGCAACTCGCTGAATTCCAGCCGGATGCCCGCACTCTGGTACCAGGCCCTGCGACCGAGGACGGCGGAGCGGCCCAGCCGCGACACGCCACGGCCGCGCCCGCCCAGGCGCGTCAACTCGCGGGGCTCGAGCTGTTGCCATGCGCCCTGGAACTGGCTGCCCCTCACGCGGATTCCCAGGCGGTCCCCCAGCAGTGCGAACAGACCCATGAGCGAGCGGGGTGCGGCTCCCATCAGGCCCGCATGACGCAGCCAGGAAGACTCCCCGTTGGCGCCGCGTGCGCCCGCCGCGAGGCCGAGAGCGCTGAGCGAGTCGAGGCTCGACGCCAGCGAGGACGCCTCCGGCGAGGCCCAGTTCAAGCCCATGTGGTGCTTCTTGCGCCCGCGGTACAGGAACGAGAGCAGCCGGTGATTGAAGATGTCCAGGAAATCCGCCGTCGCCGAATCGCGGGCGGCCTTTCGCTCCAGCACCAGTTCGGTGAAGGGCATGGGCAGCGGGCCCTGCGCACCGGCCAGCGACATGACCGGTGACCTCAACATGTAGGCTTCTCCGGTCGGAGGACGCTCGCTGACGCTGGCGACATCGCTCGGCTGGAAACCCAGTGAGACGACGGCGCCGAGCCGGACCGCCTCCGGCTGGTTGGCGCCCTCGCCGACGGGCGCCGCATGCGCTGCAGCCCGCTCGAGCAGGCTGATGGCCTGGAACAGGTTGAATCCCTGCGGGCGGTCCTGCAACCGGCCGATCAGAGTACCAGCTGGCGGCCGCTCATCGGTTCCCATTGTTTCCATATTTCATCGCCGCGGCGCACGCCGAGCCGCACAAAGGAATTGATCGACGTGTACATGGCGAAAAATCGCGCCAGCACGGCCGACATGAGCAGCGGCGAGCTGCCCACGAAGGCCTCCTCCTCGAATTCGAGTATCACCTCGGTGCCGCGGCAATAGCCGCGCCACGCATCGGCGCCCACGCGTGCGGTAATGCTGCGCGCCTCGAGTTCGCGGATGCCGCGGATCTGCTCATGGTCCCTCTTGCTGTCCGATGCAAACAGCGTGAGCATCTCGCGCAGTTGCTCCCGCCCGGTGGAGCCGTCGACCAGCGACTGGTGGTTCAGCGTCAGCAGCGACACCAGCCGCCAGAGCGTCTCGCTTCCCAGCGGCGGGTCGCGCTGCTGCGTCGGTTCGTACAGGCAACGGACGCCGACGTTCTGCGACACGCCCTCCAGCACCATGCGCGCCCCGATCGGCACCTGTTCGGCAAGGCGCCGGTTGGTGCACAGCAGGTTGGCGTACACCACCGGCTCGGCCGGCGTCTTCATGGCATTTGCCCGGTCCACGAACGTGAGGAACACGTCGGTGCCCGCGATGTTCCGGCGCAGGCTCATCTCCCGGCGCGAAGACCAGAAGGTCGTCTGGTCGTCGGCGCGGATGTGGGCCAGGGCGGCAAAGCTCGGGACCGACACCGGCCGGTCCGCATTGGGGTCGGACGCCGTGACCGACAGGATGGAATGAACCTCGGTCGTCGCGCCGCGATGGCGATCTGCCGACAGCAGGTACTCGTAGTTGCGGTGGTCCACCACGATGGGTTCGCTCGTGCGGGGGAACAGGTTGATCACCGGGCAGCAGCCGAGCTTGAAGTTGTCCGCGGAAATCCCGCGCAGCGCGCGGTCGGGCCGGTCCAGCGACAGCACGATTTCGCACTGGCGCCCTGAACCCAGCCGCCCGCGAAGGTTGGCGAGTTCGAAGAAGTGGAACTTGCGCGGGAAGGCGAAGTACTCCTGCATCAGCCCGTACGCGGGCTGGGCGTGGGCCGGCAGCGGCAGCACCTCCTCGTCCTGCGCGTAGCCCACTTCGCGCCAGGAACCCGACGGCAGCGAAGCTGCCCCACCGGCCGCCGCTGAGACCGTCACGTTGCCCACCCCGGAAACCAGCAGCTCGTACAGCGGCATGGTCGTCATCCAGTCGCCTTGCAGGTGAAGGCGCAGCGAGTCGAGTTCGATCTCGGAAAAATCGGTGTCGGGGCCGCACTCGAGCGTGAAACGCAGCGTTGCGTCGCCATGCAGCGCCGCCTTGGTGATCGCCACCGGCCACAGGACGGTTTCCCACGCGGTGCGAAAGCGGCATTGGTCGGCGGCGGCGGTGGACGCGTACAGGATGGTGTGGCGCGGCACACGGAAGCCCGAGGTCACCTTGCCCTGCGCGGGATCGAGGCTGAACTCGGCCACCGTCATCGAGGGCACCGGTTGCGTCAGCGTGGGACACAGGTTGTCCAGGAGGGCCGCGGCAATCTGGGGAAACTCGCGATCGAGATCGCGGTGGACGCGCGCCGAGAGGAAGGCGACGGCCTCGATGAGGCGCTCGGTGTGCGGGTCGATCGACTCCGAGCCGTGCAACGCCAGGCGGGAAGCCACCTTCGGATAGCGCGCGGCGAAGTCCGCCCCCTGCGTGCGCAGGTAGGACAGCTCTCGCTTGTAGTATTGAAGCAGGTCGTTGTTGAGGACTTCAGACACGGTCGGCCCGGTTCAGGTGGGATCGCCTCGCGGCGGGTTCAGGCTCAGCGCAAAACTCACGCGCTGGGGCTTCAAGCCTATTGTCAGATCGCCGCTCACGGCCGCCGTCGCCGTGTCGCCGCGGCCGGGTACCTCGGAGACCTTGACAGCCACGTTGCGCATGCGCGGCTCGTAGAAGCCAACCGCCTGCGCCAGCGCCTTCTCGATGAGCCCACGGTCTTCATCGTTGCGTGGGGAGAGCGCCGAGAAATCCGGGATGCCGTAGTCGATCGCCGTGCCCGTGCTTTCGGACATCGCCGAAAGGGCGATGCGGCTGCGGGTGTTGAACAGTCGCGACAGCTCGCGGGCGATCGACGCCTCAACTTGCTCCGGCATCAGCAGGAATGCCCCGACGCCTCCCGGCGCTTCGCTCGAAGCGAGCCGGTCGAACAGGGGCACCGAAGAGCCGCGGACGAGCTCCGACATGGCCTAAGCCCTCCACAATACGACGCAGAAACATCCGGCAATCCAGTGGCAGGCGCGGGCGGTCAAGCCGGCTCAGGCCGCCGCGTTCGTTTCCAGGTTCCAGCCGAAATCGGCGGTGCCCTTCTTGGTCGAGTCCGCGTTCTGCTGCGTGAAATAGGTCTTGATGCCCGTGAAGTTCAGCGAGAACGAATCCGAAGGCGAGCCTCCGCCGCCGGAGGTGTTGATGTTCGACACCATCGCGTTCGTCAGCTCGTACTTCAGCAGCGACATGAACTCGCCGCCTTCATTGCGGCCGATGTGGATGGTGGCGGTGCCCAGCTTCTTGCCCTGGGCACAGGCGGCGTACAGCAAAGGCGTCGACTGGTCCGTCATCTTGGAGAAGTTCATCTCCGAGAACTGGGGCCGGCCCATGGTGCGCTCCGTGTTGGAGGGGTCGCCGCTCATGGGCAGTGCCACGCCGTGGCTGAAGGAATTGAGGATGACCTTGTCGGTATAGCCCTTGAAGGTGCAGTTCCCCTTGATGCCCGTGATGTCGATGATGATGACGTCCATGAATTACTCCGTGATGTTGATCCGAATCGGGAGGCCAGTCCGCGCCATCAGGCCGCAGGCGCCGGCAGTTCCGCGACGAGGCGGATCGATGCGGTCAGTTCTTCCATCTGAAAGTGCGGCTTCAGGAAGCATGTCGCCTGGTAGGCGCCTGGCTTGCCGGGCACTTCGGTCACGTCCACGCGGGCTTCGCCCAGCGGGAAGCGCGCCTTCGTGGCCTGGGGCGCGCTCTCGTTGATCAGCACGTAGTCCGCGATCCAGTTGTTGAGGTAGGTCTCGATCTCGCCGCGGGTCTGGAAGCTGCCCACCTTGTCGCGCATGATGACCTTGATGTAATGGGCGAAACGCGAGGCCGCCAGAACGTAAGGCAGGCGCGACGACAGGGCCGCATTGGCGTTGGCCGCGTCCTTGTTGTAGAGCTTGGGCTTGTTGACCGTCTGGCCGCCGAAGAACGCGGCGAAGTTGGAGCCCTTGGAGTTGACGATGGCGATGAAGCCCAGGTCGTTCAGCTCCTTTTCGCGTCGATCGGTGATCGTCACCTCGGTCGGGCATTTCAGGACAACGTCGCCTTCGTCCGTCTTGAACGCGTGCGCGGTCATGCCCTCGACCTTGCCGCCGCCTTCGACCCCGCGGATGGCGGTGGACCAGCCGTACTTGGCATAGGCATCCGTGATGCGCAGGCCAAGCTGGTAGGCCGAGTTGGCCCACAGGTACTTGGAGTGATCCTTGCCGTCGACATCTTCCTCGAAGTTGAAGTTTTCCACGGGGATGGTCTTGGCGCCGTACGGCAGCCGAGCCGCATAGCTGGGAAGCACAAGCGACACGTAGCGCGAATCCTCCGACTCCCGGAAGCCCCGCCACGTGGCCAGTTCAGCGCTCTCGAAAATCTTCGACATGTCGCGCGGCACGCCCAAGTCGGTGAACGACTTCATGTCGAACAGCGCCGGCGAAGCCGCGGCAATGAAGGGCGCATGAGCCGCAGCGGCCACTTTGGACAGGCGCTCGAGCAGCGCCATGTCCTGCGGATGGCGGCCGAACGTGTAGTCGCCGATCAGCAGCGAATAGGGATTGCCGCCGAAGGTGCCGTACTCTTCTTCGTACACCTTCTTGAACAGCACGCTCATGTCGTGGTCGACGGCGGACTCGAGGTCCTTGAGCAGCTCCTTCTTGGTCACGTTCAGCAGGCGCAGCTTCAGGCGCGAGCTGGTTTCCGTGCCGTACACCATGTCGTGCAGGCCGCGCCAGGAGGCTTCGAGCGCCTGGAACGCCTGGTCATGCATGATGGCGTTGAGCTGGTCGGTCAGGAGCTTGTCGATCTCGGCAACGCGCTCGTTGATCATGGCGACGACGCCCTTGTCCGGCGCGGCCTTCATGCCCTCATCCAGGATCTGGGACGCGAACTGCCCGATCAGTTTCTTGGCGTAGGGGCCTTGCGACTCCTCCACCGCCATGTTGCCTTCCTGGACAATCTTGTCCAGCAGGGTCAGGTCGCTCGTGGTGCTTGCCGCACCGCCCTCTGCGCTAGCTTCTTTCTTCGTGGCCATTTCGATTCACCGTTCCAAAAGGTTGATGGAGCGTGTCCGGCGGGGGCCGGGCACGCCGAGTTGTCTGGGTCAGGCCGCGGCCGGCTCTGCGGGGACGCCGGCGTTCGCTTCGGTCTGGAGCTTCTTGAGCTCTTCGGTGTTCTGGACGATGTTTTCCAGCAGGGTATCGAGTTCGTCGTTGCCGTCCAGCTTGGCGAGGAGGTCGCGCAGCTGCTGGCGCGCTTCCAGCAGCTTGGCCAGGCGGGGGACCTGCTTCACGATGGCTTCTGGGTGGAAGTCGTCGAATTCCTTGAAATTCAGTTCCACCTTGATGTTGCCCTCCCCCTTCATCGTGTCCGGCACGGACAGATCCAGGCGGGGAGAGATCTTGCCCATGATCTCGTTGAAGTTGTCGCGGTCGATCTCGACCAGGCGGCGCTCCTTCATCTTCGGCAGCGGCGTGGCCGGCTGGCCCGACAGGTCGGCCAGGATGCCGACGACGAGCGGCAATTCCTTCTTCTCGACTGCATCTCCGATTTCAACGTCGTAGGTGATCTGGACGCGGGGCGGGCGATTGCGGCCCACCCATTTCTGCAGACTATCAGCCATGTTGTTTCCCTTCAAAGTTGTGTGGCAGTTGTGTGGGCTGGAGATGAGCGCCCGCCTGTGCCAAGGCGGTGCGCCACGCAGTCAGAGCGAAAAATGATTCTAGATACGCAACGAGATGTTGCGCTAAATACTAACCCTTACTGTGTCTTGCAATTTCCGTCGCTGCGTTGCGTCAAGAAACCACTGATGAGAAGGTCGGATTGCACAGCTTTTTTTGCGCCAACGCAATGGGATGCCAAAAAAAACGCCCACATAAGTGGGCGTTTGTTGCAACCGGGACACGGTCCCGGGAATTTGGTTGCGCGAGCAAGATTTGAACTTGCGACCTTTGGGTTATGAGCCCAACGAGCTACCAGGCTGCTCCATCGCGCGTCGATAAGTGAATTATACGCGGCCGCTGCCGCTTATTCCGCTGTAAGGGCTTCTGTTTCTGCTGCCGGCTCGGGCCGGTCGACCAGTTCGACGAGCGCCATCGGCGCATTGTCGCCGACACGGAAGCCCATCTTCAGGATGCGGGTGTAGCCGCCCGGGCGCGCCTGGTAGCGCGGTCCGAGCTCGCCGAACAGCTTGGTGACGATGTCGCGGTCGCGCAGCCGGTCGAAGGCAAGCCGCTTATTGGCGACAGTCGGCTCCTTGGCGAGCGTGATCATGGGTTCGACGACGCGGCGCAGTTCCTTGGCCTTGGGGACCGTGGTCTTGATGACTTCGTGTTCCAGCAGCGAATTCATCATGTTGCGCAGCATGGCGAGGCGGTGCTCGCTCGTGCGGTTGAGTTTACGAAGGCCGTGGCCGTGACGCATGGTGTGTTCCTTTCTTTATTAATCCCTCAGCCGTATCAGGTACTGAAGGTGCTTCGCGAAGGAGATCACAAGGCTGCCGCAAGCGGCGGCCTTGCCCCTTCAGCCTTTACCTCTTGTCCAAGCCGGCGGGAGGCCAGCTTTCGAGTTTCATGCCCAAGGTGAGGCCGCGCGAGGCGAGCACTTCCTTGATCTCGTTGAGCGACTTGCGGCCCAGGTTCGGGGTCTTGAGCAGCTCGTTCTCGGTACGCTGGATCAGGTCGCCGATGTAATAGATGTTCTCGGCCTTCAGGCAGTTGGCCGAACGCACGGTGAGTTCGAGCTCGTCGACCGGACGCAGGAGGATCGGGTCGAACTGCTGCGAGCTGCGCTGCACCGGCTGGTCGAAGGCGGCCAGTTCGCTGCCCTCCAGCTGCGCGAACACGGCCAGCTGCTCCACCAGGATCTTGGCCGAGGCGCGCACGGCGTCTTCGGCGGTAATGGCGCCGTTGGTTTCGATCTCCACCACCAGCTTGTCCAGGTCGGTGCGCTGCTCGACGCGGGCGCTTTCGACGGTGTAGCTCACGCGCTTGACCGGCGAGAAGGAGGCGTCCAGCACGATCCGGCCGATCGACTTGGTCGGCTCGTCGGCGTAGCGGCGCATGGTGCCCGGCACGTAGCCGCGGCCCTTTTCGACCTTGATCTGCATGTCGATCTTTCCGCCTTGCGACAGGTGGGCGATCACATGGTCCGGATTGATGATCTCGACGTCATGGGGCGTCTGGATATCGGCGGCAGTAACGACGCCTTCGCCGTCCTTGCGCAGCGACAGGGTGACTTCATCGCGGTTGTGCAGCTTGAAGACCACGCCCTTCAGGTTCAGCAGGATGCTGACCACGTCTTCCTGGACGCCGTCGATCGACGAGTACTCGTGCAGGACACCGGCGATGGTGACTTCGGTTGCCGCGTAACCCACCATCGACGACAGGAGCACGCGGCGAAGCGCGTTGCCCAGGGTATGGCCGTAGCCGCGCTCGAACGGCTCCAGCGTCACCTTGGCACGGTTGGTGCCAAGCTGTTCCACGTTGATGGCTTTGGGTTTCAGCAGGTTGGTTTGCATGCAGGACTTCCTCTCAATACCCCCGGCTCGTTACACCGGTAAGGCTGGTGAAGTGCCCAGACCGCGATGCCTCGCGGCAGGGAACAAAAAAACACACAAGGACGAGGCGGAAAAGCTGCCTCGTTTTCTCCTCGCGAAGCTCTATCGCGAGTACAACTCGACGATCAGCGCTTCCTTGATGTCGGCCGCGAATTCGTCGCGATCCGGCACCTTCTTGAAGACGCCTTCGGCCTTGTCGGCATTCACTTCGACCCAAGCCGGAAGGCCGACCTGCTGCGCCAGCTGGAGCGCTTCAACGACACGGTTCTGCTTCTTGGACTTGTCGCGGATCGCGATCACGTCGCCGGTCTTGACCAGGTACGACGGGATGTTGACGGGGCTGCCGTTCACGGTGACGGCTTTGTGCGACACCAGCTGGCGCGCCTCGGCGCGGGTCGAGCCGAAACCCATGCGGTACACCACGTTGTCCAGGCGGGACTCCAGGATGAACAGCAGGTTGGCGCCGGTGTTGCCCTTGCGGCGGTCGGCTTCCTCGAAGTAGCGGCGGAACTGGCGCTCCAGGATGCCGTACATGCGCTTGACCTTCTGCTTCTCGCGCAGCTGCAGGCCGAAATCGGAAGTGCGCTGGCCGGAAGTGCGGCCATGCTGGCCGGGCTTGGAGTCGAACTTGGCCTTGTCGCTGATCGAGCGGCGGGCGCTCTTCAGGAACAGGTCCGTGCCTTCGCGGCGGGAGAGTTTGGCCTTGGGGCCGAGGTAACGTGCCACTTTGCTTCCTTTACGTCATCTGCCGCGGGCTATTCCCGCGGGAGCCAGCGGCGCGTGCGCTGCTGGCGGTGGGCTTAAAAAATGAGGAGAGAACACGGCATCCCTCCGGGACGCCGTGAACATGTTTAAATCCTTCGGCGCTTCTGCGGGCGGCAGCCGTTGTGGGGAACCGGCGTCACGTCGGCGATCGACGTGATGCGGATGCCCAGCGCGGCCAGCGCACGCACCGACGACTCGCGACCCGGGCCCGGGCCCTTGATCTCGACGTCGAGGTTCTTGATGCCTTGCTCAATCGCGGCCCGGCCGGCGACTTCGGAAGCAACCTGGGCGGCGAAGGGCGTCGACTTGCGCGAACCCTTGAAACCCTGGCCGCCCGAGGACGCCCACGACAGGGCGTTGCCCTGGCGGTCGGTGATCGTGATGATCGTGTTGTTGAAGGACGCGTGCACGTGGCAGACGCCGTCCGACACGTTCTTGCGGACCTTCTTGCGAACGCGCTGCGCGGCGTTACTGGCGGGAGCTTTTGCCATGACTTATCTCTTTCCCGATTATTTCTTGAGGGCCTGAGCGGCCTTGCGCGGACCCTTGCGGGTGCGTGCATTGGTGCGGGTGCGCTGGCCGCGCATGGGCAGCCCGCGGCGATGGCGGAAACCCCGGTAGCAACCGATGTCCATCAAACGCTTGATGTTCATGGTCGTTTCGCGGCGCAGGTCGCCCTCGATGGTGAACTGGCCGATCTGGTCGCGGATCTTTTCCAGATCGCCGTCGGTCAGGTCCTTCACCTTCTTCGAATACGGAATGCCGGTGGCTTCGCAGATCTTGCGAGCGCGGGTGCGGCCAATGCCGAAAATCGCCGTCAGGCCGATTTCGGCGTGCTGATGCGGCGGAATG
>Ga0255338_1000796_pt1 | contig 79380 bp, 54 predicted proteins | sample MeOH1_35cm_T4_19_FD_203715 | JGI IMG/M metagenome (GOLD analysis project Ga0255338, IMG submission 203715) | Sandy soil microbial communities from University of British Columbia, Vancouver, Canada - MeOH1_35cm_T4_195 | ecosystem: Engineered > Artificial ecosystem > Sand microcosm > Unclassified ... | reverse complement strand
TCCAGGTAGTTCCATTATCAGTAGAAGATTGCCAGTAAACAACATTACCCGTATAACCGGTAAGTGATAAAGTGCCGCTGTTGGCAGTAGCACAAACGGTGGCACTGGCAGATAAGGTACCGGGCACTGTTTGTGGATTAACAGTGATCTGCACGGTATCCTGCGAAGCAGCACAAACGCCGTTGGTAACGGCCCAGTTAAGTTGGTACACACCAGTGGTAAGTCCGCCCAATACAGCTGACGGATCATTGGCATTGGAGAAGCTGACTGTTGAAGGTCCTGATACAAAAGACCAGGCACCGGTTCCGGATGCAGGTGTATTAGCGGCCAGTGTAGCCGATGTAGTGCTGCACAGGATCTGATCAACGCCTGCATTGGCCGTGGTAACGGCCTGTAGTACCGTAATGGTGGCAGCAGCAGATGCAAATGCCGGACAGCTACCACTTTGTACAGTTGCCCTGTACTGCATACTGGCTGTAAGATTGTTATAACTGAGTTGGTTGGTTGTATTGGCAATCGTATTCCAGGTAACGCCGTTATCAGGGGATGATTGCCAGCTCAGAATAGTGCCGGTATAACTACCCAATGTAAGTGTGCCATTGTTCAGTCCTGCACAAACTGTTGCATTGGCACTCACCGCTCCGGCTGCTGTTGCAGAAGTAACGGTAATAGTTACTGTGTTGGAACTGAGTGCCCCGCAACTGCCACTTTCTACCACGGCCCTGAAAAGCGTGGTAACCGTCAGGTTGGTATAATCGAGATTGGCGGTGGTATTGCTGATACTGTTCCAGGTACTGCCATTATCAACAGATGATTCCCAGCGGAGGATGCTTCCGGTATAACCGGCAAGGCTGAGTGTACCGCTATTACTGGATGCACAAACCGTTGCATCTGATGAAAGGGTACCCGGTACAGATACAGGGTTCACCAAAATGGTAACCGGTGCCGTATTTACCTCATTACACACACCACTTTGTATAACCGCCCTGAAAAGAGTAGTGGTATTGATATTTGTGTAGGTATAGGTATTACTGGTATTACTGATGCTGTTCCACACAGAACCGTTATCGGTAGATGATTCCCAGCGGATAATATTTCCTGTATAACCGCTTACCGTTAATGTGCCGGTATTATTTCCTGCACATACAGTGGCATTGGCCGAAAGGGTACCTGCTACAGAAGCCGGCGCGTTGATGATGATAACGGTATCTGTCTGTGCCGGACAGGTTCCGTTGCCAATACTCCACACCAGCTGATATGTGCCGGCTACCAACCCGCTCAGGGTGGTAGATGCCGAAGAAGCGGAACCAAAAACAGCAGTAGAGGGACCTGCAGCCTGCGCCCAGCTGCCGTTTCCCAGTGAAGGATTGTTAGCCGTAAGCAAAGTACTCGTGCTGTTACATAAAACCTGGTCAACGCCCGCATTCGCTGTGCTGGATGTTCCATAGATCAATACATCTGTAGAATCGGTATTACTGCAACCCAGTGGCGATACAGCTGTGATACGATATCGCACAATAGCATTACTGCCGGATGTCACTATCAACTGGTCTGTGATGGTATTGGTAGTAGAAGCAACTGCATTACTGGAATTACCCGTAACCGTACCTGAAATCACAGACGAGTTCCAGGTATAAGTACTGCCCACCAGCGAACTGCTGAACTGCAGATTGGTAGTACTGCCAGTACAAAGAGAGGCAGTTGTATTGGTAATGGTAACGGCAGGTTTTGGTCTGGCGGTTACCGTAAAAGTAAATGGTGTTCCGCTACAGCTCACATTGGAGGGGGTGAATGCATACGGGGTAATGGTATACACTACTACTGCATCACTGGTATGCGAAAGATTTACGAGCGAGTCAATCACCGAACCTGTTCCGCTGGGAGAATTACCGGTAATAGTACCGGCACTTACTGCAGAAACCCATGAATACGTGCTGCCCGGAATAGCAGAAGCAGGCGTAAAGTTCAATGCCTGGTTAGAACAGATTACCTGGCTACTGTTGGTACCCACATTATCCGGATAGATCCGTAGTATCATGGAATCGATACTGGATGCGGTTCCGCAATTACCCGTTGCATTCAGGGTGGAAGAACCTGTCAGATAGATTTTAATCATACCCGCTGCTTTATCGGCTGCACCGGGGGTATAAGTAGTACTGAGTGCATTGGGATTCGAAAACACGCCGTTACCTGACGTGCTCCATTGGTAGGTATTTGTAACAGGTGATACTTTCCCACTCAGGGGAATGGGGGCGCTGTTAAAACAAACAGTAGTATCCTTTGATCCCTGTATGGTATCTGCTGCTGTTACATTTTTATACACCATCTGGGTATCACTGCAACTCACCCCATTGGTAGTGAATTTGAGTACTACCTGGTACGTATTTCCGGTTTGAAACTGCATGCCCGGGTATTGGCTGGTCGCATTGGATGAACCTTGAAAAGAAAAAGGTCCGCCGGTAACAGTCCATGCAAAACTGTTACCCGGATTGTTATTGCTGTAGGTAACACCATAATAACTATCAGTAGCATCAAAATGGGCAATACCGTTGTTACACTCAATCACATCCGGATGCAGTTGGGCACCGGCCCCTGTAATACTGATATTGGCTACTGCAGAACAGTTGGCATTGGTTACGGTATACGAAACCGTTGTGGTACCAACGCCTGTAATGGTTACATTTCCACTGCTGTTTACGGTAGCAATGGCTGTATTACTGCTGCTCCATACACCACCCGTTGCCGTATTGCTCAACGCAATCTGTGTACCAACACAACCGCCTGTGCTGCTGCTGGTAATGGTTCCTGCATCGGGTGTGGTATTAACTGTTATGGTTTTGGCATCTGTAGCCGTACAACTTTTGTTATCCGTTACCGTAATGGTATAAGTACCGGTGGCAGCAGAAGTGGCATTGGCAATGCTGGCATTGGCTGTAGCAGCGGTAAAACTGTTGGGGCCTGTCCAGCTGTAAGTATATGGACTGGTGCCCCCGCTCGCAGTAGATGCCAGTGAAAGGGTATTACCGGTACAGATCGGACTGGCACTGCTCAGTGTAACGGATGGAGAAGGATTTACCGTAAGGGTTACGGTATTGGAAGCAGTAACACAGGTAGAGCTGGAAAGGCTGGATACATCCGGTCCAACCAATACCCGGTAAGTTGCTCCATCAGCCACTATTGCATTTGCAATGGCATAACTCATGGCCGAAGTGCCCGGTGTGCCGATATTGCTCCAGGTAGTACCTGCATCTGTGCTTTTCTGCCACTGATAGGCAGGGTTGCTGAACGGACTGTTTACCAGTGAACAATCAATGCTGGTAGAATTGCCGGAACAGATGGTAGAAGCCGTACTGATCACTGCGGTTGCGGTTGGGGTACAGGCGGAGAACATGATATCATCAATTGCCAGGTCATTACCGCAATAAGAGGCCAGTCCGCCCAACGCATCCCTCATTTCCAGTACCAGCGAAGTAGTACCTGCGGGTAATGTGAACTGGAAACCATACTGTTTCCAGTTAGGCGCTGAACTGGTATTGGCTGTTAAGGGTAAGGTATCAGTTGTGAACGATTGAAGAATAGTACCGGAAGTGTTTTTGATATTAAAAGTGACTTTAGGCCAAACCAATCCTGCACCACAAATAGATTTGGTATTGGAAATGGTATTCATATTGGCCAGCCAGGCAGAAAAACTATACACAGAACCAGGGCAAAGATTATCCACCTGTTTGGAAAAAAACAGGTCTACCGGACCGCTGCTGGGCTTGCCGGCATTTACGATATACATATTGCCGTTGGTATTACCGGTATGATCGCGGCCCTGCGCCCAGTCGTTTCTTCCGGTATTCTTTCCCAATGGCGTTACCATGTATTCACCATCACTCAACGCAGAACTGCCGTTGAAAGTGTAGTTGGTTACAAAACCGGCAGGGATGGAATTTTTTTTGGTAGAAGAAGTGCTGGTACCGAAAGTCTCACTATATACAGGAGCAAGGGCACTACTGGAACATACCCCCTGGGCAATGATGCCGACGCCGGGGTACATGCTCATAAGCAGTATTAACAGATATAGATACCTGTTCCTTTTCATGGATATTGGATTTTCAACCAGCGCGCCTATTGATAACGTGTTAGTTGATATTGGATACTTAAAATTAACCCTTAATCAAGTCAGTAATACTTCTCCTGCAAAACTCCGTGTAAACAACCGGTTCAAACGTGTAATCAACCGTAATCTCATGTGACTTTTTATTGCTTTCTTTGTAGTATAAATTCTATCAACCGACGTACATGTGGTATAAAGCAGGCAAATTCATCCTCCGTTTCCGTTTTCCCCTCCTTGTTATGATAACTACAGCCACGGCTTTTATGGCCTGGCAGGCATCGAAGGTTCAATTGAGCTACGATTTTACCCGGGCCCTCCCAACCGATAACCCCAAATACCAGGATTACCAGTCTTTTCTGAAAAAATTCGGTGGCGATGGTAATACCATGGTCATAGGGATCGGGTCTGATCAGTTTTACAAAACCACTTTTTTTAATGAAGTGGGGGCACTACATCAGGCATTAAAAAAAATAGCAGGTGTTACGGATATTCTGAGTATCCCCGAACTGGTAAACCTCAGAAACGACAGTACGGAACATCGCTTGCTGCCGGAGAAAATATTTCATTATCCTTACACATCACAGGCTTTGCTCGATAGCGATCGTGCTGTTTTGGAAAACCTGCCTTTCTACCGCGGACTAGTCTATAATCCTGCAACGCATAGTTACCTGATGGGTGTGAATGTAAATAAAGACACCATCAACAGTAAAAGCAGAACCAGGCTGATCAACGATATCCTGACACAGGTACAGTTGTTTGAGAAGAAAACAAATACCACTGTTTACGCAAGCGGACTTCCTTATATCAGAACCACCATCGGTAACCGTATTAAAAATGAAATGAACTGGTTCCTGATCGGTTCACTGGTGTTGCTGGTGGTTACCATGTTTCTCTTTTTCCGTTCGGTGAGCGCTACCTTGATGAGTTTGGCCGTAGTGGGTGCCGGTGTGATATGGAGTTTGGGAACGATAGTGTTACTTGGGTATAAAATTACGCTGTTAACGGCATTGATTCCCCCACTGGTGGTGGTGATCGGGATCCCGAACTGCATCTACTTTCTCAATAAATACCATACGGCTTATCTGGATCTGCGCGATAGAGATAAGGCATTGATCACCATGGTGGGCAGAATGGGAATCGTTACCCTGTTCTGTAATATTGCCGCGGCCATTGGCTTTGCAGTATTTGCCTTAACCAAAAGCGATCTGCTGAAGGAATTTGGTGCCGTAGCGGGTATCAATATCATGGCACTGTTCCTGATCTCGCTCATCTTTATCCCGGCCGTGCTCAGTTACCTTCCGCCGCCCGAAGCCAAACATACCCGTTACCTCGAAAACGCTTTGCTGGAGAAGATTTTACTGCGTATCGAAAAATGGACTTTCCAGCATGCACGTTGGGTATATGGTGTAACAGCCGTGATTACCCTATTTGCCATTCTCGGCATCTTCCGGATTAAAAGTGAAGGATTTATTGTAGATGATCTGCCTAAGAACGACAAAGTATATACAGACCTGAAATGGTTTGAACAACAGTTTGGTGGGGTGATGCCACTTGAAATTCTGGTAGATACCAAAAGAAAAAAAGGGATTTTCCGCAGTAAACCGATCAGTAAAATCGATGAGCTATCAGCATATATCGAAGCCGATCCTGCCACAGCCAGACCACTGTCGTTTGTAGAAGGATTAAAATTTGCCAAGCAGGCTTATTTTGATGGAGATAGTATGAGTTATACTATACCCTATGAATCGGATCTTGTGTTTATGGCGCCTTACCTGCAGGCCAAAAATGATACGGCTAAAACAACTTCACCCAAAGGTGGCGTTACCAAACTCATCAGTAGTTTTATGGACAGTTCGCAGCAGGTAGCCCGTATCAGTGTGAACATGAAAGATATCGGCAGTGCCAAACTGCCTCTTTTACTGAACAATTTTCAGCAGAAAGCCAATGAAATTTTTGATACTGCATCGTATAAGATAACATTTACCGGCAGCAGTATCAGTTTTCTCGAAGGGTCCAGTTTTATTATCCGTGGATTAAAGGAAAGTATTGTATGGGCTTTTGCATTGATCACACTCTGTATGTTATACCTGTTCCGCTCCTTCCGCATACTGGTTTGTTCACTCATCCCCAACCTGATTCCGCTGGTGATTACTGCAGGGGTGATGGGCTGGGCAGGTATTGCGCTGAAACCCTCTACCGTACTGGTGTTCAGCGTAGCGCTCGGTATCGCTATCGATGTTACGATACGCTTCCTCATCAACTATAAACAGGAATTACCCCATTACAATCACCAGGTAGCGCAAACGCTGGTACAAACCATCCGCCATACAGGCATCAGTATCATTTATACTTCCCTGGTATTGATTGCGGGTTTTATCATTTTCTGTATCAGTGATTTTGGTGGTACCAAGGCGTTGGGTTGGCTTACCTCCCTCACTTTAATAGTAGGTACTTTAACCAACCTGATCCTGCTTCCGGTACTAATCCTGTCAACTTCGGGAGGCAAAAAGAAGGATTAAACCGCCCAAAATAGGGTTACAGTTACAGACATCACCGGAAAAAACCGGGGTGAAATATGTATGAATGACACTTTAGTTATTCATTATCAGGCATTTGTAATGCTATTTTCTTTTTGTGCAGCCATTTTTATGGTTTTTTTGTCTAAGTTTAACATTTCCAAAACCAAAAAACCTGCACATGAGAAAATTAGCAACATTTGTGGCTTGTTGTGTCCTGCTGATAGGGCAAGTCACCGCACAAACCAACAGAACGGTTACCGGAACGGTAACTGACGACAAGGGGGTACCTCTTTCAGGAGTTACCGTTACGGCACAGGAGTCTGACAGAAAAGTATCTGCCACCACGCTTAGTGACGCCGCCGGAAAGTTTTCCATTAAAGTAACAGACAAAACAAGGTCATTACAGTTTGCGTATGTGGGACTGGAAGACCAGGTGGTTTCCGTTGCCGGAAAATCATCTGTAACTGTGCGACTGATTTCCAGTTCCGCCAATCTTTCTGAAGTGGTGGTAGTGGGATATGGTACGCAAAAGAAAAAGGACATTACCGGAAGTATCGCGAGTGTAAAAGGGGAAGCCCTTGCCAACAAACCTGTTCAGAGTTTTGAACAGGCACTGGGTGGTCGCGCTGCCGGTGTACAGATCACCATTCCAAGTGGTGTACTGAACAGTCCGCCCGTGATCAGGATCCGTGGTACCAACTCTATCTCTCTTTCTTCTTATCCATTGATTGTGATTGATGGGGTTCCAACATTCACCGGCGACTTCAGCTCAACCAGCTCTGCCGGTAATGCGCTGGCCAGTATCAATCCAAACGATATTGAAAGTGTGGATGTGGCCAAAGATGCGGCCGCTACTGCCATCTATGGTAGCCGTGCTGCCAATGGTGTTTTATTCATTACTACTAAAAAAGGTAAAGCCGGCCGTTCTAAAGTAAGTTTAGACAGTTGGGTTGGCTGGAGCCAGGTACAGCGCCTGCCTAGTCTGCTGGATGCATTCCAGTACACCGATTATAAAAACGAAGCACTTAAAAATGCAGGAACTTTCAGCGCCACTAACCAGTTTGCACTGATGAATGGCCCGGATGGTAACCCCATCAATACCCGTTGGTATGATTATGTATACCGTACCGGTGTACAACACAGCAATAGTGTAAGCGTATCTGGTGCCAACGAATCAACCAGTTACTATTTCTCTGGTGGTTACACAGAACAACAGGGTATTATTAAAAGAAACGATTTCAAACGTCTTTCTTTATTGATGAATGTTGATCACAAAGCCGGCAAATATGTAAGCCTGGGTGGTAAAATTCAATATTCAAACGAGCAGAACCTTTCTGCTGTTAGCTCAGGTTCACTGGGTGATGCGTTTTCTACTGCCGGTTTAGGCCGAGTGGTATTGGTTACGGCACCTAATATCTCTCCGTACAATAATGATGGTACCTATAGCTATTCCGGCGCACTGATTGGTGTGGGTGGAAACAAGCAGGGCCAGGTTGGTTTTAATAACCCGGTTATCCAGTTAGACCAGAACAGAGCGAACAGTGAAAGTGATCATATCATCGGTAACCTGTATGCACAGATCAAACCTTTCAGCTGGTTAACTTTCCGCTCTACCTATGGTCTGGATTATATCCTGGTTGACAATGACCAGTATTACAGTCCGATCTCCGGTGAAGGTTTCGGTTCCAATGGTTCTGTAACCAGCAACTTTACCAAAAACAAAAGAACGGTATTTACCAATACACTTCAGTTTGATAAAACCTTTGCAGATAAACATGCAGTATCCTTACTGGGTGGTATCGAGTCTCAGCGCTCTACCGGTCTGGGATATGGTTTGAACCGTATCACCGTATCTGACCCTGCTTTCACCAATATCCAGGGTGGTTGGGCTACGCCTAACACAGCCGGTTTATCTATCGGTGAAAACTATCTGTATTCTCAGTTTGCCCGTTTAACCTATACCTACAACAAGAAATACACTGTGAACGGAAGTTTACGTCGCGATGGTGCTTCTCAGTTAGGGGTTAATTCCAAGTATGGTACTTTCTGGGCAGCTTCTGCAGCATGGGATATCACTGCTGAGAACTTCTGGTCTTCTATGAAACTGGACAATGTGTTCAGTAGTTTCAGGATCAGAGCCAGTTATGGTAAAGTGGGTAATATCGGTGGCTTAGGAAACTTTGCTTCCCTGTCTACTTTCGGATCCGGTTTATATGGTGGAAACTCTACTGTAGCTTTCGGTTCTGCGGGTAACAATGATCTTACCTGGGAAACCAGCAAGAAAACAGATGTGGGTATCAACTTCGGTATCCTGAAAGATAAAGTGAATATGGAACTGACTTACTATAACAGTAACACCGATGGTTTGCTGTTATTTGTACCTCAGCCTCCTTCTGCCGGTTTACCTTCTACCATTCCCAAGAACGTAGGTACCATGTATAACAGAGGTATCGAGTTTGCAATCAATACCACACCGGTGCAGAGTAAGAATTTCTCATGGACTTCTTCCTTCAACATCAGTTATAACAAGAACATGGTAACCTCTCTGGCATTGGGTCTGGATCAGATCATTTCTTCAACCGGTGGTCTGGAAAATCCAAGCATTACCAAACCAGGGTTCCCTATCGGTATGCTGTTTGTGACCAAAACTGCGGGGGTTGATCCTGCAACCGGTCGCAGAATTTTCGTGAATGCTGCCGGAAAAAATGTGTATTTCCAGCACGTGGCACCAGCCGGTCAGTTCCGTTTCTCTTATGCAGATGGAACCGTTGCTCCCACCGTGAGCAATGCGGATGCGGTTGTGTACAGAAACACCAATCCTAAGTTTTATGGTGGTTTCGATAATACGTTCCGTTACAAAGGATTTGAACTGAATGCATTGTTCACTTATCAGTTCGGTTCTTACCTGTACTATGGTACCAACGCAGGTCTGCGCGACCAGCGTTTCTGGAACAACTCTACCGATGTATTACAAAGGTGGCAGAAAGCAGGTGACGTAACAGAAATTCCAAAACCTGTGTTTGGAGACAACGTTTCCAATGGCTCTTCTTTCCCGTTAGATATCAACGTATTTAAAGGTGATTTCGTGAAATTAAGAACACTGACCCTTGGCTATAACCTGCCAAAATCATTGCTGGATAAAGTGAAGATCAGCAATGCCAGGTTTTATGTGGCCGGTAACAACCTGCTGATCCTGACCAAGTATCCTGGCCCGGATCCCGAGGTTTCTTCTAATGGTAATGGTTCATCCAACTTTGGTATCGATAGAAATACTGTTGCCAACCAGCGGACCATTACAGTGGGAGTAAATGTTGGTTTCTAATTGTTAACAGCCTTAATTCAAGAAAATGAAAAAATACCTTTTATATACTGTGTTGGCTGCATTAGGAATGCAGTTTACATCATGCGTCAAAGAATCGTACCTGAACCCGGTACCCACGAATTCGATCTCTGCTGAAACGGCTTTCGACAGTAAAGACAGGATCGAAGGACAGGTAAGGGCCATCTACGCCTCCATCAAAAATGCCGGTATGTATGGCGGACGTTACCAGATCTTCAACGATATCCGTGGTGAAGAGTTTTCCAACGACCGTACCAATGTGGTTACCGGTTTTGATATCTGGAACTATACACCGAGCAACAGCTCTACCAATAGTGTACTGAATCACTGGTCACGTGCTTATTATGTCATCAACCTGGCCAATGTATTCATTGATGGTATGGCTTCCAAAGGGTCAACTGTTGTGGGTACCACTTTAGCCGGCAATTTTGTAGCCGAAGCCCGTTTGTTACGTGCGCTCAGTTACTATTCCCTGCTGCAGTTATATGCGCGTCCTTACTGGGATGGAAACGGAAGTAAACCAGGTGTACCGCTTCGTTTAACAGGTAATACCGGTTCCGGCGATTATGCGCTGGCCCGTGCTACTGTTGCAGAAGTATATACGCAGATTCTGGCAGATCTCAGTTTTGCAGAACAGAACCTGCCGCTCACCAATGCATCTGCTTTGCTGAACACTACCCGTGCTCATAAGAACACAGCCATTGCCTTAAAAACAAGGGTATACCTGAGTATGGGTAAATATGCAGAAGTGATTACAGAAGCCAACAAAATTGTTAGTGCTACTGCTCCTTTTACAGCAACTACCGGTGTGCCGCATGCGCTGCAGGCAGATTATACCAATATCTTCAAAGCACCCTATACCACTACAGAGTCTATTCTGTCAATGCCATTTGCCAGCAATGAAACACCGGGTACACAGAACCAGTTAGGTTATTACTACGGACCATCTGCCTTCAATGGTGGTAATGGTGAATATTCTCTGTTATCAACCGGAATCATCTCTAACGCGGGTTGGAAAGCAACCGATAAACGTAAAACCTTTGTACAGGTATTCAGCGGTAAGAGTTATCTCACCAAGTATAGCGTGCCATCTACTTTTATCGATTATGCACCGGTGATCCGTTATGCAGAAGTACTGCTGAACCTGGCCGAAGCAAGGGTACGTTCTACCAATACGGTTGATGCGCAGGCAATTGCTTTACTGAATGCCGTTCGTGGAAGATCAGATGCTACTACTGTATTTACCGCTGCAGACTTTGCCACATCAACCGCTTTGGCTGATCAGATCATGATCGAAAGAAGGATCGAACTGCTGGGTGAAGGATTACGTGGTACAGATATTACCCGTTTAGGATTACCACTGCCTGCGAAACCAGGTGTGAGTGCAATTCCAAATACCGGTCAGCAATATATCTGGCCCATCTCTTCCGATGAATTGTTGCTGAATCCATTGTGTAAGGATAACTAAAACAGGTATCATTCACTGCTTTCTGCGAAGAATGATGCATAGATTTTCAGGTAAAGCCGGACCCATCATCATGGGTTCGGCTTTATTTTTTCCAGCCTGGTAAATCGGTCTGTTGTGAAAATATTCGGCGTCTTTTCACCGCAACAGCCACTGTGTACCCGGCACTTCGAAGTATTCTACTGCCTGATAACCCACCTGCTATAACTGATTAAAGTGATCAGGTACACTGTGTTATTGAACCCGCATTTCTTTGAAATGCATAAATTTTATACCCTCTCTTCCAGGTGAGGGGGGCGGAGGAAGGGAAAGCAGAACAAGACATTTGTTTTTCCTTTTTGTTTTGTTCGTGTTTTGTTCGCTCTTTCTTCGCTTCGCGGTTGCAGTAATAGTGAGTAGAAACCGGACAAGAACTGACCGACAACTGAATGAAAACTGAGCAAGGACTGAGCAAGGACTGAGTCTGAACTGAACAAGAAGCGGACTTGAAGGGCACTTGAAAGGCACTTGAAGGGCATTTGAAGGGCAGTTGGAGGGCTGGGGCTTACCGGTAACGGGGGCGGGTGCATAGAAGTCAGGCTGCGTAACCGGGTAAGCAACCGTTATCGCAGGCCAATAATGAAAGGAAAGTATTTATTTTATTTTTTCTTCATATGAAAGAATAGACAGGTGAAACTGGGCCTCGATGAATCGCCTGTAACAGACATTACCGTAAAAAATGCCTTACGAAAACCGGAAAAAGGAGGAAAATTTAGGCAGATCGGATGTTTGAACATTATTAATAGATTATTTATAAGTATTTGATTATCAAATCATAAACGCCTTCAATTTTTTATTTTGCATATAATTTTTGAAAATTGCAGCATAAAACAACATAATTCTGTCTTAGAGTGTTATGTTATGTTTTGTTTAACTAATTTGCGACCCCTAAACTAAAAACTGAATTATGAGAAAATTATGCACGGTTCTCGTATTTGTGTTGGCGTTGGTTACCCAACTTGCTGCACAAACACGCACAGTGAAAGGAAAAATCACCGATGACAAAGGTGCTTCCCTTGCAGGTGCTTCTATTCTCGTTAAAGGCACCACCATCGGAACAAACTCCGGCCCGGATGGTACTTTTAGCCTGAATGTTCCCTCATCAGCTAAAACGCTGGTGATTCGTTCGCTGGGTTTTGCCCAGCAAGAGGTTAGTATTGGAAATGGATCTATTACCGTTTCTATGAAAGCCGCCACTGATAACCTGGAAGAAGTAGTAGTAACCGGTTACTCTCGTGAAAAGAAGAGTAATTTCTCCGGAGCTTCAAATGTGATTAGCAGCAAAGCTATTGAAACGGTTCCAGTGGGTTCCTTTGACCAGGCATTACAGGGACGTGCTCCCGGTGTATTGGTTAATTCCGGATCTGGTCAGCCAGGTTCATCTGCCAACGTAACTATCAGAGGTATTTCTTCCATACAGGCAGCTGGTACACAGCCTCTGTACGTATTGGATGGTATTCCTCTTCCTGCGGGTGATTTTGCTACCCTGAACCCTAATGATTTCGAATCTGTAACTGTATTGAAAGATGCAAGTGCATCCGCATTATACGGTGCCCGTGGTGGTTTGGGTGTAATTGTAATCACTACCAAAAAGGGTAAAGCTGGTGCGAATAATTTCCAGTTCAGAACTCAATTTGGTTTTACACAAAAACCTGATTTTTCACGTCTGAACCTGATGAGCAGCAAAGAAATGCTTCAGTATGAAGAGCGCGAAAAAATTCCAAGCACTCCGGGTTGGGTATATTCTTCCCTGAATCCTGCTATCCCTGCTGGTATGACAGCTGCTAGGAAACAAAGTATGCTGGATAGTATCGGTAATATTGATGTTAATTATACAGATATATTTTATCGTCAGGGTATTTCTCAGACGTATGAACTGAATATGTCTGGTGGTACAGAAAAGACCCATTACTTTGTTTCTGGTGGTGTGTTTAATCAGGAAGGTATCGATTTGAACTCTTACCTGAAACGTTATACGGTTCGCTTTAACATCGATCATTCTACTGATAAATTATTCGTTCAGTTAAATTCAACTGTCGGCTATTCTCAGAATGGTTATGCAGAGGGTGATGTATATGGTAACAGCCCACGTAGTCCATTCCAGATGACTTATCGCGCCAAGACTTATGAAAACCCTTACAAGGCCGATGGTAGTCTGAACTGGGGTGCAAGTTCTCCTCTGGCATTAAAGCAGGTTGCTAACCTGCTGGAAGGTATTCAGAATTCTTCCCGCAGAAGTAATCAGATCAAAATCAACGCCGGTTTGAATATTGGTTATAAAATTCTGTCTAGCCTTACTTTAAGCAATCGCTTAGGTATAGATGTTAACAGCAGCATGGACAGCCGTTATATCAATGCCAATTCTTATGTTGGTTCTCTTCAGTCATTCCAGTCAGGTCTGGCACAGGAAGCAGCCAATGTTACCAGCCAGTTGATCAACACAACAAGTCTGGTATATAGTAAGCGTTACAACAATATGCATGATGTAGAGGTTGGTGCTTACTTTGAAACAGTACGTGGATACCAGAAAGGTTTAGGTTTAACATTATTTAACCTGGATCCAAGATTAACAGAAACCGGTCAGGGTGCAGGTGCACTGCCAACCAATGGTGCTGCAACCTATCCTCAGAACTCTTCCAGTGCGAAAAGTGGCTTTGGTATCCGTTCTTTCTTTGGTACACTCCGCTACACTTTCAACAACAAGTACACCATCAATGCCAATATACGTCGTGATGGAACTTCCCGTATTGTTAACGTCGATAACAGAGAAATTACTACATGGGCTGCTGGTGCAACCTGGAACGCCATTCAGGAAGATTTCATGCGCGGCCAGTCGTTGTTTACTGATTTGAAAGTTCGCGCCAGTTATGGTGTTGTACCTAATATCGGTTCTGTAAGCACATCTAGTTATGGTTATCCTTTGGGTGGTATTACCAATTATCAAGGTACCCAGATCCCTACCTTCGGAACTACTACTTATGTGGGTTCTCCGATTACAGGTCTGGCTCCTGCTACTCCTGGTAACCCCAATCTTCGTATTGAAAAAGTACAGAAGTACAATATCGGTGTTGATTTTGCCATGTGGAAAAATCGCGCACGTGTAACTATCGATGCATACTTACAGAGAACTATTGACCTGTTTGTGAACCAGCCTATTTCCGGTACTTCCGGTTTCAGCAACGGTCCTCTGGCGATCAATGCAGGTAAAATGAGAAACAAGGGTTTAGACATTACAGCTGCGATTGATGTAGTTAAATCAAGAGATCTGCTTTTGACTTTGGGTATTAACCATAACATCAACTATAATAAAATCGAAGATCTGGGTCTGGTATCTGAATACGTAACCGGAACTTCGATCATCAGAACAGGTATTCCATTTGGTTCTGCTTATACCTACAATTACCTGGGTGCAGATCCTGCAACCGGACAGCCCCGTTACCTGACGCCTGATGGTAAAACAGAAACCTTCGATATTGGTAAAGCGGGTCAGTTTGCATTCGGAAGCTACCTGCCGGTTAATCAGGGTGGTTTCACCATCGATCTGAAGTACAAGGCATTTAGTCTTTCTACCCTGTTTTCTTACCAGTTCGATGTATGGCGTTATGATAACACCTATAACTGGATTACACGTGGTACTGCCGGCTATCAGCAGGCTGTGCGTGGTTCCAAGGAACTGTTGACACAGCAGTGGACCAAACCTGGCGATGTGAAAATGTTCCAGGCATCTGCTTACGACAGAGGCTTTACCTCTTCAGATCTTTGGGATGCTAAGTTCATGCGACTCAGAAATGTAACTCTGTCTTACCAGATTCCACAGCTGAAGACAGCTGCCGGAACAGTGTTGATCAAGTCTTCCCGTTTCTATATCCAGGCACAGAACCTGGCTATGTGGAGCCCATGGAAAGGACTTGATCCTGAAGACAGCAACAACATCAGTCTGAATGAGTATCCAAATCCGAAATATTTTGTAGTAGGTCTGGATATCAACTTCTAATCTGAATGATACAGTATCTGTTTCAAGAACTAAAAAATTAAATAATGAAAAGAAATAAATTTCTCTACCTCTTGGCTGGTGTCTTCGCAATCTCTACTGGTTGCCAGAAGGTACTGGATGTAAAAGAGACAGATTTTATCGGCGGAGATGTTGCCTATAAAACTGTAGGCAACTGTGAGCAGGGTGTGATTGGATCGTATGCTGCCCTCAATGCCGAAATGCCTGTGTTACTCAATGCCACATTAGCTGATGAAGTTCGTGTTGCTGATTTCTATAATGCGGCTACTACGCATGAGTGGCAATACGGACCAGCCGACGTAGGTCTGCGTGATAACTTTACAGCGTTTAACCTGTATTACCGCGTTATTGACCGCGCTAACCGTGTACTGGCTGCTTTGCCTAATGCGACTGCATCTACTTCATCAGCAGCTGCAACAGCAGCGGATGAAGCGTTAAGGCTGAAGCTTAAGGGAGAAGCCCTGTTTCTGCGTGCATATGCCCATTTTGAATTATATCGATTCTATAGCAACAGTTCTGTAGGAACTGACCTTGCTATGGCGTACATGGAAACTCCGTCTCTGACTTCTTTCCCTCGCATTACCGTAGCTCCGTACATGCAAAAACTGAAGGCGGATTTAGCTGCGGCTAAACCTTTGCTTCCTTCGGCGTTGACTGACATTTCACGTGCTACTTCTATTGCCGTTTCCGGCTTACAGGCTCGTGTTGCCCTGTACCTGAAAGAGTATACTGAAGCAGCTTCATTCAGCACTGAATATATCAATGCTGTTCCGCTGGCGTCATTGGCTAATTTCCCAGGTATCTGGACTGATGCCAATAAAGCTGAGCAGGCTTTCCAGATTGTTCGTACTACTGCTACTTCTCGTATGGGATCACTGTTCAGAGGTACTTCTGCCAATGCATCAAATATTGGTACTATTACCTGGAGACCATCCGATAAGTTGTGGAATAGCTATGATAAAGTAAACGATATCCGTTTTGCAGCTTATTTCAAAGATGAACCCCTGCTTGCCGGTGGTGCCCGTTCTTCTACCCGGTTGATTAATAAATATGCCGGTACAGCTTATGGAACACCTGCAGAGAATGTGGCCAACCAAAAGGTAATGCGTACTTCAGAAATGTACCTGATCCGTGCAGAAGCAAGAGCAGAGTCTGGTGATCTCGTAGGCGCTACTAACGATCTGAATGCATTACGTGCTGTCCGTATCAACGGTTATACAGCGCAGACCTTTGCAACTAAAGATGCGCTGATTAGTGCTATTATGGATGAGCGTTTCAAAGAACTTGCATACGAAGGTCACCGTTTCTGGGACCTGAAGAGAAGAAACCTGCCTGTAAGCAGATTAGCCGCTGATGCACCTAATACAGCTGCGCAAACACTTGCAGCGGGTAGCTATCGCTTCCTGTTACCTATCCCTGATCCGGAAATCAAAGCGAATCCTCAGATTCAACAGAATCCAGGGTATAATTAGTAGTAATTACATTCTATCAATTTCAGAAGCTGTCTCAAAAGGACAGCTTCTTTTTTTTGATGTCAGTTTTCAGCGATGTTTATATAAAAGGGAATTGAATAAAATGAGGAAGCATTAAGATATAAGAAGAGGCATACTTTATAGTATGCCCATACTACGAGCAGGAGATAGGGCTAGTCACAAACACTTCTCTACCCATCTTTGGGTCTCATAACAATCATAGCGTTGGTGAAATTTCCAGTTACCGGCTATCAGTAATATTTCGGGTTGAAGTCAGTTGGCTATCATATAAAACATGAGCTGGCCAGTAATGACAAGATTACTGTTTTCAGGGAGCTGGATTGTCATGCATACACAAAGTGTTCACATGAATTGTACGCTTAATAAATAGATAAGGCTGACCGTTTCTATTTATGACCCGATGAAAAAAGCACTCTTTGCTGACCTATTTCAGTACTTCAGCCAGTTTCTTTTCCAGCTCTTCGCCGCGTAAACCGGTAGCAATAATCTTACCCCGGGGATCTACGAGTACGTTAAAAGGAATGCCATCGAACTGGTATAGCGGAACCATGCTGCTTTCCCATTGTTTCAGGTCGCTGACATGTGTCCAGGTTAGACCATCTTTTTTGATCGCTTCTTCCCAATCTGCTTTTTCCTTATCCAATGATACTCCCAGAATCGTGAAGTTCTTATCCTTGAACTTATTATAGGCGATGACTACATTGGGGTTCTCTTTTCTGCAGGGTCCGCACCAGCTGGCCCAGAAATCAACCAATACATATTTTCCGCGCAGGCTGCTGAGCAGGAAAGGTTTGCCGTTTACATCGGGCAGATTGATTTCCGGTGCAGTTTGATCGAGCAGAGGATATTTGGGGGCGGCAGGTTGTTGTACGGCCAGCAGGCTTTTGATCTTGGCAAGACCGCTATGTTCTTTGAATTTATCGAAAGAAGCATTGGCCAGTACCAGCAGATCTTCCTGTTTCATAGTACGGGAGGCCATACCGAGTGCATAGTACCGGGCTGCAGCGCTGTTAGACTGATTAATAAATGCTGATACCATCGTATTCATTACTTTGATCTGCGCATCGCGCTGATCGCGTACAATACTGAGAACACTATCGCTGGCATTCTGTTTCTGCAGGGTATCTAACTGCATGAATGTTGCATAGAGTGCAGAATCTTTACCACGATAATCTTCGAAAAGGGTATGCAGGCTTTCACTGGCTGGTGAGTTTTCGATCTTGTAGGCTCTGTAGTTATTGAGATCCATCTGCAGTTTGATGCTTTTATCATCATTCACCAGCAATACATCGGGTCCGTTTTCGATCACTACGCGGTAGAGACCTTCTTCTTTACCCATACCACGTAACTGGAAACTGCCATTCGATTTCAGTGTAGTTGAATCCAGGATGATCGGTTGCTGACCACCATAAGGCAATTCCTGCAGGAAGATTTTTCTACCGGTGGCATTGTCTATTTTACCGCTAACGGTAAAAGCGCCATATTTTTTTTCCTGACAGGCAGAAAGGGTAAGCAAGGTTACTAAAACAAAGAGTATATTTTTCATATGATTGGGTTTAGCCAGTCTCATTCTGCCGGCATAGGAGATGAGCGTTGCTAATTTAGTTGTTTAATTTCTGTTCGAGTAACTGTGTTACCATTTTGGGATCTGCTTTTCCCTGGCTGCGTTTTTTTACTTCGCCCACAAAGAGGCCGATCAATCCTTTTTTACCTTTTTTATATTCGGCTACTTTATCAGGCATACTTTCCAGTGCGCCATTTACCCAGGCTTCCAGTTCAGCACTATCACTTACCTGCAAGAGGTTCATTTTTTCTGCAATAGCCATGGGCGAGCCTTCACCGGCCAGTAAAGCCGGTAATAACTTAGAAGACGCTACAGAAAAGTTAACCTTACCATCTTCCACCATTTTTATCAGTTCTGCCAACAGTTCTGCCGGTAAGCCAAGGGTTCCGAAAGTAGTTCCTTTCTCGTTCAGGTATTGGCGGAGGGGGCCCAGCATCCAGTTAGCTACTGCTTTATACTGGTTCGTATGCCGGATCACCGCTGTGAAATAGTCGGTGGTTTCTTTTTCATCGCATAACTGGGCCGCGTCGTAAGCGCTTAAGCCGTATGCAGACTGATACTGTTTTTTTAATGCTGCTGGTAAAGCAGGTAAAGCCGACTGCACTGTCTGGATAAAATCATCTGTTAAATGAAAAGGAGCCAGGTCGGGGTCGGGGAAGTAGCGGTAATCATTGGCTTCTTCCTTATCGCGGATTGCGAAAGTGGTATCGGTGGCCGCATCAAAACTGCGGGTTTGCTGTTGCACGGTTCCACCCTTTTCTACCAGGGCCACCATTCTTTCTATTTCATACTCGATCGCTTTTTTTACATTACGGATCGAGTTCAGGTTCTTTACTTCAACTTTGGTACCCAGTTTGGTTTCGCCTTTCAGGCGGATAGAAACATTGGCATCGCAACGCAGACTGCCTTCTTCCATATTTCCATCGCAGATCCCGATCCAGCGAACGAGCCTGCGCACTTCGGTTACATATTGCCAGGCTTCCTCAGCAGAGAACAGGTCAGGCTCCGTTACAATTTCCACCAGTGGTGTACCTGCACGGTTCAGGTCAATACAGGTAAAAGCCTCATCAAGGTCATGGATACTTTTACCGGCATCTTCTTCCATGTGGATCCGGTTTAACTGTACTTTTCGCTCACCATCCGGTGTTTGAATAGTTATATACCCTCCTTTACAGATTGGCGTGGTATGCTGCGAGATCTGGTATCCTTTCGGAAGATCCGGGTAGAAATAATTTTTACGGGCAAAATAGTTGTCTTTCTCAATCTCACAACCGCAGGCAAGTCCCATGCGGATGGCATACTCTACTGCTTTTTTGTTGGTCTTGGGTAATGTGCCGGGATGCCCCATGGTAATGGGACTGATATGCGTATTGGGTGCTGCGCCAAAAGCGGTACTGTCTCCGCAAAACAATTTGCTGCTGGTAGCCAGCTGTGCGTGCACTTCCAGGCCGATAACGGCTTCATATTTATCGTTCCATGACATGTTGCGGCAAAAATAACCTTAATCACTGATTTCGATCACTGATTTCGCGGATTGTATCGCTGATTTCACGGATTGCATCTATGATTTAACAGATAGAATCTATGATTTCGCGGATTGTATCTATGATTTCACAGATGGATGCCAGGAAGGGTATGATTTCCTTGACAGTTTATAGAGACAGGATCTTTTGCAGGTCCGCTGCCGGTACGGTGAGCAATCCTACCGGTGGCAGTCGGCGGGTGAGTTCTTTCCAGTTTCTGTCTTTGGTAAAAATGCTTTTCAGCATGGGCAGGGCTTTGGAAAGCTGTTTGTTATTGGCGAGGGTGATGGCTGTCCAGTATTGCATTTCCAGGTTTGCGGGGAACAGTTTCATGGCGGCATTGTATTCGTTCATGGCTTTGGCCATATCGTTCTTTTCTACAGCCAGATCGCCGCTGTTCATGTGTTCGTAAGCGATCTGTACATTATAGAGGCGCCTGAGTTCCTGCAGGGGTTTGGGTGAATCGTCTACCCGCAGGTCTACTGATTTATTGTTCCAGCTATCCGTTGGGGTACCGGGTACCACTACGATGGCGGCAGCCTGCATACCCCTGATATCGCCTCCTGCTTTTTGTGCAGCTTCCAGTGCCAGTAAAACCCTTTCGGCGAGGGGTTTGCCGGTTGACTGCTCAAAAGAACGGGCCATGAAGGCACAAACCTGATCGCCCAGCATCATATTACTCTGCACACTGAAATTGGTTCCTTTGATATGATTGGCTACCTGTATACAATTTTTGCCTGTGTGGGTTGCCACATTTCCTTTGGTATCAATGATGGCTACCTGCCTGACTTCTCTTCCGGGATCGGCTTTGGTCAGACTGTCTAATGCCTGTTGTGGTGTGAATCCTTTTTTTAATAGGGCCAAGGCTTTGGGGCCATAAGATTTGTCTACAAAAGATTGGGTAGCTACAGCACCTACTCCTGCTTCGGCCCAGGGAACGGAAGTACCTACGCTGAACCAGTGACTCTGCACACCCACGGCCATCTCACCTGTTTTTTCATCTCTGGCTACAATGGAATAGGTATGTACGAGGGGTTGTTTGGCATTGTATACCTGTGCGTGGGTGAGAACAGAGAGGAGTAGAATGGTTGGGAGTAGTAGCTTTTTCATGTTGGGGTTACTTAAGAGATAAAGGTAGTGTGTGTAGTTTGTGTTTCAAAGAACAGATAAGAGGGGGGATGGTTGAGAGAGTGAACTTTTATTATTTTTTAAAGGGGGGGTAGGTGAGTATGTGAGTAGGTGAGTGGTTGTGGTTTTTTTGTTCAGGCCGCTGTAGCGTCCCGACCAAAAAAACCGCGCCAGGAATGGCGCGGTGTAAACATGAGAAAATCCAAAAAAGGTGTCGGGACGCTAAAGCGGCCTGACACCTTTTTTTACAGCTGCCGATTTATAGTTCGGCTGTTTTTAATTTCTTGGGAAATTTAATCTCAGCGGTCTGCGTTTTGCCGGCACGCTGGTAACTTAGTTTTACACTGTCGCCTTCTTTCAGGTCTTTTACTTTACTCTTCAATTCATCTACAGAGTTAACGGCAGTGCCGTTGATATCGATGATTACATCGTCTTTCTGCAAACCAGCTTTGGCTGCGGGGGTATCTTCTTCTACATCCAGGATTTTTACGCCTTTGCCTTCTGCCAGGTCCTGGATGCCAATTCCCAGGCGTGGTTTGCGGTTATCGCTGAAATTGAAATTAAAATTACGGCCATCGATACGGGGCATGTCAGGCATTTCGAAATTGAAATTGTTGTTTCTGTCCAGATTAAACCGCAATTCGGCTGATTTGCTTTTACCCAGTGTGGCAGTTGCGGTAGCTGGTTTGCCATCGCGCAGATAGTTGATGGTTATTTTATCGCCGGGTTTGTATTGGCCTACGGCATCGTAAAGATCTTCGCTGTTTTCGATTTTTGTATCGCCTATCTGGGTAATGATATCATCTTTGGTAAGTCCCGTTTTTTCGGCGGCACTTTCTTTTTCTACGGAAGTGATTTTAGCACCTTTTTCATTTTTCTCAGTTACCACACCCAGGAAAGCGCGGTTACCACCAAAAGGAAAATCATCTCCCATCATTTTCAGGCTGCCCAGGGGTGCCAAACGTCCCTTAATTTTCGGCAGGATGGTCCGCATATGATCGCTGTTGCGCAGGATCTCAATATCCGTGTCTTTGAGATCTTCCAATGGTTTGCCGTTAACAGTGATGTTATCGCCATCTACCACGATGGTCATTTTTTCTTTGGCATCTCCTTTTTTACGGATGGTGATGCTTTGCTCCTTGCTTACTTTCGGTTTCTCCTTGGTTTGTGCTGTAGCAAGGGTAATGCAACCCATCGCCAGCAGGAGTAGGGGTAAAATTCTCTTATTCATAACAGACAATTTAGATGTACGAATTTGTTGGTAGATCAAATGTAGGAGATTTGCCAAATACGAAACAATTCGGAAATGTTAAAAAAGGTTAAACAGTAAGGTAAAGCAGGGGGTAGACTCAGGCTAAGCCCGGATGGCGGAGTTGGTAGGTTTTAACCGGGCAGCTATCTACTTCTTCCAGACAGCTAAACTGCATGCCGCATTTTTCAATCACCCGCAGGGAAGCCAGGTTTTCTACATGTGCCCGGGCAGTGATGAGTGGAAGTTGGTAGTGTTCAAAACCATATAGGAGACAAGCGGCAGCCGCTTCACTGGCATAACCCTTACCCCAGCAACTACGCAGAAAGCGGTAACCCAGATCGGTTTCCTTTCTTTCGGGCCGGTATTTTAAACCACACCAGCCAATGAATGTATTATTCTCTTTCAGTAATACTGCCCACCTTCCATAACCGTACTGTTGGTATTGCGGAAGAATTCTTTTGGTGATCACTTCCAGCGCAGCCGCTTCATCGGTTGTGGGCAATTCGTGCAGGTAACGGGTTACTTCCGGGTCTTTGTTCAATGCATAAACCAGTGCGGCATCTCCTTCCGTGAATTCGCGGAAAAACAGTCGTTGAGAGGAGAAGAGAGTAGTCATATACAGACAGTAAAAAGCCACAGATACACCGATGATTTATGGTGGATCTGTGGCTAAAGTAAAGAATATGATTATACCAGTAAAGCTTTCACTTTTTCAATCACAGCTGGCAAATTGGAGGCATCCTGTCCACCGGCTGTAGCCAGTGTTTTCTGTCCGCCACCACCACCTTTGATCAGACCTGCCACCTGTTCCTTGATGATTTTGGGCGCTTCCAGTCCTTTCGAAACACTCACCGCTTCATCCAGTAAAATGGCTACCTGTGCCTTGCCATCTACCTGCGCTGCCAGTACTACCACATAATTGGTTAAGGCAGTTTTCATTTCAAAGCAGAGTTTTTTCAGGCTGTCTGCACTGCTTACTTCCACTACCGCACCCAGGAAGGTGATTCCCTGGATGGTTTCTGTTTGCGATAACAATTCGTTTTTGGTAACGATGAGTTGTTTGGCTTCGAGACTTTCGATGCGTTTTCTCAGTTCGTTATTATCGGCCTGTAAGGCTTCTACGGCTTTGCTGATCTCTTTCGGATTTTTCAGCGCTTCGCGGATCTGGCTTACCTGTTCAAACTGCTCCTGTATCAGGGCTTCTGCTGCTTTACCACTTACGGCTTCTATCCTTCTTACACCGGCGGCTACCGCAGATTCATGTTTGATCTTACAAAATCCCAGTTCTCCGGTATGACCTACATGGGTACCGCCGCAGAGTTCGATGGAATAGGCGGGGTCCATGATGACTACACGAACAATATCTCCGTATTTCTCTCCAAACAAAGCCATGGCACCCATGCCTACGGCTTCGTCTTTGCTCATTTCTTTGATGTATACAGGAATATTTGCACGGATCTTTTCATTCACGATGCTTTCGATCTGTGTGATCTCTTCCTCTGTTACCTTGGCAAAATGGGAAAAGTCGAAACGGAGTTGTTCTTCGTTTACCAGACTTCCCTTTTGTGCCACATGTGTGCCCAGCACTTTGCGTAAAGCGGCGTGCAGTAAGTGGGTGGCGCTATGGTGTATGGCGGTTGACTGGCGCCGGTTGCCATCTACTTTAGCCATAACTACCGCCTGAATATTAGCGGGTAAACTATCGGTAAAATGGATGACCAGGTTATTCTCTTTTTTGGTATCCGTTACGGTCACTATTTCTCCTTCAAAATCCAGTGTGCCCGTATCGCCTACCTGTCCGCCGCTTTCTGCATAAAAAGGAGTGGCTTCCAGTACCAGCTGGTAGGCTTCTTTACCTTTGGCTTTTACTTTTCGGTACTTGATCACTTTGCTTTTGATCTCGAGCGAATCGTATCCTACAAATTCGTTCATCGCTGTATCGGAAAGCACTACCCAGTCTTCTGTATCAATAGTGCCGGCTGCACGGCTGCGGTTTTTCTGTTGCTGCATTTCTGCTTCAAAACCTTTCTCGTCAATTGTGAGCTGGTTCTCTGCAGCAATCAAACGGGTAAGATCGATGGGGAAACCAAAGGTATCAAACAGTTCAAAGGCAGCTTTGCCTTCGATCTGCTGTTTGGATTGTGCAATGATATCATCAATGCGTTTTAATCCTTTATCGAGAGTTTTGAGGAAAGCGTCTTCTTCTTCTTTTACCACTTTACTTACAAAGTCGAGTTGTTTTTTCAGTTCCGGAAATACATTACTGAACTGATCGGCCAGTAAGGGCAGCAGTTGAAATAACAAGGGCTGTTTGTAATCGAGATAAGAATAATAATACCGTACGGCCCTTCTCAGAATCCTTCTGATCACATAACCGGCACCGTTATTGGCGGGTAATTGTCCGTCGGCGATGGTGAAAGCAATAGCTCGGATATGATCGGCCAGCACCCGGAAGGCAATGGCTTCCTTGCTATCGCTATAATCGTATTTTTTACCGGTAATCTTTTCTGTGGCGGCAATGGTGCCCGTAAAAACATCAGTATCATAGTTACTTTGTTTTCCCTGGATCACACGTACCAATCGCTCAAAGCCCATACCGGTGTCTACATGTTGTGCAGGCAGTGGTTGCAGTGTTCCGTCTTTCAGGCGGTTGAACTGCATAAACACATTATTCCAGATCTCAATCACCTGCGGATGGTCATTGTTCACCAGGGTATGTCCCGGTATTTTTTTTCTTTCTTCTTCGCTGCGGCAGTCAACATGAATTTCAGTACAGGGACCGCAGGGTCCTGTATCGCCCATTTCCCAGAAATTATCTTTTTTGTTGCCGAGTAAGATTCTGTCTTCTGAAATCACTTTTTTCCATTCCTGGTAAGCCTGCTCATCTTTGGGTAATCCCTCTTTGCTATCGCCTTCAAAAATGGTTACATATAAACGGTCTTTGTCTAATTTGTATACTTCTGTCAGCAGTTCCCAGCTCCAGGCAATGGCTTCGGCTTTAAAATAATCGCCAAAACTCCAGTTACCCAGCATTTCGAACATGGTATGGTGATAGGTATCTACCCCTACTTCTTCCAGGTCGTTGTGTTTACCGCTTACACGTAAACATTTCTGGGTATCTGCTATTCGGGAGGCTTCGGGCTTTTTGTTGCCCAGAAAATAATCTTTGAACTGGTTCATCCCTGCATTGGTGAACAAAAGTGTGGGATCGTTTTTAACCACGATAGATGCCGATGGCACAATCTGGTGCCCTTTTGAGGCAAAAAAATCAAGGAATTTCTGGCGTATTTCGGCACTGGTCATCATCTATCAAAAAATTTTAAACAAATTGTTAGGGCGTTAGAAACTATATTTGGAGGCTTTTTAGGGGCATCAAAGGTAAGGAATTGGGGTGTGAATGCGTGAATCGGAAAGCGTCAATCGGACGGCTAAACGGATGATTTTGCGCTTATTTATCACTGATTCTTCCCTCTCACAGTTCCGTAAAAGCAGCAAAGCTGATGAAAAAGGTCAAATACTACTATAATACCCATACCCTCCGGTACGAGAAGCTGGAAGTTCCCCTGCGGGTGCGGTTATTGCAGTTGATCGGCTTCATTGCAGCATCGATTGTAACCGGTGCCATCATTTTTGCCATTGCTTTCCGCTATATTGATTCTCCCAAAGAAAAATACCTGCGCCAGCAGAATGAGGACCTGAGCAATAATTACAGTGTTTTCATGGAGAGGCTAAAGCAACTGGAGCTGAAAATGGATGAGATCGAGAACCGTGACAATGGGGTGTACCGTTCTATTTTTGGCGCTTCACCCATTCCCGACAGTGCCCGTATCAAGGATATAGAGCTGCGGAAAGAAGTGAAACTGGTGCAAAGCATGGGCGAATCGGAGCTGGTAGAAAGTATTGCGGGTCAATTGAATAACCTGTCGTTACGCACCGCCTACCAGGTAAAATCATTCGATGAGATCGCCAATCTGGTGAAGAATAAGGAAAAACTACTGGCTTCCACACCTTCTATACAACCCATCAGTAATAAAAACCTGAACCGTATTGCTTCGGGTTTTGGTTATCGGATCGATCCGGTTTACAAAGACCGCCGGGCCCACCTCGGACTGGATTTCAGCGCCCCCATGGGAACCCCTATTTATGCTACCGCTGATGGCAGGGTGAAAGATGCGGGTTATAATACCGGGGGGTATGGTAACCGGGTGGTGATTGCGCATGGCTTTGGGTATGAAACCCTCTATGGTCACATGGTACGGATCAAAGCCCGGGTAGGCGAAACGGTGAAAAGGGGCGAAGTGATCGGTTATGTAGGCAACTCGGGTAAAAGTACTGCTCCGCATTGTCACTACGAAGTACACAGAGGTGGTATCCCGGTAGATCCGATCTACTATTTCTACAACGATCTAACTCCGGCACAGTTTGACCGTATCCTGAAACTGGCGGCTGCGAGCAACCAGAGTTTTGACTAATCTTTCCTGTTAATAGATTGTTTCAGAACATTTATCTGACTAATTTGTAGTTCATTTTCATCAATATTCTTTCTGTGGAACCAGGCGTTAGGGAATATCTGCTGCGTATTGTAAATACGTTATCGGTGGCATTGCTGTGGATGGCGATTAACAGCACGGCGGGTATCATGTTCGGATATGCTTTTGTAGAAGACCATATCCGAATGGGTAATGTGCTTTTTTATAGTTGGTTCCTGCTCAGCCTGGCTTTTTTATTGAGGTGGGTAATCCGTTTATGGCGCAAACCGATTGATTTTGAACAGGAGTAACACCAGCCTCTCATAAAATAATTCTCCCGGATAAATCATTTGCATCGGCTTTTCCTTATTTTCAGTTGAGAAACTGAGTATATATGTACCTGAAAAATATTTCCAGATGGACCGTGATTACCGGCACATTACTGATCTGGGCCATTAAATTCCTGATCAGACCTCTGGTGCATATTCCTCCTTTCCTGCAACCACTGGTGGGTTTTGCACCTAACCTGATCGGTTCTTTTCTGCTGCCTTTTGGAGCCTGCTGGTTTTTTCAACGGTATTTCAGGCTACAGACGCAACGCGATCTTACGTTTACCTGTTCTTTCGGATTGCTGTTGGTGATCATCAATGAATACCTGCAACTGATCCCGGTCTTCGGGAGAACTTTTGATTATCTCGATATTTTTTCTTCTGTGATCGGCGTATTCTGCGGGCACCTGGTATTTGGCCGATTGATGGGTTCGCAGATGGCGCAGGCAAAAGAGTCTGCTTTGCAGGAGACTGTTTTGTGAACACTTTTGTTTCAATAAGAGAGAAACGAAGAAAAGAAGGGTACAGAAGTTACAATTAATTTTTTCCGTCTTTGGTATCGAGGATCACAGGTGTTTTACCTCCGCCCATAATAATCACTTTTGCATTGGGAGACGTGATCAATCCTTTCATCACCTGGATCTGCTCGTATTGCAGCTGTTTATCGCCCAGTCCGGAACTGATGATGCGCTGGTAATCGGCAATACCTTGTGCCTCTACCCGTTTACGTTCTGCTTCCTGTTTTTCTTTCTGTAATACGAATTCCATTTTCTGGGCATCCTGTTCTGCTTTTATTTTTTCTTCAATGGAACCTTTTACGGTATTGGGCAGGGTAATATTTCGAACCAGTAATTGCTCCAGTACCAGACCGCGTTTTTTAAAATCGGTTTCGATGCTTTTAAAAATCCGTCCCTGAAAAAGATCTCTTTTGTTGGAGTACAGATCTACCGCTGTAAAATACACGGCATTGTCTCTGATTTTGGTACGGGTAAGCGGGCGTACAATCTTGTCGCGGTAATCAAGGCCCGTTTCTTTTACGATGTTGGGCGCTTCGGTACTGATTACCCGGTACAAAACTGTCAGGTCAATGATCACTTCCAGTCCATCGGCTGTAAGTACGCGAATGGCATCATCTCCTTCTTTGTCTCCTTCATCATGCACGCCACTCATGGTATAGTTTTGTGTTTTGATATCGATGGTGTTTACATCAACCAGGGGATTGATGAAATTCAGTCCACTGGTAAGGATCTCATTGTCCACTTTTCCGAACAGGGATTTTACACCGATCTGTCCGGCGTTAATCTGTTTGATGCAGGAGGTCATGATTCCGATCACAATCACAGCAAGCCCGGAAATACGCAGGCCTACAGATAGTTTCCGTAGATCTTCTCTTTCTTTATTCATGGCAATAGCGGTAACCAGTAAGATCACGCCGAGGATAATGAGTATCATATAGATGCTTTTAACTTTGTGAATAGTTAGTCGCGGAATTGATCTGAATATTACACTAGCTGCTGTGATCCGACACAATCACCCATTCGCCTTTGATCTTTTTCAGAATCAGTGTATAATGTCCGCTGATATCGCCTATACTTCTTTTCAGCATCCATTTGCCTAATACAAAATAGCAGTCTTGCGAAAGGGACTGCACTTTCAGAATGTCGAAATGGAGTTTCCCCATTACCGTTGTATCGGGATACCTTTTTTTATAGTTCTCCAGCGTGGTTCGGTAGCCGTAATTGGGACCTTTGGAACCTACAAACAGCAGGCTATCGCTTTTCCAATAGCCGTTCATGAATGCATCAATATTACCGTTGTTCCAGTCTCTGGTTTGCCTGGCCAGCAGGTTGCGGATGGTTTGTTCGTCTTTGTTCTGGGCAGCAGCAGTGAGAAGTATTAGGCTACTTAACAGGGTTAACAGCAGTTTCATGTGGGTAGATTATATCGTTAAGCTACGAATTAAAATAGATTAGCGGATGGCGGATTGGCGGATTCTTTAATCCGTTAATTCGCCATCCGCTAATCCGTTAATCCCCTCCTCGCTCTTACCATTTCGCGTTTGCCCCAGGGACCGGGAATTTTTGTTACCTGGAAACCGGCTGCAGCCATGGCTTTTCTTACCACCGATTTACTGCAGTAGGTAACGAGTAAACCGCCGGGTAAAAGCAGGTTGTATAATTGTTGAAATACGGCTTCGGTCCAGAGTTCGGGTTGGTAGGTGGGGGAGAAGGCATCGAAATAAATACAGGTAACATCATGTATCCCTTCCAGTGTAAGCAGTGAACGTTTGTATTTCCTGAGTGTAAAAAAGGGATCAATAACTATCGCTTCTTCCCAGCTGGCCTGGTGAATGGCCTGAAAACCAGGCTGATCCTGCAAGCGTTGTCCGTAGTTAAGCTGGCTGATTTCTTCGGGGCCAAGCGGAAATAATTCTATCGCTGTGTATAAAACGGGATGCTGGTGTAGCCGGGCTTCCTGTAAGGTAAGTAAGGCATTCAGTCCGGTTCCGAAACCTATTTCCAGAATATGTATCGGTGCTGTAACAGATTGAAAAAGCGGTTGTAATCCGGCTTCTATAAATACATGACGGCTTTCGCCAACAGCACCGTGGTGACTGTGGTAAGTAATACCCGCATCCGGCAGGGCTATTGTATGTGATCCGTCTGCCGTTAATCTAATTTCTCTTTGCATCGCTTTGCAAAATACTTAACTTACCCGCATGGAGTATGTAACACATTTGCAGAAGGATAAAAAGCTGGCTAAAATCATCGGTACGGATCTGCACCAGCTGAATCTGCATCCCAATATACCGGTCAGGATCATGTCCAGTATCATCAGCCAGCAGTTAAGTACCAAAGTAGCCCGGGTAATCTTCCAGCGTTTTCTCGATTTGTACAAAGGCAAAGAGCCCAAACCTAAGCAGGTATTGGATACACCCGCTGAAACCCTTCGTTCCATCGGACTCAGCAATGCCAAAGTGAGTTATGTTCATAATGTAGCGGCTTTCTGTATTGAACATAAAATTACCGATAAGAAATTACTGGCTATGAGTAATGAAGAGATCATTGAGTTGCTGGTACAGATCAAGGGAATCGGTCAATGGTCGGTAGAAATGCTGCTGATGTTTACCCTTGGCCGCGAAGATGTATTTGCTGTAGATGATCTCGGCATTCAACAGGCGATGACCCATTTATATAAGCTGGACCCGGAGAATAAAAAAGAGATGAAGGAGAAGATGCTGAAAATCTCCGCCAAATGGAGCCCTTACCGGACCTATGCCTGTTTGCATTTGTGGAAGTGGAAGGATGCTTAACGCAGAACGCAGAACGAAAATAGGATGTAAGATAAACTATCTAAGCGTTAAGCAGAATTCCTCGCGGCGTTAATGATACCGAACATACTGCGGGTAATCAGTTTCTCATAGACTTCTTTCATCACCGGATCGGTTTCTGCCTGGTGTAATTGATGTAAGCCATATTGCTGTATGGTTAATAGTGGCAGCACAATTTTATCGCGCATCTGGATAGAAGCACGGCCGGTTCTGTCGTCCTGCATCAATTCGGTTGCATCGGAGAGTTCGAGCACCAGGGTAGCAGTTAAATCAAATTCCGCTTTAATCAGTTGCCAGATAGCGCCATATTCGGGATCATCTTTAATATATTGCGTTAAGGCAAAGGAAGATTTCAGCATGCTCATCATACTGTTATCGATCAGGGTCCGGAAGAATAATACGTTCCGGAACATGGCTTTTACATCTTCCCATAAACCCTTTTCTTTCATGTGTTGCAAGGCAGTGCCTACGCCATAATAGCCGGGTACATTCTGTTTCAGCTGACTCCAGCTTCCTACAAAAGGTACAGCCCGCAGGTCCTCGAATTGTAAGCTGCCGCCACTGCCACGTTTGGAGGGTCGACTGGCAATATTACTCTTGCTGTAATAATTCAGCGGACTGAACTGCTGCAGATAAGCGAGGAATTGCGGATGTGTTTTAAATGCCTGGTAGGCACCGTAGCTCACTTTGCCCAACTCATCCAGCAGAAACCGGTCGTGGGGCGATAAGAGAATCCGGTTATCCGAAAAAATTTCGTTACTGATGCCGGCACTCAATAGCTGCTCCAGGTTATACTGGGAGGATTGGATGGTACCGAAGTTGGACGTGATGGTTTGTCCCTGAACGGTTAACTGGATCTCTTCATTCTCGATATTATTTCCCAGCGAGGCATAGAATTTATTGGTCTTGCCACCCCCGCGCGAAGGGGGGCCGCCACGGCCATCAAAGAATTTGGCTTTGATATCGTATTTGCGGGAAATAGCGGTCAGGTTTTCTTTAGCAGTATAAATACTCCAGTTGGCCTGCAGATAACCGCCATCTTTGGTACCATCGCTGAAACCGAGCATGATGGTTTGTTGCTGATGGCGTTGTTTCAGGTGTTGTTTGTACACCGGGTGCGAGTAGAGAAACTCCATGATGGTTTCTGCTTCCTGCAGGTCATCAATGGTTTCAAACAAAGGCACAATATCAATGGTTAGTTTTTCGGCTTTCCAACCGCAGAGGCGGAAGAGGGCAAATACCTCCATCACATTTACGGCTGTCTGGCAGTTGCTGATGATATACCGCTGGCAACCTGCTTCACCATTCATGGCTTGTATTTCCTGAATGGCATACATCGACTCCAGCGTATCTCTGGTAAGGCCTTTGGGAAAGAGATTGACATCCAGCTTCATCTCCAGTGAGGATAATACTCTGATCTTTTCTTCCTGCGAGAGGCCTGCATATCTCGCCGGTAAAATTCCTTTATGCCCCTGGCTTTGTAAAGTGGTATTGATTTCTACCAACACCTGTGTGTGTATGCGGCTGTCCTGCCTTACATCCAGTGCGGCAAAATGGGTCCCGAATATTTTTACTTTGTGGATGAGGCTGTCTATTCGCTGTAAAAACAAGGAATGATGTTTTTCTACCACCAGATCGCGCATGGCGGTTAATTGTTTCAGTAGTTCCTGTTTACTGATACGGTTACTCTCGCTGGAGCGAAAGACATTCTCATACAATTGTTCTTCCAAACGGTGAATCATGACATCCACCCCGGTAAAGGTTAACCTGCGGGATAGTTTACGAACATCACGGTAATAACAAACGATGATGGCGCTACGAAGTGCCGATGCTACCCGAATAGTGGTAGGAGCATTTACAAACGGGTTGCCATCCCTGTCGCCACCGGGCCAGAAACCCAGTTCGATAAAAGGATTGTCGCTGTCGAATTCATTATCGAAAACCTCGCGGGCAATATAATTGTAAATATTTCCGATAGACTGGTACAATACATTCTCGAGGTACCACATCAGGTTCACCGCTTCATCGTAGGGTGTGGGCTGTTTTTTATTGAAGAAGGGTGTGATACCCAGCTGTTTTATATACTGATTGATTGTATGAAAATCATTTTTGCCGATCGCTTCGCTCATATCGTGAATAATACCCAATACACTACCCGGATAAAACTGCGTAGGATGTGCAGTTAACACCACACGTACTTTGAATTTGCGGAGTTTGTTTTTTAAAGCCTGTGTTTTACCGGTAAAAGCTGCTTCACTGGTAAGGGCTTTCAGGCTGCCCGCACCATCTATATTATTCACCGTGGTAAATGCGGCATCTTCAATGGCATCAAACAATACCACCTGCCTTTCTATATATTGGGCAAACTTGAATAAACGATCTATTTTGTCGGCTTCCGTTTTGATCTGTGTATGCTGCTCAAAAAAATGGTCGATGATCTGCATCGGACTTTTCCCTTCTGCATACCCATCTACACAGGCCTGCAGTAAAATAGGAAGTAAAGCGCCTACATTGGCGATACCGGAGAAGGGAAGTGCTGCAAACAGACTGTTGTAAATGGTGTACTTGTCTGTTACATTTCTTTTGAAATTGCTGATATATAATGAAGAAGACATATAGTGCTTGCTGCGTCCAAGTTAGTTCATTTGCAGAAAACGAAACTAACAAAAACGCTGATTTAGGCCGGCCGGGCTTGATTTACAGCTAATGATCGTTAGTTATGTTCGACTAATCATTAAACCTTTGTTGTTTTTCGAGGTCAAAGAACAGTTCGTTATATTTATAAAAATACCTGCATGCACGCTGACGACAAGGAGTTATTGTTTCAGTTTCACCAGACTGCTACAAAGGAAAAAGCATTTACGGCCATCATTAAAAAATACCAGGAGAAATTGTACTGGCATGTACGCAGGCTGGTAGTGGATCATGATGATGCCAATGATGTATTGCAGAATGTTTTTATTAAAGTGTGGAGAGGACTGGAAAATTTCCGGGAAGACAGTCAACTGTATACCTGGTTATACCGTATTGCTACCAATGAAGGCTTAAGTTTTCTGGAACAGCAGAAAAAACGGGGAACCATCAGTCTGGATGAGGAAGAAGCAGGGTTGAGTAATAAAGTGCGTGCAGACAGTAACTTTGACGCCAATAAACTGGAATGGCGGCTGCAGGTGGCCATACAGCAACTGCCCGAAAAGCAGCGGGTGGTCTTTAATCTCCGGTATTACGATGAAATGCCTTACCAGGAAATGAGCCGGATACTGGAGACCAGCGAAGGGGCTTTGAAAGCCAGCTATCACCATGCAGCGCGTAAAATAGAGGAATTCATAAAAAATTATTAAACTTTAGATAAAACAGGCTGTCAAACCAGCAGATCATGGAAAACAGGAAAATCATCATAACCGAATTACAGGCAGTTGCCCCACTGATTGCAGCAATCAGTCAGGCGAAACTGTATACTGTTCCGGAAGGATATTTCGCCTCTTTCCCGTCTGTTTTAACCGAAAAGATCCGTGTGGAGGAAATGCTGGCTCAGGCAACTGCGCCTGTATATGAAGTGCCAGATGGTTATTTTGCCAGCTTACCCGGAGAAATTCTTTCCCGCATCCACACCAATCATTCCGTACGGGAAGAGTTAGATGAAGTGGCCCCTTTACTCAACACCATTGATAAAGAAACGCCGTATCAGGTTCCGGCAACTTATTTTGCCCAGGCCGATTTTGCCCGTCTGGCGCGCTACCAGCAACCGCAGGCAAGGATAGTTAGCCTCCGGCTTGCCCGTAAATGGGTGCAGTATGCAGCTGCAGCACTGGTAACCGGTGTGCTCGTAACCGGTGCATTCCTGTATACAGATAATCCGGCTAATATTGAGGAGACAACTCACAAAACTGTTGATCTTTCGTCAGAGTTAAATAAAGTGAGCGAAACCGAACTGGCGAATTATCTTGATAACCCCGAACATGCAGCTGTTGCTAATACGGTTACTACATTAACCAGTGAAGAGATCCTGGCTGATGTAAAAAACAACCTGCAGCAGGTAAGCGATGAAGAACTGAAACAATACCTGACAGATAACGCAGAGGGCTATGAAGTGTTAACTTCTGAATAAAGCGATTGACCATGAGATCTATTCTATATACTTTTTTACTGATTCTCTGTTTCGCTGCTTCCGCACAGGCGCAGCAGGATGATGCACAGACGCAACCGCCACCAGCCAATATCATTGGACTGAAAATGGCTTTTGTTACCAAACAGCTTGCATTGACCAATGAAGAGGCTCAGAAGTTCTGGCCTGTTTACTACAGTTATTCTGCCGAGTTACGGAAGATCCGACAGAACAAAAAAGAAGATATCCTGGCTACGGAGGAAGAAATGCTTAACCTCCGGAAAAAATACCGCACCGAGTTTAAAAAAATACTTACCGCAGATGAACGCGTAAACAAAGCACTTACCGTTGACAGGGATTTTATGGTAGTGGTGAAAAAAGAATTACAGCAACGCAGGTTGCGGGGGAAAGGGAAGCAGGGGGCGTGAATCGTGAGTGGTCAGTGGTGAGTAGTGAGGCGTGAATTGTCAATGGGCAATTGTCAATTAATATCGGAATCGAAAGTTTCACCATTGCCCATTCACAACTCCCTACTCACGGTTCACGTCTCACGACTGACGATCCCCCCACACCGGATGTTTGATATCGTGATAGAAAAGAAAGGTCCATTTTTTTTCCTGCCCTTCCTGCCACCATTGCTGGCGCAGTTCCATACATTTTTTTCCGTCGTAATCGTACTTGGCTATAAAGCGGCTTTTCATCTGTTGCAGTTGCGGTGCCACATCTCCGCCGAAAAAAGCGGTTTCGCCATTCTCTTCTATCCAGAATACCTGGTGAAATTTACTATGTGCACCGGTTAGCTGGTAGCGGATATAGCCATCAATCCATCCTTCATCTTCCGTTAACCAAACCACTTTGCTGAAATCTTCCAGTAACTGAAAATCTTCGGTGAGGTAAGAGGCGGTTCCCACTTCCATAGCATACTCAAATTCTCTGCGCTGTACGTACCAGGTGGCATAAGGGAAACTGAGAAACCTGTCTGGACTGAGTTCACTTTTAATTGTAACACCCCCCGCATGGTCTTTGTGCAAATGACTCATCAGTACTTTGGTAACCTGTGCGGGTTGTATGCCGGCTTTTTCGAGATTTTGGTGTAATTGAAAACGACCGTTGGCATCATTGTATCCTAATCCGGTATCGAGCAGGATCACGTCTTTTGCTGTAATAATTACAAAAGGCTGGATCTCTACCAGTAAACTGCCCAGCGGGCGGCTATTCAGTTCTTCGGATGCAGTATCAAAGGGAACAAACACTTTGGTTTTATCGATAGTGAATGCGCCTTCGGAAAGTGGAATAATTCTCATTGTCAAATTTTCAAATCGTCACATATTCAAATTGCCTACCGCAATACCATCTGCCTGTCGGCATCCAGCCTGAGTAAGATAAAAATCAGTATGGTAAACGACATCAGCGAAGATCCTCCATAACTGATCAACGGTAAGGTTACCCCTGGTGAAGGGAATAAACCAATGGTCATACAGATATTAAAAGCGATATGGAAAAACATAATACTGGCTACACTATACGCATATACCCTGCTGAAAGTACTTCGCTGTCGTTCTGCAATTTTGATAATCCGGAAGAGCAGGAACAGATAAATCATCAGGAACACAAAACTACCGATAAACCCAAAGGCTTCGCCCAGTGAGGCAAAGATGAAATCGGTATGTTGCTCCGGAACATATTTACCCCTTGTTTGGGTACCTTTCAAAAATCCCCTCCCTGTTAATCCTCCCGAACCTATAGCGATTTTGCTCTGGCGTACATTGTAATCATCCGGTTTACGGGGAGCTTTGTCTGTTTTTTTGGCAGAACGTTTGTTGAGGCTGCAATCGTAATCTTTTCCGAAGGCACTGTATACCCTCGCACTCTGGTAACATTCCAGTACATTATTAAAAATGAAGGGTACCGCAAATCTTTGTATGCCTACACAGGCAAACCAGATAACAAGGATGAGGTATAAAATTCCTTTGCTCTTTTTAATAGACTTCCGCAGCAGGTAAATTACCAGCAGCGCAATGCCGGTAAGAATAATGGCGAGTGTATTGGGTTCTATCAACAGGGTGGAGATAATGAGTGCCACAAAAGAGAAACCGAGAATCAATACAAGGGGCGACAACCCTTCGCGGAACATCACCAGGAAAAAACTGAAATATACCAGGGCCATACCTGATTCGTGCTGGGCCACTGAAATGACAGCGGGCAAAAGACAGATCACGCCGGCAAGAATCTGTGATTTGAGTTTGGTAAAATCGGTTTCCTGCCTCGATAGAAATTTGGCCAATGCCAATGCAGTAAATATTTTGCAGACTTCTACCGGCTGCAGGTTAAACCCACCAACCAGCGGGATCCAGCTTTTTGATCCGCTGATATTTTTACCAATCACAAAGGTAGCCAGCATCAGCAGGATCCCGAATGCGTACATGAGGTTGGCAAAGGCTGTAAACAATTTACTATCGGTTAGCAGAATAAAAGTGGCCACCACGGTACAGAAACCTGCAAAAATCAACTGTTTGCTGTAATTGGTTTTACCGCCCAGAAAAGTCTGCAGCCAGTTGGTATCAACACGGTACTCTACCATAAAAATGCAGAGGATACCGATAGATACCAGTATAGCGTATAACCAAACTACCGTCCAGTCTACCCCCTGTGCCTGCGATGATATATTGTTGCGGTTACTCATTTGGTTAGCTGCTTTTTGTATTTCCTGTCTTCGATGGTCAATGCTGCGGTTTGCGTTTCTCCGCTTTTCTTGGGTATCGGCACTTTTTTAGCGGGAGTCGCCGGTGGGTTTCCGGGTTCCGTTTCCGGTTTGGCACTGTCATCGTCAGAAGCATCATCGGTTTCTTTTTTATTCAGCTTCTGTTCCAGCATTTGCTGATTTTCTTTTAATCTTCGTAATGAATCTTTTTTGGCAATTTCGATGCGCATCAGTGGTGGTATATATACTTTGTTGGTATATTCTTCAATCATCGCTTTTCTCGCAGGACCAGCAATGGAATCCCGTAAATATTTTTCTACAATCAGGCTGGCAATAGGTGCCGCTACACGGGCACCCTGGTCTGAGTTTTCGCAGATCACCGCAATAGCGATTCTTGGTTTATCTCTGGGCGCAAAAGCGCCAAAGAAAGAGTGGTCGGGTTGTTTTTTCCCTTTGGCATAGTTTTCTACGGTTCCCGTTTTGCCGCACATGATAATGCCCGGGATTCTGGAACGTACTGCAGTTCCATATTCTACTACGGCCTGCATGCCATCCTGTACAGCACTGTATACCGTATCAGGGATCCGATTATCGGTGTGGTGCTTTATTTTATAAGGATCCAATAAATTATACTCATCACCCCCTTCTATAGAATCTACCAGGTGTGGTGTATAGAACCAGCCTTTATTGGCAATGATAGCCATTACATTGGCTAACTGAACCAGTGTTGTATTTACTTCTCCCTGTCCAATGGCATTGGAGATCACATTACAGGAATACCAGCGGGGACCGAATATTTTTCTGTAATCGGCCGAAACCGGCAGGTTTCCTTTTTTCTCTGAAGGAAGATCTACACCTAACCTGCGGCCCAGTCCAAAAGTGTATGCGTAACTGTTGAATACGGCTAAGGCACTGTCTGCACCACGATATCTTGGCTGGTCAAGTGTTCTTTTATAAACGGTAGAGAAATAACTGTTATCACTATGCGCCACCGCATCTTTGAAATTGAAAACACCTTTATCCAGGCATTTGGGTTTGCCGGTACCACAACCGGTAAAATAACCCGGACAGTTAACGGTAGTATGTTCGTCTATCACACCTTCTGATAACCCGATCAAACCCACAACTGTTTTAAAAGTAGAACCTGGAGAATAATAGGTGCCCAGACCGCGGTTATTCAACGGTAAACGCGGATCGAGCAGCAGGTCTGCAAAATGTCTGCGTTGCTGGCTGCCGGTTAAGTAGTTGGGATCGTAAGTAGGTGCACTTACCATACATAAGATTCCGCCGGTTTGCGGATCAATGGCTACAATACTGCCCACTTTATTGCTCATCAGTTTTTCACCCAGTTTCTGCAGTTCTACATCCAGGCTCAGGTGAATATTTTTACCAGCTACGGCTGCTGTATCGTACATGCCGTTTTCGTAAGGACCCTGAATGCGGCTTTTGTTATCGCGTATATAGTTTTTTACACCGCGCTGGCCCATCAATACTTTTTCGTAAGAGCGTTCCAGTCCGGTCATACCGGCATAATCGCCCATCTGGTAGCCCTCGTCTTTGTGCCTGCGCAGGAAAGAAGTATCTACCTCACGGATATAACCCAGTACATGTCCAGCCACGCTATAAGGATAGGTCCTTACTGAACGTTCTGTTAGCGAAAAGCCGGGAAATTTATAAATGTTCTCATTCAGGCGGGCAAACATTTCAACGGTCAGCAGTGGTTCAAAGATGCTGGGTTTCACATATCCGTTCTTAAAAATGAGATCACGGATTCTTTTCCTGTATTCGGCGGTATCGATATTGAGTAAACTACAAAGCGAGGCAGTGTCTACCCCTTTGGCTTCCGAGGGAATCACCTGCAGGTCGTAGCTGATCGTATTTTCCAGGATCGCTTTTCCTTTTCTGTCGAAAATGATTCCGCGGTCGGGATAAATTACTTTACGGAGCAGCGCGTTGTTCTCTGCCGCCAGCTTGTATTTTACCGAAAACAACTGCAGGTTGATCAGCTGCCCGATCATTACCAGAAATACAACCGCAAAAATGATCTGTATAATGCGCCCCCTGCTCTGATTAAATACCGGCATACCTGTTAACTAAGTGAGTGAGTTGAGTGATTGAGTAGTACTGGTTACAAAGTTGATGAAATGGGGGAATGCTTGTATCAACTATTTTAAAAAAGTTATTCATAGATGTGGGTAGCGGAAAGCGAGACAACTTTTGCTGTAACCGGAACGAACATACACGCTTTGTTAACTACTCCGGTACCGGCTATTCCGGTTAAACAGCATTTCTGCAAGAAAAATCATGAGCAGGCTGATAGCCGTGGTGCCGGCTACTTTACCGATAAAGTAGACGAAGTTGCCAAACTGCAGCCATTCAATCAGTACCAGATAGAAATGATGTACAAAACTGAGTATGCCTACATACAACGCATAGGGTGCCCAACCCATACTTTTATGGCTGGGTTCAATATAACTCTGTTCGGTGGTTTCCTGGGGTATCAGCAGGTTCAGCAGGAAAGGCCGGATATATGCGATCAGTACACAGGGAGCGGCGTGTAAACCGTACGTGCCGGTAAAATAGTCCAGACTCAACCCGAACAGGAAACTGATGATCAGCAGCCAGAAACGGTTGATAGTAAAGGGTAACCAAAGAATATACAGGAAATACAGATAAGGCACCAGAAACTGGTGCAATGGTGGAACCTGGTTCAGGATATACACCTGGAACAGGATAAATACCACAAAACGGATCATATTTTTCAGCAGGCTGCTCATGGTATTTTGGAAGTATTCGTTTCTAACTGAACCTGTTCTGCATACCGTACATTCTCAATCAGGTATACATATTGGAGACTGAAGAAATTAGTAGCCGTTCTGATCTTCAGGGTATAAAAATTACTGGAAGATTCTGAACTGATCTCAGCCACCGTACCGATTAACAGTTTTGGGGGGAAGTTGGCAGAGTAATTACTTGTTATCACCGAATCTCCTTTCGCCACTTTGGCGCCCTTGGTTACATTACGCAGGGTGAGGAAACCGGGATCTGTTCCGTCCCATTCCAGGCTGCCCGTATTATTATCTTTTTTGAGCATGGCACTTACCTTACTGCTGCGGTGTATCAAACTCATGATCTTGCTGAAATTAGGACTGGTTTCTACTACCACCCCTACAATACCGGCAGAGCTAACGGCTGCCATACCTTTTGTCACGCCCTGGTTACTGCCCCGCTCTACTGTAATGAAATTATTCTGTAAAGCATACGAATTACCGACCACTTTCGCCGGTAACCAGGTAAACTTACGCGAACGTCCGAGGGTATCTTTTACGAGTGTATCTACATACAGCTCTTTATCTGTATTGGGAGAAACAAAATTGGAGGCGAGCATATTGCGTAAGCGCACGTTCTCTTCGGCCAGTAAACGGTTGGTCTCTTTCAGGGCAAAATAGTCGCGGAAGCCGCTGTATTGTTTGTTGATGCCACCGGTTACTTCATTGGCAGCTGTGGCAAAAAAAGACTGGTGGGTTTTACTCGCACTGCTCAGCATCACAATAGCCATCACCTGTAACAGCAGAAAGCTGAGAAAACTGAGGTAGCGACGTATGAAGAGGAAAATGTTTTTCACGAAGGCGGCTATGAGCTATGAGCCATGAGCTATGAGCACCCGCCGCTCACAGCTCATGGCTCATGGCTGATTATCTCATAATAAATGGAAAACGCTGGTAGTTCTTAAGCGCCAGACCGGTACCGCGTACCACGCTCTTTAACGGATCATCGGCCACATGAACGGGCAGTTTGATCTTGGCACTCAGTCTTTTGTCCAATCCGCGCAGCAGGGCTCCACCACCTGTGAGGTATAAACCGCGGCGGTAGATATCCGCAGCCAGTTCGGGCGGTGTGGTTTCCAGTGCTTTCAGGATGGCTTCTTCTATTTTGAAAATACTCTTGTCCAGTGCTTCGGCAATTTCCTGGTAGCTGACCATGATCTGCTTAGGGATACCGGTTACCAGGTCGCGGCCATTAACGGGCAGGTCATCCGGTGGGTTATCCAGGTCTTTCATGGCGGCTCCCACATTGATCTTGATTTGTTCAGCGGTACGCTCACCAATCAGCAGACTGTGGTAACGGCGCAGGGCTTCCATGATATCGGCAGTAAACTCATCACCGGCGATACGGATACTCTGATCGCACACAATCCCCGCCAGCGCAATCACGGTAATACCGGTGGTTCCACCCCCGATATCGATGATCATGTTACCTACGGGTTCTTCTACATCAATCCCGATACCCAGGGCGGCTGCCATAGGCTCATGGATCATATATACTTCTTTGGCACCTGCCTGCTCGGCACTATCCCGAACGGCACGTTTTTCTACTTCTGTAATGGAGGAGGGGATACAGATCACCATGCGCCAGCTGGGCGGAAACAGGGGCTTTTTGGGGTAGATCATCTTGATCAACTCCCTGATCATCAGCTCGGCCGCGTTAAAATCGGCAATTACCCCGTCTTTCAGCGGACGCACGGTCCGGATGCTTTCGTGGGTCTTTTCGTGCATCATCAGGGCTTTTTTGCCCACGGCCAAAACCTCCTTCATATTATTGCGGTTCAGCGCAATGATCGAAGGCTCGTTTACTACCACTTCATCGTTATGAATGATCAGGGTATTGGCTGTACCCAGATCCATGGCAATTTCCTGTGTGAAAAAGTTAAACAATCCCATTGTATATAAAAAGTTCGAATGTGTTAGTCAATGTTTGCAAAGGTGACTGAAAATAGTGGTTTCACAAAGCCAAAATACTGAATTTTCGGGGGTTTTGAGGCAGTTGCCACGAATTAGGCAAAAAGCGGTTGCTCAGTAGTGAGTGGTGAGTAGTGAGTTAATCCTATCACGCATACTCACTATTCACTACTCACCACTCACCATTCACGCAAATTCATACCCGATATCCTTTCGGTAATACATCCCTTCAAACCAAATTTTCTCCAGTATTTTTTTTGATTTGGCCACTGCTTCCGGAATATTATTTCCATAAGCTGTAACAGTTAATACACGGCCGCCATTGGTATATACTTCGCCATTCACCAGTTTGGTGCCTGCATGGAAAACGATGGTATCTTCTGTTGGCAGCTCATTCAATCCGCTGATCAATAAGTTTTTCTGGTAGTCGCCCGGGTAACCACCACTCACTGCCATCACTGTTGCGCAGTGTTGCGGATAGAATTCTATGTTAGCATCAACTAACGTGCCATTATCCATCGCGGCGAATAATCCTACAATATCTGTTTGCAATAAAGGCATCACCACTTCTGTTTCCGGATCGCCCATACGGCAGTTGTATTCAATCACAAAAGGCTCGCCGCCTACATTCATCAAACCGAAAAATACAAAACCATGGTAGTTGAGTTCTTCCTTGAAAAGCCCGTTGATAGTGGGTTTGATGATCCGCTCTTCTACTTTCTGCATGAATTCATCATCCATAAAAGGTACCGGACTCACACAGCCCATGCCACCTGTATTTAAACCGGTATCTCCCTCGCCGATGCGTTTGTAATCTTTCGCATGACCGATGATCTGGTACACTTCTCCATCTGTTAAAGCAAACACACTTACTTCAATGCCTTCTAAAAATTCTTCGATCACTACTTTGCTGCTGGCTTCGCCGAATTGTTTGTGCAGGATCATTTCTTCAAATACCTGCAGGGCTTCTTCATGCGAGGAAGAAATGACCACCCCTTTTCCTGCGGCCAGTCCATCGGCTTTTAACACCACCGGTAAACTATGCTGCGCGATATATTTTTTTCCTTCTTCAAAATTGTCAGCCGTAAACTCTGCATACCCCGCCGTAGGGATCTGGTGGCGCTGCATGAATTTTTTGCTGAAAGCTTTACTACCCTCCAGTTGTGCGGCTTCGGTCGATGGACCCACTACAATGATGTGCTGCAACTGCGGATCGCTTTGAAAAAAATCGTAGATACCCTTTACCAGCGGCTCTTCCGGTCCTACCACCAGCATATTGATCTTTTGATCGATGCAGGTTTGTTTGATAGCGGGAAAATCGGTGACAGAAAGGTCAAGATTGGTTCCGTATTGGGCTGTACCGGCATTACCCGGGGCAATAAATAGGTTATCACAGTGATGGCTTTTCACCATTTTCCAGGCCAGTGCATTCTCGCGGCCGCCCGAGCCAAGTAGTAAGATGTTCATGAGGGTTCAATTGCCAAGCGAAAGTAGGCTGTATGGGGGATTTTTTGGGGGAAAGGGGAAAATTATTGTGAAGGGTGAGTTGTGAGTAGTCAGTAGTCAGTAGTCAGTAGTCAGTAGTGAGTGTCTTTCACCATTGCCCATTCACAACTACCCACTCACTACTCACCACTCACTACTCACCACTCACTACTCACTTTCCTCCACCCCGATATAACTCTTCTCCGGTAAACGTCTTGCGATCAGGAGAAACAGAACAATTGATACGGCCAGTATGCCGATGAACATCCAGTAATATTTGGCGCCTGTAAATTGACTGAAGAAGCCTTTGTTTACGATGTTTCCATTGATCAGGCCCACCAGCAGGTTACCGGCTGATATACCGAGCAGGTACAACGCACTCATGGTACTTTTCATCGATTTGGGCGAATGGGTATAGGCATATTCCAGGCAGGTTACAGAAACCATTATCTCTGAAGCCGCCAGCAGTATATAGGCCAGTATCTGCCACCATACCGAAGGTTTTCCGCCGGCATCTATCTGTTCCTGCAACAGTGCAATGATTACAAAGGCCAGTCCGATTACTACCAATCCACCACCAATCTTGCGCAATGGCGTTACTTTAATCCCTTTTTTCTCCAGAAAAGGGTAAATAAAAGAGGTAAAAACCGGGATCAGCAATACCAGAAACAAGGGATTGACAAAGTTGATCTGCTCGGGTAAAATAGTAATACCATTAATCAGCGTCAGATCCAGGCGGGTGGCCTGTAATACCCATTCGGAGAGGTTTTGGTCCCACAAGGCCCAGAAAATGGGCGTGAAAGCAAACACGGCCAGCACCCGGTACACAGCCTGTATGCCGTCGATTGATTTGGCAGAATATTTTTCACCAACCGCTTCCCACACTTTTTGTCCGGGTTTACGGCTGAACAGTTTCATCAGCGCATACACCGAAATGGTAAAGAAATTCTCTTTTTTAATACCAGCGGGAGGTGCTTTCACATATTTTTTTCGTCCCAGCCAGAAAATCAATGTGGCCAGTGCCATCAGGATACCAGGTACACCAAATGCGACCTCCGGCCCGTAATATTTTTTTAACAGTGGGATAAACAAAGGAGCCAGTGTACCGCCGAGGTTAATACTCATATAAAACCAGCCATATACTTTGGAGAGGAGGTGTTCGTTGGATTTATCAAACTGATCGCCCACATTGGCCGATACGCAGGATTTGATACCACCCGCACAACAGGCAATAATTACCAGGCCTGTGCTGAAAAGGGTATAACTGTTGTCGGAAACAGACAGGATGAAATGGCCCAGGGTATACAGAATAGACACGAACAGGATCACACGGTATTTGCCAAAAAACCAGTCGGCCATGATAGCGCCCACAATAGGCATGAAATAAGCCAGTGTAACAAAGAGGTGCGACATTTCATTGGCCTTTGCATCGGCTTCCGCATTCAGCGCAGGATTGAGGGTGGGATTGAAAAATGCCACTGCCATATAAGTGACCATGATGGAGCGCAAACCGTAAAAACTGAACCTTTCTGCTATTTCACTACCAATGATATAAGGAACCGATTTCGGCATCCCGGTTTTCCTGATATCGCTTTGTATTTCACTCATAAGTTGTATTTTGGTTTTTTAAAGATATTGGAAACTGGTTAAAAGCGTTGAACCCTTTTAACTTCCAGCCCATATACTTGCACGCTAACTAAAATTGCTGATTATGTCTGATGAGAAAAAAACATTCAAGCCCTTTGTTGCCCCCGAAACAAATATGAAGGAGCTTACCGTAAAATCCATACTGGTAGGTAGTTTATTCGGGGTCATATTCGGTGCTGCCACGGTGTACCTGGCGCTGAAAGCCGGATTAACGGTTTCCGCCTCTATTCCCATTGCGGTGATTGCGATTACACTGGGCAGAAAATTTCTGAAAACTACCATTCTCGAGAACAATATCATTCAAACCACGGGTTCTGCAGGTGAGAGTATTGCAGCGGGTGTGGCATTTACCTTACCGGGTTTTCTGTTTCTTTCCTCGCCTTCCAGCGCCGAATATTTCAATTACCTCACCATCCTGATACTGGCCATCATTGGTGGCTTGCTGGGTACCTTATTAATGATACCCCTTCGGAAGGCACTGATCGTAAATGAGCATGAGAACCTGCCTTATCCCGAAGGAACGGCCTGCGGCGATGTGTTGAAGGCGGGTGAGAAAGGAGGCGATTTTGCCAAGACTGCTTTCTGGGGACTGGGCGTGGCGTTTGCCTACGCTATTCTGCAGAAAATTTTACATGTGATTGCAGAAACGCCCTTTTATGCCACCAAACAGATCAATAAATTTTTCCCTTCGGCCAAAGTATCGGGGGAGATCACACCGGAGTATATGGGTGTGGGTTATATCATCGGTCCTAAAATTGCCGGTGTACTGGTAGCAGGTAGTGTTTTGAGCTGGCTGGTGTTTATTCCCTTGCTCTCTACTTTGGTTCCGGGTGATGTCATTGCACTGCAACTGGTAAAACTGGGTTATCTGGTAGATGTAGCCAAAGCAGGTGGTAAAGGTGGCTGGGATCCGGTAACTCATAGTTTTGCCGATTATTCAGCGGCTATTTATTATGCCTATATCCGCCAGGTGGGCGCAGGTGCTGTTACGGCAGGGGGAGTGATCACTTTGCTGAAAACCATTCCTACTATTATTAAATCCATCAAAGGAAGTGTGGCTTCTTTAAAAGCCAATAACCAACCCGGTGCAGCCGCTATTCTGCGTACCGAAAAAGACCTGAACCTGAAAGTAGTGGGTTTTGGCAGTCTGGCGCTGATTGGATTGATTGCTGTATTACCGCAGGTTCCGGGTGATAGTTTCCTGCAGAAATTACTGATTGGTGTACTGGTGATTTTGTTCGGGGCTTTGTTTGTGACCGTATCCTCCCGGATTGTGGGTTTAATCGGTTCTTCCAATAACCCCATCAGCGGTATGACCATTGCTACGGTAATGGGCACGAGCCTGATCTTTTTAAGTGTGGGCTGGACGGGTAAAGCTTTTGAACCATTGGTACTGGTAGTGGGTGGTATGATCTGTATCGCTGCCGCCAATGCCGGTGCTACATCACAGGATCTGAAGAGTGGTTATATTGTAGGTGCCACCCCTCGTAACCAGCAGATCGCTTTGTTTGTGGGTGCTATCGTTTCTTCGATCGTGATCGGCTTAACCGTGAAATTCCTTGACAGACCTACCACTGAAATGCTGCAGCAAGGTGTACAACATGCCATCGGTTCTGATAAATATCCTGCACCGCAGGCTACACTGATGGCCACGCTGATTAAAGGAATCCTTTCACAGAACCTCGACTGGCAATATGTGGTAGTCGGTATTTTCTTAGCTGTTACGATGGAATTATGCGGCATCAAATCGCTCAGCTTTGCGATTGGTGTATACCTGCCGCTGGCTACTACTTTACCCATCTTTATTGGCGGTGCCATCCGTGGTATTGTAGAAGCCAAACAGAAAAAAGAGAATATCAAACTGAATGCGGAAGAAGAGGAACTGGGCAAGGGCAACCTGTTTGCTACCGGACTGGTAGCGGGTGGTGCTGTTGCCGGTGTGATAATCGCTTTTCTGGCGGGAACGGATAGCGGAGAAAAATTCCTGAAAGCCATCAGTATGGAAGAAGGAATTGTACATAGTTTGTCGGAAGGAGGTTATTTTATCCTGGGCACCCTGTTCTTTGCAACTATGGGATTGATCCTCTATCGCGTAGCGATCAAAAAAACAACCTGATCCTAAACCGCGCTTTTGCGTCTTTGCGTGCAAATTTTTTCGCAAAGTCGCAAAGGCGCGGTAAGGAAATGATAAGCTAAGCCTGCTGTAAAAACAGCAGGCTTTTTTATGCGGCAGTCGGGTTAAACCTTCCGCTCCTTTCCCCGTCATACTAAAAATAATTACTATGGATTTCCGGCGTTTGTATAAAACCTTTACGGTAGGAGCCTGTCTCACGCTGCTCTCTGCTTTTGTGCAGGGCAGTTCTGCCGATACGTCTGAACCCCGGCTGAATATGCCCTACAAAAAAATGGGGCTTACACAGGAGCAGGCCGCGGCCCATTTACTGAACCGTTTTACATTCGGTACCCAACCGGGCCAGGTAAAACAGGTGGTGGAGATGGGACTGGATAACTGGCTATTGCAACAATTAGACAGCAAATTACCTGATGAGGAAGTTAACCGCCGCCTGCCTGCCGCCAATTACGAGGCATTGACCATGGATAATGAAACGATTGTGAACCGTTACCTGAATGCGGGACAGATCATCCGCGTAGCGGCTAAAAATAATTTACTGGATAAAGATTCTCTCCGTAACCTGGATAAGCCCGAGTACCGTGCACAGTTAAAAAAACTGATGGATGCACAGGGGTATCAATTGCCGCAGGAATTACACCGGCAACTCATTAACCAGAAGGTAATCCGTGCAGCGTATGGACAGAACCAGTTGCAGGAATTGCTGACAGATTTCTGGTTCAATCACTTCAATGTTTCCTTAACAAAGGGCCAGTGCCAGCAGTACGTGCTCACCTATGAACGCGATGCGATCCGTCCCAATGTACTGGGTAATTTTGCCACCCTGCTGGAAGCAACGGCCAAACACCCCGCTATGCTGGAGTACCTGGACAATGCTTCCAGTGTAAGTATGGATAATGATATGGCGCGCAGGCAGGAAAAGAATGTACTGGCCAGACAGGCGCGTGAGCGTTTGCAGCAAGCCGCTAACGATACGAGTACACCCGGCGGAAAAATATTGCAGCAAACACTGGCTGCCAGAAAAACACAGGGACTGAATGAGAACTATGCCCGCGAGATCATGGAACTGCATACATTGGGTGTAGATGGCGGTTATACACAGCAGGATGTAACCACCGTAGCCCGTGCTTTAACCGGCTGGACTGTAAAGCCATTGTATAAGGATGGTCCCGGTAGCAAATTACTGCAGGCCGCTGGTCCCGCATTGCTGCAGCGAAGAGGTTTTGTGGTGGAAGGTGATTTTTTATTCCGTGCAGACAAACACGATGAGAGTGCGAAAACCATCCTCGGTAAAAACTTCCCTGCCAATGGTGGTTATGAAGAAGGTAAACAGGTATTAGCCATGCTGGCTACCCATCCCTCTACTGCTAAATTCATCAGCACCAAATTAGCCGCCAGGTTTGTGAGTGATACACCTTCGGTGGCATTGGTTAATAAAATGACAGAAGCTTTCCTGAAAAGCCATGGTAATATCAAAACCGTATTGATTACGATGGTGAATAGCCGTGAGTTCTGGGATACCAAAACTTTACGCGAAAAAGTGAAATCGCCTTTCGAATTTGCTATCAGTGCTATCCGGGCTACGAATGCAGATGTGCAACAACCCTTTCAGATCTATAACTGGTGTACGCGTATGGGACAGCGGTTTTATTTTTACCAGGCCCCTACGGGTTTCCCGGACCGTGCGGGATACTGGATCAATACCGGGTCGCTGCTGAACCGGATGAATTTTGGGTTGGCATTTGCTACCGGAAAAATTCCGGGCGTAAAACTGAACCTGGCTGCACTGAATGATAATCATGAACCCGAGAGTGCAGAAGCGGCACTGGCCATTTATAGTAAGATTCTCTTGCCCGAAAGAAACCAGGACGAAAACATCCGCCGTCTTACCGCCATGGTACGCGATACCAACCTGGAACAGAAGATCAATGAAGCCGCCGCCAAAAATCCATTAACTACTGTTGATGTACAGACTGAACAAACCGATGAGATGATGGGGACATCAATGAAAATGAACAAGCGGGAAAAAGCCAATGAGAAAAAAGCACTGGGTAAAAAGAACCTGCCGGTAACTACGCTGTATGTAGCGGGTAATACAAACACGGTATCGCAGGTGGCAGGTATCATTATTGGTTCTCCAGAATTTCAAAGAAAATAAAGGTGCAGAGGCGTAAAAAATAATCACTATGGTCAATCGCAGAGCATTTATGAAATCGGGCGCTATGGCGCTGTTTGCAGCAGGGTTTGGTGGCGTGCCCACCTTTATTGCAAGGGCCGCCAATAGCGGTAAAATTCTGTTGCCGTATAAAAAGAATAAAGTGCTGGTCTGTATTTTTCAGCGCGGGGCGATGGATGGATTGATGGCGGTGAGTCCGTTTGCAGATCCGAACCTGAAAACATTGCGTCCTACTTTGTATATGAGTCCGGCAGCAACCGAAGGTAAACAGATAGACCTGGACGGCCGTTTTGGCTTACATCCTTCACTGGCAGCATTCGCCCCTTTTTTTACAGAGGGTCGTATGGCTATTGTACACGGCGTGGGAAGTCCGAATACCACCCGCAGTCATTTTGATGCGCAGGATTATATGGAAAGCGGTACCCCCTTCAGCAAGAGCACCAGCAGCGGCTGGCTGAACAGGGCCGTGGGTTTGCTGGGGCATGAGGGAACCCCTTTTCGTGCGGTGAGTCTGACCAGTTCCTTACCCAGAAGTTTGTATGGCGATCAGGAATCGCTCGCCATCAATAACCTGCAGGATTTTGCCATACAGATGCGGGGCAATCCGTTGGCTACCAATTTAGCTGCTAAATCTTTTGAACAGTTATACGATCAGACATCCAGCCAGATTCTGAGTAAAACCGGTAAGGAAAGTTTTGATGCGATGAAGATGCTGAACGTAAACAATATTAAAAACTACCAGCCTGCCAATGGGGTAGTGTATCCCAATTCTCCTTTGGGCAATGCTTTAAAACAGATCGCTACACTGATCAAAATGGATGTGGGTATGGAAGTGGCATTTGCAGAAAGTGGTGGCTGGGATACCCATTTTAACCAGGGAACGGTGAATGGGGCGCTGGCCCGGAACCTGAAAGATTTCAGCGACAGCATCGCCGCATTCTGGAAAGACATGGAAGCATACCAGGATGAGGTAACCGTGATGACGATGACCGAATTCGGACGCACCGCGCACCAGAATGGTACCGGCGGAACTGATCATGGAAGGGCGAGTTGTTTGTTTGTATTGGGCAATGATGTACAGGGAGGGAAAGTGTACAACAATATTACATCACTCGCCAAAGCAGAGCTGGAAGATGGCCGCGACCTGCCGGTAAGTACGGATTTCCGTTCTGTGTTCAGCTCGGTGGCAAATGGACATTTGAAGATCAATAATAATACAAAACTGTTTCCATCCTGGGATGGCACTGCGTTAACATTGATGAAGAGTTGATAAAAAGCCCAGGTTCGCAGTTTGTCTGAACATAATCTGTGAACCCGGGCTTTTCTGCGTATAAGATTGAATGGACTTAGGAACCCGTAGCACCCGCTCTTACCTGTTCCTCTGCCGCACTGCTTTTTCTGGCAGCAGAACGATTGGCATCTTTCCCAAACCGGTACGAGATACTGAAGCTGATCTGCCGGCTATCTGTTAGCTGTTTGATGGAAAAATCAACTCCCTTGTAATAGCTGGTATAATACACTCTTTGCCACAGGAACGGATCCCGCACAATGAGGCGAAGATTCCAGGTGTTTGAGAAAAGTTGTTTTCCTACACCAACGGTTACATTGGCTGAACCTTTATCGTACAGGAGGGCAGAGAGGTAATTTCTGTGCTGATAAGTAGTGGCCAGGTCAACACTCCAGCTTTTGAGTAACTGAATCTGTGCCGTAACATTGGCCGAACCGCTGACAGCTTCAACACGGAAAGTTTCCTGGTCAATAGTGCCCTGCATGCGGTTATAAAAAACATGGGTATAAAAAGATAAGGATAGCTTTTGCCATACCCGGGTGCTCAGGTTCATACTGATGCCATGCATCGATTTGATTGCCACATTATCTTTCTGCTGAAAACTCAGTTTTAATACCGTATCCTGGTAAATATTATCGCTGATGAGGTCAGTGATCTGGCTGTAATAGTATTTGGCTGAAAAATTTCTTTTAGACCAGCCTGCTTCAACAGCATGTGTGAACTGTGGCGATAACAAAGGGTTACCCTGCTGAAAAGTAAACTGGTTAAGAATGAACTGGAATGGATTCAGGTCCTGGTAATTGGGTCGGTCTATTCTCCGGTTGTAAGAGAATAAGAGGGTCTGGTTATTGTCCAGTTTTTTTGCTATGCTGACAGCGGGGAACAGGTTGGTGTATCGTTTGCTGAAACTTTGGTTGTTCTGCAATTGTACACCATCGGCCATCGTATGTTCCAGTCTTGCACCTGCCGTGATATTCCAGTTGCCGGCTGCTTTTTTCACAGACAGATAGGCTGCCATGATCTTTTCTGCATAATTGAAATGATTGGAACGGGCATCCTGCTCCCAGACGGTTCCGGTATACTTTTCATAATCAGAACGGTTGTTGGTGCTTACATAACTCATTTTACCACCTGCTTCCCATCTGAACTGGTGATTGCCGGTTTTTACAAGATCGAATTTGGCAGAATATACATTAATCCGCGATGGGTTATCACCCCTTAACAGATACGGCGAACCTACCGGGGTATTTACAGAATCAAATAAATAGTTATGGTTGGTTTGTGTGTTTGACCTGTTAAAATAACTGTAGTCTGCATCCATACTAAACTCATCACCTTTTTTATTGAGTTGCTGCCGGTAGCTGATGCCGCCGGAATAATTGGCCCTGGTGATACGGTTACTAAAATCTGTAGAACCTATACTTTTTCCCCGTAATGGTTCAGCAATATGCGTAGTTGTTTTTCCTCCATCAGTAAGCTCACTGAAATAAGCAGTTGCTTGTAGTGAAATAGTTTTTACAGGGCTTATCCGGTAATCAACATTTGTTCGGATAGCGTGTGGTATCTGGGTAACCGGATTAAAAGTAAACTGTTTGTATAACGTAGAGATTTTATTGTCGGCGGTTCTGTACAGCCTGTCGATAAAAATTTCATAAGAGTTGCGTGTGTATCCAGTTGCATACGAGATAGCGGCAGCGATCTTTTGCTGCTGGTAAAATACGGTGCTGTTCATGCTGGCCCGGCCATATTTACCTGCCGATAATACCAGGCTGCTGTTGCCGCTCCAACCTGTATTTCTGCCGGATTTGGTATGAATATGGATCAATCCGGCCGTACCAGACGCATCATATTTGGCAGAAGGCTGCGGAACCAGTTCTATATGATCTATCTGCTGCGCACTGATGGAACGCAGCAGGTTAGCGGCTTCCTGGGCGTTCACATAAACTTTTTTTCCATCAATCAACAGCAGGGTTCCCTGTTTGCCCTGCATACTGATCTGGCCATCCTGGTCTACAGAAACACCAGGCGATCTTTCCAGAATGTCAAGCGCATTGGAAGCTGCATGAGAGGGAGTATTGTCAACGCGGATCACCGTTCTGTCGGGGTAAGATTGTACGGCCCTTCTTTCAGCATTTACCGTAACAGTATTGAGTTCATTGGTAACAGGTACGAGGGTAATAATAACAAGGGTAGTATCAGCAGGCGCAGGTACCAGCTGGTTGGCAAAACCGGTTGCACTGATGCGCAATAGTTTGCCATTGCAGAGGTTACTGAACAGGAAACTGCCATTGCTGGCCGATGCCTGCCTTTGCAGCGGAAGACTATCCGGCAAGCTTAACAGGGTGATGGTTGCCTGCGCTACCGGCTTACCCTCCGAAAAAACAACTCCCCGTGTGAGGCAGGGTTTTACGGAGGGTAACTGACTATAAACTGCAGAAAAACAGCAAACGGCTAAACTGAAAAGTAGGGATCGCATTTTTTCCGGCAAACATAACCTGCAACAGAAGCCTGTAACCGGTGAATCCTATGAACAACCCTATATTACCACGAACGACAGGAAATGTGTTTACAGCATCAGTGGATCAGTTTTTTGAAATGGTCGAGATAGGTTCTGCCAATATTCAATACGTTGCCATTGGTCATGATGACCTGGTAGTTGTTGGGTTCTTTTCTGACTTCTTTTATAAAAGAGATATGAACGATATGGGACCGGTGAATACGGATAAACTTATCCGGGTCCAGTTTCTCTTCGAGTTGGGCTATGCCCAGGTTGCTCAGATAGCTGTTGTCTGAAGTAATGATACGGGTATATTCTTTTTCTGCCTCCAGGTAGAGGATCTGCTCAACAGCCACATTGGCAAGCACTTTTCCTTTTTCGAGCAGCATGTGGCTGACAGGCGTATGGGCTTTGGCAGCAAGACTTTCCAGTAAAGCCTGCAGTGGTTTTGAATGGTTGGTTTGATGCAGCACTTTGTTAACCGCTTTGCTGAATCTTTCCAGTGTATAGGGTTTTAAAAGATAATCAATGGCGTTGGCTTCAAAAGCCTGTAAGGCAAACTCATCAAAAGCCGTTGTGAAAATAATTTTTGGGAAAAACTGCAGCCGGTTAACCAGTTCAAATCCGTTGTATACCGGCATCTGGATGTCGAGAAAAATCAGGTCGGGTTTCAGGGCATGGATCATCTGTTCAGCTTCTGCACCATCACAGGCTTCTCCCAGAACAGACAATCCGGGGAAGCCGGATAAATATTCCCTGATCAAAGACCTGGCACCCCGTTCATCATCAATTATCAGTACAGAGATCATATCAGGTATTTTGCAGGGGGATGATAAATGAGAAAACAAGTCCGGATGGATCATTTTTTGAAACCCGCAGCTCCTCGCCATATAAAAGCGATAAACGCTCCCGGATATTAGTCAAACCAATACCTTCCTGTTGAAACAGCTCTTCGGTATTACCCGCATAACCCAGGCCGGTATCAGTAATGGTAAACTGCAAATGCTTACCGGTCTGATTGATATCCAGTATAATACTACCACCCTTTGCGGCGCGGGAAATGCCGTGGATCAATGCATTTTCAACCAAGGGCTGGATCAGCATAGGAGGGATGCTGCGCAGCCGGAGATCTTTCGGACAGTTAATCTGAAAACTTAACCGGTTACCCAATCTTTCTTTTTCAAGAGAAAGATAGGTTTCTAAAAAGCGGAGTTCTTCTTCCAGTGGTACCAGGTGCAGTTTGCTGGCGCGAAGTGAATACCGGAATGTATCTGCCAGCTGTGCAATCATTACCCGCACATTTTCCTGTTCGGGCCGGATGAGGGCACTGATATTATTCAGCGTGTTGAATAAAAAATGAGGATGTATCTGCGCTTTCAGTACTGCCATTTCACTCTCGTGTGCCAGTGCCAGCAATTTTTTTTCTTTTTCCAGTTGGGTAAGGGTAGTTAAACGGAAATTATGCGCATAAAACAATGCGAACTGGATCAGGTAAAACAGTAAAGGCAGGTAATAGTCGAACCAGGCCGAAGCTTTTCCCTGTACTCTCACAAAACCGAAATACGCCGAACTCTGCTGATGCAGGATAAGCCATACGAGAATAAAAAGCGGAATGGTAAACAGGTGCAGCAGGAAATGAACCGATACAGGCTTATTCCGCAACCGCACAAAATACAGGTACCAGAGCGGGGCACTTAAAACAGCTTTGATGGCAAAGTCGGAAACAATGTTCAGCAGTTTTTCTTCGAACCCGTTCTGCTGCCCGTCTTTGGCATAAATAGTAATATCATAGGTTACATAATAGATAAAACCATACACCACATAAAACAATACCCAGTAAAGCAGCTCTTTCAGCGTAATTGTCTGGTATATGCGTTTGTTCAGTGTATCGTTCAGTGCCATATTTGTGTTACGAAGATAATGGTGGCTTGCGTAAATTGAAGATCCGAAAACAAAAAGGCGGTATAAGCAGGTTAGTTTTTTGCCGGGAAAAGATGTGCAGGCTATTGCATCCTGACTGATCCGGAGTAATTTTGTCTGGTTATTATTTATCCCCCTCTCAACCGCATTGAACAGACGCACCCATTATATCATCCGCCGCGAATTACACGCACTGCTGGAACTGAAAAAATCAGAGCGGCTCTGGCATATTCCCGTGTTGGCGGCACTTTGTATAGGTATTCCCCTATTGGTAGGACTTTTCTTTGGCCGGTTGAATGATGCCATACTGGCCTGCACAGGTGGATTGGTGATCTTATACATCCCATCCACCCATATCGCTGCCAGGATGCGCACCATGGTAATCTGTTCAGTCGGTTTTATGATTTCATTTGCAGTGGGCCTGGCATTCAGCTTCGATCCTTTGTTATCTGCGCTGATGCTGGGAATGCTTTCCTTTGCGGTACACTGGCTCACCCGTCGTTTCTATCAAAGGCCACCCGGTAACTTCTTTTTCATTATGCTGCTATCCATAGCCAGTTGTATGCCTTATCAACCAGAAACCATTGTATTTAAAACAGGTATGCTTGGTTTGGGTGCCTTACTGGCCTGTGTGCTGGCTTTGCTGTATTCCTTACTGGTCATCGGCAAATACCCGTTAAAGCAGACAGTAATGCCCGTAAAAAAAAGGATCCGGTTTACAGGTATATTTACTTCTTCTGTAATCGGGCTGGTGATGGGCTTGGCCCTGTTATTGGCCCACCTGCTGAAATTGAATAATCCTTACTGGGTTCCCATTTCCTGTATCGCTGTTATGCAGGGTGCGAACCGGCGGCACGTTTGGCAGCGAAGCCTGCAAAGAATTCTGGGAACTTTTATCGGGTTGGGTTTGGGTTGGCTGATTCTTTCTTTTCATCCAACCGCCATCGCTGTTTGTTTGAGTATTCTTTTGCTGCAGTTTATTGTTGAAATGCTGATTGTAAGGCACTATGGACTGGCAGTCATTTTTATCACACCACTCACCTTACTGCTTGCGGAGGCTGGCAGGGCCATGACGGCTGATCCGGGTGCATTGATCTCGGCACGTTTTATTGATATTGTGCTGGGCAGCCTGATAGGTGCCCTGGGTGGATGGGTACTGTATCACCGGGAATTACATCTCCGTACCACCAGAGAACTGCGTAAGGCAAGGGTGGCAGTGCTGCGGGGGTAAAGGGTACAAGGCTATCAAACCCGATAAATACTATGGCGTATTTACTTATCCTTTGTCCATAATTTATATCCCTGAAAATAGGAGCTGTTCCAGCTTTTATACCTGGGTATCATCTCTTCTTCCAGCCTGCGTAGAAAATCAGGATAATCTTTTTGCTGGCTCCATAAATTTTCACTCAACGCTGTCATACGCGGGAAAACCATGTAATCAACTTTGGTGGGAAAAGCCATGTATTCGGTCCAGACATTCGCCTGTGCGCCAATGATCTTATGGGCAAGCCCGGCGGCTTTTACGGCATCGGGTACCACCTGGTATTGGTACACGGCTTCTACCGGGTTATAGCCATGAATGGCCAGACTATCATTTGGGTCTTTGGATTGGTAATGATCAAAATAAAAGGGTTTGCCAGGTGTTTGGATGATCTCAAAACCTTTTTTGGCAACAGCGAGGGCCTGTTTATCATCGCTCCAGTTCATGATCAGGGTGGTGGTATCCAGATCACCTTCTGCGATCTCGTGCCAGCCTACTGATTTTTTATGGAGTTGTTTCAGGTGTCTGGCAACGTATTCGATGAAATAGGTTTCCAATGCTTTTTCGGATGCCAGTTTTTTACTTTTCATAAAAGCCTGTGTGTTGGGATCCTGTTTCCACCAGAGCATACTGCATTCATCACCACCGATATGTATGTAGGTAGAAGGGAACAGTTCTGCCAGCTCTGTAAAAATATCTTTGAGAAATTGGAAAGAAGCCTCGGTGGGCGCCAGTACATTGTTCTGGCGGTTATACATGCCCCAGGTACTGGCCACATTCCAGGTAGTATCGGGTTTGGTGCTGAATTCGGGGTAAGCGGCAATGGTGGCACGGCTATGCCCCGGTATATCCAGTTCGGGAATGATCGTGATGCCTCTCACTGCTGCATAGGCAATTACTTCTTTGATCTCGTTCCTTGTATAAAAACCGCCATATCGTTTTCTTTCGTACCGGGCCGGAACATCTTTGAAATGCCCGATCAGGGTAGAGTCGCGCCAGGAGCCTATGGTATTCAGTTTTGGGTAACTCTTCACTTCAAAACGCCAGCCCTGGTCATCGGTTAAGTGCCAGTGAAATGTGTTGAACTTATGAAAAGCAAGGTAGTCGATATATTTTTTTACATAACTCACCGGAAAAATATGCCTTACCACATCCAGGTGCATACCCCGGTAACGGAACTGCGGGTAATCAGTAATGGCTACAGCAGGAATGGTAGCCGTGGCCGATTTTTTATTGGGTAATAATTGTAATAAGGTCTGTGTGGCATTTACAAAGCCCCTTATATCGTTGGCAGTAATGATCATCTGTTTACCGGCAGCACTGATATGGTACATTTCGGGCCGGGTAATGCTTTTTTCATCTGTCTGGAGAATGATGCGGGGTAATACTTTTGAAGGACTACCCGCCGACAACTGCAAGCGTATGCCTGTTTGTTGTTCTATCTGCTGCTGCATATAGTTTGCCTGAACGGCAAAGGTGGCGGGATAATACAATATGGTGGATGATTGAATGGTTATACCGGTTCCTTTCAGTGATTCGTATTTCACGGGAGCGGGTGTAATAGGGTTCAGTATCTGTGCCTGGCAATTGATCATCACAAGCAATAGCAGACCAATACCAACAAAAGGTTTACACATACAAAAGATTCAAATTGTAAAAATTCTTCAAAGTCACTGCGTTCTCAATGCATCTGTGCAGAAAACCGATCAGAGTTTTCCGTGTTTGATCTCATCCACCACTGCCGGATCCAGCAGGGTAGAAGTATCGCCCAGGTTCTGTGTTTCGCCTTCGGCGATCTTACGCAGAATCCTGCGCATGATCTTACCACTTCGGGTTTTGGGTAATCCACTCACAAACTGGATCTTATCAGGTTTGGCAATGGCGCCAATGATACGGGTTACGGTTTGCAGAATGTCTTTGCGGATCATTTCTGCGGTACCATGTGTATCCTGTCCGTGAGAACCCTGGTAAATTACATAGGCGTAAATACCCTGTCCTTTTACATCATGCGGATAACCCACTACGGCACTTTCTACCACGCCGGCATGCATATTAATGGCATTCTCTACTTCTGCGGTACCGATACGGTGACCGCTTACATTCAATACATCATCCACACGACCAGTGATCCGGTAAAAACCATTTTTATCGCGCATCGCACCATCGCCCGTGAAATACATATTCTCGTAAGTGGCAAAATAGTTGGTGCGGCATCGCTCATGATCGCCATAGGTAGTGCGTAAAATACCTGGCCAGGGAGCTTTGATACAAAGATTACCCGAAACGGTTTCATCGCCTTCGGCTATTACTTCCTTGCCGTTTTCATCTACCAAAACCATCTGTAAACCCGGCATGGGTAATGTGGCCCAGCTGGGAACGGATGGCGTAATGCCTGCGAGGTTACTGATTAAACAGGCACCGGTTTCTGTTTGCCACCAGGTATCTACGATGGGGCATTTTTTCTTGCCTACATGTTCATCGTACCAATGCCAGGCTTCTTCATTAATAGGTTCCCCAACGGTACCGAGTACTTGCAGTGAAGAGAGATTTTTTCCGTGCAGAGGGCCGGTACCAAATCCCATGAGACTGCGGATGGCGGTGGGAGCGGTATAAAAAATATTGACTTTGAATTTGTCGATGATATCCCAGAAACGACTCGCATCCGGGAAAGTAGGCACCCCTTCAAACATCAGGGAAGTAGCGCCGGCACTGAGTGGACCGTAAATGATATAGGTATGCCCGGTAATCCAGCCGATATCTGCTGTACAGAAATGCAGTTGCTCGGGTTTGTACTGGAAAACGTTTACAAATGTATAATTGGCCCAGATCATATATCCGCCGCAGGTATGCACTACGCCCTTGGGTTTACCGGTAGAGCCGGAAGTGTACAGGATGAACAGCGGATCTTCTGCATCCATTTCTTCGGCTTCTATAAAATTGAGTCCTTTCTCTTCCACATGTTTCATTTCTTCTTCCCACCATACATCCCTTCCCTTGATCATGGATACGGGTGTGCGGGTTCTGGTACATACAATCACTCTTTTCACCGTTCTGTTACCAATCAGCGCATCATCGATCACACTTTTCAGCGGAATGTCTTTGGCACCACGGTGGGCACCATCGCAGGTAACAATGAACTCTGCCTGGGCATCGTATAAACGGTCGGCAATACTCTGTGCAGAGAAACCACCAAACACCACACTATGAATGGCGCCGATACGTGCGCAGGCTAAAACCGCAATAGCGAGTTCGGGAATCATGCCCATATAAATGCAGACACGGTCTCCCTTTTTAACACCATTGTTCTTTAATACATGCGCAAACTGGCATACTTTCTCCAGCAGTTTTTTATAGGTAAGTGTGCGGTGCTGTTCATCGGGTGCATTGGGTTCCCAGATCAGGGCGGGCTCATTGCCTTTTGTACTGATATGGCGATCGAGGCAGTTCTCGGTAATATTCAGTTTACCACCTTTGAACCATTCTACTTTAGGTTCTGTAAAATTCCAATCCAGCACGGTGTCCCATTTTTTACGCCAGGTAAAATTTTCGGCCACATCGGCCCAGAAAGCGGAGGGATCTTCGATACTTTTCTGATAAGCTGCTTTGTACTCGTCAAAGGATTTGATCTGGTAGGGGTATGACATACGAACGGGTATTTAAGGGGGATTAAAGATACGGCATGGAGAGGAAAGTTGTGAATCGGGAGTGGTGAGTAGTGAGTAGTGAGTAGGCAGGCGGTATAGTTAACACTCACTACTGACTACTCACCACTCACTTTCCTGGAAATAGCGCAGCCTTGCTTGTTTAAATCATCCCTTTGGCGTAAGTTGACGATGATTTATTGCTTATGAAAGAAAAGAACAGTATCTGGAAAGTGATCGGTGCTTCTTCGCTCGGCACTTTAATTGAATGGTATGATTTCTATATTTTCGGAAGCCTGGCCACGGTGCTGGCTAACCAGTTTTTTCCCAAAACCAATCCTACCGCGGCATTGTTGTCTACGCTGGCCACTTTTGCGGCAGGATTTATTGTGCGTCCTTTCGGGGCATTGGTATTTGGCCGGCTGGGCGATCTGATTGGTCGTAAACACACGTTCCTGCTAACACTTGTTATCATGGGCGGTTCCACATTTGCCATCGGTCTCATACCCAGTTACGAAACCATCGGCTTTGCGGCACCCATACTGGTATTGGTTTTGCGCCTGCTGCAGGGGCTGGCACTGGGAGGCGAATACGGTGGTGCCGCTACCTATGTGGCCGAACATGCGCCACACGATAAAAGAGGTTTTTATACTTCCTGGATCCAGACCACTGCTACGCTGGGTTTATTCGTATCACTCGGTGTGATCCTGTTAACCCGTCACAGCCTCGATATTGACCAGGCCAGGTCAATCGCGAAGTTTAACGACTGGGGCTGGCGGATTCCTTTCCTCGTTTCGATTGTACTGGTGGTAGTTTCTATCTACATCCGTTTGAAGATGAAGGAGTCGCCCCTGTTTGAGCAACTGAAAAGCTCCGGCACCCGTTCGGTGAATCCCTTAAAAGAAAGTTTCGGACATAAATCCAACCTCAAAATGGTATTGCTGGCCCTGTTTGGTGCGGCCATGGGACAGGGAGTGGTTTGGTACACCGGACAATTCTATGCGCAATCCTTTATCGAAAATGTATGTAAGATTGATTTCGACCAATCGCGCACCATCCTGATCTGGGCCATCCTTTTTGCCACGCCTTTTTTTGTGGTATTCGGTAGCTGGAGTGATAAAATTGGTCGCAAGTGGATCATGCTGGGAGGTATGTTCCTTGCGATTGTTACCTACAAACCTTTATTCAGACAATTACTGGTACTCTCAGATACGGCTACCAAAACCGAGCTGACCGATCTGAAGCAGATCAAAACCAACCGGGTACCTATTGCCAATACAAACGATACTTTACGCACGGTATCCCATCTTGCCTATTATGAAGATGGCATGGTAGTAACGCAGACCACAAAAGACACAGTGTATGCGGCCGCCGGCAAAACAACGATCAAACCCGACGTAAAACTATCCAAAACAGTGGGTACAAGCGGCTACTGGCAAATGGTATTGCTGGTGTTTGTAATGATTTTGTATGTGACCATGGTGTATGGCCCGATTGCGGCTTTCCTGGTGGAGTTGTTCCCAACCAAGATCCGGTACACATCTATGTCTTTGCCGTATCATATCGGTAATGGTGTATTTGGCGGACTCACTCCTTTTATCGCCACTTTGCTGACTACGATCTATACGAATGATCTGTTGGTGGGACTGATGTATCCGATCATTATTGCAGCGGTTTGTCTGGTGATAGGCACCCTGTATATCAATAACCGCATCGATCCGCCGATAGAAGTACCGAATGAGTAACGCTGATTAAATATGAACGTCTTGTGCTATTTGATAATTCAAAATTTATTTGATTAGTAGAATAAAAAACCGCCAATGCGGGGTATTCGATAGAAATTTTCTAATCAGTCCGCCTGAGGCGGACGGGCCTCATTGGGGTCGGTGTCAATCCCGCTTCATGCGGGAGAAGACAGATCAGATCATGCGAAGCAGATCTGATCAGAGGCCAATGCAGTCTCGGCTAAGCCGAGATAACAGGGACGGGGCTCCCGGCTCAGCCGGGACCGTGAGCGACAAGGGTTTTCGAATTACAGGGTGTTTGATTTTTAATAGCACAACACGTTAAATATGACTATTTAAACGAATGATATGAACCAACTTAAAAAATTCGCAGGTATTATCTGGTTTTTACTGGGGCCGGTGGCGGTATATTACCTTGTAAAAACAGCCGCTTCCGAAATTGCGAAAAAGCCGGTGATGGATACAAAAATTCAGTGGGGCGTATTTGTGGTCATCTTTATCCCGATCGCCATCGGGATGATGATTTTTGGCTGGTATGCTTTGCGGGGCGAGTATGATCATTTACCGGAGCGTTCAGAGGAGTTGATTGATTAAAGCGTTGCAGAAGAAAAGCCCGAAAAAACTTTGTTCTGCAGGAATATTCGTCAACAGCCAATTCTTACCAATCCCTTAACCCCATTTTCCCTGCATTCAACTAATTTTGGCCGAAACCGGCAGGCATGTCAATAGAAGTTACACAGTTACTGAAACAGTATGGCGAGCAAAAAGCGGTGAATGGTGTTTCGTTCACTGTTAACAAAGGGGAGATCGTAGGTTTTCTGGGTCCTAATGGAGCGGGTAAGAGCACCACCATGAAGATCATTACCGGTTACCTGCAGGCAGATGGGGGCAAAGCACTTGTTTGCGGACAGGATGTAGCTGCAGACCCTATCGCTGTTAAAAAGAAGATCGGTTATTTACCGGAAGCCAATCCGATTTATCCGGATATGTATGTGAGAGAATACCTGGCATTTGTGGCGGGTATTCATCAACTGGAAGACGTAAAAGCGGCGGTTGAAAAAGTAATTACCCTCACGGGTTTAACGGTAGAATCCAAAAAGAAGATCGGGCAATTATCCAAGGGGTATAAACAACGGGTGGGATTAGCCGCCGCTTTGATACACGAACCCGAAGTGCTGATCCTGGATGAACCTACCAGCGGACTGGACCCCAACCAGATCATCGAGATCAGGAACGTGATCAAACAACAGGGACAGAACAAGACCGTTCTTTTTTCTTCGCATATCCTGCAGGAAGTAGAAGCCATATGCGACCGCGTGATCATTATCAACAAAGGAAATATTGTGGCAGATGACCGTTTGGTAAACCTGCAGAAAGGAAAAGGAGAAAGACATATCGTGTCTGTTCAGTTTGGCGAAACCGTTGGTCGTTCCTTACTGGAGTCACTGACTGATATATCCCGTTTGGTGGAACAGGGAACCGGCCACTGGCAACTGGAAACCGCCAACCCCGAATCCGTGAAAAAACAATTACTCTCATTGGCAGTAGCCAATAACCTCAATATCGTATCACTACAATCAGAAGGGCATAGCCTTGAACAGGTATTCCGCACATTAACCACCAAAGCCTGATCAATGGAAGTGCTGCCCGGCATATCAGTTACTCATACCAAGGAAACTGCTGACCTTGAATGGTGTGCACAACTGATGGCGGCCAACGAACCCTGGATTACGCTGCAACGCAGTTATGAAGATTCGATACAATTACTGGAAGACCCTTTAAGCGAAGTCTATCTTTTTACAGTAAAAGAAGAACGGCTGGGTTTTATCATGCTCAAATTAAAAGGTGCTTTTACCGGATACATACAAACGATCGTTATTACAGAAGCCGCCCGCGGCCAAGGATTGGGCGAAGCGGCTATCCGTTATGCGGAGGAGATCATTTTTTCGGTTAGTCCCAATGCCTTTATCTGCGTAAGCGCCTTTAACCACCGGGCCCGCGAACTCTATCTGCGACTGGGTTTTGAAGAAGTAGGTGTTCTGAAAGACTATGTACGCAAGGGTTACGACGAGGTATTTATGCGGAAAACCCGCGGTTCCTGGAATGATTTCAAAAAACAAAAGCCGGTAAATCCTTAAATTGCGGCACCGAAGACGAGCTAATCAAACTTTTTAAACCAACAAGCAATCAACATGAGTTACATTATTGAAGTTCACGCAAGACAGATCTTAGACAGCCGTGGTAATCCTACGGTTGAAGTAGATGTAGTTACCGATGACGGCGTTATAGGCCGTGCGGCAGTTCCGAGTGGTGCCAGTACCGGTATTCACGAAGCAGCTGAACTGCGTGATAACGACAAAAAGAAATATGCAGGAAAAGGCGTTCTGAAAGCAGTTAAGAACGTGAACGATATTATTGCCGAAGGCATTGTAGGTTTTGATGTGGCCCAGCAGGCAGCTATTGATGAAACCATGATTGCACTGGATGGTACACCTAACAAAACCAAACTGGGCGCCAACGCTATCCTGGCGGTAAGTATGGCCGTTGCCAAAGCTGCTGCCGAAGAAGCAGGCCTGCCTTTGTTCCGTTACATTGGCGGTACCAATGCCAAAACATTGCCCATGCCGATGATGAACATCCTCAACGGTGGTGCACACGCAGATAATAAAATCGATTTCCAGGAATTCATGATCATGCCGGTAGGCGCTCCTTCTTTCAGCGAAGGTCTGCGCTGGGGGGTTGAGATCTTCCACGTACTGAAAAGTGTGTTGAAGAAAAAAGGCTTCAGCACCAATGTAGGTGATGAAGGTGGTTTTGCACCCAATATCCAGAGCAATGAAGAAGCCATTGAAACCGTACTGGAAGCGATCTCTGCTGCCGGGTACAAAACCGGTTCACAGATCGTGATCGCGATGGATGCGGCCAACAGCGAATTATGGGATGCCAAGAAGAAAAAATATGTGTTCCATAAGAGCAGCGGCAAAGCCATCAGCAGCGATGAACTGGTGAAATTCTGGGAGAAATGGGTGAAACAGTACCCGATCGCTTCAATTGAAGATGGTATGGCCGAAGACGACTGGAATGGCTGGAAAGCCCTTACCCAGGCCGTGGGCAGCAAATGCCAGCTGGTAGGTGATGACCTGTTTGTAACCAATGTAAACCGTTTGCAGACCGGTATCGATAAAGGCATTGCCAATGGCCTGCTGGTAAAAGTGAACCAGATCGGAACACTTACCGAAACCATTAATGCCGTATCGCTGGCACAGCATAACGGATATAATACCATTATGAGCCACCGCAGCGGTGAAACAGAAGATACCACCATTGCCGACCTGGCCGTGGCACTGAATTGCGGACAGATCAAAACCGGTTCTGCATCACGTACCGACCGGATTGCCAAATACAACCAGCTGATCCGTATCGAGGAAATGCTGGGAAGTACCGGCGTGTATCCGAAAGGAAAGATCAAGTTTGGATCAAAATAAGCTATGAGCAAAGAGCTATGAGCTGTGAGCGAAAAAAAATTCCTGCTCGCAGCTCATAGCTGGCAGCTCATGGCTCATAACACAGCCGCTTCTTCACACCTGTTGATTAGTTTATTGCTCAGCAGAAATACTAATTATCTATTTTTATTCCTGAAACCAACTACCTCATCATCCATTAATGAAAAAAATAGCTACCATACTCACCAACAAATACCTGGTAGCATCTGTGTTTTTTATTGTGTGGATGTTATTCTTTGACCAGCGGGATTACTTTCAGCAGCGCGAGCGGCAGGCTGAGCTGAACAAGCTGGAAGCCAAGAAACGTTACTATGTAGAAGAGATCGAGAAAACCCGTAAACAGCTGCAGGATCTGCAGAATAACCCGGCCGCCCTTGAAAAATTTGCCCGCGAACGCTACCTGATGAAGCGGGAAGGTGAGGACATTTTTATCATAGAAGATTCTGCCGACCTCAAAAAATAATTTTCCGCCAAAAACGTTGGCCGCCCGCACAACAATATTATTTCCCCTTCCCCGTTTTATATACACGCCGTATCCTCTTATTTTAAGATGTGTTATCCTGTGTTATGAAAAAATTCAAAGAAGAGGATCTGATCCTGTACCTGTATCAGGATTGTTCACCCAAAATGAGTGCTGCCATAGAAGCGGCACTGGAAGAAGACCTGGAACTGAATGACCGGCTGAAACTGCTGCGCCGGACCATTCGCCAGCTGGACAAGCTCAAACTCAAATCTCCGTCCAAACAATCCATCAAAGCTATCCTGCAGCACGCCAACAGGAAATAAATGTATATGTGAGGGGTGGTAAAGTCTTTTTACGCTTTCACGGGCAATTTTCTGTTCAATTATCACTTTGGCTGCTGTTGTATCCCTTCTTTTCAACTAAATTTATCTCCACTAAAAATGGAGATATGAAAACTGCTTTCCGTTACTTCTCTTTGCTGCTATTTTGCAGCCTGGTTGTATTCTTTTCACAGGCTCAACCAGCCGGAAAAGTTTATGAAACCAAAACCGTAAAAAGTGCCATCATGGGAAAGGATGTACACTACACGGTGTACCTGCCTGCTGATTATGAAACATCCAGTCGCACTTATCCAGTAGTGTACCTGTTGCATGGTTATACAGATGATAATACCGGCTGGTTACAGTTTGGCGAGATCAACCGGTATGCCGATAAGGCGATAGCTGAAGGAACAATTCCACCGATGATCATTGTTATGCCGGATGCAGATTCTACCTGGTACATCAATGCTTACGACGGAAAAGAGAAATACGAAGATTTTTTTGTGAAGGAATTTATGCCGTCTATTGAAAAGACCTGGCGCATCAAAGCAGAAAAAAAATACAGGGGAGTGGCTGGACTTTCGATGGGAGGATACGGCACCCTGATCTATGCACTGAAACATGCTGAATTATTTGCCGCTGCCGCACCATTGAGTGCTGCCGTGATAGATGATGACGCGATCGTTACCACTCCTGATGCCAGCTGGGCAAGAACTTTTGCCCAACTCTATGGGCGCGATCTGAAAGGACGGGATCGTTTAACAAAAGCCTGGTATGATAATTCGGTATTGAAACTGGTAGAAACCAAAACGGCCGACGAGCTGAAAAAAGTACGTTACTGGATCGATTGCGGCGATGATGATTTTTTAACGAAAGGCAATTGCCTGCTGCATATAGCCCTCACTGAAAAACGCGTACCGCATGAATACCGTGTTCGTGATGGTGCCCATACCTGGAACTACTGGCGCACCGGCATTACCGATGCACTGAAATTTATCGGCGAAAGCTTTCACCAATAATAAAAAACCGTGCCTTAGTGCCTTTGTGTGGAAATACATTCTCACACAAAGGCACTAAGGCACAGTATGCGTTATTTGCATAGATGACAAAAAAAGAACGTTACCGCTTAATACTGGAGTATTTCCAGCAGAATGTGCCTGATGCAGAAACGGAACTGCTGTACGACAATCCATTTCAGTTACTGGTAGCTGTGATCCTGTCGGCGCAGTGTACAGATAAACGTGTAAACCTGACTACGCCTGCCATCTTTGCAAGGTATCCGGGTCCGCAACAAATGGCGAAAGCCAGTTTTGATGAGTTGTTCCCACTGATCAGAAGTATTTCCTATCCCAATAACAAAACCAAACACCTGATCGGTATGGCCCAAATGCTGCTCGAACAATTCGGCGGCGAAGTGCCTATGACCGTAGAGGAACTGGTAAAATTACCCGGTGTAGGCAGAAAAACAGCCAACGTTATTACGAGCGTCATCGATGAACAACCCAATATGGCCGTTGATACGCATGTATTCCGTGTAAGCAAACGTTTAGGACTGGTATCACAAAAAGCATCCACTCCCTTAGCGGTAGAAAAAGAACTCATCAAACATATCCCCTCCGAAATGGTACACAAGGCACACCACTGGCTGATTCTGCACGGCCGTTATGTTTGTCTGGCGCGGAATCCGAAGTGTGGGGCGTGTATGTTTACGGAACTGTGCGTGTATTTTAAAAAGAATCGGGAGGCGTGAATCGGCAGTCGGCAATCGTCAGACGGGAGGCGTGAGTGGTGAGTAGTCAGTAGGGAGTGCGAAATTGTCAATGGTCAATGGTCAATGGTCAATGGTGAATGTTTCGTATTGCCCTCCCACTCACGTCTGCCGACTGCCGACTGCCGATTAACGATTACCGACCCACAATTCACTTCTTCCCCCTTACCAACTCATACGAGTGATCAATAAATTCTTTCAGCACCCTTCCCGGAATAACACCATCCACTACTACTGTATTCCAGTGTTTTTTATTCATGTGAAAACCTGGTAGTACATGGTCCGGATACTCTTCTCTTAATTCAATGGCCAGATCGGGATTGCATTTTACGTTAAACCGCAATGGATGATTATCCAGTCCTGCCAGCAGGAATAGTTTGTTCTTCACTTTAAATACCAGTGTATCCGGTCCGAAAGGAAAAGCTTCTTCGGCATCTGGTTTGCTCAAACAATAAGCTCTGAGTTGTTCAATATCCATCGTAGTTAGCTGAATTAAATGAATGGCTCACCTGCAGACTGGTTTAGGGGCGGATGCTGCTCTATCTGCTATGTTCTAAGTTCTATGTTCTATGTTCTATGTTCTATGTTCTGTGTTCTGTGTTCTCCGTTCTTCTGTTCCTTGTTCGTCTGTTCATCTGTTCATCTGTTCATCTGTTCCCTCCCTCCCTCTTTTTCTGTAAAATAAAAAAGCCCCGCGGTAAAAACAATTCCGCGGGGCTTTATATTTCCGGTAGGTTGATTAGAGCATTTTCTTCACTACATCCACCAGTTCGCCTTTGGTAATAGGGATACCCATCACTTTGTTATAGGCTTTGGCATCCACCATATACTGGTCGCGGATGATCTTTACTAACTGACCGTTGTTGATCTCGGGGATCAGCACTTTGTCGAAGTTCTTTATAATCTCGCCCAGGTTTTTAGGGAAAGGACGCATATAACGGATATGTGCATGACTTACCGCATGTCCCTGCGCCTGCAATTCCAGTGCAGCACTTTTGATGGCACCGTAGGTAGAACCCCATCCGAGGATCAGTACTTTACCTTTCTCAGCACCACTATCAATTTTCTGTAAAGGAATATAATCGGCGATCTTATCTACTTTGGCCTGGCGGGTATTCACCATGTGCTGGTGATTCTCAGGTTCGTAGTTGATATTACCGGTTACATCCTGTTTTTCCAGTCCACCAATGCGGTGTTCCAGTCCGGCAGTACCCGGAATGGCCCAGGGGCGCGCCAGTTTCTCGTCTCTTCTGTAGGGCTGGTATTTGGGTTCATCTTCTGCCAGCGCCTTTTTGAAATTTACTTTGATCTCTGGCAGTTCTGCAGCAGTTGGGAATTTCCAGGGTTCTGCACCATTGGCAATATAACCATCGCTCAGAATGATCACCGGAGTCATATGCTGAACCGCAATGCGGCAGGCTTCGTACGCTACTTCAAAACAATCGCTGGGAGTGGAGGATGCAACGATGGGCATCGGACATTCACCGTTACGGCCATAGTAAGCCTGCATCAGATCACTCTGTTCTGTTTTGGTAGGTAAACCGGTAGAAGGTCCGCCACGCTGGATATTGATGATCACCAAGGGGATTTCCAGCATTACGGCCAATCCCATGGCTTCTGTTTTCAGTGCCATACCGGGACCAGAGGTAGAAGTGATACCCAGTGCTCCGCCATAGCTGGCACCGATAGCGGCGCCAATACCGGCAATCTCATCTTCGGCCTGGAAAGTGCGGATCCCGAAATTTTTATACTTACTTAATTCGTGCAGAATATCAGAAGCGGGTGTGATCGGATACGTACCGAGGAAAATAGGCAATCCGCTTTTTTCGCCTGCGGCAATCAATCCCATGGCGAGGGATTCGTTACCCATGATACTGCGGTACAGACCCGGTGCCATTTTGGCTTTTTCTACTGTGTAACGGCTGGTAAAAGTTTCCGTGGTATCACCATAGTTGTAACCGGCCTGTAATACTTTGATATTACTGTTGAGGATAGTCGGCTTTTTGCCAAACTTCTCTTTCAGGAAAGCGATGGTGGTTTCGAGACTACGGTTATACATCCAGTAGATGAAACCCAGTACGAACATGTTTTTGGCACGGTCCCTTTCCTTGTTACCCAGTTCGGGGAAGTCTTTCAGGGCTTCGCGGGTAAGTTTGGTTACATCTATCTTGATGAGTTCATAACTATCCAGACTGCCGTCTTCCAATGGGTTGACGCCATCGGGGTAGTTGGCCAGACGCAGGTTTTTGGTGTCAAAACCTTCAATATTTACAATGATCTTACCGCCCGGTTTGATGGCTTTCAGGTTCACTTTCAAAGCCGCGGCATTCATTGCTACCAGTACATCGGCAATATCTCCCGGGGTAAATACTTTGTTAGAGGAAAAGTGCAGCTGGAAACCGCTCACACCCGGCAACGTACCAATCGGAGCACGGATTTCCGCCGGAAAGTCCGGGAAAGTGGCCAGGTCGATCCCCAGCATCGCGGTATTGTTGGTAAACTGTTGTCCGGTAAGCTGCATACCGTCTCCACTGTCTCCTGCAAATTTGATCACAACATCTTGCAGTAATTCGTCTTTATTAGCCATCGAAGAATAAATTGTGCCCACAAAGTTACTGGATAACCGGGCATGAAAAACATGATTTTTAATGGCTTGTAAAGTCGGTCTTTTTTCTTAAAAAACAAGCCGCTTTCTTGCAGAATCGGTACAATAGTTACCTTCGCCGTCAAATGAAAGATCAGGTGATCGTGGAGTCGTCGAAAAAGAACCGGTGGGTGCTGGCTATCCTGCTGCTGACAACTGTTTTGCTGGGAGGAGCCTGGCTGGTGGAGAACCAGGCCGGACCTGCAACCATACCGGCTCATCCGGCCCATACTGAAGCCGGCATTGCCCCCTACCGCTACGATAGCAGCAAAAAGTACATTTACCTCACTTTTGACGATGGTCCCCAGCCCGGAACGGTATCCTGTTACAATCTTTGTCGTACAGAAGGGGTGAAAGCCAGTTTTTTCATGGTGGGATTGCATGAAACCATGAAATCAGACGGCAAACAGATCGTTGATATGATCCGTTCAGGGTATCCCCGGTTTTTGCTGGCCAACCATAGCTATACACATGCCAATAATAAATACCTCAATTTTTACCATCACCCGCAGCAGGCGGCAGCCGATTTTTTTCATTCGCAGCAAGCCTTACAGGTGCCTTATCTGATTGCCCGTTTACCCGGTAACCGTTCCTGGGTTAGGGAGGGAGAGTTGCGGGCCTCGGGTCTGGTACACCCTGTTGCCCATTTGCTGGATAGTGCCGGATATAATGTGATTGGCTGGGACCTGGAATGGGATTTCAACCACCGTTCTGCCCGACCGGTAGAAACACCGGAAACCATGGCCAGGGCCGTGGACAGTGCTTTTTACAAAGCCAACACGCATACCCCCAACCACCTCGTTATTCTTACCCACGACCGCATGTTCCGCCACCCGGCCGATGCGGATTCGCTGGCCAAATTCATCCGCCTGCTCAAGCAGAATCCTGGTTATGTGTTTGAAACGGTGGATCATTATCCGGGATTGAAGAAGCTGAGGCCGTGAGGCGTGAGGCGTGAGTAGTGAGTAGTGAGTAGTGAGTAGGTAGTTGTGAATGGGCAATGGTGAATGGTCAATAATCGGCCATTACGTATTTTGCCTATTCACCATTGCCTATTGACTCCCCCCTCACTCCCTACTCACCACTGACAACTCACTAATTTTAGTGTTTTATTAAAGATTCACCCTTTCCATCCCCTTTCCAATTCCGTATATTTGTACTTACTAAAATTCCAATTATGGCCATTTTTAAATCGGGTAACCCTACACTGACAGAGAAAATGTTTGACAGGAGTCTGCATATCGAATCCAATATGCAGGGCACGATGAGTGTGCGGGGAACCCTGAATAAATTCGGATTTCTTTTATTGATGATCATTGCAGGTGCAGCGTATAGCTGGCATCTGTTCGAGCAGGCACAGACAGGCCTGATGAATACCCTGATGATGGTAGGGATTTTCGGTGGACTGATCACTGCCATTGCTATTTCTTTCAAACCTAACTGGGCTCCTTACCTGGCACCTTTGTATGGTTTGCTGGAAGGATTGTTTGTGGGTGCTATTTCGGCTATCCTGAATGCAGCTTTTGCTGAAAAATATCCCGGTCTGGTAATGCAGGCGGTGGGTTTAACTTTCGGTGTAGCCATCGCTGTATTCCTGTTATATAATTTCCGCATCATCCGCGCTACTGAAAAATTCAAGTCTGTGATCATTGCGGCTACCATGGGTATTGCTTTGTTTTACCTGTTAACCATGGTACTGCGTTTATTCGGCGTGAATGTGAGCTTTATGTACGACAGCAGCATGCTGAGCATTGGTATCAGCCTGTTTGTAGTTGCGATTGCTGCGTTGAACCTGATCCTGGATTTTGATATGATTGAACAGGGCGCAGAAAGAGGTGCCCCAAAATTCATGGAATGGTTTGGTGCATTCGGCCTGATGGTAACCCTGGTATGGTTATACATCGAAATGCTGAAACTGCTGAGCAAACTGGGTAGCCGCGACTAAACAATATTGATATGCGTAAAAAAGCCATCCTTTCCGGGTGGCTTTTTTTATGCACAGATGAAATGCAGTAACTTGGGGCGTGAAAAGGTGATTGTGAATCGTGAATCGTGAGTCGTCAATCGTCAGTCGTGAGTAGGTAGTTGTGAATGGGCAATGGTCGGTCAGTAAGTGTTTTATCTATTCCTCACTCCCTACTCACCACTCACCACTCACGATTCACGTCTCACGATCACCTCCCCTAAAATTTCCCCGAAATGGAATTCAACAGACAGGCATACACGAATGAAGAACTGATCAGCATCTACCGCAACCTGTTATTGCCGCGTATGATAGAGGAAAAGATGCTGGTGCTGCTGCGGCAGGGTAAGATCAGTAAATGGTTCAGTGGTATTGGACAGGAAGCCATTTCAGTGGGTGCTACTATGGCCCTGCTGGCAGATGAGTGGATCATGCCGTTGCACCGTAACCTGGGTGTATTTACTTCGCGGCAGATGCCTTTGCACAAATTGTTTATGCAGTGGCAGGGCAACAAAGAAGGATACAGTAAAGGAAGAGAGAGAAGTTTTCATTTTGGTACCCGAGAGCATCATATCTGTGGTATGATCTCGCACCTGGGTCCGCAACTGGCTATTGCAGATGGGGTGGCATTGGCTTATCAACTCAGAAAAGAAAATAAAGTATCCCTGGCTTTCAGTGGCGATGGTGGTACCAGCGAAGGCGATTTTCATGAAGCATTGAATGTAGCTGCGGTATGGGGATTGCCCGTCATTTTTGTGATCGAGAATAACGGGTATGGATTGAGTACGCCTGTGAATGAACAATACCGTTGTGAAAGCCTGGTAGACAAAGCCAAAGGCTATGGCATGGAAGGTGTTCGGATAGATGGCAATAATATCCTCACCGTTTATGATACCATTAAAGGGGTGCGTGACTATTGTATCCGCGAACAGAAACCTTACCTGATAGAGTGTATGACTTTCCGCATGCGCGGACACGAAGAAGCCAGCGGCACCAAATATGTTCCCAAAGAATTGTTTGAAGAATGGGGCAGAAAAGATCCGATCAAAAATTTTGAACAGTTTCTCACCGATCAGCAGGTGATCACCGAAATGCAGGTAGCCGCTATCAGAAATGAGTTCAGGGAATATATAGAAACAGAACTGCAACAGGCGGCACAGGCAGCGGAGATGACCGTGGATGAAGCTGAAGAAGTGAGGGATGTGTATGCGGAAAAGTCTGGAGTTAGGAGTCTGGAGTCTGGAGTGCAGATCATCGATACTCACCACTCACCACTCACCACTGACGATTCAGGACTGACGACTCACGATGCAAGATTTGTTGATGCCATCCAATCCGCCCTGCGGTTAAGCATGGAGCAACATCCGAACCTGGTATTGATGGGACAGGATATTGCCGAGTATGGTGGTGCGTTTAAAATTACAGAAGGATTTGTAGAGAAATTTGGTAAAGCCAGGGTACGTAATACGCCTTTGTGCGAGAGTGCTATTGTGGGCAGTGCACTTGGGTTGAGCCTGGAAGGTTTCAAGTCTGTCATGGAAATGCAGTTTGCCGATTTTGTAACGGTTGGGTTTAACCAGATTGTAAATAACCTTGCCAAGATCCATTACCGCTGGGGACAGAACGCTGATGTGGTTATCCGAATGCCAACAGGTGGTGGGGTAGGTGCAGGACCTTTTCACTCGCAGAGTAATGAAGCATGGTTTACGCATGTGCCGGGTTTAAAAGTGGTGTATCCTGCTACACCACAAGATGCCAAGGGTTTGCTGATCGCGGCTATCAATGACCCCAATCCGGTGATGTTCTTTGAGCACAAGGCTTTGTACAGAAGCATCAGCGGTGCCGTGCCGGAAGAATATTACGAAGTAGAGATCGGTAAGGCAAGATTGGCAAAAGCGGGTAATGATATTTCTGTGATCACCTACGGTGCAGGTGTACACTGGGCGATGGAATACCAGGAGCAGCATCCTGATCAGTCTTTGCATATTTTGGATCTGCGTACCTTATTGCCATTGGATTATACAGCGATAAAAGAAGCCGTAGCCCAAACCGGTAAAGTATTGTTGTTGCATGAAGATACGCTGACAGGAGGCATTGGCGGTGAGATCAGTGCCTGGATCAGTGAACATTGTTTTGAATTACTGGATGCGCCGGTGATGCGTTGTGCATCTTTGGATACACCGATTCCCTTTAACATGGAACTGGAGAAAAACTTTATGGCGAAGAGCAGGCTGGGGGAATATGTGCAGAAACTGATCAACTATTAAAAAACCGCGCCTTTGCGCCTTTGCGGGCAAAATTTCTCGCAAAGCCGCAAAGGCGCGGTTGTAAGGAATGTTATTTACTTTTTGGCCTGAAGTAACGGATCGGTGGTGCAGGTTCTTTTTTCAGTTGAATCCCTTGTGTGGGTAATAATTTCAAGGCTTCCTGTACCGCTTTCTCCAGTTGCGGATCATGGCCTTCAATAATGGCTTTGGGATCCTGGAACACTTCTACATCAGGGGCTACACCCACAGCTTCCACGGCCCATTCTCCATCGGTATCAATAAAACCACCTCTGGGTGCCACCATGGTTCCGCCATCAATAAACGGAGGTGTATCCCAGGTACCCACCAAACCACCCCAGGTACGCGTACCCACCAATGGTCCGATCTTCATCTTGCGGAACATATACGGTAACAGATCACCACCAGAGCCGGCGTTTTCATTAATGATCATCACTTTGGGTCCCCAGATACCCGCCATGGGTGTGGTAGATACTTTGTGACCCGCTACACGGTTATTAAAATAGCCCTGCAGCTTGCGGCTCATTACATCAATCATATAATCGGCAGCAGAACCACCGCCATTGTTTCTTTCATCAATCACCGCTCCTTTTTTATCCTGCTGAGAAAAATAATACCGGTTGAAATACGTATAACCCGGATTACCGGTATTGGGTACATACACATAAGCCAGTTTACCATCTGATAACTGGTCTACTTTTTTCCGGTTACCCTCTACCCAGTTGCGTGAGCGCAATGCACCTTCATTGGCAATAGGCACCACGGTAAGACTTCTCGCTCCTTCCATAGAAGGTTTGCTGTTTACACGGATCTTTACCTGTCGGTTGGCGCTACCTTCGAATAAGCTATAGAGATTCATAGCGGCGGTAAGGGGTTTGCCATCTACTTCCACTAAATAATCGCCTTCTTTCACATCTATGCCAGGGCCACTTAAGGGCGCACGTAATTCGGGATTCCAGTTTTCGCCTGTATAGATCTTTTTGATCTTGAAAAATCCATTGTCTGCCTCATAATCTGCACCCAGTAACCCTATCGGCACGGTAGGCACATCCGGGAAATCACCGCCGCGTGTAAAGGAGTGTCCCACCGAAACTTCACCACCCAGAATATCGATGATATAATTCAGATCTGAACGGTGTTTTACATGCGCCACCCATGGCTTATACCAGTTGTATACTTTATCCCAGGGTGCACCGTGTACATTATCTACGTATAAAAAATCGCGCTGATAGCGCCAGCCTTCCCTAAAGATCTGTTCGGCTTCTTTGGCAGGGTCAACAAATACTTTCATGCCCTCCACTGCCAGCCGGCCTTCGCCGGGTCTGGGTGCGGCTGTGGTACCAGTAATGAACCATCCACCGGCATTTCTGAACAAGAGACTTTTCCTGTCGAAACTGGTTGTATTACTGAATACGCCTCTTGCAAACTCAGTTCCTTTTTTGTCTTTCAAACTATAGCGCGAGAGTACCACACCCGGTTCGTTCTGGATACCTTCTGAATAAAAAACGGTTCCTTCGGGTCCTGCTGTTAATTCCAGGTAATTGCGTGCGGGTAAATTGGTAGAGAGAATGCGTTGTTCGATTCCTTCAAAATCAATTTTCACTTTTACGCCACCGCCAGCAGCAGGTTTAGCTGCCGCCTTAGAAGTATCGCCCGGTTTTTTTTCTTCTTTAGCAGGTTCTTCATCGCTTTTGGGTTCAAAGGGTGAGGGGGCATCTTTACTTAACACCGCCACATACAATGCCCTGTTCACCGGATAATTATAACTGCTCATATCCAGCCAGCCCGAACTTAATCCGTAATCGGTACTGGCGAGGAAGTAGAGATATTTTCCACTTTCATCCCATTGCGGATCGATGGCATCGGATAATCCATCTGTTAAGCGCGTACTCTTTCCGGTTTCCAGGTTGTACAACTTAACCGCTTTAAACTGGTTCTCCTGGATCTGCACATAAGCGATCCATTTACTGTCGGGCGACCAAACAGGATTCATAGTACGGTTAGGATGTGCCATTCGGTCTGTATCTGCGAGTTTTACTACACCTGTTGCCAACTCAATGTACCAGAGATTGTAATCTGTATCAGTGAAAGCAATGTATTTGCTATCGGGTGACCAGGCAGGTAAGAAATAAAATTTATTATTAGGGATCGGATAGGCTTTCGGTGTTTGCAAACCAGACTGATCGCCTACTAGTAACTGGTATTCGCCACTGGCATCTGAGAACCAGGCAATCTTTTGTCCGTCGGGAGACCAGGTAGGATAACGGTCGGCCACACCGGTTGATCTGGTGATATTTCGCCAGTCGCCATTTTCCTTCGGCATGGTAAAGATCTCTCCGCGGCTTTCAAACAAAGCTCTTTTGCCGGTAGGTGATAAACTGGCATTGATCAATGAACCTGCTCCCAGGTTATTCCATCGGGGCCTGCCCCAGTTCAGATCACCGGCAGCATTGATGGCAAGCTGTTTGCCCTTGCCGCTGCTAAGATCAAAACGATGTAGGTATCCACCCTGCTCATACACAAGTGTGTTATTACTGGCTGCCAGGTTTTTGATATCAAAGTCTTTGTGAAAAGTGATCTGTTTCTGTGTTTTTGTTTTGGGATCGTAAGACCATACGTTGTTGATGAAATCCTGCTCTGATAAAAAATAGAGGATGCCATTGGCCCAAACCGGACTGCTATGTCTTTCCTTATCACCCTGCACCGTTTTGGCGGTTTCCCTTGTTTTCATGTTGAAGATCCAGATAGGCTGTGCCTGTCCACCGCGATAATTGCGCCACTCCACATCCCATAACGGGGAGGGTTGGTAGGCCATCTGTTGACCGTCTTCAGAAAGGGTTCCGGTAAAACCAAAAGGAAGTATCATGGGCTGGGCCATGCCACCTGCTGTACTGATCGTATAAAATTTGCTGGTGGCCGTAGGAAAACCCTCTCTGCCGGAAGTGAAATAAATGGATTTGCCATCGGGTGTCCAGCCCTGCACCAGATCAGCTGAGGGATGCCAGGTAAGTCGTTTGGGTTCACCGCCTTTGCTCGGAATCAGGTATACATCGGTATTACCATCGTATTGTCCGGTAAAAGCGATCCAGTTGCCATCGGGACTGAATTTCGGATTGCTTTCTGTGCCTACTGCACTGGTTAATCTGCGGGCATCTCCGCCATCAATGCCAGTAATCCAGAGATCATCGCCATGCACAAAAACGATCTGGTCTTTGCTTACATCCGGCTGGCGGAGCAGCATGGTACCCTGCGCTGAGGCAAGATGGCTAAATAATATGCTGATAAGACAGAAGACAAGTCTCCTGCAGAAAGGCGGGCAGAATTTCATATACAGTAAGTTTTGGTCTGACTAATGTACTCAAAGAATAGCAGAAAGCCTATGCCAATTCCGGATGACTGTGCAGGGCAGCCGTTGGGCAGTAGTGAGTCGTGAGTGGTGAGTCGTTGCTGCTGCCTATTCACCATTGCCCATTCACCATACCAGTTCCTCACCCGGCAGGTTGGCTGTGACCGGCAACCAGTCGGATGTAAAATAGGGGCAATACCCAACGGCATGCCTGGCCGCCTGAACCGCATAATACCTGCCATCATGTACAATATCGCAGAGCTCAAAAAAATGAACGATTAGCCGGTAATAGGGAAGCTGCCAGGGGAAATGCAAATGGATACCGGGCTGTAATGTGGGAATCATCAGCCTGGCGCTGGCCTGTTCCCGGTTCAATACTGCCTGCAACGGATAACGTAGTACCGTATCAAAACCATGGCGCCGGTTAAAGGCGTAATTAACCAGCAGGTAACGGTGCTGCGAATAGCAGATACTTCGTTGCCCCGGCGGTTTTGTGGTATCCAGTAATTGAATGGTCTTGTTCAGGGCCGAGAATGCCGCATTCAGGTTATGGTCCACCATATTCACAAAAGGATGCAACTGGCCCCGTAAGTGTCCGGCCATTTTGCTGCAGCTGCCAAACTCCGCATTGTTCGATCGTACCCTTGCAAAATTTGGATGTAGTTTGATGCGTTTTTTGTCTGCACCGCCCTTGGTGCGCAGAATAATCCTGTCAGAGCCCTTGGGTTGATAGGCGGACAGATTTCCCAGGCTCCCGGTAAATCCTCCCTTGCCATCGAGAAATGCCATAGACAGGTTGTTTACATGATGAATAGAAACAGTACCGGCATACCAACCATGCCGGGGCGGGAGGATGTTTAAAGCTACTCATTCCGTTTTCTATTCTACCATACTTGTCCCATAAATCCCCCAAATACCGTGAAAACACCCCCTATCACCCGCCTTTCTAAAGAGGCGGGTTATCTACGGGTTATCTGCGGGTTATGGGCGGGTTATCAACGAGTTAAGAAGCTGTTGAAACCTGGATAAAACCGGGAGGGTATGCCGATGGCAACGGAGTGTCTTGTACTGAAAAAACTTTACAGTTGAGGATTAAATTACTACCAGGGCTTTACAGTGTTTATCGGTAGCACTAAATAAGCTTTACAGCGTTTTACAATAGTACTGATTTAGCTTTACGGTATTG
>Ga0255338_1000795_pt1 | contig 79528 bp, 73 predicted proteins | sample MeOH1_35cm_T4_19_FD_203715 | JGI IMG/M metagenome (GOLD analysis project Ga0255338, IMG submission 203715) | Sandy soil microbial communities from University of British Columbia, Vancouver, Canada - MeOH1_35cm_T4_195 | ecosystem: Engineered > Artificial ecosystem > Sand microcosm > Unclassified ... | reverse complement strand
TCTGTCCTTGACCAGCCTTACGGCCTCAAGCTTGAACTCCCGGCTGAATTGCCTTCTTGTTCCCATGACCAACCTCCAGTTTCATTTTCCACCTTAACAAGGTGTCTATGAAACCGGCAGCAGCCCATTCAGGTTCACCAGCGTACTAGGTAGCGACGCGGGCACTAAGATCGGCGCCGAACACCCGAGCATCGGCAACGTGCGCAGCCTAGCTTCCGGCCAGAAGAGCTTTCCCCCGCAGTTTTCGCATGGATTCCCCTTTCAGCTGGATTCGATGGGCCTGATGAACGGTGCGATCAAGCACGGCATCTGCGATGGTGGGGTCAGGGAAGAACGAGTGCCACTTATCCGTCGGGTATTGGCTGGTAATGAGCAACGAGCCAGTCCGGATCCGCCGCTCTGCGACGTCGTACAGAACCTGCGCGGCCATCGGCGGCATCTCGCCGATCCCAAAGTCGTCCAAGACCAGGAGGTCCGGCTTCAAGAGGCCCGCCCTCAGCTTTGGCAACGTCCCGTCGAGCTGCGACTCGGCGATCGCTGTGTAGAGATCGCTGACACGGTGAAAGCTGACCGACATCCCGAGCCGGCACGCTTGCTGCCCCAGGGCGCACGCGAGCCAGGACTTTCCGAGTCCTGTGGCGCCAACGATGATCAGGTTTTGCCGGCGGGCAATCCAGCTGCAGCTTGAAAGGGCGGCGACGAAGGCCTTGTCCAGTCCCCGGCTGGCACGCAGGTCGAGATCTTCAAGCGATGCACTCTCAGGAAAGGTGGCCACCTTCACCAGGCGATTCAGCTTGCGCGATTTGCGGGCTGCTACTTCCACTTCGAGCAGCAGGCCCAGACGGTCATCGAAGGCCAGTTGGTGCAGCTTGGGCTGCTCGACTTGCAGTTCGTATCCTTGCGCCATCGCTGTGAGGCGAAGTTCGCGCATCTGGGACGTGTTCTGTACCTGCGTGCTCATGACTGATCTCCAAAGTATTGGGCTCCGCGCAAATTCGAGTGCGTCGGGCGGTTGTAGGGCGTTGTGGAACGCGGGGGCCGGAGGTCGGCCTGGTTCTTCAGAATGGACTCGACTGCTCGAAGCGAGGTGATGTTCGACTTCAGCGCGTAACCGCAGGCCGACTCGAAGCGTGCCTCGCCGAAATCGCGTGCCAGCTCGCGCAACCGCTTGGCGGCTCGGAGGCCATTGCCACGGTCACGCCGATCGGTGATGTGGAAGTTGATCATCGCCGAGGCCTTTTCACCGACAGAGGTGGCCCATTGGAGCAGTTCCTTCGGCTCGCCCTCCAGCACTCGTTCGTGCGCGATCGGCCGGTGCTCGGGCAAGGTACTGCTCGAGCCCGCCTCCTGCAAGCGCGCATGGAGCGCGACCCGGCGATTCGACAGGAAGATCTCCACCATCGTGACCGTGAAACGCAGATCCACGCGCTGGCCTGTAAACTGGTACGGTACCGAGTAGTAGCAGCGCTCGTGTTCCACGTGGTGGTCGGCTCCAACGCGAACCTGGTACTTCCATTCGCACAGCTCGAATTCGGCGCCGGGCAGCGCCTTGAGCGTGTCTCGTTCGCCTTCTTCGAAACGGCTGCGCCGCGTCCCCCTCAGCTTCTTGAAGGGGTGATTGTTCAACTTGTCGTTGAGGAGGCGCAGTTCCTGATTCAGTTCGGCGATGTCGGTGAAGATCCGGTCCCGCAGCGCGAAGAGGACCCAGCGCTGGGCAATCTGGACGCCGACCTCGGCCTTCGCCTTGTCCTTTGGGCGCCGGCTGCGGGTGGGCGCCGCGGCCGTGTTGTAGTGCGTCAGGCAATCGCGGTAGGTGGGGTTGATCACGACCCGGTCGCGTTCACGCCGCCATACCGCCGCCTTGAGGTTGTCGCTCACAACCCACTCCGGAGTGCCGCCCATGTACTCGAAGCAACGCACGTGGCACAGGACCCAGTCCGCAGTAGTCTGCGTCGGGACGGCGTAGATGAAGGTGAGGTTCGAGTACCCGAGCACGGCCACGAAGATCTGTGCGAAGAATATGGGCTTGCCGTGGGCGTCTTGGATCGGGACCACGCGGCCGGCAAAATCGACGAACAGGTTCACTCCCGGCCGATGCACGCGGCGCATCACGATGTGCAGCTTGTTCGCGTACTGTCGATAGCCAGTCGTGAACTGCGTGTGACCGACGCCTTCCGGCACGTGCTCGCGCCACTCTCGCCAAATCTGCTCGAGGGTGGCATCGGGGCGTTGCATCTCCTGGTGTACCCAGGCCCAGTCCGGGGCCGGCTTACAGACCGCGATGCTGCGATCGTGCGTGCCAAGGGTGTCGCGCCAGGCTTTGTCGTCCAGGGTCTGGAGGCTCGCCCAGTCGGTCGACCTTGCTCGCAGCAGCTCTCGGAAACCGCCGACCGTGGTGGGCGACACGCCGACCGCGTTCGCGATGGCGCGATTCGATGATCTTGGGTCGTAGAAGTGCAGGCGAGCGATCTCGCGCTGCAGATGAATTTCAAGCCGCATGGGCTCCTTTCTCGCAGCGCCTCAGGCGCTGCAGGGATGAGTTTTCCCAGCACGTTCGTCACTTGACGTGGCGGACGTTGCGGCCGATACTCCTGTCAGCAGCTTTCCCGGCAGCGACTGGCTTCGGCCGACGAACCAACCCGAGTGACACCTCGGGTTTTTCGTTTCTGGGCGGAGGTGAAATGTTCTTAGGGGTTGCCGCTCTCCTTTGAATGGGGTGGAAATCGTCGACAGTGGCATCGCCCTGCCGGTCCACGTGTCAACGGTGCCGACTCCGTGACCACGTTGCCGAACCGGCAGCGCGGTCGCCTTCGGCGGCTGGCCGTTGGCACTGACCGGCATGCTACGTAGAAGGGCCTTGGCAAACTACTGCGCAATCTGGACACTTGAAATGCCGCTGTACCTCGAAGACGTCGAGAGCTGGCCGCAGCGCTACCAGTTCATCCTTCCGGGCATGGCGATGCTGGTCGGCGCGCAACCGGTCAACCCCGCGATGGCCATGGAGCTGATTCGCACCTTCGTTGCGCCGATTCTCTCGGAGCGTCACGCCGCTTTGCTGGAGCCGCAAGGGCAGCCTTCGTGGCAGCGCATCCACTTCATGTACGCCAAGCTGGTCTTCGAAAGCAATCGGGGCACCGATGCCGACGTGACGTCGGCGGCGACGATCATCGACATTCTGTTCAAGCACAGCACCAAGCCGCCGCGTGAGCTCACCTTCCCGCGGTTCGTGGAAGTCTCCTCCTTCGCCAGGGTTTGCGGCTACTTGGGGCTTCCGATGTCGCAGCCGAGGGTGGAGTTTGGCGATGGGCCACGCGAGCTGTACTCGTTCTGCAGGTACTGCTGGATGCCTGAGGTTTCTCACGGCGTGTGTCACCTTCATTCCACCAAGACACTGCCGCTCGCGCCGGCAGAGGGGCAGCCTCTCTGCGTGACCAGCTCACTCAAACAGGGGCAGCGACTGCGGCCGGCGTTCGACAAGCAAGTCCTGGCGCTGGCGACCAAGGAAGAACTGGCGCTTCACGACTCCAACTTTGTCGCGCCCGTGCTCTTGCCACCCTCAGGTCTACGGAACTGGCTGAAAGAGCGCCGCCCGGCCCTAGCGACGCTTCTCAGCGACACTGCCTCGATGCCGGATACGCATGCGCTGGCCTACCTGCTCGGCATCCTTTATGGAGTACAGGGAGGCGCCGTCGCCGAGGCGATCGGTGGTGCCGTGTACCTGCTGACGCCGATCACCACTCGCGCTGAAGGCTGGCTGGTGGCTTGGGCGGCCAAACCGCGTTGGGGCGGTACCCGGCGTCGTGCGCCAGCGCGGCAATAGTAGGGCATTGCGCATCAACGACTTGCTGCCTTGCTCCTGGCGCGACGCTTTATCCTTTTCTATTCGGAAGCACCGTGAAACGTGGAGCGACGAGCAAGCGCGCCCGGGCGCGATGCCCGTTTTCGTACAGGTCGCGGCAGCAGAACCTCCCAATGAACCAGACCAGGCTGCGGCGGTGCCGCTTCAGCTCCCAGGCTCGCGCGCTGCGACATTGGTGGTTGTATCGCAATTGACCTAGATCAAGAAGCCTGGCTTATTCACGCTGCGACCCTGTCACTTCTGCCATCCCTCGGCGTGGGAGCACCTTTTCGCCGGGGACCGGGCGTAGCGGTACCCCCGGCGCGCCCACTCTTGCCGACTCCCCTGTCAACATTGACAGGGCATCAATGACAGCCTTCGCTTGCGCTTCGTCATGGCAGCGCCTAAAAGCATTCTGTTAACGAGTAGGAGGCTTGCTTGACGACCCGAAGCAATCAATCCGCGATCGGCATACTGTGGCTGCTCCTAGGGACCCAAGCCGCAGTGGCTGGCCAGATCGGCGAGCAAGAGTATGCGCAGCTGCTGGCCGACGCCCAGACAAAGGGCATCGTCCGCGTCATGGTGAACCTCCCGAGGCAGATTTCAATTTCGGAGATGCAGCAGACCCCGAGAGCATTTGGCGCCGAACTGAAGCGGCAGACAGACACTCTGCTGGCGGAACTGGGGCAAGAGGCGTCACGCCACGCGATCTGGAACAATGGACTTGGCCAGGTTGGCCTGTATGTCACGCGTCGCGGGCTCCAGTACTTGGCCAACTCGCCGAACGCACGCTCGTTCATGCGCGACCCTACCGAGCGTATGCGGTCGCGAACCCCGAACCTCCAGGGTCGACTCGATGCGATTGACACGGCGATCGAAAACAATGGGTGGGCCGAGATCGACATCACCTTAAATGTCTCCGCCACCTTCGACTACGGTAAGGACGGCCGGTTTGTCATGCACGCGATTGACTCTGACGAACTTGCTCGCGTCTGGCAGAGTATCTATGGCTCGCTGGACGTTGAATCGGCACGTAACCTGGATGAGGTTCGTGTGCGGCCACCCTCCGCCAATGGCAAGGTCACCCTCCGGGTTACGCGGGACGGCTTCAACATACTACGCGAAAGCAGCTTCGTGCGAAGCATGCATCTCGTCGGCGCGGCCGTGCCAAAACCGCGCTTAGATGCCAGTGCCTTGAACGAAGCGCAGAAGACCGGCTACGCGGATGTGGTTATCCAGCTCCGCCTTTCAGACCCGTACAGCCCCATGCAGACCAAGATTCCGGAGGGAACTTGGCGCAGCCAGAACCTCGCCCTCAAGAACGCACTCGAGCAGGTACTCATCCAGTTAAGCGGAAGCCCGCGGGGAAGGATGTACAGTGAGGTGGGGACAGTCAGTGCACGCGTCCCCTATTCGGGCCTCGCGAGCTTTTTTGCAAACCCTGATCCGCGTGTCGCTTCCGTAGATCTCAACAAGGTTGTGGCATATCCGGCGCTTGCCACGAGTACGGCGCTCACCAATATGCCGGCTGCGTGGAACGCCGGGTACCGGGCGGCCGGTCAGAACATCGTCATCTATGACACCGGCATTCGTAAGAGCCACGAGTTCTTCAAAATGAACGGCGCGCCGAAGGTCACCTATGAATTCTGCGCCGGGTCGAACACGGGAGCCTTCCGCTCGGTCTGTCCACAGCAGGATGCATTCGGGGACAGCCCCCTGAATCTGCCCGGCGCAGGAGAGCCCCCGTCGGACGCTCAATGCGGAGGTCTCATCTGGGCCGATTGCACACATGGGACGCATGTCGCCGGCATCGCATCCGGCCGCGCAAGTGCCTACTTGCCGTCCGGCATGCAGGGAATAGCGCCTGATGCCTACTTGATCTCGGCTCAGGTGTTCTCATACGACTTTACGAATGCGAGGAGGCCAGGGGCGTTTACTGAGGACATGCTTCAAGGACTCAACGCCTTGTGGTCTGAGACGACGACCGACAACTACACCGCAAACATGAGCATCGGAGGGCCGGAGGAGTTTTCTGGTGACTGCACCACCTTCGTTGAAGCGTTCGAAGCGCGAGTGGCTTGGCTGCACGATCGCGGTATCCCGGTCGTAATATCAACCGGCAATCTGGGGCATACGAATGGAGTTGCTTGGCCGGCATGCACGCCGCTCGCCATCAAAGTTGCAGGCACGGTAAATAGCGGTACAGGGAACGTGGTCGACCAGCGGTCGAACGTCGGGAATCCCGCAAACTACACTGGCCCGATCCTTCTTGCGCCAGGGTGGGACGTCACGTCTTCGTACAAGCTCAGCGATATCGCAACAACTCCGCTCGGAGGAACTTCGATGGCGGCCCCGCACGTCGCGGGCTACTATGCCGTAGTCAAAGCGGCAATGCCCGGCATCACCGTAAACGACGCTACTGCCTGGATCGTTGGAACGGGCAGCATCCCTGTCGTCCACAATGGCTTTACCTATCGGCGAATCAGGGCGCCGTTTTGAGCAATAGAGGCGGCGCAAGTTTTATGAGCATACGAACGTCTCCCCGAGCGCTCGCGGCGCTCTTGGCCCTCGTGCTGTCCTCTTGCGGGGGCGGGGGCGATCGGTGGCCAAGCACGCGCGTGAATATTGCCGGCCGCGATGTGTCGGCTGAAGCCCTTGTGACGCTGAATCAAATGCCGCAACCAATCCTCCCCGGACAGCCGGAACCTGGTTGCGAGCGCGACTTCTACGTCTTGGGATTTTTCACCGCCGCGGGCGCCGGCGGCTTTCCCGCAGACGTCAAGCCGGTAGCCGTTACCGTATATAGCGATGCAGGCCCAATCTGGACAGGTGGCGTAGACGACGCGGTGTTAATCGACATCGCCGGCGCGCCCAAACTGCGCTCTCGATCCTTCGGATGCCCACCGCAAGGTTTGCGCGAAGGCTCGGCGCTCAAGGTCATCTTTCAGCTCGTCGGACCGTCGGGCGAAAGCCAGTATGTTGCCACGCCGGGCACAACCTTGACGGTTGCATTGTGAAGGAATAGTTGATGCTTGACCGGGAGAAGTGACGAGAGAAGTGGCCCCGGCATGCCGACAGAGAACGGGGGAAGGACGTGGTGCGCCTGGGCGGCTGAAAGACGCGCTGCCAGCCTGCCTGCGACCCCTGCTGGTCCAGCGGAAGTCCGACTCTAAAATTGAGCAGCCACCCAGCTCGCGAAGATTCAGGACAGGAATTGCAGGCGCGCCGGCGGCGCGACCAGCAGCCACGAGCCAGCGTCAGTCCTGATCTCGAAAACCGCTGTCATCATCCGGTCGACGAGGGCCGCGGCTGGCGCGCATCCGCGGGCATATGCACTGAGCACGCCCTCGGCGAGCAAGGGCTGCTCGGCCGCGACTGTTACGGGTGACGACCAAAGAACGGTGCCACGGTCGTCTTCGAGTGTCATTGAAGCAACCGCAGCTGCGGGGAAGGGAGGCGGGTTAGCCGTGAACACTCCCCCAACATACAGCGGTAAGCAGTCGGGCTCAGCGCTTCGAGGCATGCCGGGGTCCGGAACGATTTGCGGCATGGCGTTCACAGAGACGATTGCGCGCACCGTGACCTTGCTCGCGCCGACATCGAGCGAGTCGCGGCGCTCCGCCCCGCCTCCTCCGCACGCGGCCAGGAGAGTGACAAGAACTGGTAGACATAACCTTCGGAAGTTCATCGGCATCCCCTTCAGAATGGCGCACGGATGCGTCGGTGCTCCACCCCGTTCAACATCACCGGGACGCTTCCGGTGGTACGCATCCATGCAATTAGGTCAGCGTTGGTAATCCCGGGCGCGCCGGCTTTCACGGCAGCGGCATATCCGGCCACATGCGGGGCTGCCTGCGAAGTGCCGCCCATGCTGCCAAATGTGGTCGCACTGGCGTTGAGTGAGGAAACGACAATATTGCCCGGCGCAAGGAAGAAGCCTCCTGTGAAATTCGCGGGATCGCCGAGGTTCGAAAAGGCGCTCAGTTGGTCGCCCGTGCCGGCGTTGTCGGTCGATGCGACCTTGATCGTGTTCGAATGGCAGGCGGGCCAGTTGATACCTCGAAGGCCGCTCCCGCCGGGCAAAGTGTTGTAGAAATCGTTTCCGGTGGCAAACACGACCGGGATATTTCTGCTGTTGAGCCGGGCGATCGCCGCTGCAAAGGTTTGATCCCAAGGGTCGCAGTCCACCTGCCACCGAGAACCCGCCTGACCAAGGCTCAAGTTTGCTACATACGCGTCACCAACCGACTGGCTGAACAGCGTGTCGAGCCCCAAGAGGAAGTCGGCGCGGAAGCTTCTCCCCTTCACCAGATTCGCCGGGTCGAACGAAAAGACCTGCGCTGCGATGATCGCAGCATCAGGTGCGACCCCTTGCAAGCCGGGGATGAAGGTGCCGTTGTTGCGACCTGCGGCTATGCCGGCGACGTGGGTTCCGTGCGTACAAGCCGTATAGCGTTCATCTGGGAACGCAGGAGGACAGGCGATCAATGAAGGCGGCTCGCCCGCGCCCGGGAACCCTAGGGGACTGTCTCCGGTCAAATCTCCCGGCGGCCGCCCCGGGCAAATTGATCGCAGCGGCGAATCGGGGTCGTCGGTTCCTGCGCAGAACTCGTTCGTGATCTTGCCGTTCATGAAAAGGTGATCCCGTCGTACGCCAGTGTCGTAGATCACGATCGTCTGACCTGCGGCCCTATAACCTGCGCCCCAGGCCGCCGGCATGTTCGTAAAGACCGTACTCGTGGTGAGCAACGCTTCCAGCACAGCGCGATTGCGACGCACGCGCAGCACCCGCGGATCGCGTGCAGCGTAGAGGCGTGACATCGCGGCAGGCGTTACTCGCGCGGCCATGGCGCCGAGCGAACTCATATCGGCAGTGACTACCGGCCCGTCGCCGAGAATGTCCAGCAGTGCGGCGCGATTGGCTTCAGCCTGGGCCCTCCATGCTTGAGGCGCCATATACCCCTCGGCAGGTGAATAGGGGTGCCCGCTGCGCAGCTCCACAATGACTTCTACCGATCCATGCCTACGAGCGACGGCCAGCGCTTCGGCTTCCATGTCTATCGGGCGTGAATCTGCGAAGCCCTTCAGACGCATGGTGCGGACGAGGGTACTTTCTCGAAGGAGACGGAAGCCGTTCTGGGTTATGCGCAGATCGACGGTGGGAGGGCCGGCGGATTGGGCGGCTCTCAAGTCGCTCAGGTTGAGCGCCATCGACGCGTCCAGCAAGGCGAGTAGCTGCTCCATCACGCTCCCGCGCTCTGCAGGATCCGCAGCAGAATACTGCGGCGCGCCATCGCGGCCCCACTGGAATCCGAAGGAAGCGACGTTCAAGGCCACTTCCACGTCCGCAAATCCGCTCGTGTCGAGCGCTTGCTCTATCGCGGCAAGACGGCCATCGAAGCTCGGGACACGCACGCGCATGCTGTCCGTCACGTCCGTCTGAAACGAACTCGCATTGCCGGAGCTTGCCAGGTACTGCAGCCCTCTTGCGGTCACGTACATCCCCATTTGGCCCACACCGTTGTCCCAGCGGCCGATTGGCGCTGCCTCAGAGCCGAGTTCGGCGAGCAACGCTCTTCCTTTGGCGCTGACTTGCTCGCGGGCTGCGCTTCCGGGGCGCATCTGGTGAAGACCGACCTCGACACCGAGGGAAACCATTACGCGAACTGCACCTCGGCGATGAGCCGTCGCCTCGAGCAAGCGCTTCTCTGCAGGATCTACTGCAGCTGCGTGCACCGATGGACTGAGGATGGCCGTCATGACCGAAACGACGGCGCCCAATAGAAACACAGCGAACAAGCTCGCCCGCCTGGAGGTCTTCAGTAGTAAACTCATTTAGGAACTTCCTAAAAGTACTACGACACCCAGGGAACCGCCCTGGTCGGGCTTCCGCGGATATGTGAGGCGAGTTCCTCGCAAACGCGGGAGTGCATGGCTCAGCTATTGATAGGTGGTGCTCGTCGGCCTCGCAACCTACCAACCTTGATAGGTGTCCATACACCGTCGCCTCTAAGCAGGCCCTGCCTCTGCATAGACGGCGAAGCACGTAATCAAACCAAGGTTCGAACTGATGGCCCCTGCGGCGCTCCACGTTTGAGTGGAGCGACGCCAAAGGCCAGCGGCCAGTTTGGCGCACGCTTGGATGGGGATGCGGTCGCTTTCATGTTGTGAAATCGCGGACCCGAACTTAGTTGTCCACAGATAAACTTGTCCGAGAAGCCCGTTCTCTCCGCCCACGGCGCCGAACTTCGTGTCCACGTTCATCGGAATACGCACGCAGGGCCTTGGGGTCGATCCCCGCGTACGCGGGGAAGCCGCCTTGATCTCCGCGAGGCGCTGCCGGTGCTCGGGTCGATCCCCGCGTACGCGGGGAAGCCTTCATGCAATACCAGGAGAGCAACCCGTGACCAGGTCGATCCCCGCGTACGCGGGGAAGCCCGTGCGCGGCCAGCCGCTCGAGCCACCGCGTGGGGTCGATCCCCGCGTACGCGGGGAAGCCGCCCAGGACTTCCAGGACAAGATCCGCCACCCGGGTCGATCCCCGCGTACGCGGGGAAGCCTGTTCATCAAGGGTCGGCTGCACTTCCACCACGGGTCGATCCCCGCGTACGCGGGGAAGCCGCCGCGCGCAGCCGCGCCGACAGGCCGGGATAAGGTCGATCCCCGCGTACGCGGGGAAGCCGCTGCGGCCCGTGTGCCCCACCGCGCTGGCGATGGTCGATCCCCGCGTACGCGGGGAAGCCGCAGCGTATGTCGCGCCAGCCTCCCTCATCTCGGGTCGATCCCCGCGTACGCGGGGAAGCCTCAGCCAGAAATCGGCGGTTGTCGGGGTGCTCGGGTCGATCCCCGCGTACGCGGGGAAGCCTTCCTGCGGCGGCCAGCCGGTGACGCGCACCAGGGTCGATCCCCGCGTACGCGGGGAAGCCTCGGCCGATCCAGCAATCAGATCAGCGCGATCGGGTCGATCCCCGCGTACGCGGGGAAGCCAAGGCGTGATCAGGCCGGCGCCGGCGTTTCTAAGGTCGATCCCCGCGTACGCGGGGAAGCCCCTTCGCGTCTCCTCGGCCGGGTGTTCTCAGGGGGTCGATCCCCGCGTACGCGGGGAAGCCACCAAGCACGTCGACCGGGGACGCGGCGGGTCGGGTCGATCCCCGCGTACGCGGGGAAGCCCGCGCCTTCACGTTCAACCTGGAGTCGTCGGAGGGTCGATCCCCGCGTACGCGGGGAAGCCCGCTTACGGCACTGGAAGCCGCGGCAGTCGCGGGGTCGATCCCCGCGTACGCGGGGAAGCCGGATAGAGGTTCCACGCCGTCAGGGCCGGAACAGGTCGATCCCCGCGTACGCGGGGAAGCCAGGTGTGCGATGCCGCATCGAAGGTCAGACTCAGGTCGATCCCCGCGTACGCGGGGAAGCCTCTAGAGCATAACTCCGCGGCTCGATTGAGAAAATTTGATTTTTAAGGAGCGAGCGCTACGAAGTCGAAACTCCGCGCAGCGCGAGAACCATGCCGTCTTGCTCTACAAGACGAATGGGCGGCAAACCCAGCGTTCGCACCGCTTGTCCACCGACGCTCGCGCTGTCTTGCCACAGCATCACGATGCTAGCCTCCCGTTCCTTGACGAACCAATCGACCAGCACTTGCCATATCCGATCTCTGACGGCAGGTGAAATGCGAGGCGCAGTGTAGACACCCGGATCGAGTTCCAGCATCACCGAAGCCAGGAAGCCGCGCACGCGAAGCGAGACGTTACGGGTTACGACCACGGTCATCGACATCAAGCAATTCCTTGATTCGGTCGATCATCTTGGGAATCAGCTTCTCCTGGCGAAACAGCCGTGACGCTCGTCGGCGCAACTCCCGCTCGATCTTCGCACCGCCTGCCTCCTTGCAGGCCTTGACGGTGCCAAATGCAAGCGGAAGGGTGACATCGACACGAAACAGATCGGCAATATCCAGGGTGAATGCGTTGCTCGATTCCTCGTGAATAAAGCCCAAGGGCGGCAAGGCTCCCGTTGCGGCGACCGCGATGTCCGCTGCCGCCTCGACAAACGTCGCTGCGTGATTGATGGCCTGATTGGGCAGATCTCCGACGGTCGGATCCTGCCGATCATAGCGGCGGCCTTGCCACTCCACCCCGAAGCGCTCGGCCACGCGCTTGTAGCTTTCCTTGATGCGCGCGCCTTCGATGCCGCGCAGGGTTTCAATGTCCCTGTGGGGCAAGACGCGACCGAATCGCCACGCGTACAGGCGCCGCGCGCTGTCGAGTCGACGGTCGGGATCGGCCCACCGCTGCGCGTGCGCGCGAGCAACGTCGGAACGCCCCTGCCCCATCGGCGGCGCCGTATAGCTTTTCACTCCGCCCTCGCCGACGGCTGCCAGCAGCAAGCCGTGCCGGGCTGCAAGCCGAAGCACGTCCTGCGTCAAACTGGTGCCAGGGCCGAGCAAAATCATCGACACCGCCTGATACGGAATCGAGTAATCGCCCGCGTCCATCGTCTCACTCTGCGCAGCCACGAACCTCAGGCAGCCGCTATCGACGGACAGTCGGCCATACTCCAGCCACAGCAGACCATGGCGGTCCGCGTGGGGTATGCGCGACGCCGCCAGCCCCAGGCGACCGGACAGCAGGCCGGGCCCGTCACTCATGATCCCGCCGCCAACAGCAACATGCCAAAGCCAAACGCGCGGTGGCGGCCCACGCCCCGGGACAGCAACTGTGCAAAGGCCTGCGAATCGCGCACTTCAGACTGGACAATGCACTGCACCCGCGGTCGTTCCACGATCCGCAACCGTCGGCCACTGGCGGCACGGTCGGGCCGTACCAGTCCCTCCCTTTGCGCCAACGATGCGATCTCGACAGATTGGACGACTACTGCGGATTCCAATTGCTTGCGCAGCCAATCCCGATAGACTGCCTCCCGCGCAGGTGCGCCGTCGCCAAGCCGGTCGAGAGCCCGCAGGTACACGTCTTTCTCATCGCCGTCAACGCGGCTGACCGGACACACCTCCACGTCCAGCCGCAGCGAGCGCCCGATGGTCCATTTAGCGGGCATCGGTTTGCTCAGCAAGCTGTCATGATGCAGGGCGCCATAGGCGAGCGGAGACGCGAAGGCCTGAGCGTGGTCGGCCAAACCCTCGGCCGTCATACTGGCATAGCCCAGTAATTCCGCGCGCCGCGGATCGAAGCGGAATGGCTTGGGCGCCATCTGGCCGAACATGGCGGCCAGCCAGGCATGCAACGCATACCCCGAACCTGCTTCGGTCACATGCAGCAGCCCCTGCTCCTTGGCGAAGCGGACGAACTCCGGAGTGCGCAGACGCAATCGAACGAGATGCAGCGCGCTCACTTGGAGACCTCGAGAAAACCGACCGCGTACTCCGTGGCGCCGCGATGCAAGTTGTTATGCCAATCGCGCAGATCATCGACGCGCACGATCTGCGACCCGCCGCCGTCCCCCGCCGGCCACAAAGCAGCAACGCGGGAGGGCCTGCGGCGGGGACCGATGTTCGCCAGTGGCTCGTGCTGCAGTGCTGTTCGCAAGTCTGGCTCCTCGCGGCGCGCAAGCCAGAGCGGCTCGGCTGGCACGCAGGTCTTGCGACCGAGAAACAGCGGTCGCGCTGGAACGCGCAGGGCGCGCACCAGCGTATCAAGGGACGGCTCGCCGCCTTCAGCCAACGCGATGGCAACGGTGCAAACGCCGTTCGCCCAGTAGTGGCGGTAACGCTGGTGCGTGCCGTCGGATGCGGAGCCACCCCCGCGATCTTCCCGCTTGCCCCGGGTTGTCCAGCCGGTATCCTGGAACATCGACTGCGAAAAGTCCACGGTGTGGTAGTCGATGACGAGTTCGGGCTCCGCATCCCAGCGCGCCGCATGACGCAAACGTCCCTGTAGCGACTGCAGAAACGCCACGTCGCGGTGGTCCCAACCCATCGCGTTTCCCAGCAGCCCCGTTAGCAAGGAGCGCCCGGGAAAGCGCTCCGTCGGGTTCGCTGACTCGTCGAGCACGCCGCCAAAGCTCATCAGCTGTGCGTCCAGGCGCAGTAAGAGGCAGTCCACGCTCAACTCCACAGGGCGTCGAGGGTGCCCGAGACGGCCGCGTCGAGGGTGGTGGGACTCAGATCGTGAAAGTCCACGCCGTCGAGCGTGCTGGTCAGCGCGCGGTGGGCGGATGTGCGGCCGTAGGCCGTGTCGATGCGCTGGAGGTACTGTCCCATGTCCCGCGCGGCACGGCGCGTGATATGGCCGTCGCGCATGGGTACAGCCTGAAGGAAGGCGTTGCCCAAGGTTCGCGGCTGTGCGGCTCCTGCTTCCAGCAGCAGGAGGTCCGCGTAGGCGTAAGGTGCCGTGCTGCCGAGTTTGGCACCCGGACTCTGGCGCGCGATGATCTGCACCAGTTCCGCGAGCACCTTGCGAGCCAAGTCGGGATCCTGAGTTTTCCATTGCCTGGATTCGACTCCCGTGAGGTTGGACACAAGCAGCGGAACGTCGACGACCACGTAGACGTAGTACACCCCCGCACCCAGTTCGGTTTGCCCGAGGTGGGCACCGCCGGTTTCTTCGGGTCGCGCAAGGTCGTCAACGACGGTGAAGTAGTCCATTTCGGTGGCACCGGCATGCACGGTGAAAGCGTGAGCGACGTGCACTGGCGCATCCACGCGAGCCAGCAGATCTGAAGTGACCATGCGTCCGAACAGGGCGGCGGTGAGGCCGGCCGCAGCCTGCTTCATTGCATCGATGTTCTTCTTCTCTTCTCTCGACTTCAGGCGTTCCGTGAGACGCTGAATTGCGCCGGCCGCTTCCGCCCCCTCCCGAGCGGCCTGCGCTACGAGCGATGAGAAGTACTCGGCTTCACGCAGCCCGAAAAGTACAGGCTGCTTCAGCCTACCGTCATCCTCAACACCTCCCTTGATCACCAGGTCGGCCAGCGCTTTGGTCAGCGAGCGCGCCAGATCCTCCGCCACGTCGCCGGCGATCACCCTCGGCAGCACTTCGCGGGTGAAGAAGTGCGTACTGCGAAGTCCATCAGGCACCTGGGGCACGGCGTCGACCAGGGCCTCGCGCCAGTGTCGCTTGAGACATTGCGACGAAACACGCAACCGGGTGGTATCGCCAAAGGGAATGCGCTTGGCCAAGCCCGCGTCGTCGCGATTGAGCAGGCTGGCGGGGTAGCTGGTCAGTGCATGAATCTGAAGGAACATGGTTACTCCTTGGGCTGATGGCGGTAGTAGGCGACGGCGATGCGTCGACGGATGGACTCGTGCGCGGGAGCGCTGCGGGCCAGCAACAGTTCGGCCGCCTCGCTCCAGTCAAAACCTTCAGTCTTGCTGGTAAGGTGTCTCACAGCGGCGCTGAACAGATCGGGTAATACGTCCGCCGGTGCGTCAAGCAGACGCTCCAGCCTGGAGGAAGCGAGCCCGGCCTCCGCCAGAGCACGGCCGAGCGCCTGGTTGGGTCGGTGTGCCTGCGTCCCCATCATGGCAAGGCCCCACGCTACGAACATCCAGGCCCCGTTGGCCGCCTCGTTCGGCAACTCGTCGGAGACAAAGCGCAACCAAAGGCGATGAAACACCAGTGGAATCGGTTGTCCTGGTGCCCAGCGCTTGAGTGCCGCCCGGTCTCCGTTCGATGTAGCATCGCCGCAAATTGCATTGGCCATACGGGCGACCTTGGCACCCAACCGCTCCTCGGCGTCTCCCGACACCGACAATTCGATGCGATCTGTAGTCATGCAAGATCCTCCTGTTCGGTCAACAATGGCCAGCCTTTCTTGCGCAGGCTGGCCACGAAGGTGGCATCGGCACGCACGCGTGCGCGCCAGCGACGATTGCTAGGTTGTGGCAGATCCTGCAACGCGCGCTGAAGCGTCTTGCGGCCCAGCACCAACAAGTGCGAGCGCCAAGATCTTCGTACCTCCTCTTCGCCTTCCTCGGCGATCCGCCACAAGTGCTCGAAGTACGGGCCGTGCCAACTTTGCTCTAAAGGTCCCACACGGGCGTCGACCCAGCGTTTGACCGCATCGGCCCCGATGTCCGCCTTGTCCGGACCTCCCTCCGTGAGCACGATCAGCGCAAAGCGAACCGTCCGTCTCAACTCGTCTGCATCGCGCAGCAGCGCTTGTGCTGCCTTCCCCAGCACGTCCCGCTGTTCGCGCTGCAGCAGACGTGGTCGCACCCGTGCCGGAATCGGAAGGATGATGCGGTGGAATCCCTCGGTGCTGCCTTGTCCTCTTGCGACGACACTGGCGGCAAGCATGAGCGTCCCCTCCCCATGAAGAACAGCCTGCAGCGGCGACGCCTCATAGCCGTCCTCGAACATTAGCGAAGTCACGAGGGCAGGTGTCCATCCGCGCGCTCCGACTGTCAGCGCTGTACGGCCTTTTTTGTTTTGTGTGTTGATTGGAATCCAGGGGTCACCCACATCGCCGCCGTCTGGAGTCTTCGGACCAACTTGACGCGCCTGACTGACCGCTCCCAAGGCATTGATGCTTGACCCTTGACTGACCAGACGCAGCGGTCGGCAAGCCTCGATGAACCAAGGTTCCAAGTCACCGGGCAGCCACTGATGATCGGTCCGATCCCACTTCTTCAGCCATGTGAGAACCACTCCCCGGGAGCCATAGCCGAAACCCTTGCGCACGACGTTGTCGCGCAGTGCACACAGCCGGCGCAGTTCGTCGCGGAAGCGCGCGGCCGGGTGCAAGGACGGCACCACGCTGACAACTGGTCGGCTGCCGGTACCGCTGTTCATTCGCACGACACCATAGTTGCCGTTGCCAAAGAAGCCGCTGATGGTCTGGTACAGCAGCACGGCATAGATCCACGCTTCGGCATCGTCTCCACGACTGCGCGCCATCTTCAGATCGTGGTTCTTGCTGCTGACCAGAACGTCGAGTTCATCGGGCGTGCGGGCCTTGGGATCCTTCGGCTTGAACTTGTCGACGAGTTCCTTCTCGCTTGTCAGAGGATGCTGCAGTAGCGCCGGCGAGGTTGCATCGGCCGCGACCAGGTGCCAGGCGCTTACTTGCCCTTCAGCGAGATCAAGCAGCCCGTCGCGCCAGAAGCCGAAATCCACAGGCGGATCGTCGGCCCGGGTGTCTGGACGGCGGGCCAGAATGCTCGCAGCCAATTGAACCGTGAAGACGTGCCACGGATCCGCCTGGTGCGCGCGCTGGCCGGTGTAGGCGTCCAGCTCGCCGCGTGCGAGCTGCGCCAACACTTCCGGTAGCGAGGCTCGTGCGGCTTGATCGCCGCGGCGGATGCCGATCAGTGGTTCCGTCAATAGGTCATGCATGGTCCGGCTCCAGGCCAAAGCGGGTATAGCGGTATTTCCGGCTATCGATGCAGAAAGTGAAGCCGCCTTCGATAGGCGTGGCGGTCACGGTCTCAGGCCATCTTTCCGGCGGGGGCGCGAGATGGACAGGAACCAGCACCCGCTCGACCGCGGCACCGAATGGCGAGCGCATGGGCCGCGACAGTGGAAGGTCGAGAGCGGCCGCGCCGAGCCGCGTCGCCGCACGAGCGCCGTCCGAAGACCAGTGCCATTCGCCGAAAGGAACGTTCGCGTCCATCAGCGAGGTCTCCGCAGCTCGCAGGTCGGCGAGTCGGTCGCCCTCGAGGTAGCGAGCGTGCGGCGCCCATGCGGTATCCAGCGCTGCCCACGCTTGGGGGTGGGTCACGGCCTCCACCAACGACCGGTTGTCGGCTGGTAGCCCAATGCTGGCACGTGGGCGCAGCGTCTGCACCGTGCAGGCAAGCGTACGGCCGTCGTCGTACACCCACCCCAGCCCTGCGGGAGCCCTCAGCCGGCCATCCTTCTGCAGGTAGTCCGCAAGTGGCTTCTCCGGTATACGGATCAGCACGCGCGGCCGGATGAAGGGCGCCGGACGATAGGGTCGTTCATGGCGATGCAGCCGGCCGATGCGTTGCAGCAGCACGTCCATCGGCGCGAGGTCGGTAACCAGCCAATCGGCGTCGATGTCCAGACTTTGCTCCAGGGTTTGCGTGCCGACCAATACCAATGGTCCATCCGGCGTGTCACGGCCCCAAAGAGTGCTGACTGCCGCATCGAGCAACTCCCTGTCCTCCCGGGCGAACCGGCCATGATGGGGGCTCCGCACGCTTGCACAGGCGAAGAGCATGGATTCCGGAACGCTGCCGTCCGCCTCGAGCGCTTTTAGCAGCGAATTTGCGCGCTTGACAGTGTTGCAAACGACCAGCACGCGAGCACCTTGCGCCAGTGCCTCAGCCACCCGCGGGACCACTGCCTCGTCGGCCAGCGTGTCGAGCCATTCGACGTCCACTTGTTTCTCTTTCGGCATGGCACCGACTGCGGACTCCTCATTCAGGTTCGTGAGAGATGGGTACGGGCGCCTGGCAGCCTCTTGCAGAGGCTGCATTTCCCGGCCGAAGTACGACGCGCGCGAGGATTCGCCCAAGGTGGCTGACAGCAGCAGGGACCATCCCTCGCCCGCAGCATGTCGGCAAAGCAACGCGCCCAGCAGTTCACGCACATAGGTGTCCGAGGCGTGGACCTCGTCGACGACAAGAAGGTGACGATCGAGGCAGACCGAGCGCATCAAGGCATGCTTCACCTGCAGCACCGACAACAGTGCCTGGTCGATGGTGCCGACGACAATGGGTGCCGCCAGGAATCGCTTGGGCCGCTCGGCAGCCCAGAGGCGTTCGCGCCGCAGGCCATCCGGTTGGTCGTCCCACAGCAGTCCTTCGGCCGGGGGAAGAATGCGCTCGCCATCGGCCCTCACATAGCCCGGGACGGCCAGAAGAACCGGACTTGGGCGGCCATCTTCGTCAGGAAAGGCGCGCCGCACCGACTTCAAGACACGGGCGTAGAGCTCTCGCGCCGCCACACGTGTCGGCAATGCGAAGTACAGGCCATCGACCTCGCCGGCCTCGTATAGCCTCAGGAACCAAGCCAAGGCAGCCTCGGTCTTTCCCGACCCGGTTTCTGATTCCACGAGCAGCAGACGCTGATCGAATGCGACCGATAGCTGCGTGGTCAGCAACTGCTGGAGGCGGTTGGGTTCAAAGCCGAAGGTATCGTAGAAATCGAACCTGCCGCGCGCCACCGGCGCCGCGGGCGATAACCCGATCATCGAGAGGGCGCGTTGCGCAGCCTGCTTGGAGAAAGCCAGGCGGTCCTCATTGTCGTTTCCGCGGTACGGGAAGAAGGAGGTGTCGGAGCCGATCCAGTCCGCCAGCATAACCAAGCCGGAGAACAAGCGCTGAGCGGCCGGCGTCGCGACGATGGGGACAGCGTCGCTCGCGAAAGCGCCAGGAAACGCCACCTTCGAGAGCCGCGTCAGCTGGGCCACGCCCTTCATCGGGTCCACGCCGGCTGGCCGAGCACGCCACCACCGCGCCAGGTCGTCGCCACCGGCGCGGTCGTAGTCGTGTTCCCACGACACGGGCCGACCGTGGTGGGCGATGGCCGCCACCAGCATGGACAGGAGTTCGCTTTCGCCACCGACAAACCAACTGCACATCGCTTTCAGCATTTGGTGAAAAATCGGTGGTTGACGCTCGAACAGGTCCGGCGAGCGAAGCAGGGCAATCGCCTCGACCACGTGCCCGGCGGTCAATGCGGCACGAGGATCTGATTTAGCCTGGAAGCCCCAGTTGCATTTGCCCAGATCGTGCAGCAGCGCCAGCACGGCAAACCGGTCGCGCTGTGCCGGCGAAGTCAACCCCAGTGGATTTGCCCGAGCGGTATCGAGAAGCGCGCGAAGCACCAGCGCGACATCCAGGCAATGATCCGCCAAGGGGTGGATCGCGATTCCCCTTGGCTCACGACGCAGTTTCCCCCACAGCCGACCTCCCTGCAGTACGCAGGTAGCATCCTCCATGTCGCCCCCTCGTTCGGAGGAGTGTATTGTTTTTGCGACGAATCTCGCAATGGGTGAGGCAGATTAGGCGTAGCTACGGCGCGGGCTGAAACAGGGCCCTCGGGTGAGCCAGTCCGAAAGCGTTGAGACCGAGTCCATATATATATCCGACTCAGCGAGTCGGCAATACAGCCCGTCGCTGTACTCGAAATGACTGGTCAAGACAAAGGAGCAGCCAGATGGTGACGAAATGGCATAGATGCCGCAGCGCCATCGTCACGCTCGCCCTCAGCCGAGCACCGTGAAAGAGCCCCCGTACGGACACGTTCTCCCTACCAGCGAAACGCGCGAACCGTTGTGGGTTTCCCTAGGCAGCGAAACCATCCAAGTCGATGACAGTGATCAGCGAACCGAGCAACAAACAGCAAGGCGCCGGACCGCGCAACGCGCGGCCGGCGCCTTGAATTTCAATCAATCGATCTGGTTGGGCCTCTGCCTAGTAGTCTGATTCTGTATCCGCGCAATCGTTGTCGCACCCGTCGTAATCCCTAACCGCTAACGACGACTCACTCTCGCGAACATCGTGCGAAGCCAGGATCTGCGAGGGTAACCAGGCGCTGCCGGCTCGCCCCAGCCGGGCACGGCCGTATGTTTTTTGCTGCCGCGTCGTCGTGTGGCCCAAAAATAATGCAATTTCCTGTTCCGTTGCCCTTGCTTTCTTTAGGTCCGAAGCCGCCTGATTGCGGAAGCAAGACGCGCACACCTCCGGATTTAGTTTCGGAAAGGCAGCCCTGCTGGTTCGACGCAGCAGATTGTCTATTTTTTTCGCATCGAAGTCAGCGAACGGCTCGGTGCATCCCGCCAAATATGAAATTTCGCGAGCCAAGCCATCTTGAACAAAAATCGCACCACGCCGTATACCCGAGAGTTCCTTGACACTGCAAACGGTGATGCGGACCTTGCCGTCCTCCTCAACTTCCACCTCGGCACTGCGCAATTCCTCCGGTCTACATCCCGTCAATCCAAGGACGATCACCGCCTCACGCGCCAGTGCAAGCTTGGTTGAAAGCGCTGCGAGCATTTCTTCGCGCCAGTTCTCTGGAAGGGCGTTCAGGCGCCGGACTCGCGGGACACGCGGTCGCAGCTCAGAAGACTGCGCACCGGTCACGCGAATACCACGCGCTTCCAAGTAGTCAATCACGCCCGAGTCACTTTGACCGAAACGCCTGAATTCCTGCAAGCCCCTGTAGGCTTTGATCAGCTCAAGCTCCATCTCCGCCAAAAGGAGGGTCTGCTCAAGCATGTAAGCCGCCGCTGAACGAACCACCTTAGCGGAGTTCTTGTTGCCAACATCAGCAGTACGAGTTTCAATTAGGCGGCGATATGCCTGTCGATACCGTGTCGACGTGCTTTGCGCCAATGGTCTCGACGCAGCAAGTCGCGCGACTTCTTCGCGCGCCAAGTTGAGGTCGCGGACATATCCGGAGATCGAATCACCCAGGGCTGTCATGACGCACTCCTTTCCACGACAGTGGCTCGCGTCGGGTGGTGGTCCGCGTCCCGTCCGAGGCCGGGGACAAGCGCGGGGACAAACGTGGGGATTGTGGGGGGCATCGAGGGGGCATCGACTTGGTAAGTCGTTGTTTTGCTTACCCCCAGTTCCCCTGTATGCCCCCTCGAAGAGGTTCGAATCCTCTCACCCCGACCAGGATTTCCTCGCAAGTCAAGAGCCTGACCGCGAATGCAAGCGCGCAGAAATGCGCGTTCATTCCCGCGCCAGCAGCTTGCCGGGGTTCATGAGTCCCAGGGGATCCAGCGCCCGCTTGATCCGTCCCAGCAGATCCACCTTGACCGGATCTTCGTAGCGCTGCAAATCCGCGGTACGCAGGCCCCCGATGCCCTGCTCCGCGCTGATCGAGCCGCCGGCGGCCGCGACGCGGTCGTGCACGAGCGCCGAAAGCTGCGCCTGCACCGCGGCGAACTCGCCGGCCGGCTGGCCAGCCGGCTGCAGGATGTTGTAGTGCAGGTTGCCGTCGCCCAGGTGGCCGAAGGTGGCGCTGCGCACGCCGGGAAACTTCTGCCGCAGCAGCAGGTCCGTTTCCGTCACGAACTGCGCCATGCGCGACGCGGGGATCGAGATGTCGTGCTTGGCGCACTTGCCTTCCGCCGCCACGGCCAGCGTGATGCTCTCGCGCAGATGCCAGAAGGCGTTCGACTGCGCCACGCTCTCGGCGATGGCGGCATCGCAGATCTCGCCCGTGTCCAGCGCCGCCGACAGCAAGGCATCGAAGCGCTCGCGCGCGCGAGCCTCGCTCTCGCTGTCGGACGTCTCCAGCAGCACGTACCAGGGAGCTTGCGCCTGCAGGGGCAGGCGCTGCACGGGGAAATGCGCCGGGACCAGCCGCAAGGCGCATGCGGACATCAGCTCGAACCCCGTGAGGTCCGCACCCAGCATGGAGCGCGAGCGTGCGAGCAGCGCGACGGCCTGTCCGACCGACCGGGTCGCGGCGAAGGCGGTGCGTTGGGCCACAGGCAGCGGAAACAGTTTCAGGGCAGCTGCGGTGATGATGCCCAGGGTCCCTTCCGAGCCGATGTAGAGGTCGCGCAGGTCGTATCCGGTGTTGTCCTTGCGCAGCGCGCGCAGGCCGTTCCAGACCTCGCCGTCGGCCGTCACCACTTCAAGGCCCAGTGCCAGCTCCCGCGCGTTGCCGTACCGCAGCACCTGGGTGCCGCCGGCGTTCGTCGCCAGGTTGCCGCCGATCTGGCAGGTTCCCTCGGCGCCCAGCGAGAGCGGAAACAGGCGGCCGGCGGCGCGCGCTGCGTCCTGCACCTGCTGCAACACGCAGCCAGCTTCGACGACGATCGTGTCGTCTTCGAGGTCGATGCTGCGCACGCAGTTCATCCGTGCGAGCTGCACGACCACCGCGCGGCCCGACGGGTCGGGCGTCGCCCCTGCCACCTGGCCGGTGTTGCCGCCCTGGGGAACGATCGGCGCGCCGGCTGCGATGCATGCGCGCACCACCTCGCGCACCTGCCCGGTCGAGCCGGGCCGCACCACTGCCAGCGCGCGACCGGTCGCGACCTTGCGCCAGTCGGTGAGGTATGGGGTCGCATCGTGCCCCGTCAGGACATGGGGTTCGCCGGCGATGGCGCGCAGCGTCCGCAACAGGTCTGTGCTCATCTCACGGCGACGGGACGGGCGTCAGCAATCCCCGCCCCGCGATGAAGGACGCGACGTTGTCCACCACCAGTTGTTCCATGGCGCGCCGGGTCTCGCGCGTGGCGCTACCCACGTGCGGCATCAACGCGACCTGATCCATGGCCATGAGCTCGGGCGGGACGGCCGGTTCGTTTTCCAGCACGTCCAGGCCCGCACCGCCGAGGCGCCCTTGCGCGAGCGCGCGCACCATCGCCGGCTGGTCGATCACGCTGCCGCGTGCGATGTTCACCAGGATGCCTTGCGGGCCGAGCGCATCGATGACCGCTGCGGACACGAGGTGCCGCGTGGCCGGACCGCCCTCGCAGGCCACCACCAGGACATCGGCCCAGCGGGCGAGTTCCAGCAGCGACGGCTCGTATCGATACGGCACGCCCGGGCGTTCGCGGCGGTTGTGATAGCGCACGTCCATCGCGAACCCGCTGCCGCGCTGCGCGATCGCCTGCCCGATGCGGCCGAGGCCGAGGATGCCAAGCCGCTTGCCGCTCACGCGGGTGGTGAGCGGAAACTGTCCGATGGCGCGCCACTCGCCCGTCTTGACGTAGCGGTCTCCCACACAGATGCGCCGCGCTGCGGCGATCAGCAGGCCCCACGCGAGGTCGGCCACGCAGTCGTCCAGCACGTCCGGGGTGTTGCTGACGGCAATGCCGCGCGCATGCGCGGCCGCCACGTCGATCGTCTCGTAGCCCACGCCCCAGCTGCAGATCGCAGCAAGCCGGGGCAGCCGCTGCAGCAGCGCGGCGGGGCAACCCAGGCGCACCGATGTCACCACCGCCCGCACGCTGGCGGCGGCGCGTTCGAGCGCGGCCTCCCGATCGGCCTCTTCCCACAGGCGCAGCACGTCACCGCGCTGGCGCAATTGCTCGTCGACATGCGGGCCGACCGGCCCGACCTGGAGGACAGCCGCGGGCTCAGCCATCGGCGCGCGCCGAGGACTTCTTGAGCGGAATGTAGTTCGCGGCGGCGGCGGCCTCGGCAAAAGTCCTGCCGGCGCGCACGCCCTGTTCCACCGCGTGGTCCACGGCGAGGATGCGTTCGGCCTCCGCCAGCACCCCTGGCAGCTCCTGGCGTGGCACCACCGCGATCCCCGTGTCATCCAGCACGACCAGGTCGCCCTCGTTGACGGTGACGCCGCCGATCGTCACCGGCTCACCCATGGACTGCAGGCGCAGCCGGGTCTTGCCGGTGGTAGGCGTCACCCAGCGTGCCGCCAGCGTCAGCCCGGTCGCGCGGATCTCGTCGGTATCGCGGCAGCCGCCGTCGATCACGACGGCGGTGGCCTGCCGGCGCGCTGCGGCCAGCGAGGCAATGCCACCGAAGGTGGAGATCGCCGCACCGCCGACGTCCACCATCAGCACGCGACCGGGGCCGGTCGCCGCGACCAGCCGACCGACGGCAAAGTCGGCGCGGTCGAACTCGCCAAGCGGGCCCCATTCGTGCCTTGCGGTCGCTGCAAAGCCGACGGCGACGCCTTCGCCGCTGCGTCTGGGAATGCCCTGCACCACGCCGGCGATACCGCACGCGTCCAGGGCATCGGACCACGTGCTGCTTCCCATCTTCGCGCAGCGGGCCAGCAGTGTCTTGTCTTCCGGGCTCATCGGTTCTGGTCCTGGTGAATCAATCGATCTGGGCGCCCGACAGCCGGACGGCTTCGCCCCAACGCTTCAGCTCCCCCTGGATATGGGCCTGGAACGCCTGCGGCGTGCTGTTGTCGACGTCACCGCCCATTTCCTTCAGTTTGGCAGTGAACTCGGGCACGGCGACGATCTTGGCGACATCCCGGTAGATGCGATTGGCCAGTTCGGGCGGCATGGTGCCGGGTCCGAACAGGCCGAACCATGTCGCCGCCACGAAGCCGGGCATGCCGGCCTCGGCAAACGTCGGCACCGAGGCGATCCCTTCCACCCGCTTGCCGTGCGCCAGGGCGATGGCGCGCAGCTTGCCGGCCTTGATGTAAGGCATGGCGGCCGACAGGGTGACAAACGCCATCGGCACCTGGCCGCCGATGAGGTCCGTCAGCATGGGCGAATCACCCTTGTACGGCACATGGGTGAGCGTCAGCTTGTTCTGGGCCTTGAACAGTTCCATCGTGAGGTGCTGCGGTGTCCCGTTGCCGGTGGACGCGAACGACATGCCCGGGTCGGCCTTGGCGCGCGCGATCAGCTCGGGCAGGGTCTTGGCCGGCAGCGACGGCGTCGTGACGAGCACCAGCGGAATCGTCGACGTCAGCGTGATCGGCGTGAAGTCCTTGACCGGGTCGTACGGGATCTTCTTGTACAGGTTTGCGCTGATCGTATGGGCGGCGGTGGTCATGTACAGCGTGTAGCCGTCGCCGGGGGAACGGGCGACCTGCTCGGCGGCGATCAACGTGCCGGCGCCGGGCTTGTTGACGACGACCACCGGCTGGCCCCATACCGGCGTGAGCTTGTCGGCGATCATCCGAGCGATCACGTCGGTGGCGCCGCCGGCGGGGTACGGGACGACCAGGTTGACCGACTTGGCCGGATACGCCTGTGCGGCGGCAAGCAGCGGGAAGGCGGCGGCCAGCGCAAGGACCGCGCCGGCGGCGAAATGTCTGCGATTCATGTTCATCTCCTCGGTTGATGGTTGTGGTGGGTCCGGGCGTCCGGTGCTCACTCCGTCCAGCGCTTCTTCGCCCACATGCGGCGGAAATCGGCTTCGGCCGCCTCCAGCCGCTTCTTCCACTCGGCGCCCGGCAGGTAGTCCATCTCGGTGAACTGCTGCTTCATCTGGGCCTGGAACTCGGGACTGGCGGCAATCTGCCGCAGCGCCCCGGCGAGCTTTTGCTCGACCTCGGCCGGCAGCCCCTTGGGGGCGACAATGCCGCGCTCGGAGGCGAAGACCAGGTCGATGCCCTGCTGCCTGAACGTGGGAACGTCGGCGGCCAGGGTGGAAGCCCTGGCGCTGGCCTGTGCCAGCGGCCGCATGGTCTTGCCCGCCTGCGGCATCACCTCGCCGAGGTTCAGCCCCCCGACGGCGACGTGGCCGCCCAGCATCGCCGTCTTGAGCGGGCCTGCGCCCTGGAACGGCACGTGCAGCAGCTTGGTGCCGGTGAGCTCCTCGAACATCACCAGTTGCAGGTGGTCGTCGGTCCCGGCGCCGGTGGAGCCGTAGCTGACGGTGCCAGGCGCCTTCTTCGCCGCGGCGACCACGTCGGCAACGGTCTTGTAGGGACTGTCGAGCGCCACGCTGAACGCGCTCGGATCGCGCACCAGGTTGCCGAGATAGGTGAAATCCGCGCTCGTGAAGCCGGCTTCGCGCTCGATCGGCAGCGTCAGCAGACCCGGGAAGTTGGTCATGCCCAGCGTGTGGCCGTCAGGCCTGGCCTTGGCGACATAGGCGAGGCCGATGGCGCCGGAGGCACCGGGCCTGTTGTTGACGATGACCTGCCCGCCCAGCGCTTTCCCAAGGTGCTGGGCGAGGGTGCGGGCCGTGATGTCGGTGCCGCCGCCGGCCGCGAAGCCGACCACGATCTCGATCGGACGGTCGGGCCAGGCGAGCGCGGGAGCGGCAGCGCAGAGCGCGGCGCCAAGCGCGACGCCGCTTGCCAGCAGTGTTTTCAATGATTTCATGGTGTTTGTCCTCGTGGTCCGGACCTCAGCGGCCGGCACTCGCCTGCGCTTCGCGCCAGGCGAGCAGCCGGCGGATGCCTTCCTTCATGCTCACTTCGGGTTTCCAGCCGATCACCTCGCCGGCGAGCTCATGCGGGATGTGGAAGGCGCCGCCGGAGGTCAGGCGGACGGTGCCGGGTGGATCGGGCCTGATCTCCGGCTCCAGCGTGCTGCCGCAGTAATCGAGCACCAGGCGCACCAGCTCGCCGGTGGTGACAGGTTCCGGCCCCGAGATGTTCATGGCGATGTCGGTTGCGGCGCTGCGGAACGCCGCGACGTTGGCACGCGCCACGTCGGCGACGTTCACGAAGTGCTTGGTGTCCGTGCCGTCGCCCGGCAGTACGGGGCGCTCGCCGCGGCGCACGCGGTCGTAGGTTTCCATGATGTACAGCGCGTTGGCGGCGCGGTAGTGCTGACGCTCGCCGTACACCGTCGAGTACCGCAGCACGAGGTAGTCCTGGCCGTACTTCTGGTGATACTGGCGGCACAGCTGCTCGCCCATGATCTTGGAGGCGCCGTACAGGATGGCGGCCGGCGGCGCGCCGGTGGAATGGAAGGGTCCGCCTTCGGCAAGCGCGCCGACGATGCCCGTCCCATAGCCGTACACCGCGTTCGACGACGCGAACACCACCTTGCCGACCTTGTTGATGCGGCAGGCCTCGAGCATGTTCTGGGCGCCGCGCACGTTCACGTCCACCGCTTCCCAGGGCGTCTGCGAAAAGCCCAGCGTCATGTAGGCGGCCAGGTGCAGCACGCCGTCCATGCCTTGCGAAGCCGCCACCAGCTCGTGCAGCTTCATCAGGTCGCCCTTGACGATGCGTACGCGCGGGTTGTCCTTCAGGTGGGCGATGGCCTCCGGCGTGCCGAACGCGAAGTTGTCCAGCAGCACCACCTCCTTCACGCCGGCCTCCAGCAGGCGGTCGGCGGTGTGCGAGCCGACGAGGCTGGCCGCGCCGGCGATGAGAACGCGCGAGCCGTCGAGATTCAGGGCCGTGCCCTGCTTTGCGGTGGTCATGTTTCAGAGTCCCAGGGGTTTGTCGTGCATGCCGAAAAAGACGCTCTTGACCTGCGAGTACAGGCGCAGGCCGTGCAGGCCCTTCTCGCGGCCGATGCCGCTCGCCTTGAAGCCGCCGAAGGCGGTGGCGATGTGCGACTGCTTGTAGGTGTTGATCCAGACCGAGCCGGCCTCGAGTTCGCGCGCCACGCGCCAGGCGCGGGCATAGTCGGCCGTCCACATGCCGGCGGCCAACCCAAAGACCGTGCCGTTGCCTTGCGCGATCACGTCGGCCTCGTCCTCGAACGGCAGGCATACCAGCACCGGTCCGAAGATCTCTTCCTGGCAGGCGCGGGCGGTGTTGGGCAGGCCCTCGATCATGGTTGGCTGGTAGAACCAGCCCTGCGCGAGTTCGGGTTCGGTCGGGATTGCGCCGCCGACCAGCACGCGGCCGCCTTCGCTGCGGGCCAGGTCGACGTAACCTGCCACCTTGTCGCGATGCGCCCGCGACACCAGCGGTCCCATCTGGGTCTTCGGGTCGTCGGGCAGGCCGACGCGCACCGAGCGGGAGCGCTCGACCAGTGCGTCGACGAAGCGGCCGTACAGCGACTGCTGCACGAACAGGCGCGTGCCGGCGACGCAGCTCTGCCCGGCGGAGCCGTAGATGCCCGAGGCGACGCCGGCCACGGCCTTGTCGAAATCCGCGTCTTCGAAGACGATGTGCGGCGACTTGCCGCCCAGCTCCAGCCCGACCGGGATCAGCCGCTGGCCGGCGATGGTCGCAATCGCCCGGCCGGTCTGCGTGCCACCCGTGAACGACACCATGCGCACGCCCGGGTGCTTGACCAGGGCGGCGCCGACGTCCTCCCCGTAGCCGGGCAGCACCGTCAGCAGGCCTTGCGGCAGCCCGGCCTCGTCGCAGATGCGCGCGAGTTCCAGCGCCAGCTGCGGTGTCTCTTCCGACGGCTTCAGGATCACGGCGTTGCCTGCCGCGAGGGCGGGCGCCACCTTCTGCGCCTCGGCCATGATGGGCGAGTTCCACGGCGTGATCGCGGCGACGACGCCATACGGCTCGGCCAGCGACATCGAGAAATAGTCGCCGCGCGGGCTGGTCACCTCGTTCTGCCAGGTCTCGCACAGCGCGGCGTAATAGCGGAAGAAGTACGCCGCGTTGTCGACCATGTTCTGGCATTCCTTCAGCGGCTTGCCGCTGTCGAGCATCTGCAGGCGCGCCAGAGCGTCCCGCTCGCCGCTGATCCGCCGGCCGATTTCGTACAACGTGGTCGAGCGCTGATCGGGGCGCAGCTTGCGCCACGGCGATGCGCGAAAGGCGTGCTCGGCCAGCGCCACGGCGTCATCGACGTCGCGCGGCGTCGCCCGTGCCACGACGCCGATCACCGAGCCGTCGCCGGCATAGATCGAGCGGATGGTCTCGCCCCCGCCGTCGCGCCACTCGGCGCCGACGCGGAAGCGTTTCACGTTCTCTGCGTTCATGAAGGTCCCAGGTTCGAGCCCCACGGGCTGCAGGACTCATCATCTGAGGCGTTCCGTCATAACGCAAATCGAAATTTATGGCCTATTATTAGGCTGTGGCTATAGGCATCAAGTACCGGCCGCTGAAGGCCTTCCTGCTGGCGGTCCAGAGCGGCTCGTTCACCCATGCGGCCGATCGGCTCGGCGTCACCCAGCCGTCGTTCACCGCCCTGATCCGCGACCTCGAGGAGATCCTGGGCGTGCGCCTGTTCGATCGCAACACCCGGGGCATCGCCCTGACGGGCGCGGGCAAGGACTTCCTGGCGCGGATCGAGCGGCCGGTCGCCGACCTCGAGGAAGCCTACCGCAGCATCCTCGACCTGGCCGCGGTGCGGCGGGGCTCCGTCGTGGTCGGGTCGCTGCCTTCGACGTCGCTCACGCTCGTTCCGCCGGCGCTGCGCCTGTTGCGTGCGGCGCATCCGACGCTTCGCGTGCGCGTCGTCGAAGCGCACAACGACGATCTGGTGACCATGGTGCGCACCAACCAGATCGAGCTCGCGATCGCCGCCATGCTCGCGCCGGCTCCCGACCTGTCCTTTGAGCCACTGCTGGAGGACGCGTTTGCCGCCGTGTTCCCGGCCGGGCACGAGCTGGCGGCGCGGCCGCGGCTGCACTGGCGCGACGTCGCTCCACACGACCTGATCCTGCTGTCGCGCGGCTCCAGCGTGCGCGAGCTGTACGACGAGGCCATGCACGACCGGCCGGAAACGACCGCCGCCGCCTCGCGTTACGACGTCACCCACATGACGACGGCGATCCGCCTCGTGCGCCAGGGCCTGGGCATCACCGTACTGCCCTCCTTGGCGCTGCCCGAGCTGGACCTGAAGGGCCTCGTCGCATGCCGCCTGGCGGACGCCTCGGCACGACGCACCATCGGCGTGCTGCATCGGCGCGACCGCAGCCTTTCGGCCGCGGCGACCGCCTTCGCGGCGCAGCTGGCGGCGGTTTCGGCAAGCTCGCAGCCGCTGGCGGCGCCGCGGTCGCGGTCGAGGTCCGGCAAGGTCGTTCGCGCATCCCCGTGAATTCGACGCCGCGTGGCGGCTGGGGCGCGAGTCCCCGGTTGCCACGGTCGTCCACCAGCCCTGCGACAGGATGCCGCCTCGCCTGCGCGACGGCCGGCTCCCGGGAGTGCACGGCGCGCGCGACCGCATGGCGGCCGTGCCGCCGGCCGTTCACTCGTGCGCGTTCGCCTGCACCACCGTCACCCCGGGCAGTTGCCGGAACGCGGCCAGTTGCGTGGCGTCGGCGGCGGCGTCGGTGACCAGGGTCCAGGGCCGCTCCAGCGGCGCCCAGGCCTGCTGGGCCGCCCGGCCCAGCTTGGATGAATCGGCCAGCACGTAGATCTCGCCGGCCTGGGCCATCATCAGTTCCTTCAGCTGGATCTGGTCCTGGCTGGCCTCGCACAGTCCGCGCCCGGCCACCACGCCGTCGGCGCCGAGGAACACCCGGTCGGCCGTCAGCCGGCGCAGCGCCAGCTCGGCCAGCGGCCCGGTGGTCGACAGGCTCATCGGACGCACCGCCCCGCCCAGCGTCACCAGTTCGATGCCTTCCTCCGCGGCCAGGGTGGCGGCAACCTGCAGGCTGTTGGTGATGACGCGCAGTTCGCGCCGGCCCTTCAGCTGCGCCGCCAGTGCGGCGGTGGTGGTGCCGCCGTCGATGATGACCGACTCGCCCCGGCGCACGAAGCTCGCCGCCGCCCGCGCGATGGCTTCCTTGCGCTCGCGGTGGATCTCACGGCGCTGGACCAGCGACAGCTCCGGCTCGTGTCCGCCGGCCGGCGTGGCGCCGCCGAAGGTGCGGATCAGGCGCCCCGACGCCGCCAACTGCTCCAGGTCGCGCCGGATGGTCGCCATCGACACGCCCAGCCGGGCGCCGAGCGCCTGCGAGTCGCGCACGCCGCCCAGGACGGCAGCGATCAGGGCCTCGTGGCGGCGGTCGACCTTGCCGGACATGGCGCGTGGCGCGGCTCAGGTGCGCCGCACGGCCAGGTCCACCGCCTGGCGCAGCGCTTCCAGCATCGAGCGTTCGTCGACCACGCCGCGGCCGGCGATGTCGAACGCGGTGCCGTGGTCGACCGATGTGCGGATCACCGGCAGCCCGACGGTGATGTTCACGCCGGCCTCGATGCCCAGCACCTTGATCGGCCCATGGCCCTGGTCGTGGTACATCGCCACCACCAGGTCGAAGTCGCCGCGGCCGGCGCGGAAGAACAGGGTGTCGGCCGGCAGCGGGCCCTCGACCCGCCAGCCCCTGGCCCGGCAGGCGGCGATCGCGGGCACGATCTTGCGCGCCTCCTCGCCGCGGCCGAACAGTCCGTTCTCGCCGGCGTGCGGGTTGATGGCGCACACGCCGATGGCCGGATCGGCGATGCCGGCCCTGACCAGCGTGTCGCGGCCACGGGCGATGGTCCGCTCCACCAGCCCCGGCTCGATCCGCTCCACCGCGTCGAGCAGGCCGATGTGCGTGGTCACGTGGATCACGCGCAGCCGGGGCGCCACCAGCATCATCGACACCTCCGGCGTGCCGGTCAGGTGCGCCAGCATCTCGGTGTGCCCCGGGAACGGGTGCCCGCCCGCATGCAGCGCTTCCTTGTTCAGCGGCGCGGTGCAGATGGCGTCGGCCTGGCCGGCGCCGGCCAGCTCGGCCGCCTTGGCGATGTAGCGGTAGGCGGCGTCGCCGGCGACGGCCGACAGCTGTCCGAACGGCAGGTCCGCGGGGATCAGCCCGAGGTCGATGCAGTCGACGACGCCGTGCACGAATGCCGCCCGGTCCGGCCCGGCGACCGCGTTCACCCGCAGCGTCGAGCCGACGATGCGGCCGGCCTGGCGCAGCCGCTGCGCGTCGCCGATCACCAGCGGCCGGCAGCGCTCGTACAGCGGCGCGCTGGCCAGGCTCTTCATGATGATTTCCGGGCCGACGCCGGCGGCGTCGCCCATGGTGATGGCGATCAGTGGGCGGTCCATGTGCTGTGTCCTTCCGAAGCCGGTGCGCCGTCGCGCATGGCGGCCAGCGTCCGGTAGCAATTGAGCAGGGCGGCCGGCGAGCCGAATGCGCCGGCCTTGGTAATGACGGGAATCGGCCGGCCGCCCAGTGCGAGCGAGAGCGGCACGCCGGGCTCGATCTCGCGCAGCAGCTGCAGCGCGTGCGCGCCGAAGGCCGGCAGCAGCGCGCGCGCGGTCTCGCCGCCGGTGGCCACCAGCGCGCCGATGAGCGGTGCGAGCGGCCCCAGCAGCCGGCCCAGCGACTCGCACAGCTCATGGCCCTGGGCCAGGTCGTTGCGCTCGGCCAGGCCGATGCGGATCAGGACGTCGCGGCCGGCCTGCAATGCCTGCCCGACCTGCGCGCGCAGCGCCTGCCAGGCCGGGTCGCGCTGGCCGGCACGCAGCAGCTGCGGCGCGGCCACGAAGACGGCGAGGTCGGCTCCGGCCTCGAGCTGCTGCGCCTGCCGGCGCGACACGGTCGACAGGCTGCCGACCACGGTCACGATGGGGCCGTGCACCGCGGGCGCCGGGGCGGCCGTGCTGCCGACCAGCCCGGCCGCGCGCGGCAGGTGCGCGACCAGTCCCGCCGAGCCCACCCACCAGACCGGCAGGTCGAACGACGCGGCGGCGATCGCGGCCAGGTCGCGCTCCTCCTGTGCATCGCAGACGATGGCGTTCACCTGGCCCGAGCCCGTCAGCCGGACCAGTTCCTCGCGCAGCCCGGCGCGCACCGTGCGCAGCGGCACGTTGATCGCCTTCACGCCCGCGCCGGCAAGCATCGCCACGATGTCCGCCGCGCCGCGCATCTTCTCGTCGCGCCAGGTCTCGGTGGCCTCCAGCGGGACGTCCTGCACGAAGACACGGCCAGCGCGCGTGGTGCGGCCGGCCGGCGGAAAGGCCGGCGCGATGATGGCGACGCCCGCCTCGGCCAGCGCCGCGATCTCGGCCGCGACATTGCCACGCAGCGTCGAGTCGATCTTCTTGTAGAACAGCCGTCCGGGCGCGGCGTGCGAGCGCCACAGCGCCCGGTTGATCGCCTGTGCCTCCTGCGCTGTCCGGTGGCGCGAATCGGAGTCCACCGCGACGACCTGCGCGTCCTGCGCAGCGGCCGGGTCGAGGAGCACGATGCTCTTCAAGCCGGCCTTGGCAGCGCCCGCGGCGCAATCCGCGGCGCCCGACAGGTCGTCGGCCAGGATGAAGAGGGAGTCGGCTCGGGCGGGCATCGGCGGCGTGTGATCCTGCATATTATGCGCGCAATGCTCAATAGTGAGCTCTGATTTTGATCGTTTCGATCATTCCATCGACTGCCTATGATGGAGCCGATGCCAGCCAGGAAGTCCACGCCGCCGGCCGCCGTGCGGGGCGATGCCGCCGACCGGCGCGCCCGCTCCGCCGCGCGCGTGCTGCGCCAGTTCCGCGTCGTCTTCAATGCCGTCAAGAGCCACTTCCGCGCCGTCGAGAAGAAGGCGGGCGTCGCCGGGGCGCAGCTGTGGGCCCTCAGCGTGATCCGCGAGCAACCTGGGCTGGGCATGAACGAGCTGGCCGCGGCCATGGACGTGCACCAGTCGACGGCCAGCAACCTGGTGCGGGCACTGGCCGCGCGCGACATGGTGGTCGCCAGGAAGAGCGCCGCCGACCGGCGCACCGTGCAATTGCACCTGCTGCCGGCCGGCACCCGGGTGCTGCGGCGCGCGCCGGTGCCGCTGGCCGGCGTGCTGCCCGCGGCGCTGGCCGACCTCGACTCGCCCACCCTGGCACGGCTGGAGCGTGACCTGGGCCGGCTGATCACGGCGCTGGACGCCGACGAGGCCGGCGGCGCCATTCCGCTCGGCCAGCCCTGAGCCCTTGGACCCTTCGACAAGCTCAGGGCGAACGGAGGATCTCAGCCGAACGTTGTTTTGCCGTTCGGGCTGAGCCCGTCGAAGCCCCGTGTGCCACGCAGGCCCTTCGACAAGCTCAGGGCGAACGGACGGGATCTCAGGGCGAACGGAGGATCTCAGCGAGCGCAGTGAAGGACGCTCGGAATCGAGGGCGAATCCGAGGGTTCTTCTGCCTACAAGACGTCCTGCAGCGTCGCGCGCAGGCGCGCCACGGCCTGGCTGTGCAGCTGGCACACGCGCGACTGGCTCACTTCGAGCACCGCGCCAATCTCGCGCAGGTTCAGCTCCTGTTCGTAGTACAGGCTCAGCACCAGCTGGTCGCGCTCGGGCAGCGCCGTGATCGCGGCGGCCAGGTGCTCGCGGAATTCGCCCGCCAGCAGCTGTCCCATCGGGTCGTCCTCGCCGTGCTGCGCCCGCAGGTTGCGCGTGTGCTGGTCGACGAAAGTGTTCTCCCCGTCCTCCCCGCTCCAGTCGTCGGCGTAGACCAGCTGCGAGCCCTGCAGCTCCTGCAGCAGCGACTGGTATTGCGGCAGCCCCATCTGCAGCTCGCGCGCGATCTCGGCCTCCGTCGGCGCCCGTCCCAGGCGATGACCCACGGCCTGGATCGCCCGCTCGACGCGGCGGCCTGCCTGGCGCAGGCTGCGCGAGCCCCAGTCGCCGGCCCGCAGCTCGTCGAGCATGGCGCCGCGCACCCGCTGGCCGGCGAAGGTCTCGAAGCTTGCGCCGCCGTCTTCCTGGTAGCGGTTCCAGGCATCGAGCAGGCCGACCATGCCGGCCTGCACCAGGTCGTCGAGCTGCACGCTGGCGGGCAGCCGCGCTGCCAGTTGCAGGGCGATGCGCCGCACCATCGGCAGATGCGACTGCAGCAGGTGCGACTTGTCGATCGTTCCGCGTGCGGTGTACATGGATCCTTCTCGCGCTGCGGCACTCAGGCGGCGCTGGCCAGCGCCGGGCGCGTCGGGCGCGCCGGGGCCGGTCGGGGCGCCAGCCGTTGGCCCAGCGCGGCGGCAGCGCGCTGGAAATCGGCCGCGGCCGCGCTGGCGGGATGCGCCTGCACCACGGCCAGGCGCGCCCGCGCCGCTTCGGGCACCAGGGGGTCGTGCCGGACCCAGCCGGCCGGCGCCAGCGACACCGCCAGGTAGCGGCTGCTGGTGTTCACGATGTTGGTCGTCACCAGTTGTGCCTGCTGTTCGTTGACCGCGCCATTGACCAGGAAGCGGAAGCTTTGCCGCACGTGCGTGTAGTGCAGCCGCTTGAGGCCCGCGTAGGCGGCGGTGATCGACGAGGCGACCGGCTGCATCACGATCAGCACCTCGTCGGCCAGGCGCGCCAGCGGCGACAGCTGGCCGTCGGCGTCGAGCGCGACGTCGACCATGATGATGCCGGCGCGGCACAGCGTGCGCGGATTGAAGCTGCCCGGCGTGGCGCCGGCCGGCGCCGGCAGCAGGCTGACGCCGCACGACAGCCGTGCCGCAGCCGCTGCGAGCGCCCGGTGGCCGCGCGCCACGTCGGCGAGCGTGCCGGTGGCCGCGCGACCCCAGACCGCCGCGGCCGACAGCGGGTGCGGCGCGTGCTCGTCCAGCAGCAGGACCGGCTGGCCGCCGCGCGCGAACGCCGCGCCCAGGTTCAGCGCCGCGGTGCTGGCGCCCGCGCCGGGCGCCATGCCGGCCACGGCGACGATGCGAGCCGCCGCGCCGGCGCCGAGCAGGCGTCGCAGGCCGTCGGCCTGGTCTTCGCCGCGGTTCACGCGATGCTCCCCGAAGGCGCGCGCTCGGTCTCGCCGGCGCAGTCGGTGCCCAGAGCGTCCAGCAGGTGGAACAGCTTGGCCAGGCCCTCGTACACGACCGGGCCGGACAACGCGCGGTCGGCGCGCAACTGGCGTCCGGCCAGTTCGATCAGCAGGGCGCGCGTGCGCTCGGCCCGCTCGCCCGCCACCTGCAGCACGCGCCAGGCGGTGGTCGCGACCTGCCCGGCCACCAGCAGGCGCTTCATCAGGCCCGGGTCGCCCAGCTCGCCGATGCCGCCCAGCAGCTGCAGCCCCTTGGCCGCGAGCCGCACGCACGGTTCGGCCGCCGCGGCCCACTCCTGCCACTGCACCAGCCGGCGCGGCGCGACGCCGGCGTCGACGCTGGCGAGCAGGAAGGTCTGCTCCAGCGGTGCACCGGCGCCGTCCACCGTGCGGGTGGCGACGCAGCGCACCGGCAGCGGCGCGCCCTCGCCCGTGCGCAGCAGCAGCGCGACCTCCTCGTGGGCGCGCCGTGCCGGCAGGCCGCGGTAGGCCGCCGGCTCCTCGGCGCCGAATTCGATCGCCAGGCGCGCCAGCGTGGTGGCCTCGCCGCTGCGCGGGTCGACCACGGCGGTGGAACCCGGGGCGCGGGCCAGCCATTGCTGGCCGCCGGCCTGCCAGCGCGCCAGCTCCTCGCCGGCGGGCGGTTTGGGCAGCACGTGCACCAGCGGCAGTCCGAAGTCCTGCTGCGCGAGCCACTGGAGCTGGCGCGCGCCGGGCTTGCGGGCGGCATCGGTCGCGAGCCACTGGTTGGGGGCGGCCAGCGGCTGGCCGTCCCGGTCCGACAGCAGGAGCGCGCTGTGCAGGTCGCAGGAATCGCCGTGCTCGTTGGGTTCCAGCCGGGCCCGGGCGCATACCGTGAGCACATGCCGTTCGCATCCGGCGGCAATGCCCTCGCGCGCCTGCGCCAGCAGCTGCTGCGAGACCTGTTCCTGGCCGATGCTGCCCTCGGCCGCGTCGCGCCACAGACGGCGGGCGCCGTCGAAGCCGACCGGCGCCGCCGCCAGCGCCGCGGCCGCCGCGCCGACCTCTTCGGCGTCGTGGGCCATGGCCCGGATCAGCTGCTGGTACTGGCGGCGCAGGCGCTCGGCCTGCGCCTGCGCGCTGGCGATCTGCGCCGACGCGTCGGCCGGCGGCTGCTCGCCCAGCTCGGCGTCGGCCGCGAACCAGCCGCCGGCGGCGCGCGGCTGCAGCACCTCCTCCACCAGCTGCGCCCGGTCGGCGGTGACGAGGTTCTCGGGCACCTTCTGCCCGTTCGAGAGGTAATGCACCGGCAGCCGGTGCCGGATCACGGTGTCCAGCAGCGCGCCATAGGAAGGCGCCTCGTCGAGCTTGGTGAAGATGCAGCCGGCCAGCTCGCTGCCCTGGCCGGCGTGCTGGTAGGCGTACACCACCTCGTTGAGGGTGTCGCCGTGGCTGGCGGCGTTGAGCAGCAGCAGCCGCTTGACCGGCCGGCCGGCGCCGCACAGCATCGCGACCTGGTCGGACACGGCGCGGTCGCGCTGGCTCATGCCCACGGTGTCGATCAGCACCATGTGCCGGTCGCGCAGGTCCTGCAGCACCAGCTGCAGGCTGGCCTGGTCCTTCACGGCGAACACCGGCACGTCCAGGATCTGGCCGTAGATGCGCAACTGCTCGAAGGCGCCGATCCGGTAGCTGTCGGTCGTCACCAGGGCCAGTTTCTGCGCGCCAAACCGCATCACGCAGCGCGCGGCCAGCTTGGCTGTGGTGGTCGTCTTGCCCACGCCGGTCGGCCCGACCAGCGCGTAGACGCCGCCCTGCGCGAGCAGTGCCTCCTCGTCGCCGCCCACCGGCACCGTGCGCAGCAGCTCGGACTTGACGAAGGCCAGTCCCTCGGCGTGGCTGTGGCCGGCCGGCAGCTTCTCCAGCAGCGCCTTGGACAGGCGGGCCGAAAAGCCGGCGGTCAGCATGGTGCGCAGCAGCCGCCCGCGCACCGGGTCGCGCCGCTCCTGCTCGTTCCACACCACGCTGGCGAGCCGCTCCTCGATCATGCTGCGCATGGAATGCAGCTCGCTGAGCACGTTGTCGGCGGCGGGCTCGGCCGGCGGCAGAGGTCGGGCCGCCGACACCGCGGCCGCCGTCTCGTCCTCGGCCATGGCCACCACCTCGAAGCCGCCCTCGATGGCGCGGCTGGCCAGCACCATGGCGCGCTCGCCGAGCGCCTCGCGCGCCAGGCGCAGGGCTTCGCGGCCGCTGGCCGCCACGAACTTGCGGGCCGGGCCGGGCCCGGTGGCGCGCGAATCAGTCAATTTCTTCCTCCAATGGTGGCCGTGATCCGCAGGATCCGGGCATCAGGAATTTCGGCGTTGGACAGCACCTTCAGCTGCGGCAGGCTGCGCCGCAGGAACCTCGCGAGCAGCACGCGCAGCGGATGCTGCACCACCAGCACCGGCGCCAGCCCGAACTGCTCCTGCCGCTCGATGGCGGCCTGGGCCTGCTGCAGCACGCTGTCGGCCAGGCCCGGCTCGATGCCGCCGCCGGTGGCCAGCGCCTGCGACAGCACGCGGTCGAGATCGGGGTCCAGGCCGATCACCTGCAGCTCGCCCTCGCCCGGGAACAGCTGCTGCGTGATCGCACGGCCCAGCGCCAGCCGCGCCTGGGTGGCCAGCTCGGTCGGGTCCTTGATCGCCGGCGCCTTGTCGGCCATCACGTCCAGGATGGTTCGCATGTCGCGGATCGGGACTTCCTCTTCCAGCAGGTGCTGCAGCACCTTCTGCAGCGTCGACAGGCCGATCACCTTGGGCACCAGGTCCTCGGTGAGCTTGGGCGCCTGCCGCGCCACCTGGTCCAGCAGCTGCTGCACCTCCTGGCGGCCGAGCAGTTCGGCGGTGTGGCTCTGGATCACATGGTTCAGGTGGGTCGCGATCACGGTGCAGGCGTCGACCACCGTGTACCCGTACATCTGGGCCTGCTGGCGCAGGCCGGCGTCGATCCAGACCGCTGGCAGTCCGAACGCGGGGTCGGTGGTCGGCGTGCCCGGCAGCGTGCCGGTCACCTGGCCGGGGTTGATCGCCAGCCACTGGTTCGGGAAGGCTTCGCCGGTGGCCACCTGCACGCCCTTCAGGCTGATCAGGTAGGCGTTGGGACGGATCTCCAGGTTGTCGCGGATGTGCACCACCGGCACCAGGAAACCCACTTCCTGCACGATCTTCTTGCGAATGCTCTTGATGCGCCCCAGCAGTTCGCCGTTCTGCGCGCGGTCGACGATCGGGATCAGGCGGTAGCCCACTTCCATCCCGAGCGGGTCGACCAGAGCCACGTCGTCCCAGGTCACGTCGGGCGGCTCGGCCGAAACGGCGGCGGTGGCGGCCGCCGTCGCGGCCGCCTGCTCCTGCGCGCCGCCGGCGGCCTGGCGCAGCGCCTGGCGCCGGCCCAGCCAGGCCAGCGCGCCCGCGATCAGCAGGAACGCCAGGTTGGGCATGCCCGGGATCATGCCCATCAGCCCGATGATGCCGGCCGTCAGGAAGATCACCTGCGGGTTGGAGAACAGCTGGCTGGTGAGCTGGCGGCCCACGTCCTCGTCGGTGGTCACGCGCGAGACCATCACGCCGGCCGCGGTGGAGATCACCAGCGCGGGGATCTGCGCCACCAGGCCGTCGCCGATGGCCAGCAGCGTATAGGTGGTCGCCGCCGTGGAGAAGTCCAGCCCGTGCTGCGCCATGCCCACGATCAGTCCGCCGACGATGTTGATCACCATGATCAGCAGGCCGGCGATCGCGTCGCCCCGCACGAACTTGCTGGCGCCGTCCATCGAGCCGTAGAAGTCGGCCTCCTGCGCCACCTCGGTGCGCCGCTTGCGCGCCACGTCCTCGCCGATCAGCCCGGCGTTGAGGTCGGCGTCGATCGCCATCTGCTTGCCCGGCATCGCGTCCAGCATGAAGCGCGCGCCCACCTCGGCGATGCGGCCGGCGCCCTTCGTGATCACCATGAAGTTGATCAGCACCAGGATGATGAACACCATCACGCCGACGGCGAAGTTGCCGCCGACCAGGAAGTGGCCGAACGCCTCGATCACCTTGCCGGCGGCCGCCGGCCCGGTGTGGCCGTGCATCAGCACCACCCGGGTCGACGCGACGTTCAGCGACAGCCGCAGCAGCGTGGAGAACAGCAGCACCGCCGGGAAGGCGGCGAAGTCCAGCGCCTTCATGGTGTACATGCTCACCAGCAGCACCATCACCGCCATCGCGATGTTGAACGTGAACAGGATGTCCAGCAGGAATGGCGGCAGCGGCAGCACCATCATCGCCAGGATCATCATGATCAGGACCGGCCCGGCCAGTCCCTGCAGCGCCTTGCCGCCCATCAGCCCGGGCGGCAGCCGCAGCATCGCCGCGATCGCGTTCATGTGGTGCCCTCGTAGCGCAGCGCCGCCGGCACCGGCAGGTCGGCCGGCAGCGCCGGCGGCTCGCGGCCCTCGCTGCGCGCGCTGCGCAGCTGGTAGACCCAGGCCAGCAGCTCGGCGACGGCGGTGTACAGCCCGGCCGGAATCTCCTTGCCCAGGTCGGTGTGGCGGTACAGCGAACGCGCCAGCGCCGGCGACTCGACGACTTCGACGCGGTGCTCGCGCGCCAGTCCGCGGATGCGCTCGGCGACCAGGTCGGTGCCCTTGGCGACCAGCCGCGGCGCGCGCATCCGGCCCTCGTCATAGCGCAGCGCGACCGCGAAGTGGGTCGGGTTGGTGACCACCACGTCGGCCTTTGGCACTTCGGCCATCATGCGCCGGCGGGCCATCGCCTGCTGCTGGCGCCGGATGCGGCCCTTGACGTGCGGATCGCCCTCGCTCTCCTTCTGCTCGTCGCGCAGGTCCTGCCGCGACATGCGCAGCTTGCGGTGCAGCAACCAGATCTGGTAGGGCACGTCCACCGCGGCGATCACCAGCAGCGCCGCCACCATCCAGGTGCAGCTGCGCACCACCAGGCCCAGCGTGTGCGGCACGGCGGCGCCTACCGGCTCGGCCAGCAGCCCCATCATCGCCGTGACGCTGCCGGAGATCACCCACCAGCCGACGCCGCCCACCAGCGCCGACTTGGCCAGCGCCTTGGCCAGCTCGGCCAGCGACTGCGACGAGAACATGCGGCCCAGCCCGGCGGCCGGATCGAGCTTGGCGAAATCGGGCAGCACCGACTTGGGCGAGAACAGCAGGCCGCCCAGCATCACCGGCGCGGCCAGCGCGGCCAGCAGCATCATCCCGAGGAAGGGCGCCAGCGCCAGCAGGGCCGCGCCGCCCATGGACTGCGCCTGGGCCAGCATCCGGACCGGATCGAAGGCCGCCGCGCGCTCGAAGGCCATGCCCTGGCGCAGCGTCGTGCCCAGGCCGCGCCCGAGACTGCCGGCGGTCAGCCACAGTCCCGCCAGCGCGGTACCGAGCAGGGCGAACGTGACCCACTCGCGCGAGCGGGCGACCTGCCCCTCCTCGCGAGCTTTCTCGAGGCGTCGCGGTGACGCCGGTTCGGTCTTTTCGAGGTCTGATTCCTCAGCCACTTCCTGCTCCGGGAGGGCCGCCGCACGGCGCGGCCCGATGGCTGATTATTCGAGGCGGGGCAGCCGCACAATCGGCCGATCAAGCCCGCGATCGGCTTGCTGCTCGCGCGATCAGAAGCCCAGGCTCGCCAGCAGGTCGTCGACCTGGCCCTGGTCGGTGACGGCCGCCGGCCCCGGCTTGACCTGGGGGCCGTTCTGCAGCCCCGACTCCTCGCGCTGGTCCTTGGACGAGTGGTCGATCAGCACCTGCAGCAGCTGCGATTCCACCTCGTTGATGACGTCCATCATCTTCTTGATGACCTGGCCCGTGAGGTCCTGGAAGTCCTGCGCCATCATGATCTCCATCAGCTGGCCGTTGATCGCGGAGGACGTCTGCGGCACCTGCTGCAGGTAGGCGCGGGTGTCCGCGACCAGCGCGCTGGCCTGCCCGAGCTGCACCGGGTCGGCGAACCACTCGGTCCAGCGCTGGCCCAGCGCCTTGGCCGACACTGCCAGCCCTTCCTGCATCGGCCGTGCGACGTCGATCGCGTTCAGGGCGCGGTCGGCGGCGCGCTCGGTCATCGAGGCCACGTAGCTGAGGCGCTCGCGCGCGTCGGGAATCGCTTCGGCGGCCCGCGCCACCTGCCGGTCCAGCCCCAGCTCGCGCATGCCTTCGCGCAGCTGGCGGGTGAGCTGTCCGATGCGCCCGAGCAGCTCGCCGGTGCCGTTGTCCGCGGTCGCGGTCGCGGTGAAGGTCTGGTCAGCGGTCATGTCAGGCTCCGGCCTTGGCCATCTTCTCGAAGATCTTGGTCAGCTTCTCCTCCAGCGTCGCGGCCGTGAACGGCTTGACCACGTAGCCGCTGGCGCCGGCCTGGGCGGCGGCGATGATGTTTTCCTTCTTCGCCTCGGCCGTCACCATCAGCACCGGCAGCGCCGAGAGCGCCGCGTCGGCGCGGATCGCCTTGAGCATCGACAGGCCGTCCATGTTGGGCATGTTCCAGTCGGAGATGACGAAGCCGAAGTTGCCGCCGCGCAGCTTGTCGAGCCCGGCGGCGCCGTCCTCGGCCTCGTCGACGTTCTCGAACTGCAGCTCCTTGAGAAGGTTGCGCACGATGCGGCGCATGGTCGGGAAATCGTCCACGACCAGGATCTTGGTGGTCTTGTCCATCAGGTCACTCCAGATGCTTCAAACGCGGCTGACGCGCTCGCCGAACGTGCGCAGGTGCGCCAGCACGGCGTGCGCCATGTCTTCCAGGGGATGCACCGCGGCCGCGGCGCCCAGCGCGATCGCCTCGCGCGGCATGCCGAACACGACGCAGCTGGCCTCGTCCTGCGCCAGGGTGTGGGCGCCGGCCTGCCGCATCCGCAGCAGCCCGGCCGCGCCGTCGCGCCCCATGCCGGTGAGGATCACGCCGACGGCGTTGAGGCCGGCGCTGCGCGCCACCGAATCGAACAGCACGTCGATCGAGGGCCGGTGCCGGTTCACGGCCGCGTCCTGGTTCAGGTGCACGACGTAGTTCGCGCCGCTGCGGCCCAGCGCCATGTGCCAGCCGCCGGGAGCGATGTAGGCGAAGCCCGGCAGCACCCGCTCGCCGTGCTCGGCCTCCTTCACGTGGATGCGGCACAGGCCGTCCAGGCGCTGCGCGAACGAGCGCGTGAAACCGGGCGGCATGTGCTGCGCGACCAGCACCGCCGGGCAGTCCGGCGGCAGCGGCTGCAGCAGCTCGCGGATCGCCTCGGTGCCGCCGGTGGAGGCGCCCACGGCGATCAGCTTCTCGGTCGACAGCAGCGGCGCGCGCAGCAGCGGCTCGCCGGCGGCGGCGCCGGCCGCCGGGCTGCGGGCGCGCAGCCGTGCACAGGAGGCGGCCCGGATCTTGTCGGTGATCTCCTGCGCGTACTGGAGCAGCCCGTCACGCATGCCCAGCCGCGGCTTGGTCACGAAGTCGACGGCGCCCAGTTCCAGCGCCCGCATCGCCGCGTCCGAGCCGCGCTCGGTCAGCGAGGAGACCATCACCACCGGCATCGGCCGCAGGCGCATCAGCTTTTCCAGGAACTCCAGGCCGTCCATGCGCGGCATCTCGACGTCCAGCGTGAGGACGTCGGGGTTCACGGCCTTGATCAGGTCGCGCGCAACCAGCGGATCGGCCGCGGTGCCGACCACCTGCAGGTCCGGCTCGGCGTTGATGATCTCGGCCATCACCTGGCGGATCAGCGCCGAGTCGTCGATGCAGACGACGGTGATCTTCCGGCTCATGCCCGCTGCCCTCCGCCGGCAGCGCGGCCGTCCGCTAGCGCGTACACGGTCTGGCCGATCGAACGGAACGCCGGCGTGACCAGCGACGCGTTCTCGGAGTGGCCGGCGAACAGCCGTCCGTGCGGCTTGAGCAGGGGCACGAAGCGCTCCAGCACCTGGCGCTGCGTCGGCTTGTCGAAATAGATCATGACGTTGCGGCAGAAGATGGCGTCGACCGGCTCGCGCACCGGCCAGGCCGCATCCAGCAGGTTGAGCCGTGCGAACTTCACCATCGAAGCCAGCTCCGGCCGCACCCGCACGTAGCCGGCGTTGCCGCCGGTGCCGCGGTTGAAGAAGCGCTTGAGCCGTTCGCCGGGCATGCGGGCCACGCGCTCGGCCGGGAACACGCCGGCCTCGGCCCTGGCCAGCACGGCGGTGTCGATGTCGGTGGCGATCACCCGCGCGGCGCCGGCCTGCTCGCCCAGCGCCTCGCACAGCGTCATGGCGATCGAATACGGCTCCTCGCCGGTGGACGCGGCGGCGCACCAGACCGTGAGCGGCCCGCGCTGTGCACGCGCCAGGTTGGCCAGCACCGGGAAGTGGTGCGCCTCCCGGAAGAACGAGGTGAGATTGGTGGTGAGCGCGTTGATGAAAAGCTGGCGCTCGTCGCCGTCCTGCCCCGCCTCCAGCAGGTCGAGGTAGGACGTGAAGGTCGGCAGGCGCAGCTCGCGCAGCCGCCGCGAGACGCGGCTGTACACCATCTCGCGCTTCTGGTCGCCCAGCGCGATCCCCGCGTGGCGGTGGATCAGCGCGCGCACGCGCGAGAAATCTTTGTCGGTGAACGGGAATTCGCAGATCACGGGAGGGCGGCAGGCTTCACGCTGCACTGTACGCAGCGGCCGGCGCGCGCAATGGCCGGATCAACCGGGCAAAAGGCCCTCATATCGGCGGGCCGCCGCATCAGGCCGCGCCGGCGTGCAGCACGTCCTGCGACCACTGCATGGCGCGCAGCAGGGCGGCGTTGAGCTGGCGGCCACTGATGAACAGTTCCTCGGCCCGGGTCAGCGTCTCCGGCGCGCCCTCGCTGCAGGCCACCGCCAGCGACAGGAAGGGCCCGTAGATGCCCTTGCCGTCCCGCACGGCGGACTGCACCGGGACCGTGAGCTGCACCTTGTCCAGCAGTTCGTGGGTGGCGAGGCCCAGCAGCTGTCCCAGCACCGAGAACATGCCCACCAGGAACAGGTTGTCGGCGTGGGCGGCGCCCAGCAGGCCCTGGCCGAGCAGCTCGACGAAGCGCGCCCGCATGATCGCCTTCTTCAGCAGGAAGGGCGGACTGTTGCTGGCGCTGGTGGACGCGGCCAGCACCAGGGTCAGCCAGCGGTACAGCGGCGCGTACCCCAGCATCGCGACGGCGTGGCGCAGCGACTGGATCTCGACGCCGGCACTGATGGCCGGCGAGTTGATGTAGCGCAGCAGGCGCCAGGTGAGCGCCGCGTCGCGCTTGAGCGCGGCCTCGATCTCGCGCAGCCCCTCGTTGCGCTGCAGCATGTGCATCACGCGCACGATCAGCACCGCGTCGGCCTGCAGCTCGCGGGCCGCGCCCGGCGGCGGCGCGCAGTCATCGGCCGCCGGCACCAGCGCACACAGTCGCAGCGTGGAGCACACCTCCACCGCGCGCCAGTCGGACACGCCGGTGGCGATCATGCGCCCGGCGGGCAGGCCGCCGGTCCGCGCCGCCGCCACCAGCGGCGGATCGGGCCGGCCGACGTCGAAGTGCGTGACGCACTGGCGCTGCGCCGCGTCCTCGGGCAGCGCGCTCGCACCGCACAGCAGCAGGCCGAAGCCCTGCGCCCGCAGGACGGCGAGCACGCCGGCGTCTGCGGCCGCGAGAAAATCGCTTGACTGCCAGGCCAGCACCACGTTGGCCGGCGGAATGCCGCCCCAGTCGATCGATGGCAGGGCCTGCGGGTCGGCGTCGAACAGCAGGACGGTCTTGCCCAGCTGCCAGCCGTGTTCGGGGTGCACCAGCTGCGCCGCCACGGCGCCGACCAGCGCGGCCAGCCCGGCACCGGCCCCCGCCGCAGGCGCTGCCTGCCGCCACTGGAGGCGATAGCCGATCACCTGCTTCTTGTCGTCGACCAGCCGGCGCGCGGCGATGAAGCCGTCGGTTTCCTCGGGCACCAGCAGAAAATCGTCGGCCGGGCCGGCGTCCGCGTGCGGTTGCAGGGAGTCCATCGCCGCTCCTGCCTTGCGGGCGTCAGGAGGCCAGCGGCTCGCGCTGGGCGGCCAGCGCCAGCGCCTGGGCGCTCGCGGCATAGGCGCCGTGCACCCGCGGCATGGCGCCGACGTCCACGATCAGCGCGACGCTGCCGTCGCCGAGGATGGTGGCGGCCGAGATGCCGGGCACGCGCCGGTAGTTGGTCTCCAGGTTCTTCACCACCACCTGGTGCTGGCCGAGCAGTTCGTCCACCAGCAGCGCGAAGCGCTGGTCGCCCGCCTGCACGATCACCAGGATCGCCTCCAGCGGATCGGCCTTGGCGCCGGCAACGCCGAACACCTGGTGCAGGCGGATCATCGGCAGGTAGTCGCCGCGCACCCGGATCACCTGGGTGTCGCCGGTGACCGAATGCAGGTGCTCCTGGCGCGGCTGGAGCGACTCGATGACGTAGCTCAGCGGGAGGATGTAGACCTCGCCCCCGACCTTGACCGACATGCCGTTGAGGATCGCCAGGGTGAGCGGCAGCACGATCCGGGTGGTCGTGCCCTGCCCGGCGCGCGAGCTCACTTCGACATGCCCGCCCATCTCCAGGATGTTGCGCCTGACCACGTCCATCCCGACGCCGCGGCCGGAAATGTCGGTGACCACTTCGGCGGTGGAGAAGCCGGGCGCGAAGATCAGCTGCCAGACCTCGTCGTCGCTCATCGCGTCGTCCACCGCCAGGCCCTGCTGGCGCGCCTTGCCCAGGATGCGCTCGCGGTTCAGGCCGGCGCCATCGTCGCTGACCTCGATCACGATGTTGCCGCCGTGGTGCTGCGCCGACAGCAGTACCCGGCCGGCGGCGTCCTTGCCGGCGGCCAACCGCTGCTCGGGCGTCTCGACGCCATGGTCCAGGCTGTTGCGCACCAGGTGCGTCAGCGGGTCGATGATGCGCTGGATCAGGCCCTTGTCCAGCTCGGTTTCCTTGCCGTAGGTCTCCAGCCGGACCTGCTTGCCGAGCTTGGCGCCGGTGTCGCGAATCAGGCGCGGGAAGCGGCTGAACACCGAGTCCATCGGCATCATCCGGATCGACATCACGGATTCCTGCAGGTCGCGCGCGTTGCGCTCCAGGTGCCCCAGGCCGGCCAGCAGCCGCTCGTACAGCACCGGATCGAGGATGGCCGCCGCCTCGCTGAGCATCGACTGGGTGATCACCAGCTCGCCCACCAGGTTGATCAGCTGGTCCACCTTCTCGACGTCGACCCGGATCGAGCTGGAATCCTTCGCACCGGCGGCGGGCTTGCGCGCCGTCGCGGGCGTCTCGCCGGTGGCTGGCACCGGGGCGTCGGACCCGGCCGGCGCGGCTGCGGGCGTGATGCGGATCTGCGACTCGTCGACCAGGAAGCAGCACACGGCGATGATCTCGTCGGCGCCGCAGCCAGTCTCCAGCGTCACCTGCAGCGCGCCGCCGGCCCCGCCGCTGGCCAGCACCGTGCCCAGCAGCGCCAGCTCGGCCAGCAGCAGCTCGCGGTCCTTGTCGGACAGCCCCTGGAAGTCGACCTGCAGCACGCCGGCGGCGCCGCCCGCGGCGACGGCGTCCGGTGCATCGGACGCCGGTTCGTCGCCGCTGGCGGCGAGCTCGCGCAGCGCGGCGCAGACCGGCGCCACCAGCTCGGCGTCCGGCTCCTCGCCCGCCTGGTAGGCCGCCAGCTGCTGCTCCAGCGCGTCCTTGGTTCGCAGGAAGGCGTCGACCACCCGCTGGGTCAGCCGCAGTTCGCGATGGCGCGCGCGGTCCAGCAGCGACTCGAGCAGGTGCGTCGTCTCGGTCAGGGCGGCAAAGCCGAAGGTGGCGGCGCCGCCCTTGATCGAATGGGCGGCGCGGAAGATCGCGTTCAGGTGTTCCACGTCCGGCTGGCCGGGATCGAGCGCGAGCAGCAGTTGTTCGGTCTCCGCCAGCAGCTCGGCGGCCTCGAGGAAGAAGGCTTCTGAAAACTGGTGAATGTCCATGGTGAATGCGGCGGTGCCGTCGGGTCAGCGGGTCAGCGGGTCAGCGGCTCACGGGCGGCGGCGCCCTGTGCCACCTGGGCGGGAAGGATGGCGGCGGGCGCCGGGCGCGGCGCCGGCAGGTGTGGAGCGGCGGCCGCCACGCCCGGTTCGCCGGCGTTCTCGCGCTCGATGCGCTCCTGGGTGCGATGGTTCAGCACGATGATGCTGATGCGCCGGTTGATCGGGTTGCGCGGCTGCTCCTTGTCCAGGTGCATGCTGTCGGCCAGCCCCATCACCCGCAGCACCTTGGTCTCGGCCATGCCGCCGGCCGCCAGCTCGCGCCGCGAGGCGTTGGCCCGGTCGGCCGACAGCTCCCAGTTGCTGTAGACGCGGTCGCCGCCGGCGTAGGGCGCGGCGTCGGTGTGGCCGGCCAGGGTGATCTTGTTGGGCCAGTCGTTGAGCATCGGCGCCAGCTCACGCAGCATGGCGCGCATGTGCGGCACCACGGTGGCGCTGGCCAGGTCGAACATCGGGCGCTTGTCGCTGTCGACGATCTGCAGCCGCAGGCCCTCGGTCGTGATGTCCACCAGCAGCTGCGAGCGGAACTGCGCGAACGCCGGGCTCTTCTCCATCAGCTCGTCCAGGCGCTGCTTCATCGACTCGAGCTGCTGCACCTCGCGGCTGTCCTCGCGCACGTCGGAGTAGGCGGTGGCCTCGCCCTGCTTCGTCGCCGGGTCCTCGCCGCCGCCGGGGATGACGCTGACGCTGGTGCTGCTCTTCTGGCCGCCCTGCAGCGCCACCTTCAGCGGCATCTTGAAATGCTCGGCCACGCCCTTGAGCTGCTTGGGAGTGGCGCTGGAGAGCAGCCACATGACCAGGAAGAAGGCCATCATGGCCGTCATGAAGTCGGCGTAGGCGATCTTCCAGGCGCCGCCGCCGTGGCCGCCGCCGCGGTGCGAGGCCGCCCGCCGAATCACCACCCGCTTCTTGTCGTCGTGCATCGCCGGCCCCTAGCGCGCCTTCACCTCGCGCACGTGGCCGTCGAGCTCGCTGAACGAGGGGCGCTCGGTGGAGAACAGCACCTTGCGGCCGAACTCCACCGCCATCTGCGGCGCGTACCCGTTGAGGCTGGCCAGCAGCGTCACCTTGGCGCACTCGTACACCTTCATGCTCTCGATCACCTTCTGCGAGATGACCGAGGCCAGCGGGGCGACGAAGCCGTACGCCAGCAGCACGCCCAGGAAGGTTCCCACCATCGCGTGGGCGATCAGCGCGCCCATCTCGGAGGGCGCCAGGTCGGCCGACGCCAGCGCGTGGACCACGCCCATCACGGCCGCGACGATGCCCAGCGCCGGCAGCGCGTCGCTGACGCGGCTCAGGCTGTGCACCGGCACCTCGCCCTCGTGGCGGATGGTCTCGATCTCGTGGTCCATCAGCGCCTCGATCTCGAAGGCCTCGGTGTTGCCGCTGATCACCAGCCGCAGGTAGTCGCAGATGAACTCGGTCAGCGCGGCATCGGCCAGCATGTTGGGATAGCGCTGGAAGATCTCGCTGGCGGCGGGGTCGTCGACGTCCGACTCCAGCTTCATCATGCCGTCCTTGCGCGCCTTGGCCAGCAGCTCGTACAGCAGGGCGAGCAGGTCCATGTAATGCTGGCGGTTGTGCGGCGAGGTGCGCATGAGGCGCATCAGCTCCTGCAGCGTGGCGCGGATCGTCTTGCCGTTGTTGCCGGCGATGAACGCGCCCGCGGCCGCGCCGCCGATCATCAGCAGTTCCACCGGCTGGAACAGCACGCCGAAGTGGCCGCCCATCAGCGCGTAGCCGCCGAACACCGCGCCGGCCACGACCAGGTACCCGATCAGGACCAGCATGGTTCACGCCCTCCGCATCAGCGGCGCACGCAGCGGATTCGCCCTGGCAGGTCGGTCTGGCACGTCAGTGCACCCGGCCCGCGCGGGCCGCCTCCAGGTCGGCGGCATCCGGCGCGGCCGGCTCGGCCTCGACCAGCGCCGTGAATGCCCGCCTGGCCTTCACGGTCTTGCCGGCGCGCGATGGCGGGCGGCACAGCACGCAGACATAGCCGCTCTTGTTGTCGTAGGCATGGGCGACGAACTGACCGGTGCAGCGGCTGCACGTGGTCAGGTGCACCATGTCGCTCTGGAAGAAGCGGACCAGCGTGTACGCGCGGGTGAAGTCCAGCACCGGCTCGCCGCCGAAGGTCTGCACCTGCTCCAGGTACATCCGGTAGCTCTTGGTGAGCGCCTCCAGCCGGTCGCCGTGCACCTGCACCAGCATGAACCGGTAGATGTTGTAGAACATCGACGAGTGGATGTTGGCCAGCCACGTCATGTACCAGTCCACCGAGAACGGCAGCAGCCCCTTGGGCGGCGACACGCCCTTGATCTCCTTGTACAGGCGCACCAGCCGCTCGCGGCTGAGGTCCACCTCGGCTTCCAGGAACTGCAGGCGCGCCCCGAGCTCGATCAGGTCGATCGCCCGCTGCACTTCGCGGGCTTCCTGCAGGACGCTCTTGCCGGTCATGCGGCAGCCGCCTGGATGTGCGCATCGCTCTGGCGCGCGGCCAGCACGATCGAGATGTGCGCCTGCTGCAGCACGCTGTCCTTCTGGTCGTGCACCATGGTGGTCATGGAGGGCACGTCGTCCAGCCGGAAGCTGCACAGCACGAAATTGGTGGCCGCCAGCCGCACGATCTGCGCCAGCGACATCCCTACCAGCATGTCGGCCAATTCGCGGCTGATGCCCAGGCGGAACATGGCGGCCGCACGGTCCTGGCGCAGCAGTTTCTGCGCGAGCAGCATGTACGTCAGGTTCAGGTCGCTGATTTCCTTGGAAACGTCTACACCGTTCATGTCCGATTTCTCCGTCGTGAGATGTAGTGTGTCTCGATGTAACCGTCCCTGGATAAGTCATGTGCTTATGTCGCTTAAAGACACAATTTGACGCATCCAATTGCACACGCTGGGCCGACATGGTATTTGCGCGCAGCGCCGTCACGGCCGTCTTGCACCGGCCGCGGCGTCGATCTTGGCCAGCCAGGCCAGCAACTCGGCCACCGCGACGTACAGCTGCGGCGGGATCTCGCGATCGAGCTTGATCTGCATCAACAGGCTCACCAGCTCGGGCGACTCGTGCACGTAGACCCCGTTGTCGCGCGCGACCTTCATGATCGATTCGGCGGCAACGCCGTAGCCCTTGGCGACCACCACCGGCGCCTTGCGTTTGTCGGCGTACGACAGTGCCACCGCCGTGGAGCGTGCGGCCGGTTGCGTCACGGCGTTCCCCTGCCGTCGATGGCCAGCTGCGGCAATTGCAGGCCCGCGCGTTCGAGCCGCTCCCGCAGGTCGACCGCACCGGCGCGCAGCGGCCCGACGGCCTCCGGCAAGGCCTGCACGCCGGCACTGACGCCGGTGCCGTTCAGGCTGACCCGCACGACCACGGCGCCCAGTCGCGGCAGCTCCAGCGCCAGCGTGCTGCTCCAGCTGGCGGGGGGCGCCTCGTCCGCCGGCGCCTGCCGGTCGCGCGGGGCCCGGTCGGCGGCCAGCTCCCACTCCAAGGGCACGCCGGGCCAGGCCTCGCCGCGCCAGCGGAACATGCCGCTGGCCAGCAGTTCGAGCTGCTGATGGACCAGCGCGAGGGCGCGCGGCGGGACGGCGCCGCCCGCCGGGCGGTCGTCGACAGCCTCGGCCGACTCCGGCGCTCCGCCGTCCTCGCTCCAGGCGCCCCGGTCGCGTGCGGCGCGCTGCCAGCGCGCCTGCGGCTCGCGCTCGAGCAACGCGCGCGTCGCCTGGCCGGCGGCGAACGCCGCCAGGTGCGACTCGTAGCACAGGCCGCTCGCGGCCACGGCATCGGCCAGCGCTGCAGCCAGCGGTCCGCTGGCGTACGACGGCCGCTGCGGCGCCAGCGGCGTCGTGCCCGGCACCGGGCCGGCATCGACGCCCAGGTCGGCCAGCACCCGGCTGATGGCGCGGCCGGCCACCGACAACACCGCGACCGGCTGCTCGGCAGCCGGCTCCGCAGCGGCCTGCGGCGGCGCGGCGCCCCACGCGGCCCGCCCGTCGACGCCGGCATCGGAGGCCAGCCGCACGTCGTTGGCCAGCGCACCGCCGCCAACGGCCGGCCCCGGCCCGGCCACCACCGCGGCTGTCGGCAGCCGCGGCAGGTCGGCGCGCTGCGACAGCCGCTCGGCCAGCAAGACGTCCACGAGCCCGGTCAGGCCGCTCATCGCGTGGCCCCTAGGACAGCGGGCGGTAGGCCCGGTTGACTTCCTGCTGGCGGCGCAGCTGCTCCATGCGCCGGATCAGCCTGGTCATCTGCGGGCGGATGATCCCGGCCAGCTCGTCCTGGTCGCCGCGGATGCGCAGCATCAGCTCGCGCACCCGCTCGCGCTCGGCGGCACCGAGCGACTCGCGCGGCTCGGCGAGCCTCAGCTGGTCGAGGATGGTGGAGCACTGCGTGTCGAGCTCGGGCAGCCGTTCCCACTGGCGGGCTCGCGCCATCGCCAGCATCCGCTTCACCGTGTCCGACAGCTGGCCGTACCAGTGCAGCACTTCGCTCGCCGATCCCATGTCGTCCTCCGCGTCCATCTCATGCTGCCGCCAGGGCGGCGGGCGCCGCGACCGCGTGCGGGTCGACTTCGCGCCACGCCGAGGCCACGTTCTGCAGCAGCCGCTGCGCCTCGTCCAGCGCCGCCACGTCGTTGCGCACATTGGCGGCCATCAGCCGCCGCACGATGTAGTCGTACAGGGCCGAGAGGTTGGCGACCAGCTGCGCGCCGGCGGCGCCGCCGGCCTGCGCGTCCAGCGCCGCCTTCAGGCCCTCGTCGACGATGCTGATGGCCTTCGAAATGGCTTTGCCCTTCTCGGCCACCCGGCCGGCGCCCAGGTGCAGGCGCGCCATGTCGATGGCGCTCAGCGCGCCGTCGAACAGCATCGAGATCAGCTGGTGCGGGCTGGCACTCATGGCGGCGGTCTCGGTGCCGAGGCGCGCGTACACGTTGGCGCCGCGGCGGGAGAACGGGCTCGCATAGGTCATCGGGATACTCCTTGTCAGATCTTGGTGAACTGCTGCGTCAGGTAACTGCTCATGCCCGTCATGCCGCTCATCACCCGGTCCAGTTCCTGGAACTGCGTGCGGTAGCGCGCCAGCTTGGCGTCCACGCGCGCCTGCATGTCGTCGATGTCGCGCGTCAACCGGCGCAGGCTGCCGCTGGCGCCGTCGCTGGCCGCCTTGAACAGGCCGTCGGTCGCGTTGAAGGCATCGATCGTGGTGGTCAGCTGCTTCGCGATCCCGGGCGCGGCCACGCTGCCGGCCAGCACATTGGTGACGCCGGCCGCGTTGGCCGCCAGCGCGGCGTCCAGTTTGGTCGCGTTCACCGACAGCGTGCCGTCGGTCTGGAACGTGATGCCCACCTCGGTCAGCGTCTTCGGGTCCGACGCGCCGCCGGCGATCGCATTGGTCAGCACCGCCCGCAGCTGCGTCATCGCCATGCGCGCGACCGAGTCGCCGACCAGCGCGCCGCCGGTCTTCTTGCTGACGTCGTACTTGGACAGGTCGCCGACCTTGCGCACGAAGCCGTTGTAGCCGTTGACGAAATCGGTGAACGCGCTCTGCACCGCGGCGGTGTCCCTGGCGACGGCCAGCGTCGTGCTGCCGGCCTTGGCGAGCGTCATGGTGACGCCCTGGATCGCGCCGCTCACCGTGTTGGATGCGCTGGTCACGGCCAGGCCGTTGACGCTGAGCGCGGCATCGCCGGCGGCGACGGTCTGCTGCAGGTTCTGGGTGCCGGCCGGGTCGTTCGCCAGCAACGACTGCAGCGCGGCGTCGCCGGCGACGCTGATGCGCATGCTGGACTTCTGGCCGGTGGCGGTCGACGTCAGCAGCAGCCGGTTGGCGGTGCCGTCGTTGACGATGGTGGCCGTGACGCCGATGCCCGTGGTCTTGTTGATGGCGTCGCGGATGCCGGTCAGCGTATTGTTGGTGGCGTCGACGGTCAGCGAGACAGCGCTGCGCGTCGCGTCGGCAGTGAACGTCGCTCCCGCGGCATAGGTGCCCGAGGCGGCGTTGAAGGTGCCGGCGATGGTGCCGAAGTCGATGGTGACGGTCGTCGCGGCGCCGCTGCCGATGGCCGTCGTGGTGCTGGCCTGGCCCGCCGAGACCAGGGACTGGGCCTGCGCCAGCTGGGTGACGCTGACGGCGTAGCTGCCGGCGATGGCCGAGGCATCGGCCGTCGCCGCCAGGACCTCGGGGGCGCTGGAGGTCGCCTTCTGCGCGCCGAGGAAGGACGAGTCCGCCAGCTTGGCGGCGGCACTGCGGAAGGTCGCGAGCAGGCCCTGCAGCGTGCCGTAGGCCGACAGCCGTGCGTTTTCCTGGGTCTGCGCCTTGCGCAAGGCGTCCACCGGCGCGCTTTCGGCAGCCGTGAGCTTGTCCATCAGGCCGGTGAGGTCAAGGCCGGACCCCACGCCAAGGCTGCCGATCGTCGCCATATGCCCCGCCTCCTCTTGTTCAGATGGCCTGGTTCACCAGGCGTCCGGTCAGCTTGTCGAGCGAGCGGGCGATCTGGATGGCCGCTTCGGACGGAATCTGGCGCAAGACCTCGCCGCTGTCGCCGTCGATCACTTTCACCAGGGTGCGGCCGCTTGGCCCGTCGACCTCGAAGCGCAAGCTGGTCGAAAGCACCTTGAGCGACTCGTTGATGGCCTGCACGGCGCGCTCGGTCTGGACCGCCGACGCCGGCTCCGGCGTCTCGGGCGGCTTGACCTCGGTCGCGGGCGCCCTGGTGGACACTGCGCGCGCCGTGGCACGACTGCGGATGAGGGCCAGCACCTCGTCCTGGAGCTGCTGCCTGCCTGCCTGCGAGATGGTGTTGATCTGCATGATTCGGTTTCCTGGCCGGTGCGTCCTGCTGTCTTCGGTGGCGCCTCGGCCGCCGGACCCTCGCAGCCTGCGGGCTGCGCGGTACGGCGGCCGCCGCGCCGAGGAAGGGCGCCTGCAGCGCCGCTCCCTCATCCTGCCGATCAGCGCAGGAGGGACAGCACGCCTTGCGAGGTCTGGTTGGCCTGGGCCAGCACCGAGGTACCGGCCTGCTGCAGGATCTGCGAACGGCTCATGTTCGACACTTCGGTCGCGTAGTCGGCGTCCTGGATCGCGCTGCGCGAGGACGACAGGTTGGTGATGGTCGTGCCGAGGTTGGCGATGGCCGACTGGAACCGGTTTTGCAGCGCGCCCAGCTGGCTGCGGCTGGCGTCGACCTTGGCGATGGCGGCGTCCACGGTCGCCAGCGTGCCGCTGGTGACGGCGAAGGCGCTGCTGGCGAAGCCCAGCGCCGCGGCGCCGGAACCCACCGTGGTGGCGATCGCGATCGTCTCGCTGTCGTTCGCACCGACCTGGATGCCGATGTTGATCGACGCGTTCAGCACCTTGGTGCCGTTGAAGTCGGTCTGCGCGGCGACGCGGTCGATTTCCTTCAGGCGCTCGTCGACTTCGGCCTGGATCGAGGTCAGGTCGGCGGTCGAGTTCGTGCCGTTCTTGGCCTGCACCGTCAGTTCGCGGATGCGCTGCAGGTTGTTGTTGATTTCCTTCAGGCCGCCTTCGGCCGTCTGCGCCAGCGAGACGCCGTCGTTGGCGTTGCGCGAAGCCTGGCTCAGGCCGCGGATGTTCGACGTGAACCGGTTGGCGATGGCCTGGCCGGCGGCGTCGTCCTTGGCGCTGTTGATGCGCAGGCCCGAGGACAGGCGCTGGATCGCGCTGTCCAGCGAAAGCGCCGAGCTCTTGAGGTTGTTCTGCGTGACCAGCGAGAGAACGTTCGTGTTGATGACTGACATGTGTAGCTCCAATGAACTGTTGAGACCCGGCTCAGTTGCCGTAACGCTGGGATCCGCTCCTGCTTGGTTGTTGATTCAGCGTTGCAACTTCTATCGGCATGGGCCGGCGCCTGTTCATAGGCAAATTCCTTATTTCGTCTTAGGGATGGCACCCGCCTCGCACACCAGCAGGACGCTGGCGCACAGGTCCGGGTACTGCTGGCCAAGCAGATAACAGCCTTCCAGGTACTGCGGCGAGACGATGTCGCCCTGCGCCAGCAGCCGGTCCCACTGGAAGTTCGCCAGCGCCTTGAAGAAGATCCCCGAGCGGTGCACGACCCGCAGGCCGCCCGCCACGGCGTCGCGCTCCAGGGTGTCCAGCGCGTAGGTGCGGCAATGGCCATGCGCGGCCTCGGCCGGCGTCACCGCGGCGTTGTGCGTGATCAGGCCCATCTTCACGGCAATCTGCCGCGACGGCGCATTGGCGTTGGGGCAGACCAGGAACAGGCGGCCGCCGGGGGCCAGCCACTCGCTGTTCACCCGTCGCAGCAGCTGCACCGGGTCGTCCAGGTGCTCCAGCACGTGCGTCAGCACGATGTTGTCATAGCGCCGCGGCAGCGCGACGGTCTCGAAGCGTCCGTGCACCAGCTGCACCCGCGCGCCGAGCCGCGCGCGGGCCGCCTCCAGTGCCTCGGCGGACGCCTCGACGCAGGTGACGTCGTCGAAATGCGCCAGCAGGCGGCGCGTGAAGTCGCCGCGGAAGCTGCCGAGCTCGAGCACGCTGCCGGCGCGCAGAAAGGGTTCGAACGAGCGCAGCATGAATGGATGCATCACGTCGAAGTCGAAGCCGTAGGCATACTGCCGGCCGTCGTTGTCCCGGGTTTCCGCGTCGTAGTCGCGGGCGTTCATGGCATGCTCCTTTCGAGATCCAGGCGCAGCACGGCGCAGGCCGCACCGCTGTGCTGCAGCGTGAAGCCGGCGCGGGCATACAGCGCCAGCGCCCGTTCGTTGGCGGGGTGCACTTCCAGCTCGACGCGGCGGCAGCCGCGCTGCGCGGCCCGCGCCGCGCACTGCGCCAGCAGGCGCGCGGCGATGCCGCGCCCCTGCCAGCGCGGCAGCACGCTGACGCTGGTCACGAAGGCGCGCTGCCCCGCATCGCCGTCCAGGTAGGCGGCCACCAGGCCGACCAGCGAGCCGCCCGACCAGGCTTCGACGCGCTCGGCCCGGGCCGCGAGCTTGTCCGCATAGGCCCCAAGATCGACCCGTTCGCTCAGCGGCGGCACGAACTGCCGGTCGCACTCGCGCAGATGCTGCGCGATCAGCGCCGCCGGCGCCTCGTTGGTCCGCAGCTCGATCGCTTCGCTCATGGCTCGAGGACGGCCAGTCCGAAGCCGTGCCGGCCGAACTCGTTGCCGTTGTACAGCAGGCAGATGTTGCCGTCGCACTCGAAGGCGTGCGGGTAGCATTGCATCTGCGCGTCCCAGTCGCCGGCCGCACCCGGCGGCAGCGCGGGCGTTTCGTCCGCGCGCGTCCAGTGCTCCAGGTCGTCCGACCAGGCGTGGCCGATCCGGTAGCCGCGCTCGGCGTTGCTGCGGAAGTCGAAGGAATGGCGCCAGCAGAAGAACATGTGCCAGCGCCGCCCGACACGCACCACGGTGGGCAGGGCCTGGCTTTCCTGCGCGCCGAGCCGGTCGGCGATGATCTGGCGTCCCGGCTGCCGCGTCCATTCGATGCCGTCGCGCGAGACGGCGTGGCCGATCTTGTAGGTGCGGTCGGGCGCCACCCCGGGCGCGCTGCGGCTCCAGCCGGTGCCGAAGATGTACCACATGTGCCATTCGCCCTCGATCACCTGGACGAAGGCGTCGGCCACCAGGCAGGGCTCGGCAGGCGCGGCCGACAGGATCGGGCCGGGCCCAAGGCGCTCGAACCCGATCCCGCCGTCGCGGCTGACGGCCAGTCCGATGCCGGTGTCCACCGAGACCGACACGCGCCGGGTCCAGCCGGTCGTATACGCGTACACCGCGTCGCCGTGCCGCAGGACGTTGAACGGAAAGATACCGTGCTCGTCGAAGGTGCCCAGGCCGCCCAGCGGCAGCACCTCGTTGCCGGCCACCCGGATCAGTTCCCAGGACTGGCGGTCGAACTCGGCGAACAGCACATGGCTGCGGTACTTGCCGTTGCCAGAATCGGCCGAGCGGCTCGAGAAATAGATCCGCACGATGTCGTCGCAGACCAGCGCCTGCGGCGACTGCGCGAACTCGCGGCAGCCCGCCGGCAAGGCGTGCTGCGTGGGGTCGAAGATCCGGCCGAGCTTGTGCCACTTCATTGCGCGCCCCTCACCCCAACCGGCCTTCCAGCACCGCCAGCCCGAAGCCGTGCCGGCCAACCTGGTTGCCCAGGTAGGCCATGTAGGTCGCCCCGTCCAGCTCGAACACGTGCGGATAGCTGATCATCTCGGCGTCCCAGCCCTGGGCCGAGACGTCGATCCCGGCCCGGGCGTCGTCGCGCGTCCAGTCCACCAGGTTGCGGCTCCAGGCGTAGCCGATGCGGTAGCCGTTGGCGTGACCGCGGTAGTCGGCACTACGCCGGTAGCAGAAGAACATGTGGTACTTGCCGTCGGCGAAGAACACGTCCGGACTGGCCTGGGCCTCGTCCTCCTCGATCCGGCTTTCGATGAGGTCGCGGTTCAGCCGCGTCCAGTGCAGACCGTCGTCCGACGTCGCCATGCGAATCTTGTAGACCGGCTCGGGCCGGCCCTCGACCAGCTTCCACTTCGCCCCGGCGATGTACCAGAGCACCCAGCGGCCACCGTAGCGCCGGATCTTGGGGCCGCTGATCACGAACGGCTCGTGCAGCGACGGGCCCAGCACCGGGCCGCGGCCGACCTTGGCGAAGCTGCGGCCGCCGTCGCTGCTCACCGCGCAGCCGATCGCGACGTCGAAGGGCACCGACTCGCAGCGCGTCCAGCCGGCGTAGTAGGCGCGCACCTCGTCGCCGTCGCGCACCACCGACACCGGATAGGTGCCGAACTCGTCGAACTCGCCCAGCCCGCCCAGCGGCAGGATCGGCTCGTCGGCGACCTGGCGAATGGTGAAGAGGTCGCGCCGGTCGAGGTCGACGAAGGCGCAGTGGCTCACGTACTGCCCACTGGCGTCGGGCGGCGGGCGGCAGGAGAAGTACACCCGCACGAAGTCGTCGAACAGCAGCGTCGCCGGCGCCTGGGCGAACTCCTTGAGCCAGGTCCGGCCACCCACCTCCTGCGGCGTGAAGACCTTGCCCAGCTTTTTCCAGCGGAACACCGGCGTTCTCCTCACAGCAGGTCGTAGCCGCCGGCGACGCGTTCGCGCACCGCCGGCAGGGGGTTGAACATCAGCACGTCGACGATCGACAGCCAGGGCACGAAGGCCGCGCCGAACTGGGGATACTCGAACGGGCGCGCCTTGATGAAGCGCAGCTCGATGCCGCGCGCCGCGAAGTCCTCCTGCCGGTACAGGGCAGTGCCGCCGATCGCGTTGACGTAGGTGCGCGCATCCAGCGCCCGGCACAGCGAGAGCACCCGATCCTGCCCCTTGAGCGCGTGGTCGGCCCCGTCCACGCCGGAAGACACGACGATGCGCGTACCCAGATCCAGGTGGCGGCAGGTCTCGACGATGGACCCGTGCAGGAAGTCGAACAGGTTGCGCTGCGGCTGCCGCAGCACACGGCCGACCAGCTCGAAGGTCGCGTCGAAGAACGGCGCGCGGCGGTAGGCCGCCTCGAAGCGCTGCAGCAGCTTGCGCGGCTCGTAGCCGTCCGCCAGCTCGCGCTCGCGGATGTCCAGGAAGTCCGAGCCGCCGGCCAGCGGCACCGAGAAGACGGCGTCGGCGCCGTCCACCAGCATGCGGTTGCGGTTGATCCAGCCCTTCTTGGTGTACTTGATGTTGTCGTAGACCACGAACAGGTCCACCGCGGCGATCAGCTGCCAGTAGCCGATGTACGGCAGCAGATACGGCTGCATGACCGCCACCGTACGCTGGCCGGCCCGCCCGGTTCCGCCCTGCCCCTGTTCCATCTCATGCTTCCCGGATCACCTGCACGATCGCGTCGAGCTGGGCCGGCTGAAGCGCCGGATAGATCGGCAGGCACAGCACCTGGTCCGCGACGGCGGCGGCCACCGGCAGGTTGGACGGCGCCGCCGACGCCAGCCCCCGGTACATCGGAAAGCTGGAAATCAGCGGGTAGAAGTAGCGCCGCGCGTGGATGCCGTGTTCGCGGAACCGGTGGTACAGCTCGTCGCGCGAGAGCGGATAGTCCGGCTCGACCAGCACCGGGAAATACGAATGGTTGGCGACCGTCTCGCCGCTGTCCTGGACGCAGCGGATCCCCCGCACGCCGGCCAGCTGCTCGCGGTAGCGCGCGTCCAGAGCGCGCCGCAGCGCCAGCGCCTCGTCGACATGGCGCAGCTGCAGCAGCCCGAACGCCGCGTTCACCTCGCTCATCTTGCCGTTGATGCCGGGCGCCACCACGGTGACCTCGTCGACGAAGCCGAAGTTCTTCAGGTGGTCGATGCGCTGCTTGGTCTTGGCGTCCGGGCAGACGATCGCCCCGCCCTCGAAGGTGTTGAACACCTTGGTGGCATGGAAGCTCAGCACCGAAAGGTCGCCATGGCGCAGCACGCTGCCGCCGGCGTCGCGCACGGCGAACGCATGGGCCGCGTCGTAGATCACGCGCAGGTTGTAGTTGTCGGCGATCCGCTCGATCGCCTTGACGTCGCACGGATGGCCGTACACGTGCACCGGCATGATGGCGGTGGTCTGCGGCGTGATGGCGGCCTCGATCCGGCGCGGGTCGAGGTTGAGCGTGACCGGGTCGATGTCCACGAACACCGGGCGGATGCCGTTCCACAGCAGCGAATGGGCGGTGGCGACGAACGAGTAGGGCGTGGTGATCACCTCGCCGCCGATGCGCAGCGCCTGCAAGGCCGTGACCAGCGCCAGCGTGCCGTTGGAAAACAGCGCGACATGTTCGACGCCCAGGTACTCGGACAGGGCGCGTTCGAGCTGCTGGTGGAACTCGCCGTTGTTGGTCAGCCACTTGCGCTGCCAGATCTGCTCCAGGTACGGCACGAAGTCCGCCAGCGGCGGCAGGTGCGGCTGGGTGACGTGGATCGGCGCGCGCGGCAGGTCCTGCGCCGGCAGCGCCACAGCCGCCGGCGCGGCGGCGCTGGCGTCGAACGATTCGGCCGGCAGGCCGTGGCACCAGCGGCGCCACATGGTGCGCAGGGCGCGCTCCAGGCCGGCAGCGATCAGCGCCGGCTGCCCGGGCGCCGAAGCGGCGAAGCGCTCGCGCAGGTCCGCGCGCAGCTGCGCCAGCTCGGGCAGGCGGCGCGCCCAGGCCGCGCCCTGGCGCACGAAGCCGTCGGGGTCGGCGGCGACGAACTGCGGCAGTCCGACATGTTCCGCCACCGCCGCGCCGACGCGCCCGGCCATGGTCGCGCCCGCCAGCGTCAGCGTCGGCACGCCCATCCAGAGCGCGTGCAGGCTGGTGGTGCCGCCGTTGTACGGGAAGGTGTCCAGGCACAGATCCACCTCGTGGTGCAGCGCCAGGTAGTCGCCCATGCCGCTGCGCGGATGGAAGGACAGCCGGCCGGCAGCGATGCCTTCCTCGGCGAACCAGTCTGCCAGCTGCTGCCGATCGGCCTCCTGCGGCATCGCGCCCAGCAGCATGCGTGCGTCGGGCACCGCGCGCAGCAGTCGCGCCCACAGCGCCACGACGTCGCGGCCGATCTTGTTGGGACGGTTGAAGCTGCCAAAGGTGAAATGTCCGCGCGCCAGCGCCGGCAGCGGGCCCACCGGCGGCGCCTTCTGGTACGGCAGGAACGGGGCATTCGCCGGCAGGTAGACCAGCTGCTCGGTGAACTGCGCCTGCAGCGCACCTGGCACCAGGTAGCGGTCGGCCAGGTAGTAGTCCATGCTGCTCAGCCCCGTGGTGCCGGGATAGCCGATCCAGCTTGCCTGCACCGGCGCCGGCCGCCGCGCGAACGTCAGCAGGCGGTGCTTGTCGGTATGGCCGGACAGGTCGATCAGGATGTCGATGCCGTCGGCGCGGACCTGCTCGGCCAGTTCGTCGTCGTCCAGGCTCGCGATCCGGTGCCAATGGCGGAACAACCCCTGCAGCCGCTGGGTGACCGCATCGTGCACGCTGGTGTTTGCATAGGCGTGCAGGCACAGGCCCTGGGCGCCGGCCAGGTGCTGCAGCACCGGCTCGATGAAGGAGGCGACGGCGTGGCCGCACAGATCACCCGAAACGAAGCCGACCTGCAGGCAGCGTTCCGGATCGCGCTCGTTGCCGTGGTCGCGCCAATGCGCGCGCAGGGGCGCCTCGGCGCGCTCGCCGAAGCGGCGATGCTCATCGAAGAGCGTCTGCGCGTCGGCGCCGTGGTCATGGCTGAGGCAAAACAGCAGGCTGCTGTGCAGCACCGCGTCGTCCGGTTTCGCGAGCAGCGCCTGGCGCAGGCAGCCCACCGCCTCGGCCAGCCGGGACTGGGCCAGCAGGGCCGCCGCCAGATTGGTGTGCGCGCCGGGGCAATCCGCGTCGAGTTCGAGCGCGCGCCGGTGGCAGGCCTCCGCCTCGCTCACCCGGCCTTCGTGCAGCAGCACGACGCCCAGGTTGGTGTGGCCGGCCGCGTAGCAGGGATCGAACTGCAGCGCGCGCCGGTAGCTGGCCTGCGCCTCGTCCATCCGGCCCAGGTCGCGCAGTACGTTGCCCAGATTGCTGTGCGTCTCGGGCACGTCCGGCGCCACCTCCAGCGCGTGGCTGTAGTGCGCCGCGGCCTCCACCAGGCGTCCCTGCTGGCGGCGCAGGATGCCCATGTTGTTGTGGGCCTGTGCCAGCCCGGGCGCCAGCTGCAGCGCCTGCTCGAAGCTCGCCTCGGCCTCGCCCAGGCGGCCCAGTGCCTTGAGCACCACGCCCAGGATGCTGTGGGTCTCGGCGTCTTCCGGCCACAGTTCGGCCGCGGTCTGCAGCGGCTGCAGCGCCTCCTCGGTGCGCTGCTGCGCGTGCAGCACGGCGCCGAGTACCTTCCAGCAGAACCCGTGCCCCGGATACCGTCGGGTCAGCTCGCGCGCAAGCTGCTGCGCCTGCGGCAGCTGGTCGTCACGGTACAGCGCCGCCAGCCGCTCCACGTCGCGCCTGGCCTGCGCGGGCGACCTGCCGCCGGCTGGCCGTCCGGCCGCGGCCGGGGGCGCGGCGGCACCGCGCCTGGAGCGCTCGATCAGCCTGGCGGTGCGCTCGCGCGCCTCCAGCTGGCTGGCGACCGGCGCCAGCAACTGCGGGTCCAGGCCGTGCTGCTGCGCCAGCGCCAGCAGTTCGCGTGCGGAGGCGAATTCATCGGACTGGATCATGGCCTGTGCATAGCCGGTCCAGTGCTCGGGGAGGTCCGGCCGCGCCTGCAGCGCCTGCGCGAAATGCGCGAGCGCTCCCCGCGGCTGGCCGACCTGCATGGCCAGCATGGCCAGCCGGTAGTTGGCCTCGGCATGGCCCGGCGTGCTCTCGAGGACGGAGCGATACAGCGTCTCGGCCTGCTCGATCTCGCCGCGCTCGTGATGCTTGATGGCCAGGGCCAGGACCTGGGCCAGGGCCTGGTCCAGCCACTGCTCGGGGGCTTGCGCCGGTGCGGCTTGCGCGGCCGGCGACGGTGTGAGGGCGGCGTCCATGATCGCGCTGCGGCTTACGCCGGCAGGTTCATGATTTCCTGGTACGCGGCGACCAGGCGGTTGCGCACCTGCAGGCCGGTCTGGAACGCCACGTTGGCCTTCTGCAGGTCGATCATCACGTCGTTCAGGGCCACCCCCGGCGTGCCCAGCTCGAACGCCTCGGCCTGCCGGTAGGCGCCGTTCTGGGCGGCGCTGATCGTGTCGAGCGACTTGCGCAGCTCGGCGCCGAACGATCCGCCGGCGGCGGCCGCGGCGCCCGCCTCGGGGCGCGGCGCCCCTGTGGCGGCGGCCGGCGCCAGGGCGCGCATCTGCTGCAGGACCGACTGGATGGCGATTGACGACATGGCGGGCTCTTTCCTGGCTGGGGGGCGTTGGACGCAAGCGGGGCACGAAGGCCCGGATGTGGGAAGCGTAGCGGCGCGCCGCAATCCGGATGGCGCCAACAAAGGGCAAAAAACCCGGCTGTTCCGCCGATTCCGGGGCCGCCGGGCCGGCCAGAATTCCCATCACGCCAAGGCCCGGACAAGGGCCTGCATCCAGCAAGCATGACTTCCATCTCGCGGTCAACGACACCTTCGGCCCCGCCCCGCGCGCCGGTTCACGGAGCGCGCGCATGAGCGGTTCGCTGCCCGACACCCGCGTGGCGCCGGCGCCGGCGCTCGCTCCGGTGCTGCAGCAGCTGAAGGCGCAGCCGCGCCTGCCCCTGATCGTCGGCGGCGCCATCGTGGTCGCCGCGGCCGCCGCGCTCCTGATGTGGCGGCAGGCGCCCGACTACAAGGTGCTGTACGCCAGCGTCTCCGACCGCGACGGCGGCGCGATCATCGCGTCGCTGCAGCAGATGAACGTGCCGTACAAGTTCGCCGAGGGCGGCGGCGCGATCCTGGTGGCCGGCGACAAGGTGGCCGAGGCCCGGCTGAAGCTGGCCGCGCAGGGGCTGCCCAAGTCCGGCGGCGTGGGCTTCGAGCTGCTGGACAACCAGAAATTCGGCACCAGCCAGTTCGCCGAGCAGGTCAACTACCAGCGCGGCCTCGAAGGCGAGCTGGCGCGCTCGATCGAATCGATCGGCGCGGTGGAGACGGCCCGGGTCCACCTGGCGCTGCCCAAGGCCTCGCTCTTCGTGCGGGACCAGAAGAAGCCCTCGGCTTCGGTGGTGCTGAGCCTGCACCGCGGCCGCAGCGTCGACGAGGGCCAGGTCAGCGCGATCGTGCACCTGGTCTCCAGCAGCGTGCCGGAGCTCGAACCCAAGAGCGTGACGGTGGTGGACCAGCGCGGCAACCTGCTGTCGGCCGCCAGCGCCGGCGTCCGCGGCCTGGACGGCAGCCAGCTCAAGTACGTCGAGGGGATCGAGCAGAGCTACGTGCGCCGCATCGAGGCCATCCTGCAGCCGATCATGGGCGCTGGCAACGCGCGCGCCCAGGTCGCCGCCGAGGTCGACTTCAGCATCGTCGAGCACACCGACGAGAAATACGCGCCCAACCAGGAGGCCGGCAAGTCGGCGGTGCGCAGCCAGCAGTCCAGCGAGCACGCGCAGACCGGCGGCGCATCGGCCGGCGGCGTGCCGGGCGCCCTGTCGAACCAGCCGCCGGCCGCCGCCACCGCGCCCCTGGCCGCCGCCAGCGGCGCCGGCGCGCCCGCGCCCAGGACCGCCAGCGGCAGCTCGCGCAAGGACACGACCACCAATTACGAAGTCGATCGCTCGATCCGCCACACCCAGCAGGCGGCCGGCGCCACCCGGCGCCTGTCGGCGGCGGTGGTGGTGAACTACCGCGAGGCGCCGGGCGCCAAGGGCGGGCAGCCGACGCTGGTGCCGCTGTCGGCCACCGAGCTGGAGCAGGTGCGCAACCTGGTCAAGGAGGCGATGGGCTTCAACGCGGCGCGCGGCGATTCGCTCAACGTGGTGAACAGCCCGTTCACCGTGGAAACCGAGGTCAAGCCAGAAATCCCGGCGTGGAAGGACCGCGAGAACATCGAGCTGGCGAAGTCGGGCGCGCAGTATCTGGGCCTGGCCGCGCTGGCACTGTTCCTGTGGTTCTCGGTGCTGCGGCCGCTGCTGCGCCAGCGGCCGGCGCCGGCCTTGAAGGAACTCACCCCGCTGGCGCCGCGGGCGGCAGCGCCCGGGCTGGCACAGGCCGCGGTGCCCGAACTGCCCAGCGCGCAGCAGCAGGCCATCACCTCGGCCGAGAGCGAGCGGCGCCGGATCAACGTCGAATATGCGCAGACGGTGGCCACCGAGGACCCGCGCCTGGTCGCCTCGCTGATCCGGCACTGGATGAAGCCGACATGAACCCCGCCGGCGCCCGCAAGAGTGCGATCCTGCTGATGGCCCTGGGCGAGGACCGGGCGGCGGCGGTGCTGGGCCAGCTGGCCACCCCCGAAGTCGAGATGCTGGGCCTGTCGATGGCCAAGCTGGCCCAGGTGTCCAAGGAAGAACTGTCGTCGGTGATGGACGAATTCCGGCTCGAGACCGAGCAGCTGTCCGCGCTGCACCTGGACTCGGGCAGCTACGTGCGGGCAGTGCTGCACAAGGCGCTGGGCGACGATCGCGCCAGCAACCTGCTGGAGGACATCCTGCGGCCGGAGCTGCCGCACGGCGGCATCGAGCGGCTGAACCAGCTCGATGCCGCCGAGGTCATCGAGCTGATCCGCGACGAGCATCCGCAGATCATCGCCACGCTGATGGTGCACCTGCAGCGGCAGAAGGCGGCCGAGATCCTGGAGGGCCTGCCGGTGCGGCTGCGCCACGACGTGGTGCTGCGGGTGGCCACCTTCGGCGGCGTGCAGCCGGCCGCGCTCAAGGAGCTGACCGAGGTGCTGACCGAGCTGCTGTCGGGCGAAGGCGTCAAGCGCAGCCGCCTGGGCGGCGTGCGGGCGGCCGCCGAGATGGTCAACTTCATGAGCACGGCGCGCGAGGAGGAGGTGCTGACGCACGTGAAGGAGCAGGACGAGGCGCTGGCGCAGCGCATCATGGACGAGATGTTCGTGTTCGAGAACCTGCTGGACCTGGACGACCGCGGCATGCAGCGCCTGCTCAAGGAGGTCGAGGGCGACGCCCTCATCATCGCGCTCAAGGGCGCCACCGAACCGCTGCGCGACAAGTTCCTGGCCAACATGTCCACCCGCGCGGCCGAGACGCTGCGCGAGGACATGGAACTGCGCGGCCCGGTGCGCGTGTCGCAGGTGGAAGCCGAGCAGAAGGCCATCCTGCAGGTGGTGCGCCGGCTGGCCGACGCCGGCGAGATCGTGCTGGCCGCCCCGGGAAGCGATGAGTTCGTCTGAGCGCACCGGCCGTCCCGCCGACGGCCATCCCGCCGCCGAGGGAGGTCACTCGAGCTGGCAGCGCTGGGAGATGCGCTCCCTGCCCGCGGTTCGCACCGGCGCGTCGGCACGGCCGGCGGTCGATCCGGGCGAACTGCAGCGCCTGCGCGAACAGGCTCGAGCGGACGGCGCGGCCGAGGGACGGCGTGAGGGACTGGAACAAGGCCGCGCCGAAGGCTATGCGGCCGGCCTGGCCGCCGGCCAGGCGGCCGCACAGGAACAGGCCGAGCGCCTGGCCGCCCTGGCCCAGGCGCTGCCGCAGGCGCTGCGCTGCGCGGAAGGCGAGCTGGCCGGCGCGCTGGTCGCCCTGGCACTGGACGCTGCGCGCCAGGTGGTGCACCGCACCCTGCAGGACGAGCCCGACTGGATCGTGCCGTTGGTGCAGGACCTGCTGCACACCGAGCCGGCGCTGCAGGGCGAGCCGCGCCTGCAGCTGCATCCGCAGGACCTGGCGCTGGTGGCGGCGGCGCTCGGGCCGCAATTGCGTGACGCCGGCTGGCAGCTGCGCGCCGACGACGCGATCGACCGCGGCGGCTGCATGGTGCTGGCCGGCTCCGGCACGCTCGACGCCAGGCTGGACACCCGCTGGCAGCGCGTCGTCGCGCCGCTGCGGCCGGCCGAGACCAGCGCCTGAGTTCCATGGACGGCGCCACCTTGCTCGACGCGAACCCGCACCTGCAGGCCTGGCGCGGCACGCTGGATCGCGCACGCGAACGGGCCACCGGCACGATGCCGGTGCTGGCGTCCGGCCGGCTGACGCGCGCCGTGGGATTGGTGCTGGAGGCGGTCGGCCTGCAGTTGCCGGTGGGCAGCGACTGCCTGATCGAACTGCCGCCGGGCTCGGCGCGCCCGCACGCCGAAGCCGAGGTGGTGGGCTTCGCCGGCGACAAGCTGTTCCTGATGCCGCAGACCGAAGTGGCCGGGCTGCTGCCGGGCGCGCGGGTCTGGCCGGCGCCGGCACTGCCGGGCCAGGCCGCGGCGGGCGGCGCCACCAAGGCGCTGCCGGTGGGCGCCGAGCTGCTGGGCCGGGTGGTCGACGCGGGCGGCCGCCCGCTGGACGGCCTCGGCCCGCTGGCCGCGACGCGCCGCAAGCCGCTGGGTGCGCCGCCGCTGAACCCGCTGTCGCGCGCGCCGATCGACTCGGTGCTGGACGTCGGCGTGCGCGCGATCAACGCCATGCTGACGGTGGGCCGCGGCCAGCGCATGGGCCTGTTCGCCGGCTCGGGCGTCGGCAAGAGCGTGCTGCTCGGGATGATGGCGCGCTACACCAGCGCCGAGGTGATCGTGGTCGGCCTGATCGGCGAGCGCGGCCGCGAGGTCAAGGAGTTCATCGAGCAGATCCTGGGCGAGGCGGGCCTGGCCCGCGCGGTGGTGGTCGCCGCGCCGGCGGACACGTCGCCCCTGCTGCGCCTGCAGGGCGCCGCCTATGCGACCTCGATCGCCGAGCACTTCCGCGACGAGGGCCGCGACGTGCTGCTGATCATGGATTCGCTCACGCGCTACGCGATGGCGCAGCGCGAGATCGCCCTGGCCGTGGGTGAACCGCCCGCCACCAAGGGCTATCCGCCGTCGGTGTTCGCCCGGCTGCCGGCCCTGGTCGAACGCGCCGGCAACGGCGCGCGCGACGCCGCCGGCCGCGGCGGGTCGATCACCGCGTTCTACACCGTGCTGTCCGAGGGCGACGACCAGCAGGACCCGATCGCCGACGCCGCCCGCGCCATCCTGGACGGCCACGTCGTGCTGTCGCGCACCCTGGCCGAAGCCGGCCACTACCCGGCCATCGACATCGAGGCGTCGATCAGCCGGGCGATGACCGCGCTGGTCCCGCCGGCGCAGTTCGACCTGGTGCGGCGCTTCAAGCAGACGCTGTCGCGCTACCAGCGCAACCGCGACCTGATCAGCGTGGGCGCCTATGTCGCCGGCCAGGACCCGCAGCTGGACGAAGCCATCGCGCTGTATCCCCGCGTCGAGGCCTTCCTGCAGCAGGGCATGGACGAACGCTGCGACTACGGCCAGTCGGTCGACCGCATGGCCGACCTGTTCCACCCGGCCTGACCGGAAACCCGCCATGCCGCCCAAGCTTCCCATCGCCACCCTCACCGGCCTCGCGCGGGGCCGCACCGACGACGCCCTGCGCCGGCTGGCGGCGCTGCAGAACGCCAGCACCAGCGCCAGCCGCAAGCTGGAACTGCTGCTGCAGTACCGGCGCGACTATGGCGCGCAACTGCAGCAGCTGATGGCGCAGGGGCTCGATTCCGCGCAATGGCGCAACTACCAGCATTTCCTGGCCACGCTGGACGGCGGCATCGAGCAGCAGCGCGCCGCTTCCGAACAGGCGCAGGCCCAGGAGGCCTGCGGCCGCACCGACTGGCAGCACCAGCAGCGGCGGCTGAACGCATTCGAGACCCTGGCCGAACGCCTGCAGCGCCAGGAGCGCACCGAGCAGGCGCGGCGCGACCAGCGGGCCAGCGACGAACAGGCGGCCCGCATGTGCCTGGATCGCGCCACCCCTTCCTCACTGGAGCCGCAATGACAACGCTCGTTTCCGCCATGCTGGACACCCCGGCGCCTGCGGCCGGCCGCACCGCGCCCGCGCGGGCCGCCAATGCCGGTCCCGGGAGCTTTGCCGACGCGCTGGACCGTTACGCCGACGCGCTGACGCCGCCTGCGGGCGAGCTGCCGGCCGAGGCGGCGCTGCTGGCGGACGGCGCCGCGGCGCCGGCGCCGCGCGCCCGGCGCGCCGGCAGCGGCGACGACCCGCTGGCGACGGATCTGCCTGCAGCCGCCGAGGCCGCCCTCGCGCCTTGGCTGCCGCTGGTCGCGGTTCCCGCCGAGGCAGCCCCGCGCGGCGCCGGCGACGACGCCCCGGCCGGCGCGGTCGCCACGGTGTCGCCGACCCCCGCCGGCCTGACGCGCAGCCTGGTCGCGGCCGCGGCGCAGCAGGAGGCAGCCGGCGAACTGCCGCCACAACCCGCCGCCGCCCTGCCGGCCGGCGCCGATGCGGTCGCGGGCACGTTCAGCATCGCCACGGCCGATGTCGCGGCGACCGGCGCCCCGGCGGCCGACTTCGCCGACACGCTGCTGGAGCAGCTGCAATGGCAGCGGCCGCGTGCCGCCGAGGCAGCCACCGCACCGCCGGCCACGCCGTCCATCGAGACCGCCGCGCAGCCATTCGCGGCCGGCCCGCCGCCGCTGGCCCGCCTCGGCGGCGCGGCCGCGCCGGCCCGCATCGAGCCATCCGCCGCAGCCGCCGCCCTCCCGAGCGAGCTTGCGCCCGAACGGGGGGCCGAGGAGGCCGCCGCGGTCGCAGCGGCGACCCGCACCGATGCCGAACCCGAGGCCGCCGCGGGCGAACCGACGGCGGCTGCCCAGCGCACTCCTGCGGAACTGCCGCCGCAGGCCATCGCCCCCGTGGTCCGCAGCGAGGCGGGTGGCACCGGTGCTCCCGCAGCGGTGCACACGGGCCGGCTGGCTCCGCCGGTGGGCAGCGGCGAATGGGCGCCGGCGCTGGCGCAGCACCTGGTGCAGCTGGATGCCGGGCGCGGGCGCCAGGTGCAGCTGCACCTGAATCCGGCGGACCTGGGCCCGCTGCAGGTGACGGTGTCGGTTTCCGATCAGTCGGCCCAGTTGCTGTTCGTGTCCGAACACGCCGCCGTGCGCCAGGCGGTGGAGGCGGCGCTGCCGCAATTGCGCGCCAGCTTCGCCGAGCAGGGCATCAGCCTCGGCCAGGCCAGCGTGGACGCCGGCTCGGGCGAGGCGGCGGCACGACAGGCTGCCGGCGGCGACGAGCGGCCACGCGGGCAGGCGCCGCGCGGCGAGCGCACGCCGGCGCCCGCAACCCCGGTCGGGGCGGCTGCGCCGGGGCGTCCGGTCCCGGCGGGCAGCCTGGACACCTTCGCCTGAAGAAGCCTTGCCGCCGGCGCGGCGCATCCCGGAAGCTGAGGCGGTTTCCGGCCTTTCATCCGCCCTTCGCTCGCGCGCCTGCTGGCCAAGAATAGGCTCCTGACGACTCCCGCTCCCGCCATGTCCACCGCCGAATCCGCTCCGCAGCCGAAATCCTCCAAGCGCAAGCTGTTGTTCGCGCTGGGGGCCGGCGCGATGCTGGCGCTGGCCGGCGGCATCTTCTACGTGGCCGGCGGCCAGGGCGTGCAGGCGGCGCCCGCTCCCAGGCCGGTCAAGCCGATCTTCGTGACGCTGGAGCCGCTGACGGTGAACCTGCACACGGACGGCAGGGGCCGCTTCCTGCACGTGGGCGTGTCGCTGCGCATGCCCGACGAAAAATCGCAGGCACGCATCAACGAGGCGCTGCCCGAGCTGCGCAGCCGGCTGCTGCTGCTGCTGTCCGACCGCGACCCGGCCGCGCTGGCCACGCCGGCCGACAAGATCCGGCTGGCCGAGCAGATCCGCGACGAGCTGAACCGCCCGATCACTCCCGGCCTGCCGCCGCACGGCATCACCGCCGTGTCGTTCAACGCGTTCGTGGTGCAGTAGAGGTTTCGTTCCAGGGGCGGTGGCGATGGCCTACGAACAGGTGCTCTCCCAGGAGGAAGTCGACGCGCTGCTGCAGGGCGTCGAAGGCAGTGCTCCCGCGGCCGCGCCCCCGGCGTCGGCCGACGACACGCTGCCGACCTACGACCTGGGCGCGCCCGACCGCGTGGTGCGCGGCCGGATGCACACGCTGGAGCTGATCAACGAGCGCTTTGCGCGCGAGCTGCGCGGCAGCCTGCTGAACTTCCTGCGGCGCAGCCCCGACATCACGGTGCGGGCGCTGCAGATCCAGCAGTACGGCGACTTCATCCGCCACCTTCCGGTGCCGACCAACATCAACATGCTGCACATGAAGCCGCTGCGCGGCACCGGCCTGTTCGTGTTCGATCCCAAGCTGGTGTTCCTGGTGGTGGACAACCTGTTCGGCAGCGACGGGCGCTTCCACATGCGCATCGAGGGCCGCGACTTCACCCGCACCGAGCAGCGCATCATCCGCAAGCTGCTGGACCTGGCGCTGCACTGCTACGGCGAGGCCTGGAAGCCGGTGCTGCCGCTGGAATTCGAATACGTGCGCTCCGAGATGCACGGCAAGCTGGCCAACATCGTGGCGCCCAACGAGGTGGTGCTCAACACGACGCTGGAGATCGAGTTCGGCCCGGTGGGCGGACTGCTGCACGTGTGCCTGCCGTATTCGATGCTCGAGCCGGTGCGCGACCTGCTGTCCAACCCGATCCAGCGCGAGATCGAGGTCGACCAGCGCTGGACCCGGCAGCTGGCACGCCAGATGCACAGCGCCGACGTCGAGCTCACCGTGGACTTCGTGACGATCGAATCCACCATCGGCGAGATCCTCAGGCTGCAGCGCGGCGACGTGCTGCCGATCGAACTGCCCGCCACCCTCACCGCCCGCGTGGACCGCACGCCGGTGCTGGAATGCGGCTACGGGACCACCAACGGGCGCTACGCGCTGCGCGTGGAACAGGTGATGCACCACGACGACTTCGAGATGAAGACCGACCATGAATGACGCCACGCTCACGACCTCGGTCGACGACGACTGGGCGGCCGCGCTCGCCGAGCAGACGGCAGCTTCGCAGCCCGCGCCCGCCGCCCCGGCGGCGGCCCAGGTGTTCCAGCCGCTGCAGGAGCCCGCGCCGCCGGCGGCCGTGCCGATGGAGATCGAGCGCATCATGGACATCCCGGTGCAGCTCACCGCGGAGCTGGGTCGCACCCGCATCACCATCAAGAACCTGCTGCAGCTGTCGCAAGGCTCGGTGGTGGAGCTCGACGGCCTGGCCGGCCAGCCGCTGGACGTCATGATCAACGGCTACCTGATCGCGCAGGGCGAGGTGGTGGTGGTCAACGACAAGTACGGCATCCGCCTGACCGACATCGTGCTGCCGTCCGAGCGCATCCAGAAGCTGGGCCGGCAATGAGGCTGGCGCGCTCCCTCGCGGCGCTGTCCGCGCTCGCCGCCCTCAGCGCCCGGGCGGCACTGCCCACGGTGCCGGCCGCGGCCGAAGCCGCGCCGGCGGCCGGCGCCGGCGGCCTGCTGCAGGCCGGCGTCGGCATGGCCGCCGTGCTGGGGCTGATCTTCCTGTGCGCCTGGCTGGCCCGCCGCTTCGGCCTGCAGCGCTTCGGCGGCTCGCAGCTGGTCAAGGTCGTCTCCAGCGCCATGGTGGGCCAGCGCGAGCGCGTGGTGGTGGTCGAAGTGGGCGGCACCTGGCTGGTGCTGGGCGTGACGCCGCAGCAGGTCAACACCCTGCACACGCTGGCGCCGCAGGCGCTGCCGGCGGCCGGGACAGCGGACGCCGGCGCCCCCGGCTCCACTGCGCACATGGGTCAGCTCTTCGCCGCGCGCCTGCGCGAGGCGCTGGGCCGCAAGCCGGAGGCGTGATGCGGCAGCCGCTGTTGCGCCTCGCGCTGGCCGCCCTGGTGCTGGCCGGCGCCATGCCGGCCCTGGCCGCCCCCGCGCAGGGCCTGCCCGGCGTGCTGGTCACGCCTGGCCCCGGCGGCAGCCAGACCTGGTCGCTGAGCGTGCAGACGCTGGTGCTGCTGACGTCGCTGTCCTTCCTGCCGGCGCTGCTGCTGTCGATGACCAGCTTCACGCGCATCCTGATCGTGCTGGGCCTGCTGCGCACGGCCATCGGCACCCAGTCCTCGCCGCCCAACCAGATCCTGGTCGGGCTGTCGCTGTTCCTGACCTTCTTCGTGATGTCACCGGTGTTCGACAAGGTCTACAGCGAGGCCTACCGCCCGTTCGCCGAGAACAGGATCAGCGCCGAACAGGCGCTGGAGCGCGGCGCCGGGCCGATCAAGACGTTCATGCTGAAGCAGACGCGCGAGAACGACCTGGCCCTGTTCGCCGGCCTGGCCAAGGTTCCGGCGATGGAAGGGCCCGAGGACGTGCCGTTCCGGATCCTGCTGCCCTCCTTCGTCATCAGCGAGCTCAAGACGGCGTTCCAGATCGGCTTCACGATCTTCATCCCGTTCCTCATCATCGACCTGGTGGTCGCCAGCGTGCTGATGTCGATGGGCATGATGATGGTGCCGCCCGCCTCGATCGCCCTGCCCTTCAAGCTGATGCTGTTCGTGCTGGCCGACGGCTGGCAGCTGCTAGTCGGCGCGCTGGCGCAGAGCTTCTCCCCATGACCCCCGAATCGGTCCTCTCGCTGGGCGCCCAGGCGCTGCAGCTCACGCTGCTGGTCGCCGCGCCGCTGCTGGTAGTGGCGCTGGTCGTCGGCCTGGTGATCAGCATCTTCCAGGCGGCCACCCAGATCAACGAAGCAACGCTGTCGTTCATCCCGAAGCTGCTCGCGGTGTTCGCGACGCTGGTGCTGGCCGGCCCGTGGATGCTGGCGCTGCTGGTCGACTACATCCGCCAGCTGTTCGCGTCGATCCCTCACATGGTGCAGTAGCTGGTGGATGCACCCATCCTGTCCGTCGGCTCGGCGCAGCTGGCCGGCTGGGTCGCCGCCTTCCTGTGGCCGTTCGTGCGCGTGCTGGCCCTGGTGTCGACCGCGCCGATCCTGGGCGAGGCGGCCGTACCGCGCCAGGTCAAGGTGCTGCTGGCCGCCGTGCTGACGCTGGTGCTGGCGCCGGCCATCGGCCGCATGCCGGCGGTGCCGGTGTTCTCGCTGGCGGGCCTGTGGATCCTGGCGCAGCAGGTCATGATCGGGGTGGCGATGGGCTTCACCATGCGCGCGGTGTTCGCGGCGGTGCAGGCAGCCGGCGAGTACGTCGGTCTGCAGATGGGGTTGTCGTTCGCGTCCTTCTTCGACCCGATGGGCGGCGGCCACACGGCCGTGGTCGCGCGCTTCATGTACATGCTGGCGCTGCTGCTGTTCCTGGCGGTGGACGGCCATCTGCTGCTGATCGCCGCGCTGGCCGGCAGCTTCCAGACGCTGCCGGTCGCCGACGCCCCCCTGGCGGCGGCCGGCTGGCGCTTCGTCGCCGGTGCCGGCTCCGAGATCTTCGCCAGCGGCCTGCTGCTGGCGCTACCGCTGGTCACGGCGCTCCTGATCCTGAACCTGGCGCTGGGCATCCTCAACCGCGCTTCGCCCCAGTTCAGCATCTTCGCGGTCGGCTTTCCGCTCACCCTGCTGGCCGGCATCTTCATGCTGCAGATGCTGATGCCGCACCTGCACGCCTTCCTGCAGCCGCGCTTTGCCGGCGGCATCGGCGCCATCGACCAGTTGCTGCGGGCGCTGCGCCTCTGAAGCGGGGCAGCCCCGTCAGAGGCCCAGGCACTGGGCTGCAGGCAGCGTGATCACCCCGTCCGGCTCGCTGTCGCTGCACAGGTCGCACGCGGCGCCCTCGCCGGCAGGATCGGGCGCCGCGTCCTGGGCCGCGCCGGCCAGCGTGAAGAAGAAGACCGCGCCCTGGTCCTGGGCCGACTCGGCCCAGGCCCGGCCGCCGTGGCGGAGCACGATACGCCGGACGTTGGCCAGGCCGATGCCGATGCCCGGGAACTCCGACTGGGAATGCAGGCGCTGGAAGTCGCCGAACAGCTTGTCGGCGTACGCCATCTCGAACCCGGCGCCGTTGTCCCTCACCTCGTACACGGTCCGGCCATGGGCGTCGGCGGCGGCCGTGAACGAGATCTCGCAGACGCGGCGCCGCGCGCTGAACTTCCAGGCATTGCCCAGCAGGTTCTCCAGCACGATCTTGAGCAGGCGTGGATCGCCCTGCGCCTGCAGCCCGTCCTCCACCCGGCTCGTCAGCGCGCGGTGCGGCTCGGCCAGCTGCAGCCGTGCCAGCACGGCGCGCGCAATGGCGCTCAGATCCACCTGCGCGGGCCGCAGCGGCGCCTGGGTCAGGCTCTTGAGCGTGAGCAGCGCCTGCACGTACTCGTCCAGCTGCTGTCCGGCCGCGCGGATGCGCTGGAGATAGTGACGCGAGCGCCCCGGCGGCTCGTCGCCGAGCTCGCGCTCGAGCACCTTGCCGAAGCCCGTGATCGCGTCGATCGGCGTGCGCAGGTCATGGGCGAGCGCGTGGGCGAAGCGCCGCTGCTCGGCGTTGGCGGCCCGGATCTGCCGCGCGCTGTCGCGCATGCAGCCGATCGGGTCGACCTCGGCGCAATGCGCGTTGAGCGCCGGTCCCTCGCCCACTTCGCGCACCACGATCATCGCGCGCGGCACGTCGCCGTCGACCGCGTAGCGGCGCACCGACACCCGGGCGGTGAACAGCGAGCGGTCGGCGCGCACGGCCGTGACCACGCCATCGGCCTGGCCGCCGCGCCGGCACTGCTGCACCAGCGCCTCCAGCTTGGGGTCCTCCGGAGCAAACAGGCTGTGCAGCCGACCCGGCGCGCGCAACTGCTGCGGGGCGTACCCGAACAGGTCGACGGCCAGGGCGTTTGCGCGCAGCACCGTGGCGTCGGGCCCGGTCAGCATGACCGCGTCCATGCAGCCGTCGAACAGCGCCCGGCAGGCCGCGTCTCCGAGGGCGGCGTGGGCCGGCGGCGCATGCTGCGACGGCGGCTGCGCGCCGCCCGGGGGCATGCTGCCGGGGCGGTCGAAGGTGCGCTCGAGGAACATGCTGCCTGCCCAATCAGAGGTACTTGAACAACGCGATGTCCTGCAGCCGGGCGAAGGTCTGCTGGGTCGCCTGCAGGTTGGTCTGGCGCAGCGAGAACTCGGAAATCGCAGCGGCGTAATCGAGGTCCTGCAGCTGCGACAGGTAGCTGCGGTCGGTCAGGTCGCGCCACGCGCCGGCGGCGTCCAGGGCGTCCAGTTCGGCCATGCGCGAGCCCACCGACGAACGCACCGTCAGCACGTTGTCGTAGGTATTGGTCACCTTCACGTTGGCGGTGTTCAGCGCATTGCGCAGGGCGGCCGGGGCCGCCGGGCCGCCGGTCGCCACCGGCTGCCTGAGCACCGCGATCACGTCGCGGATGGCGGCGAACACGTCGGTGCCGGCACCCGCGGCCGGCTGCACGCGCAGGCGGTCGCCGGCGGCCGGGCTGCCATCCAGCCGCAGGCTCAACCCGCCCAGCCCGATCGTGGTGCCGGCCTGGTAGGTCCCGGTCGTGCTGCTGGTGCCGTCGCTGATCGTGTACTGCAGCGGGGCGCCGGCAAAGCTGATCGTGTAGTCGCCGCCGTCGGCCACCGAGACGGCCGAGAAGACGCCCGAGCCGGTGTTCGCCGGGTCGGCCGTGGTGACGTGGCGCGCGCCCCCCTGCACCGACTGGAACACGGTGCGGCCGTCGTCGGCGCCGGACATCTGGCGGGCGACGTCGACCTGCATCAGCCGCTGGCCCTGGTCGCCCAGGTAGCTCACGCTGCCGTCGGGTTGCAGGGCGAACGGGGCCCGGTCGCTCTGGAAGCCGGCAAACAGGTACTGGCCATTGCCGTCGTCGCTGTTGGCGATGCCCAGCAGCTGCGCGAAACTGCTTTCCAGCGAGGTCGCGAGCGTGGCCCGGTCGGCATCGGTGCTGGCGCCGTTGCCGGCCTGCACGATCAGCACCTTCACGTCCTGCAGCACCTTGGTGGCGGCGTCCAGCGCGCTCTCCTCGGTCGACAGGGCCTGGGTGGCGCGGGCGCGGCTGGCCGAGTACTGCGAGGTCTCGGCCAGCGACTGGCCCACCCGCAGGCTGCGCGCCGCGGCCACCGGATCCTCCGCGGGAGTGAGGAACTTGGTGCCGGCCCCGAGCTTCTGCTGCACGCGCATCAGCTGCTCCTGCAGCGAGCCCATGCCCGCGAGATTGCGCTGGAAAAATGACTGGCTGCTGATACGCATGTGGATTCCTGCTCAGCGGATCGCGAGAATGGTGTCGAAAATGGTGGAGGCGGCCTGGATCACCTTGGCGTTGGCCTGGTACATCTGCTGGTACTGCAGCAGGTTGGCCGTTTCCTCGTCCTGGTTGACGCCCGAGACCGACTGTTGGCTGGCGCGGATCTGGCTGGCCAGGCTGTCCTGCGTGGTGCGGGCCACCTGCACCTGCAGCGTCCGGTTGCCCACGTCGCTCACCAGCTGCGCGTAGGCGCCGTTGAAGGTCGCCGTGCCGGCGCCGACCAGCGCGCGCCGCTGCAGCGCCCCCAGCAGCAGCGCGTTGCTGCCGTCGGCCACGCCGGAGGCGCGCGGCGACAGCGTGAAGGTGTCGCCGACGGCCGGCGCTCCGGTCACTGCGACCGTGATGCCGCGAACCGTCACCGGCTGGCCGCTGACGTAGGGCACCGACGTCAGGGCGGTCTGGGTGCCGTCGGCCTCGACCAGCTGGAAGGACAGGTTGGCGCCGTCGTAGGTCGCGCGGATGGTCTGCGTCGGCTGCAGCGGCGCGCCGCGGTAGCTGGCATCGAGCACCGCGGGCCCGATCGCAGCGGCGGCGCTGGTGGCGGCGGTCGCCACCGGCGAGCCCGCCGCGGCGATGCGCGCCGGCTCCCGCACCAGCACCGCGATGTCGCGGGCGCCGTCGCGCGTGGGACGCACCAGGAACGAGTCACCGGCCACGGCAGTGCCGGTGGCCGACAGGGTGATGCCGTCGAAGGTCACCGGAAAGGCGGTGAACGAGGTGCTCGCCGGACCGCCGGCGGCGGGCGCGACGGCGACGCGCTGGCCGTCGGCCAGTCGCGTCACGGTGTAGGTCGGCGTGCCGCCCACGTCCGCCACGGTGACCGAATAGTCGCTGGTGGTGAGCCGGCCGGCGTCGGCCAGCGTCGCGGTGACGACCTGGTCGCCGCCGTTGCGCGCGTCCGACAGCACGGCCGGGCGGCCCATGGCGAAGAAGTCTCCGCCGGACACGCCCGTCAGGTCCACGCCGGCGGCGTGCTGCGCATTGAAGGCGCCAGCCAGCGTCATGGCCAGCCGGCCGATGCCGTTCTGGGTGGCGGCAAGCGCCTCGCGCCGGAACGCCAGCGCGCCGCCGAGCGAGCCGCCGGTCAGCACCCGTTCGTCCAGCTCGACCGACTCACCCGTCGAGGCGACCACGGCGACGGCGTAGCGGGTGGGATCGGCCGCCGCCGGCACCGCCGCGAGCGTCGCCGCGCGATCGCCCAGCACCAGCGACTGGCCGGTGCCGACGAACAGGTTGTACTGCCCGCCGTCCTGTTCGACCACGGTGACGCCGACCAGCTTGCCCAGCTCGCCCACCAGCCGGTCGCGCTGGTCGAGCAGGTCGTTGGGCGGCTGTCCGCCGGCCATCGCGCTCAGCTGGCTGATCTGCCGGTTCAGGCCCGCGACCTGCGCCGCGTAGACATTGATCTGCCGGACCTGGCCCTGGATCTCCTCGTTGAGCGAGCTGTTGCGGTCGGCGAGATAGCCGTCCAGTGCGCGGAACTTGCCGGCCACGGCCTCGGCCGCGCTGAGCATCTGCTGGCGCGCGGCCGGGTCGGCCGGCGTGTTGGCGACAGCCTCGGTCGCGGCGAAGAAACCCTGCACCAGCACCGACAGCCCCGACGCGCGGTCGGCCAGCAGGTCGTCCAGGTGCCCGGCCTGGGTCGCGTAGGTGTCCAGCGCCTGCAGGCCCGATTCGGCCTGGCTCAGTTGCGCCTGCAGGTAGCGGTCGTAGTTGCGCGCGACGGTCACCACCCGCGCGCCGGTGCCGATGAAGCCGGCACCGGTGGGCCGGGCGCCGTTGCCCTCCACGGCCACCGTCTGGCGGCTGTAGCCCGGCGTGTTCACGTTGGCGGTGTTGTGCGCCGTGGTGGCCAGCGCCGTGCGCGCGACGTTCAGTCCCGAGAGACCGGTGTAAAACATCCCTGACATGTCAATGCATCCTTCCGGGCTGCGCCCCGGCAGCGTTCAACTTCCTTATCGGCAGCCGGCGCAAGATCTTCAGGCCTCCTCCAGCAGGGCCGGCTGCGGCGCGGGCGGCGCCAGCCGCTGCACCGGTGGCGCGCCCAGCTGCGCCGCGGCCGCCTGCGCGGCCTCGGCCGCATCCAGCGTGAACTGCCCGACGGCCGAAACGAGCTGATCGGCCTGCTCGCGCATCGAGTGCGCGGCCGCCGATGCCTGCTCGACCAGGGCGGCGTTCTGCTGGGTGGCCTGGTCCATCTGCGTGATCGCCTGGTTCACCTGCTCGATGCCGGCCGTCTGCTCCTGCGTGGCCGCCGCGATCTCGCCCATGATGTCCGTCACCCGCCGGATGCTGGCCACCACCTCCTGCATCGT
>Ga0255338_1000794_pt1 | contig 79530 bp, 73 predicted proteins | sample MeOH1_35cm_T4_19_FD_203715 | JGI IMG/M metagenome (GOLD analysis project Ga0255338, IMG submission 203715) | Sandy soil microbial communities from University of British Columbia, Vancouver, Canada - MeOH1_35cm_T4_195 | ecosystem: Engineered > Artificial ecosystem > Sand microcosm > Unclassified ... | reverse complement strand
CGATGCCCTTGCGGCGCACGAGCTTGCAGTCGCGGTGGCGCGTCTTGAGCGACTTGAGCGAGCTTCTGACCTTCATGGGACCGTATCTTCAATCGGGCCACGAAGGGCCGGTTGGCGAACAAGAGGGCGCGCATATACGGGCCGACCTTGTCGGAGTCAACCTGACGCCGTTTTGATTGGGGCCCGGATCGACACGCTTTAGGGTCCTGCCGATGTCCCGTCGCGTTCTCCCCGCCCTCCTCGCCCTCGCCGGCTGTGCGAGCCCCGCCGTCCCGCCGCCGGCCCTGGCGCCGCTAGCCGCCACAGCCGCGGTCGCCGCCGCCGAGATGGCCGTGCCGGCGTCCGCCCCCTCGGTCGCCCCGCCCACCGCGTCCGGCGACATGATCTTCGACGCCTGGGCCTCGGAGTTTCAGGGCCGGGCTCTCGACGCGGGAATCAGACCCGAGGTGCTGAGCCGCGAGATGGCCAGCCTGACCCCCGACCCGCGCGTGGCGGGCCTTGACAGCCGTCAGCCGGAATTCTCCAAGCCGGTCAGCGAGTATCTCAAGGGCGTCGTCACCGCGGACCGCATCGCCATCGGCGCGCGCCGGGCCGCCGACACCCCGATGATCGGCGACATCGAGCAGCGCTTCGGCGTGCCCCGGCAGATCCTGATGGGCGTCTGGGCCATGGAAAGCGGCTTCGGCGCGATCCAGGGCGACCTCGACGCCGTGCGCTCGCTGGCCACCCTCGCCGCCCAGGGCCGCCGCCGCCCCTGGGCCGAGGGCGAGTTGATCGCGACGTTCAAGATCATCCAGTCCGGTGAATTCCCGCGCGCGCGCCTGCGGGGCTCGTGGGCGGGCGCCATGGGCCAGACCCAGTTCATCCCCACCACCTTCCTGTCGACGGCGGTCGACATGGACGGCGACGGCAGGCGCGACATCTGGGGCTCGTCGTCCGACGCCTTGGCCTCGGCCGCCAATCTGCTCAAGGAGGCAGGCTGGGTGCGCGGACAGGGCTGGGCCCGCGAGGTCACGGCTCCGCCCGGCTTCGACTTCAGCCTGACCGAGACCGTCAGCGAACGCCCCGACTGGTGGGCCGAAAAGGGCGTGCGCCCGGCTGACGGCAAGCCGTGGTCGGCGAGCGATGCGGAGGCCAAGGCCCAGCTGATCGCGCCAACGGGGGCGAATGGACCGCTGTTCCTGCTGCTGCCCAACCATTTCGCCATCCGCAAGTACAACAACAGCATCGCCTACGCCCTGGGCGTGGGGCTGCTGGCCGATCGGGTGGCGGGCGGCCCGCCGCTGGTGAAGCCCTGGCCGCCGGAGACGCCGCTGTCGCTGGTGGACCGGATGACCGCCCAGCGGGCATTGACCGCCCTGGGCTTCAACCCCGGCGGCGCGGACGGCGTGGTCGGCATGGGCACCCGTAAGGCGTTGCGGGAATGGCAGAAGGCCCGCGGCCTGACGGCGGATGGCTACCTCTCCGCCGACATGGTGCGCCGCCTGAAGGCCGAGGCCGACGGGGCCTAGGGCCCCCCGCCCTCGTCGCGCTTCTCCAAGGTCGCCATGGTGGCCGCGTCTCGCGTGGCCGGCTGCGGATCGGCGTTCTTCAGCGCTGGGCTGCGGAAGGCGTAGACCAGCATCCACAGCATCAGGGCGGCGTTCAGCACGAACGGGGCCGGCCCGAAATGCTGGTAGAGGAAGACGAAACCCGGAGCGAAGATCACATTGATCCCGTTCACCGCCGCGATCGCGCCGGCGACCCGCGCCTGCTCCCCGATGCCCACGGCGATAGAGGACCCCGCGGTGAACCCGGGCCGCGCGAAACCGAAGCCCAGGCTGGAGAGGGCGTAGCCCGCCACCACGACATAGAAGCCGTTGTCGCCGCTGGGCGCGACCGCGACGATCAGGTTGCCCGCCGCCGCCACGGCCACACCCCAGCGCAGCAGCTGGCGCGGCGTCATCTCGAACATGCGGATCAGGCCCCACTGGGCCAGCAGCCCGGCCACCGCGCCGAACATCATGGCGGTCGCGATGTAGCCCTGGGCCGCGATCGGCGAGAGGCCGACCTTGTCGATGATCAGGAACGCCAGGCTCTGGGCCTGCGCGGTCTGGCAGGTGGCGACGATGAAGCCGTAGATCAGGAAGGGCTGGACGCGGGGGTCGCGCCAGAGCCCTCGCTCCTTCGGCGCGCCGCCTACGACGGGCCGCCGCGGACGCTGCGCCTCGGGGTCCACCTTCTGGTCGGGCAGGTAGCGCCAGACGACGAACAGCATGCCAAGCGCGATCAGGGCGAAACTGAACAGCGGCCCCGCAAGCCCCACCACCGGGAACACGAACAACGGCGCCAGGAACGGCCCGATCACGGTGCCCAGGCCAAAGGCGCCGGCCAGGCTGGCCATGGCCTGGGTGCGGCCCGCCAGCGGCGTGCGCTCGGCCACATAGGCCTGGGTCGCCGGGTTGCTGGCCGCGCCGAAGAGGCCGAACAGCGCCCGCGCCAGCAGCAGCAGGATGAAGATGACCATCGGCGTCGCCAGGTGGCGCAGGCCCGCGCTCACCACCACGCCGCACAGGGTCATCGAGATCATGAACCCCGCCAGGCCCACCAGCATCAGCGGCTTGCGCCCGTAGCGATCGGAGGCCCGAGCCCAGCCCGGCGACGAGAAGGCCCAGAGCAGGGCCGACAGCGAGAAGATCGCCGAAACCATGGGATCGGGGATCCCGATCGAACGCCCGATCGCCGGCAGCACCGAGATCAGCCCGGTGTTGCCCATGGCGGTCGCCGCCGAGACGGCGAAGATGATGGCGAAGGAGCGCCTGGGGAGGGCGCCGGCGGCGGGGCTGGCCATGGTGTTGCCTTAGGCGGGTTGGCCGCCTGCGGCAATTCCACGCCGCGCAAGGCGCGCGCCCACTCACTGGACATTAAGCATTAACCGGCATGTTCCCGCCGGACGTCGCGGGGATTCCATGTTCCAGATCATCGGCCTTGTACTGCTGTTCGGCCTCGTGTTCGGCAGTTACATCATCTCCGGCGGCAACATGGGCGTGATCATGCACGCCCTGCCCCACGAGATGATGGCCATCGGCGGCGCCGGCGTAGCCGCCTTCCTGATCGCCAACTCGATGGGCACGATCAAGGGTGTCGGCGGCGGCGTCGGCAAGGTGTTCAGCGGCCCCAAGTGGAAGGCCGCGGACTACCGCGACCTGCTGGCCCTGCTGTTCCTGCTCACCAAGACGATGAAGTCCAAGGGCGTGATCGCGCTTGAGAGCCACATCGAGAATCCCAAGGAGTCCACGATCTTCAACCGCTTCCCGAAGATCATGAAGGACCACTTCGCCATCGACTTCATCTGCGACACGCTGCGGATGATGACCATGAACCTCGAGGACCCTCACCAGGTCGAGGACGCCATGGAAAAGCAGCTCGAGAAGCACCACCACGAAGCGCTGATGCCCAGCCACGCGGTCACCAACCTGGCCGACGCCCTGCCCGCCCTGGGCATCGTCGCCGCCGTGCTGGGGGTCATCAAGACCATGGGCGCCATCACCGAGCCGCCGGAAGTCCTGGGCGAGATGATCGGCGGGGCCCTGGTCGGCACCTTCCTGGGCGTGTTCCTAGCCTATGGCATCGTCGGCCCGATGGCGACGCGCATGAAGGAAGTGGTCGACGAGGAAGGCGCGTTCTACCGCATCATCCAGGCCGTCCTCGTGGCTCACCTGCACGGCAACGCCGCCCAGATCTCGGTGGAGATCGGCCGCGGCAACGTCCCCTCCAGCGCCCAGCCCAGCTTCCTCGAACTGGAAGAAGCCCTCTCGAATATTCCGGCCGAAGGCTGATCCCTCGAGGACCCTCTTGCTTTGGGCCCCGGCCCACGGCAAAGGTTGAAAAAGTGATCACAAGTCCGTGATTTTAGGCCTTGCTATGGCGGCCTACGCGGGCTTATGTCTGCGCCTGCGTCGGGGGGGCGGCCTTGCCCTTTCCATATTGGCGGGAAAAGTCCGACCGGCGCTGACACTCTCCGACCAGAGGATTTGGACCATGATGAAGCAACTGCTGATCGCCAGCGCCGCCGTCGCCATGCTGGGCGTCGCCGCCTGCCAGAAGACCGAAGAAAAGACCGTCGAAGCCCCCGCCGCCGACGCCGCCGCTGCTCCGGCCGCCGACGCCGCCGCCGCTTCGGCTGACGCCGCCGCCTCCTCGGCCGCCGCCGCCGCCGACTCGGCCGCTGCCGCTGCTCCGGCCGCCGACGCCGCCGCTGCTCCGGCCGCTCCGGCCGCCGACGCCGCTGCCCCGGCCGAGAAGCACTAAGCTTCCAACGCGTTTTCGCGTTACGGAAGGGCCGCCCCTGGGGCGGCCCTTCTTCGTTTCGGACACCTCTCTCTATGACCGGCGAAAGTCCGCTGGACTGGACCGATGACGGCCAGCCCCGTTCGCGCCTGTTCGGCGACGTCTACTTCTCCGCCGAGGACGGGCTGGCCGAGACCCGCGCCGTGTTCCTGGACGGCTGCGGCCTGCCCGCCGCCTGGGCTGGCCGGCGCCGGTTCGTGGTGGGCGAACTGGGCTTCGGGACCGGCCTGAACATCGTGGCCCTGCTCGACCTCTGGCGGCGCGAACGCCCGCCCGGCGGCCAGCTCCACATCTTTTCTATCGAGGCGTTCCCGATCACCGCTGACGAGGCGGCGCGCGCCCTGAGCCGCTGGCCAGAGGTGGCCGACGTCGCCCGCCTGCTGACCGCCCGGTGGCCCGGCCGCGCGCGGGGTCGGCACAGGGTCGAGCTGCCCGAATTCGGCGCGATCCTCGACTTGGCCGTGATGGATGCGGCAGAGGCCCTCTCGGAGTGGTCGGGACAGGCCGACGCCTGGTTCCTGGACGGCTTCTCGCCTGCCCTGAACCCGCAGATGTGGTCCGACGAGGTCCTGGCCTTGGTAGGGCAGCGTTCCGCCCCGGGCGCCCGGGCGGCCACCTTCACCGTCGCGGGCCAGGTCCGCAGGGGGCTGGCCGCCGCCGGCTTCGACGTCGAAAAGCGTCCCGGCTTCGGCCGCAAGCGCGAGCGGCTCGAGGCGCGCCTGCCGGGCCTGGCCGTCGACCCGCCCGCCCGCCGCGTCGCCATCGTGGGCGCCGGGATCGCCGGGGCCGCCGTCGCCCGCGCCGTCCGCGCCCTGGGCGCCGAGGCGGTGGTGGTCGAGGCCGACCGTCCCGGCGCCGGCGGCTCGGGCAATCCCGCCGCCCTTGTCACGCCACGGCTGGACGCCGGCCTGGGCGAAGCCGCCCGCCTGTTCGCCCAGGCGTTCGGCCGCGCGATCAGCCTCTACGGCCAGATCCCCGAAGCGACGCTGGCCCAAGGCGTCCTCCAGCTGGCCGCCGACGACCGCGACGCCGACCGCTTCGCGCGCATCGCGGCCTCCGACGTCTTCGAGCCCGACGCCCTGGCGCTGCTCGACGCCGAGGCGTCGTCCGCGCGGCTTGGCGAGCCGGTCCCGGTGGCGCTCGACCAGCGCAGCGCCCTGGTGGTCGATCCCGCGGCGATCCTGGCGGCCTGGACCGGCGACGGCGTGACCGCCCGGGTCGCGGCCCTTGAGGCCGATGGCGGCAGCTGGCGGCTGCTGGACGCGGACGGCGCCGAGATCCTGCGCGCCGATGCGGTCATCGTCGCCGCGGCGCTGGCGTCCCTCGACATGGTCACGACCGTGCCGCTGCGGCCTGTTCGCGGCCAGGCCAGCTGGACCGGCGCGCCGGCGTCGACGCCCGCGGCGGCCTGGGGCGGCTATGTCCTGGCCGCGCGCGAAGGCCTGCTGTTCGGCGCCACCCACGACCGGGACGATGCCGACACCGCCGTCCGCGACGACGACCACCGGCGCAACCTGGCGACCCTGGCCTCCGCCCTGCCCGCGCTGGCCGCCAAGGTCGCGGGCCAGCGCCTCGAGGGTCGCGCCTCGGTCCGCGCCGTGACCCCCGACCGCCTGCCCATCGCCGGCGAGGTCGCGCCCAGCCTCTACGCCCTCACGGGGTTCGGCTCACGCGGCTTTTCGCTGGCCCCCCTGCTGGCGGAGCATGTGGCGGCCCTGGCGCTGGGAGCGCCCTCGCCGATCGGCCGCGCGCAGGCCGATCTCGTAGCGCCGGACCGCTTCGCCCGCCGGGCCGCGCGCCGCCGTTCCTAAGCGCCGCGAAGGGCCCTATATTGCCGCTTACTCGGGGGACATTCTGGGGCGACAGGACTCCAACGATGAACTGCAGAACCTCCCTATCCCTCGCCGCCACCAGCCTCGTGGCGCTGAGCCTCGTCGCCTCCGGTCCCGCGATCGCCAAGTCGCCCAAGGAACCCGAGGCCGCCGCCAAGCCCAAGAAACAGTGCTTCTGGACCCGCCAGGTCAACAGTTTCGCGTCCAACGACAACCGCATCGTCAACATCCGCGTGGGCGTGAAGGACGTCTACCAAATGGAGATGTTCGGCCGCTGCAACGACGTGGATTGGGGCCACGAGATCGCCTTGGTTTCGCGGGGCGGCTCGTACATCTGCACCGGCATGGACGCCGAGATCATCGCGCCGTCGCCCATCGGGCCGCAGCGCTGTCCGGTGAGCAAGATCCACAAGCTGACGCCGGAAGAGGTGAAGGCGCTGCCCAAGCGCGCCCGGCCGTAGACTTCCCTCGCTTCAAAAGAAATGGGGGCGCTGTCGCCAGCGCCCCCAAGGTCGTCCCCCTCGGGAGGAAGGCCTAGAACGTCTTCTTCACGCCCAGTTCGAACACCCGGCCCAGAGGATTGCCCTGGGTGATGTCGTAGTTGTAGGGCGACGGCAGGTACGGCGGATCCTTGTCGAACAGGTTCTGGACGCTGAACGACACCACCGAGTCCCACGGCGCTTCCCAGCGCACGACGATGTCGTGCTGCCAGTAGTCCTTGGACTTGCCCACCGGGACCAGGTCGGCGCCCGAGGGCGCGCTGGGGTTCGGCACCGTGATGAAGAACGGCGAGCCGAAGGCCGGCGAGGTCCCTTCCGCGTACCGCACCTGCCAGCGAAGGCTGAGCGGGCCCTTCGTGAACGCCGCGAACGCGTTCCCCTTCAGCTCCGGGTAGGAGAAGAAGTCGTTGAGGATGTCGCTGAGGCCCGCGCGATCCTCGGCCGGGGCGATGTTGATCGTGGAGTCCCGCAGGGCGATCGCGCTGCGCTTGTACTCGATCAGGTAGGTCAGCTCGCTGCCGACGGCCCAGGAGCCGTCGAACCAGCCGTCCCAGTCGTACTGCACCCGCGCCTCGAGGCCCGAGGTGTCGGTGTTCGGACCGTTGATCGTGAAGCTGCGCAGACGCGCGACGTTGGCCGCTCCGCAGGCCCCGGCGAAGGTGAAGCGCGCCTGCAGCTCGGCAAAGGCCGCATTGCCGCAGTTCACGTTCGTTCCGCCCGGGAACATGGTCGCATAGAGCCTCGACCCGCTTTCCTCGACGATCTCGTCCTTGAACTTGAAGTTGAAGTAGTCGAGCGTCGCCGAGAAGCCGCCCATTTCGAAGATCACGCCGACGTTGAACGTGTCGGCCTTCTCCGGCTTCAGGTCCGGGTTGCCGCAAGTCTGGAAGGCGCGATAGGCGCTGCCCAGCACGCGAACGCCGTTGTTGCAGCCCGTCCCGGTCAGGCCGGGGCCGGGCGCGCGGAAGGTGGTGCTGGCGCTGCCGCGGAAGGCCAGCCAGTCGGTCGCCTGCCACTTCACCGCGATCTTGGGATTGGTCGTCGAGCCGATATTGCCCTGGTAGTCCTCGTAGCGGATCGCCGCGTTGACGTTCAGATTGTCGAGGATCGGGATCTGGATCTCCCCGAAGATCGCCTTGACGTTGGCGTCGTCGTCGCGGTCCACGGCCGAGCCGAAGAACTGCAGGGGGCCGCTCTCGTCGTTACACGCCGGACGATCCGGGCAAGGATTCTCGTCGGCGTTGAAGAACGCCCCATACTTCCGTTGCTCGCGCGTGTAGCGATACTGTCCGCCCAGGGCCCAGGCGACATTGCCGCCGGCCAGCTCGATGCCCGTCTCGCCGGAGAACACCGCGTCGGCCACCAGGATCTGGTTGGTCAGCACGTTGGTGTAGTTGCCGAACAGGCCGGCCACGACCAGCGGGTCGTTGGCTACGGTCGAGTTGAAGTAGGGGTTGGCCGCCCCGTTGACGGCGCTGGTCTGCACCGCGTTGCTGAAGGGGTTGAAGAAGTAGCAGCCCAGGGCCGCGCTGCCGGCGCCGGTCGTGTAGTTCGCGGTCTCGGCGGCGGTGCAGCTGTTCGCCGCCCCGGCCTGGCTCCCGAACCCACGAAGCGCGAGCTGCAGGTTCTTCACCAGGATGTCGTTGGTGTTGGAGGTGTTCTTCTGCTCCATGAACGTCAGGGAGGTATCGTACTTGATCCCGCCCCACATCTCGCCCTTGAGGCCGCCAGAGATCCGGTAGGCGTCGTTGACGATGGACTGGTGGTCCGCCCGGTCCGGGAACGACGGGTTGCCGCCGAAGGCCAGGGCCCGCCAGCCGAGCTGAACGATATCGACGCCGCGCGCACCGCCGGGCGAACCCGCCTGGGCGCCCGTGGTGCTGAACGCGCCGGCCCGGATCGCGGCGCACTCGGTGGCCGTGAGCGGGGCGCGGCAATCGTTGACCAGGGCCAGGAAGCCGGGGTTGTTCACCGGCACGTTGAACGGCACCGCCAGGTTCGGCCCGTTGGGCGTGCCCGGCGAGAACGAGGTCCCGCCCACCGACACGGGTGACGGATACTGGGCCGTGAGGTTGGACGGCGACAGCCGCTGCACCGGCGTGTCGTTCTTGGTCCAGGCCACCTCGCCGTGGAAGGACATGTTCTCGGACAGGTCGAAATTGACCTCGCCGTAGAGCTGGTAGTGGTCTTCCCGGTTCACCAGGTCGTTGAAGTTGGAGAACTGGAAGCGGCAGGTGGTGGCCGTGCCGGAGGTCTGCGGCAGGTTGGCGTTGACCGGCACGGCGAACGCCACGGTCGGCGTCTGATTCGGCTGTCCTGCCAGCGGGTTGGTGAAGGTGACCGAGCGGGTCAGAGTGCCGCCCAACTCGGCGCAGCCGTTGTCCCGGAACGCCGTGGCGCCGGCCACGTAGAAGCCCGGGTTCGCCGCCCCCGTGAAGCCCGCCGCGCCGGACGAGCCGGCGAAGTCGAAGGGCTTGAGCGCGAAGCCGCGCTCATGGATGTCCAGGCGCGAGCGGTGGCGGTAGCCCGCGGTCAGCAGGACGTTACCGTTGTCGAACTTCTTCCCCCAGGCGGCGTTGGCGCTGTAGTCGCCGTTCGAACCGTCGATCAGGGCGTACTCACCGTCCACCTCGAAGCCATCGAGGTCCTTGCGCGTGATGAAGTTCACGACGCCGCCGATGGCGTCGGAACCGTAGGTCGCGGCCGCGCCGTCCTTCAGGATCTCGATCCGCCCGACCGCGGCGCTCGGGATGAAGTTCAGGTTGGCGCCGCCGCCCTGGAAGGCTGCTGCCGGGCTGTCGGCCAGCCGCCGGCCGTTCATCAGGGTCAGGGTCCGCGCCGCGCCGAAGCCGCGCAGGTTGATGGTCGCGGTGCCGGCGCCGCCGTTGTAGCGGTTGCTCTCGCCCAGCGACGACTGGGACGAGGTGATGGTCTTCACCAGCTGGACGATCGTGGGCGAGCCTTGTTTCTCCAGGTCCGCGCTGGACAGGACGTCGACCGGGCTAGCGGAGTCCTCAGGGGTGCCGGCGATGAACGAGCCGGTGACCACCACCTCCTCGATCTCGGCCGGCTCGGTTGTCTGGGCTCCCGCGGCGCTGGTCAGCGCGAGCGAGAAGGCGACGGCCAGCATCGAGCTGGCGCAGAGGGTGCTGCGTCTGTTCATTGGTGTTCCTCCCCGAAGGTCCGACCCGCATCTGGCGTGCGGGTTCCGTGACCTTGGCGAAGCGATGATTGCGCGCATTCTGGCCGGGCGCCACAGGTTTCCCGTGCGGCAGCGTACCGCAAATATTAATCACGGAAGCGTGACTTATCCGCGATAAGTCTGGAATATACCTGTAATATCAGATGATTGGTCGGGCCCGAAAACCACGCATTGCCGACCTGCCGGGCAAATGGAAGCGTTGCAAGAAGGATACAGCCGCACGGTGTTTTTCGAAGGCGCGGTGTGCGAGGGGGACGGCTTGAAGGTCCCGAGAACGAAAGACGCCGCCGGGAGACCCGGCGGCGTCCAAACGTCTTCAGCCTATGGCCGCGTCTAGAACTTCTTGGTGACGGTCATCTTGACCGTACGACCCAGCGCCCCACCGGTGAACGGGTCGTAGCCCAGGTCCAGGCGAGCGAACGACGGATCCTCGTCGAGGATGTTGTCGACCGCCACGACCACCGTGGTCTCCCACGGCAGCTGGGCGCGATAGGTGAAGTCGAAGACGGTCTGCGTCTTGATCTTCTGGCCCGCGTTGGTGAGCGGTACGGCGTTGTTGAGGCCATCGCGGACGACGTTCGGCGCGAAGGGCGACGAGCGCTGGTCCACGTAGCTGTCGACCGCGTTCATGGTCAGGCGCGCCGTGTGGATGTCGCGATTGTACTCGATGTAGAACTGACCCTTCCAACGCGGGATCGGATAGATCTGGGTCTGGTAGTTCAGCTTGCCCACGCCGTTGAAGGCCGGGGACACCGTGACGCCCTCGACCATTGTCGCCTCGACCGAGTACTTCCGGACGTAGGTGAACGAGGTGCCGAGCTGCATGCGGCCCCCCATGACGTCGTCGATGTTGAACGTGCCCAGGATGTCGATGCCGTCGGTCTTCACCCCGGGGCCGTTGACCGCCTGGGTGCGGATCCGCGACAGGGTGGCCACGCTGCAGGCGCCGTTGAAGGTGAAGCGCGACTGCAGACCGGCCAGCGCGGCGGCGCCGCAATTGCCCGTGCCGGTCCCGGTGGGGAACAGCGTCGAGAAGATGCCGCCGACAGGCTCGGTGACGAGCGGATTCTTGAAGTCGAAGTTCCAGTAGTCGACCGTCATCTTGAACGGGCCGGCGTTCACGATGCCGCCGACCGAATAGGTGGTCGCCTTCTCGGGATCGAGCCCGGGATTGCCCACCACATCGACGGCGCGGAAGGCGCCGCCCAGGAACTGCAGGCTGGTGACCTGGCCGGGATCGAGCGAGGTGAGCGGTGGGGCGCGGAACGTCGTGCCGATCGACCCGCGGACCGCGAGGACGTCGGTGATCTGCCAGCGGGCCGAGATCTTCGGATTGAAGGTCGAGCCGCCCTTCGAGCCGTAATCCTCGAAGCGGGCGGCGCCTGACACCTGGATATTGTCCGTGAAGGGCAGGCTGATCTCGGCGAAGGCGCCGTAGTTGTCCCCCTGCAGGTCGGCGGGCGTGCCGCCGCCCAGGAACATGTAGGGGCCGTTGCGCACGGTGCAGGAGGTGCTGCCCGTCACCGGCGTGTCGATGCAGGGCGTGACGGTCAGGTCGGAGAACGCATCGTACTCGGCCTGATACCACTGCTTGCGGTACTGGCCGCCGAACGCCCAGCCGACGTTGCCGCCGCCCAGCTCGACCCCGGCCAGCTCGCCGTTGAACACGGCGTCGACCACGAACACTTCCTGACTCACCTCGGTGCCGGTCGGCTGGAAGAACCAGCGGATCAGCTCGGGGTTGTTGGCCACCGCCGCCGAGTAGTTCGGGTTGGTCTGCCCGGTGATGTAGTTGGACTGGATCGCATTGGAGAACGGGTTGAACCACATGCAGCCGCCCGCGCCCGGCGTGCCCGTGGTCGGGTTGCAGCCCGCGCCGCCCAGGCCGCGCAACGCCAGCTGGAAGCGGCTGACGATGGTGTCGTAGCCGATCCGGGTCAGGTCCTCGCGCATGTAGGTGGCGGCCAGGTCGTAGCCGATGTCCGGCCCGAACTTGCCCGAGATGCCACCCGACACCCGGTAGGCCTCGAACTTGCGGCTGCCGGTGGACGAGCCGTCGCCGAACAGTGGGTTACCGCCCATCCCCAGCGGCCGGTACAGCACGCCGGGAATGTAGGCCCCGGTGGCGAAGCCTGGGATCTGGGTCGGGTTCTGCGTCCGATAGAGCGCGAAGCCCGGGTTGGTGGACGGCACGAAATAGCCGGCGCTCAGACCCGAGGTCACCGCGGGGCTGGTGGTGGCCGTCGGCACCTGCAGCGCGAGGTAGGACGGCGAGGTATGCCAGTCGGGGGTGTCGGTCTCGGAGTAGAAGCCTTCGAGGTGGAGCTTGGTATCCTCGTTGATGTCGTATTCGACCTCTCCGTAGAGCTGGAAGCGCTCCTCAGTCTCCTGAATGTTGTCGTACGGCGTGTAGTTGAAGAGGCAGGTGGGCGTCGTGCCGCTGAACGACGGCTGGCCGCCGAGCGGTGCGCAACCGGCGTCGCGCTGCAGACCGGCCGCCGGCGTGAACGCCCCGGTGGGCGTGTTGGTCAGCGGCAGGAAGGCCGTCGTGGCGTTGCCGGAGGACCAGCCGGTCTCGGGGCTGGTGAAGTAGCCCGGCTGGGTGAACTTGCGCTCGCCCACGGTCAGCTTGGACTTGTAGTGGTACTCGCCGGTCAGCAGGACGCTCAGCTTGTCCCACTGCTTGCCCCACACGACATGGCCGTCCCAGTCCCCCGAGGCGTTGTCGATGTATTTGTAGGTGCCCGACACCTCGAGGCCGTCGGTGTTCTTGCGCGAGATGAAGTTCACCACGCCGGCGATGGCGTCGGAACCGTAGGTGGCCGCGGCGCCGTCCTTCAGCACCTCGATGCGCCCGACGGCGGCGAAGGGCAGCACGTTCAGGTCGGGGGCGTTGCCGTTCAGGGTCGGCGCGTTGACCAGGCGGCGGCCGTTCCAGAGCACCAGGGTCCGGGCCGGACCCAGGCCGCGCAGGTTGACCGTCGCAGAGCCTTCCGCGCCCTGGGCGCGGGCGTCGAACTGGTTGGTGTCGCCCAGCACGCCGTTCGACACGGTCAGCGACTTCACCAGTTCCACGGGGCTGGGGTTGCCCTGCTTCTGCAGTTCGTCGGCCCCGATCACATCCACCGGCAGGGCGGCGTCCTCAGGCGTGCCGCGAATGAACGAGCCGGTGACGACGACTTCCTCGATCTCCGCCGGGGCCGTCTGGGCCATCGCCTGGCTGGAAACGCCGAGCGCCGCCACGGCGGCGAGCACGGATGCGCTGCAGAAGAACCTGCCTTTGGACATAGATTTTTCCTCCCCTCGGCAGCCTCTGTTGTCGGGCCGGCCTGAGTAGGGGGATAATGAGGCCTATTGTTTCGCCTTCGCCATAGGAATTTCGTCGTTCCGCCAAAGAGCGTGAAAGAGCGGCGTTCGCGCAACACCTTATGGTGTAAGGGATTGTGCGTTTTCTAGGCGTTCGCCCTCACGGCCCAAAAGGCGCCGGGTCTTCGAAATCTGCAGCGGGATCGTCCATCGGAACGACCGGCTCCAGCCGGAAGCAGAGCTCGCAGCGCAGGCCCTCGGGCAGGAAGTCCATCCGCACCGGCCCCCGAAGCTCGCGCGCCAGGCCCACCTCGATCAGCCGCGAACCGAAGCCTCGGCGGACAGGCGGGGCGACAGGCGGGCCGTCGCGCTCCTCCCAGACGAAGCGCACGGTCGCCTGCGGCTCGAGCCTCCATGCGATACGCACCTTGCCGCGGTCGCCGCAGAGCGCCCCGTACTTGACGGCGTTGGAGCCCAACTCGTGCAGCGCCATGGCCAGGCTGAGCGCGTGGGGCGCCGGAAGCCGCACTCCGGCGCCGGCAACCTCGAACCGCGCGCCAGGCGTCTCCTCGAACGGCGCGATCGCCAGCCGCACCACGTCCTCCAGGTCAGCGCTCTCCCAGTGCTCGGCGGTGAGAAGGTCATGGGCGGACGACAGTGCGATCAGGCGGGTGACGAAAGCTTCCCGGGCCTCCGCGAGGCTGCGGGCCGAGCGCATCGTCTGCGATCCCATCGACTGGACCGTGGCCAGGGTGTTCTTCACCCGGTGGTTCAGTTCATTCATCAGCAGGCGCTGGTGCTCTTCGGCCCGGCGACGCTCGGCGATCTCGCGCTGGGCGGCCTGGTAGAGGCGGGCGTTGTCGATGGCGATCGCGGCGTGGGCCGCCACGCCCACCACCAGCCGCTCTGCCCGGGCGGCGAACACGCCCACATCCCGGTGCCCGAAGAACAGCCCGCCGATCACCTCGCCCGAGCGTGAACGCACCGGCGTGGCCAGATAGCTGCGCACCGGCGGATGGCCGGCGGGCATTCCGCGATGCGGTGGGGAACCGCCATAACGAGGGTCCTTGGTGATGTCGTCAGAGCGGACCACCCCCTCACCGGCGAACGTCGGCGCGAAGATCGCGGTGTTGCGGGGTTGGCCGAAGCGTTCGAAGGCCTCCCGCGGCGCGCCGGAGAGGGCGAACAACATGTAGGATTCCCCCGCCTGGTCCGTGACGTTGTAGAAGAAGGCTCCGAACTGCGCCCCGCTGAGCGACACGCCGGCGTCGGTCACCAGCCGCACCGCCGTGTCCAGGTCCAGCTCGGCGGCGATCGCCGCGCCGGTGCGGTTGAGGACGTCCAGCGCCTCGGTCTCCTCGCGCAGGCGCTGTTCGCTGGCCCGAAGCTGCTCGCGCCCCCGCCGCTCGTCGGCCACGGCGGCCAGGATCAGCACGGTCAGCGAGACGACGGCCACGAACTGCTGGGTGTAGGGGACGAGGATCGATACCCCCGCCGCGCCGACGAACGGCCCCGCGCCCTGCAGCGCCGCCATGATCGCCGCCGCCGCGACGACCAGCAGGGCCAGCGAGGCGCCGCGGATGCTGAACACCAGGGCGGGCCAGACCAGGGCCGGGAAAATAAACCACGAGCGCATCGCCTCGCGCCCCGGCCACAGGAAGATGGCGTAGGCCAGCAGGGCGTTGATCCCCACCGCCGCAGCCAGGTGCAGCGCCGCCCGCGGACCGAGGGTCCGCCCGCCGTGCGGCCGCCAGCTCAGCGCCGCCGAGGTCACCGTCAGCACGGCCGCCATATGACCGAACCACCAGATCTGGACCACCGGCCCGAACGCCGCCGCTCCCCCGCCTTCGGCCAGGTGGGCGCCCAGGCCCGCGGCCAGCCACAGGCTCGCGCCCAAGGCGCCGCCGAAGGCCAGCCACAGCATCGAGCCCAGGGTGTCGAGGTTCGGGTGGAGTTTGAGCCGGTGGAACGCCAGAGCCGGAAGCGCCGCGGCCAGGGTCGCGCCGGCCGCCAGGATCAGGTCGCCCGCACCGAGCAGGCGGCCATCGACGACGGCGGCGGCGAGCTGGCCCACGAACACGCCAGGCCAGAGCCGCGTCCCGCCCACCGCCAGGGCCGCCAGGGCCACGCCCGCCGCGGGCCAGACGATCGGCCCCGCCTCCACGCCCAGCCACCGCAGGCTGGCGGCGGCCACCGCCGCGTAGACGATCGCCAGGGCGACAGCGCGTAAGATGTGGGAGCGCCCCAGCGGCAGCATCGCGCCGACCGCCCCGCCCCTTTCGTCGCCCTGGACGCTCGTCCCTCGCACCCGGTGGCCTCTGATCCCATTGGCGCAACCCAACGGTAGTCACGCCGACCCCCACAAGGCCAAGCTTTTAAAGCGAATGCCGCTGACGCCGTGCCCCCGAACACCTCGACCTCCGTGGCGGCCACGGCGGCGACCCGCTGCACCCGCAGGGCGAATCCTGTTGCGCGCCCGGGTGCGGCGCCTTCAGTTTGCCCCGGGCGCTCCCGGCTTGTCGCGGGCGCGCCGGTCGGGGGTTTCTGGATGGATTTGGGTTGGCGGGTTCGCGAGGCGGGCGGCAGGCTGGTGGGCGAGCCGACCGGCCGGGTCGACGAGACCACGTGGGAGGCCTTCTCGGCCCACCTGACCGCCGCCGTGCACCAGGCCGCCGCTGCCGGCGCCCCCCTGATCATCGACATGAGCCGCCTGGACTACATGTCGTCCCGCGGCCTGCGCGCCCTGACCATCGCGCGGCGCGAGGCTGGTGAAGGCACCTCAATCACCCTGGCGGCGCCCAACGACAGGATGCGCGAGATCTTCGCGATCAGCCGATACGACAAGCTGTTCAAGATCATCGACGACGTCGATTCGGACGCCTGAGCGGCGGCGGGAGGGGTTTTTTGGCAATGCGGGTACGCTTCTGGGGCACGCGCGGCTCCCTGCCGGTGGCGCAGCGAGCCGAGGCGATCCAGGCCAAGATCGCCCAGGCCCTGGTGGCCGCGGGCGGACGCAAGTTCGCCGACGAGGCCGAGGCCGACGCCTTCGCCCGGGCCAACCTCGATTTCGCGGCCTACGGCTCCTACGGCGGCGCGACCTCGTGCGTGGAGGTCGAGGGGGCCGACGGCGCCTTCCTGGTCTGCGACATGGGCTCGGGCCTGCGCGAGTTCGGCATCGACTCGTTCCGGCGGATCGCCGGCGGCCACCCGCCGGTCTATCATTTCTTCCTGTCCCACCTGCACTGGGACCACATCATGGGCTTCCCGTTCTTCGGGCCGGCCTTCAATCCCAACGCCACCATCGTGATCCATTCCGGGCACGCGGACGCCGAGATCGCGCTCCGCCGCCAGCAGGAGGAGATCTCATTCCCCGTGCCGTTCGACTGGCTGCGGGCGACGTTCGAGTTCGTCGTCCACAGGCCGGGCGAGGTCTTCGACGTCGGCGGGGTCGACGTCTCCCTCTGCGCCCAGCACCACAGCCACGACAGCTACGGCTACCGCTTCGAAAAGAACGGGCGCTCCGTGGTCTATTCCACCGACAGCGAACACAAGATCGACAGCATGGACGCGGAGGCCGCGTTCGAGGCCTTCTTCGCGAACGCCGACCTGGTGATCTGCGACACCATGTATTCGCTGGGCGACACCGTGAGCCTCAAGCAGGATTGGGGTCATTCGTCGAACATCGTGGCCGTCGATCTCTGCCGCGCGGCCCGCGCCAAGACGCTGGCGCTGTTCCACCACGAGCCCACCTATACGGACCAGGACATCCAGCGCATGCACGCTGAGACTGTCCGCTACGAGGAGCTGGTCCGCGCCGATCGGCCTCAGCTGGAGGTGATCTGCGCCTATGACGGACTCGAGATCGCGGTCTGACGCTCTAGGGGAACTGGACCGGGGCGCGAAGCTCCGCGTCCGGATCGCCGGCCTGGGCGCCGCCCTCGTGGTCGCGCTCATGGTGCTGTTCGGCGGCCACCTGGTCCGCCAGCCGCTTTACGACCTGTTCCAGAACATCGCGCCCGGGCCCGATGTGTCGCGGCGCGTGCATGTGGTGGTGATCGACGCCGACAGCCTGCGCGACGTGGGCGGCTGGCCGTGGACGCGGTTCTATCTGGCCCGGCTGGTCGAACAGATCTCCGAGCGCGGCGCGGCGGTGATCGGCTTCGACATGCTGTTCCCCGAGCCCGACCGCCTGGCGCCGTCCGAGTTCGCCAGCATCTACAACGAGCTGCCGGCGGGGGTGTCCCAGGAGATCCAGGACCTGCCCTCCATGGACGCGGTCTTCGCCCGGGTGGTCGGCCGCAATCCAGTGGTGCTGGCTCGCGCCGGGGTGACGGACGAGTCCTTCGACCGCACGGACGACGCCACGCCGCCTCTGCCGCCCGAGGCGCAGTTCGCCGGCAAGGTCCCGAAGGAGGTGATGACCTTCCCGTCGGTCGTCTCCAACATCCCCCTGCTCGACGGCGCGCCGCTGGGCCACGGCCTGGTCAACGGCGACCGCGACTCCGACGGGCTGGTCCGCCGCGTGCCCCTCTTCGCCCAGGCGGCCGGCCACCTGACCCCCAGCTTCGCGGTGGAACTGGTCCGGGTGGCCGAGGGCGCGGACAAGATCGAGCTGGAGAGCAGCAGCGGTGAGCTGGTGGCGGTTAAGGTCGGCGACCATCGTGTCCCCGCCGGGCCGGACGGCCAGTTGCTCATGCGCTTCGGGGACTGGCGGAAGACCCAGACCACTTCGGCGGTGGACGTGCTGCGCCAGGGCCAGAGGCCGGACCAGTTCAAGGACCAGATCGTCATCATCGGCCTGGCCAGCGCCGGAACCTCCGACGTCACCAGCACCCCGCGCGCCAGCTCCATCTACGGCGTCTATGTCCAGGCGCAGGCGGTGGACTCGATCCTGCGCGGCACGGCCCTTCGCCGGCCGGCCTGGGCGGCCCCGGTCGAGTGGGGGGTCGGATTCGCACTGGTGATGCTCTCGTTCCTGGGCGTGCCGCGCGCCCCCATGGGGCCGGTGCTGGTCGGGGCGGCGGTGGAGATCGCGCTCGCGTTCGGGGCCAGCTTCGTCGCCTTCCAGAACAACCTGCTGCTCGATCCCTTTCCGATGCTGGCGCCGGGAGCGGCGAACTCGGCCGTGATGGTCGCCCTGCTGTTCGTGGAGGGCCGCCGCGTCCAGGCCCGGCTGCGCGGGGCGCTGGAGGATGAGCGTCTCAGCGCGGCGCGGATCTCGGGCGAGCTGGCCGCCGCCAGCGAGATCCAGCGCGGCATGCTGCTGCCCCGCGACGAGCTGGACCGCATCTCTCCCGCCGTGGAGATCGACGCGGTGCTGCAGTCGGCCAAGACGGTGGGCGGCGACCTCTACGACGCCTTCCTGTTCGACGACGGACGGGTCTGTTTCCTGGTCGGCGACGTCACCGGCAAGGGCGTGCCGGCCTCGCTGTTCATGGCGCTGGCCAAGGCCCTCTCGCGCAGCCTGCTGGTCCGGCCCAACACCAGCCTGCAGGCCGCCGTGCGCGAGATCAACGCCGAGCTGTCGCGCGACAATCGCCAGGCCATGGCGGTGTCCCTGCTGGTGGGCGTGCTGCATCCTGCCGACGGCCGCCTCGACCTCTGCTGCGCCGGCCACGAGAACCCGCTGGTGGTGGGGGTGGACGGCAGCGTGCGCGAGCTGGCGCTGGAAGGCGGCCCACCGCTGTGCGTGGACGAGACCTACCCCTATCCGCAGGAGGTCCACCGCCTGGAGCCCGGCGAGGTGCTGATGGCCTTCACGGACGGCCTGACCGAGGCCCAGGACCCGACGGAAGCGCTGTTCAGCCGCCGTCAGGTGTTCGACGCGCTCAGCGAGGCCTCCAAGGCCCCCACCCTCGCCGGCATGGTGGATTCCGTGGTGGCCCAGGTGCGCGCCTTCGAAGCCAGCGGCGAACCCAGCGACGACCTGACGGTGATGGCCGTGCGGCTGCGGCGAACCGAAGAGCCGGGATGACAGATTTGGACTGGTGGAACCGCTCGCGGCGACGCGCCTAGCGCAGGATCACTTCCACACGCCGGTTGCCGGGCTCGCTGACGTTGTCCTCGGTGGGCACCCGCAGCTCGCGCTCGCCGCGGCCCACGGCCTTGGCGTTCTCGAACGGAAGTCCCTGCTTCACCAACGCCGACCGGATCTCCAGCGCGCGCTCGTAGGACAGCTTGTCGTTGATCTCGTCGCTGCCCGTGGTGTCGGTGTGGCCGGTGATCTGCACGTCCGAGTCCGGCTTCGCAGCGGCGCGAAGGGCCTCCAGGATCGGGAGGGACTCCGGCGTCAGGTCCGTGGTCCCCTCCACGAAGTACATGACATAGACGCGCGGCGCGAAGGGCGTCCAGCTCATCAGGTTCGACCAGAATCCCGTCTTCAGGGCCTTGGCCTGGACGTCCTTGCCGCCGACCCGCGCGCGGGTGTCGCCGGCGGTCAGGGCGCCGATCTCCTTGCCCGTTTTGGGATCGAACACCGCCACCGAGCCGGACTTGCCGCTGCCGGCGTCGTTCAGCAGGGTCACGTCGGAGGTGGCGCAGCCGCAGAGCAGGCCGGCGAGCGCCAGCGCAGGCAGGGCCCTCACTTCACTTCGACCACGAAGGTGGTGCCGCGCGCGGCCAGCAGCGACGTGGGCGTCCGCACCTTCATCGCGTCCTTGTTTTCCTTGGCGATCTGGCCGGAGACCACGCCCAGGGTGCCGCGGTCGACCGTGGTCAGCGACTTGCCCTTGTGGGTGGTGTCGTCGAACTCGAACTGGCTCAGCGCCACCCGGCTGTTCGGCCCCACCGCGAAGCGGCTGTTGTCCACGAAGGTGATCCCGATGCGGCCGTTGCCGCCGGTGGTGAGCACGTCGCTGACCAGCAGCTGGTAGCCCGGCGCGGCGGGGCTCACGGCCTTGCCGCGCACCACCGAGGCCGTCCCGGTCACCGTCTTGATCCGCCCGATCTCGGCCAAGGCCAAGCTCGGCGTCGACAGCGCTGCGACCATCAGCAATCCTGCGACCCACGCCTTGCGCATCCGCGCCTCCCTGAAACACGGTTCTGTCATAGCCCAGCTCCGCGCTCTTTCCCAATCCCAAGCTGTCGTCCAGGCGCGCCTGTCCGCTGGACGGGGGGCGGTGGCCGGCGCGCTGGCGGCGGTGCGCGCGTTCGTCGCCCAGGCCGGCCTGGGCCGCGACCCGGCCGAGCGCCTGGCGATCGTCGTCGAGGAGTGGGTCGCCAACGTCGTCGAGCACGGCGAGCCGCCGCCGGACAGCCGCATCGGCCTGCGCCTGGCCTGCGACGGGGGCCTGATCCGCATCACCGTGACCGACCTCGGCCACGCCTTCGATCCGCGCGGCGCGGTGTTCGAGGCGCCCAACCTGCAGCGCGGCGGGGGCGCCGGCCTGGAGCTCATGCGCGCCTGGAGCCGGGTGGCCGCCTACGGCCGCCGGGCCGGCCGCAACCGGCTGGTGCTGGAGATGCCGCCCGGATGATCCGCCCGCCCCGTCGGCACTGGCGATTCGGCGTGGGGGCCTTCACCGCGCGGCCCACGCTGATGATCGCCGTCGGGCTGGGTCTGGCCGTGGGCGTCGCCTGCGCGGTCCTCGCGCCGGACCTGAGGGCCTCGTCCAGCGCCATCGCGGGCTGGGACGCCTTCTGCGCTGCCTACCTGGCCCTGACCCTGTATGCCCTGGCCGACCAGGGTCCGGACGAGATTCGCGCGCGCGCCGCCCAGCAAGACCAGGGCCAGGCGGTGATCCTGCTGCTGATCCTGGCGGCCTGCACGGTCAGCCTTGCCGCCGTGGGCTTCGAACTGTCCCAGGCCCAGAACAACCAGGGGCTTGAGAAGGCGGTCCGAGTCGCGGCGGCCTTCATCACCGTCGTCGGCTCCTGGCTCGTGATGCAACTGGTCTTCGCCCTGCACTACGCCCACGAGTTCTACACCGCCAACCCCGAGACTGGCCGGGACGTCGGCGGCCTGGCCTTCCCCGGCGGCGAGCCTCCGGATTACTGGGACTTCCTGCACTTCTCGATCGTCATTGGGGTGGCGGGCCAGACCGCCGACGTCGCCTTCACGGGCAAGGCGCTTCGCCGCCTGGGGACCGCCCACAGCCTCATCGCCTTCGCCTTCAACACCCTGATCCTGGCGCTGACGATCAACCTGGTGGCGGGCCTGTTCGGAGGCGGGTGAGCGCGCGGACCCTCGACGGAAGGCGCGCGAACTCGCCAAGCGTCTGAAGTTGTGAAGGAAAGGATGGTGGACGTGACAGGGATTGAACCTGTGACCCCCTCGATGTCAACGAGGTGCTCTCCCGCTGAGCTACACGTCCGTACCTTCGGGAAGGCGGGGATATACAGATCGGCCCCGGGCTTAGCAAGCGGGGCCGCGCAGGCTTTCTAGGCGGCGATCATCCGTTCGACTTCGGAGACGATCTCGCGCAGGTGGATGGGCTTGGACAGCACCTTGGCGCCGGCCGGAGCCTGTTCGCCGGCGGCGAGCGCCACGGCGGCGAAACCGGTGATGAACATGATCCGCAGGCCCGGGTGACGGGCGGCGGCCTGGCGGGCCACCTCGATGCCGTCGAGGCCGGGCATGACGATGTCGGTGAGCAGCAGGTCCCACGGCTCGTCGAGGAAGGTCACGGCCTCCTCGCCGTCGGCGCACGACGTCACCTCGTGGCCGGCGCGTTCGAGCGCGCGGGCCAGGAAGCCGCGGAGGCTATCGTCGTCTTCTGCGAGGAGGATGCGGGACATGGCTTTTGCTGAACGCGTGATCGGCCATAATGGCTATCGAAGAGTAAAGACCGAATGAACCCCTTTGACGCTGGGGGCCAAGGCGGCGTTCAATGCGCGCGATGAATGCGTTGGAGCCCCTGCCCGGAATCGCCCCCGACATCGGTCCCGCGTTCGAGGTTCGCCGAGCCGGCCCGCCGGGGGCGCCGCCCACCCCGCTGGTGTTCGCCTCACCGCATTCGGGCCGCCTCTACCCCGAGGACATGATGTCGGCGGCGGCGCTCGACGCGGTCAGCATCCGACGGTCCGAGGACGCCTTCGTCGACGACCTGATCGCCCAGGCGCCGAACCATGGCGCCGCCGTGATCACCGCGAATTTCGCCCGCGCCTACATCGACCTGAACCGCGAGCCGTTCGAGCTGGACCCCGGCATGTTCTCGGACCAGCTGCCCGAGTTCGCCCGGGCCCGCACCGCCCGCGTGGCCGCCGGCCTGGGCGCGATCGCCCGGGTGGTGTCGGAAGGCCAGGAAATCTACCACCGCAAGCTGACCTTCGCCGAGGCCAGGCGGCGGATCGACGGCGCGCACAGCCCCTACCACGCGGCGCTGAGCGCCCTGATGGCCGAGGCCCAGGCCGCCCACGGCTTCGCCATCCTGGTGGACTGGCACTCGATGCCCGCCGCCGCGGCCAAGGCGGCCGGGCGCGAGCGGCCCTGCGACATGGTGCTGGGCGACCGGTTCGGGGCGGCCTGCGCCGGGGTCCTGCCCACCCGCGTCGAGCGCGAGCTGGAGGCCATGGGGTACCGGGTGACCCGCAACACCCCCTACGCCGGCGGCTACACCACCGAGCACTACGGCCAGCCCAGCCGCCGGGCGCACGCCCTGCAGGTCGAGATCAACCGCGGGCTCTACCTGGACGAGGCCACCCTGGCCCCCACCTCGGGGTTCGAGACGCTGCGCGCACACGTCGAACAGCTGACCCGAACCCTGGCGGCGGCGGACTGGTCAGCCCTAAAGGCCTCCTAGGCGAAGGCCGTCCGGCGGCGGCGCATCGCGGTCCCCGCGAGGCCGAAGCCCAGGATCATCATCGCCCAGGTGGCGGGCTCCGGCACGGCGGCGGCGGCGGTCATGACGACGTTGTCCAGCCTCGCGGTCTCGACGTTGTTGTTCCAGTCGCCCCAGATCTGGATCTGCTCGAGGTCCGCCATGATCGCCTGAAACTTCGCCGCCGACACGTCGCCCACCATGTCCCCCGGCGAGCCGGTGTAGAAGCTGGCGGCGGACAGCCCGATGTTGAAAGTCGACAGCGACGTGCCCGGCGTGCTTCCCCAACGGGCGAAGATCGTCTGTCCGTCGCCGCCGGTCAGGGCCACGAGGGGCCGGTTGGTGTAGCGCGGCTGCGACGCCGAGAGGTCGAAGCTGAGGCTGCCGCCGATGAAGTCGGATTTCTCTCCCAGATACTTGAGCGGCGCCACGAAACCCCAGTCGCCGAAGCCATGATTGATCTTGGCGATCGTCTGGCTGCCGGCCTCGTACGTCACCGGCTGAGGCGTCCCGCCGACGCCCTGCCATGTCCCGAAGCCCCAGCCGTCCGTGCCGGTGTCGAAGGTGGAGGAGACCGTCGTGGCGGCGGCGGCCTGCCCGCCCATGGCCATCACGGCGGCGAATGCGAGGGCCCCCAGGCCCGTCTTGAGGTTCATGGTCTTAACTCCTGGCTCGCCGCCCACTCGCGGCTGTCGCACAGGGGTTAGGGCCGGGTCCGCGATCCTGTCGCCGCGTCGCCGACGAACGTCGGGGATGATCGACGAAGGGGGCCGAATTCGCGTCGCAGGCGAGCGGGCTCAGGCGCCCAGCGGCAGCCGCACCGCCACCCGCGTCCCCGACCCGCCGTCGCCCGGCGACCAGTCGACCGCGCCGCCATGCCGCGCCGCGCGCTCGGCCAGGCCGCCGAGGCCCGCGCCGGCCGCGACGGTGGCGGGATCGAAACCCACGCCGTCGTCCTCCACCGTCAGCACCAGGGCGCCGGCCTCGCGGACCAGGGTCACCCGCACCCGCTCGGCCCGGGCGTGCTTGATGATGTTGTTGGTGATCTCGCGCAGCATGGCGCGCAGGGACTGGGCGACACCTGAGCTCACGCCCTCGGCGGGCGCATCCTGCAACGGCCAGTCCAGGGCGATGCTGCGGGCCTGAAGCCGCTCGGCCATTTCCTTGCGGCTGGCGGCCAGGGTCTCGGTCAGGCCGCCCCCAGCGGCGGGTGGCTCGGTGACGATGCTGCGCAGGTCGGCCAGGCCCTCGCGGATGTAGCGGTCCTTGCGCTCGCCATCGCGGCTGTGCAGCGCGCTGAGCAGGCTGGCGCCCAGGTTGTCGTGGATGTCGCCGGCGATCCGCTTGCGCTCGCCCACCGCGCCGCGCTCGTAGGCGTCGCGGCTCTCGAACACGAAGCGCAGCATGTCGGCCAGGGCGTCAGCCTGGGCCACGTCGGCCGGCGAGAACAGCGCCCGACCGCCCCGGGCGTACTCCAGCCTGAGCGCTGGCAGCCCCGGCAGCGCGGGCGTCACCAGGGCCACGCCGTCGTCTTCCAATCGGGCGCGCTCAGCGCCCTCGCCCACGTCCAGGCGCAGGGGGTCGAACCGGCGGCGCAGCACCGCCACCCACTGCGCGAGCTGGTCAGCCGGCTGGGCGGTCAGGCCGATCTGCACCACCCCTTCGAACAACGCCCGGTCGTCGGTCTTGCCTCGCCCCATCACCCGCTCGGCCACCAGACCCCGGAGCGGCAGCCACACCAGGCCGCAGATCAACAGCGCCAGCGACAGGCTGAGCTCCGTGGAGAGCCGCAAGCCCGCCAGGAACAGCATGTCCAGGCCGGCCAGCAGCAGCAGGCCCAGGGTCCAGGCCATGATCCGGCCCCACCACTCGCCCAGCTCGAACAGCCGGTAGCGCATGATGCCCACCGCCAACCCGCCGTAGATCAGCAGGAACAGCAGGAAGCCGTACGGCTCCACCGCGGACGTATCGACGCCAAACATCTGCGGCGCCAGCACGATGGCCACGAACGCGCTGGCCACCACCACCCACGACAGCAGGAACCAGCTGAGCGCCGCCCGCGCCACCGGATCGCGCCGGGTGCCCTGCCAATGGACGCCCGACAGCACGAAGCAACCTCCCAGCCCGCACAGCGTCAGGAACCGCCGCGCGAAGGTCAGGTCGGCGAACCAGCCCAGCGCCTGCGCCACGTACCAGGCCAGATAGACGCCCACGACCAGCAGCCCCACCCAGCGCGGCGCTAGGGTCTTGGGATAGTAGAGCAGGAGGGCCAGCAGGGCGGCGCTGAACAGGCTGCCGCCCAGGAAGTTCACCCCGTTGATCAGGTAGAAGGCCGTCTCCGGCAGGGCCAGTTCGCGGGCGGAGTACATCACCCCCATCGGCGCGCAGAACAGCATCGCGAAGCCGCTCAGCAGCATGTAGCGGGCGCTGGCCTCCTTGGGCCGGAACACGAAGATCGCCGCCGAGGTCAGCCACGCGACCACGCCCACCACCACCCCGATCCAGAAGTCGACGCCGAACGTCCCGATGGGCCGTCCCCAGGTGGGCTGGATCGTCCAATCGCGGCCCCTGCTGTCGGTCAGGGTCATCTGCGGCTGCCGCATCATCTCGGCCATCCGGCCCTGCCGCGCCATGAACCGCTGGAAGTCGGCGAACGGCCCGAAGCTGCCGTCGACCTGGCCGGTGAGGTCGTTGCGTTCCAGCCGCAGGCGGTCGCCGCCGCCGGCCACCTCCACGATCACCGTGCCCGCCGGGATCGCCCGCGCCGGCCCGGCGGCGGAGGCCACCACCGCCCCGCCCGCCGGCGTGTCGAAGTTCATGTCGACGCCCAGCCAGGGCTGGTTGACCGAAAACCCGATGACGCCGGCGATCACCGCGGCCACGAACGCCAGCGCCAGGGCCAGAAGCCGGACGGGCGCCGTCCACGCAACGAGCGTCCGCGCCCGAACGCCAGCGGCCCCAACCGCAATCGCGCTCCCCTCCATGCTCACACCCCGCCCCCTCGCGCCGCCCCCCGGCGTGTCATCCATTCTTTAGGAGAATCATTGGCCTATGCCACAGCCGGATATTATCGTTCGTGTCAAAACTCGCGGAGTGCGCAGTCTCGCCCATGGTTGAGGATAGCGGTCAGGACCCGGGCGTCGCCTCCCCCGATCGGGGGTGCCTGATCGTCGAGGACCGCCTCGATACGCGCGAGTGGCTTGCGCAGGTGGTGGCCGAGACCTTCCCCGACATGGCCCAGGCCACGGCCGGCAGCCTGCGCGAAGCCCGGCGCTGGCTCGAGGACCACGCCGCTGACCCGCCCTGGCGCCTCACCCTGGCCCTGATCGACCTAGGCTTGCCCGACGGCTCCGGCGTGGACCTGGTGCGGGAGATTTCGGCGGCGTTCCCCGAGGCCCTGCCAGTGGTCGCGACCATCTACGACGACGATGCGCACCTGTTCGAATCGCTGGCCGCCGGGGCCCAAGGCTATGTGCTGAAGCAGGAACGCCCCGAGGACGTCGCCGCGTGCCTCCGCAGGATCGACGGCGGCGAGCCGCCGCTGTCGCCCTCGATCGCGCGGCGCATGCTGGAGCGCCTGCGCCCCGGCGCGCCGACGCCGCGTCCCCGGGACGAGGCGGGCCTGAGTCCGCGCGAGACGGAGGTGCTGACGCTGCTGGCGCGCGGGCTTTCCGGCCCCGAGGCCGCCCGCGAGATCGGCCTGAAGCCGCAGACCGTCGCCGGCTACGTGAAGGTCATCTACCAGAAGCTCCACGTCTCCAGCCGCGCCGAGGCCGTGCTGGCGGCGGCGGAGCGCGGGCTGACCTGAGGGCCTCCCGTGGGGAGGGGAACTAGCGGCCTACAGTCCCGGCAGCTTGATGCGGGACTTGCCTTCGCGCTGGATGGTGATCGGCTTGTCGCCGGTCAACTTGGCGACGCGTTCCTTCTCGGCCGCGGGGTCGAGGGGCGTGTTCGAGCCGTCGAGGGCGGCGGTCTGCTGCGGCGTGGCCGCGGCGTCGTCCTTCTTCCAGAACATCACCCGGTCGGCGAAGCTCTTTTCCTTGTGCGAGATGTCGCCGAACTCGTCGTCGACCACGTAGCGCACCAGGGGGTCGGCCTTTTCGGCGCCGGCCTTGGCCACCAGCATCTTCTCGCCGTCCGAGCGCGCCTCGGCCTCACGCTGGCCCAGCAGGGCGTTGCGCGCCGCGCTTTCGGGCTGCAGCTCCTGCGGGCGCGGCTCGCCGGGCGCCGGCGGGCGGAGCGCGTAGTCGGGCGGCACCACCAGCGGGGCCTTGGTGACGATGCGGAATTCGTCGGGGGTCACCTTGGACATGCCCAGGGCCTTCTGGGTCGACTGGCAGCCAGCAAGTCCGGCGGCCGCGACCAGGGCGGTCGCAACAATCACGCGATTGAACGTCATAGACTTAGAAGACTCCTCCAGCGCTCCCCGACGATGCATCGGCATCGACGATCAGGAAGCGCGCTAGACCTATAGCTTGCCATTTTCCCGTGGCGGGAAAACGGCGGGGCGGCCCCCCGGCCGGGTCATGTGGAATACCTTAATCGGCGTCAACAGCCAACGCTATGCGGCCGGGCGTTGTGGCCGCAGGCTGTCGAGCAGCAGCAGGATCACGCCAATGGTGATGCCGCTGTCGGCGATGTTGAAGATCCAGGGGAAGAATCCCAGCCGCTGGACGTCGATGAAATCCACCACCGCGCCGAAGCGGGCGCGGTCGATGGCGTTGCCGACCGCACCGCCGATCACCAGGCCCAGGCCCAGCGCCGGCAGCAGCCGCGTCTGGTTGCGCGCCCAGAAGGCCAGCAGGGTCGCCACGCCCAGGGAGAAGACCACCAAGCCCCAGCGGACCACGTCGTGCTGGGCCTGCAGCAGGCCGAAGCTGACGCCCTCGTTCCAGATGCGGGTGAACTGCAGCGGCCAGAACACCTCCATGGTGTCGCGCTCGGCTAGGCGTACGACCGAGAGGATCCAGTACTTGCTGAGCTGGTCCAGCACGATGATCACGGCGGCCAGGACATAGGCGCGCACGGCCCAGCGGGTGGTCTTGGCGGCGGGTTGGGTGGTCTCCACGGCTCCGGTCATGCGCGGGCCGCGTCCCAGGCCGCCACCGCCTCGGCGTCGCGCAGCGACAGGTCGGGGTAGCGGGGATCGGAGCCGACCTCCGGCAGGATGCGCCACGAGCGGGCGCACTTCCTGCCCTCGGCCCTCAGCGGCTCGACCGAGACGCCGGGGATGTCCGGCAACTTGAAGCCGGGACCCTCGCCGGCGGCCAGGGTCGCCTGGCTGGTGCGGAACACCTCGGCGGCGTCCAGCCCCTCGAAGGCGGCCAGCAGGCCAGCGTCGGCCACGTGGACCACGGGGGCGGCCTCCAGCGCCGCGCCCATCCGCTTCTCGCGCCGCTCGACCTCAAGCGCGCCGGTGACCACGGATGTCACCTGCTGCACCTTGGCCCAGCGGGCGGCCTCGGCGTCGTTGCGCCACTCCGCCGGCGTCTCCGGGATCGTGCGCATGCTGTTGGAGTGGGCGTCCGGATAGCGGGTGGTCCACGCCTCTTCCATGGTGAAGGGGATCAGCGGGCTGAGCCACGCAGTCAGGCGCTCGAACACCGCCTCCATCACCGTGCGCGCGGCGCGGCGCCGCAGGCTCCCCGGCTGATCGCAGTAGAGGGCGTCGCGGCGGATATCGAAAAACAGGGCCGAGAGCTCGTTCTGGCAGAACTCGGTGACCGGCCGCACCACGTCCTGGAACAGGTAGGCCTCGTAGGCGGTCCGCACCTGGCCATCCAGTTCGTGCAGCCGGTGCAGGATGAAGCGCTCCAGCGGCGGCATCTCGGCCAGTTCGACGGCTTCGTCGGGTGAGTAGTCGGCCAGGGCGCCCAGCATGTAGCGCACGGTGTTGCGCAGCTTGCGGTAGGCGTCCGACGTGGTCTGCAGGATCGTCTTCCCGATCCGGCTGTCGTCGGCGTAGTCGATCATCGCGGCCCACAGGCGGATGATCTCGGCGCCGCTCTCGCGGATCACCGTCTCGGGATCGACGGTGTTGCCCTTGGACTTGGACATCTTCTCGCCGTTCTCATCCATGGTGAAACCGTGGGTGAGGATGGCGTCGTAGGGCGCGCGGCCCCGGGTGCCCGAGCTTTCCAGCAGCGACGACTGGAACCAGCCGCGGTGCTGGTCCGAGCCCTCCAGGTAGAGGTCGGCCGGCCACTTGGTGTGGGCGCGGTTCTCCAGCGTGAAGGCGTGGGTCGATCCGCTGTCGAACCAGACGTCGAGGATGTCCTCGATCTTCTCGAAGCGCTGGGGATCGTGTGTCCCCAAGAAGTCGGAATCCGGCCGATTGAACCAGGCGTCGGCGCCTTCATTGGCGATCAGGTCGACGATCCGGCGGTTCACCTCATCGTCGTGCAGCGGCTGGTTCGTCTCCTTGTCGACGAACATGGCGAGCGGCGCGCCCCAGGCCCGCTGGCGGCTGATCAGCCAGTCGGGCCGACTCTCCACCATCGAGCGGATGCGGTTCTTGCCGCCGACCGGATGGAAGGTCGTGGCCTCGATGGCGTCCAGCGCCGTCTCGCGCAGGGACCGGCCGCCGTGGGCCGGGCCGTCGATCGGCTCGTCCATGCGGATGAACCACTGCGGCGTATTGCGGAAGATCACCGGGGCCTTGGAGCGCCAGGAGTGCGGATAGCTGTGCTCCATCCGCCCGCGCGCCAAAAGGCGGCCGGCCTCGATCAGCTTGTCCATGACCGCGCCGTTGGCGGGACCGAACTTGCCGGCCTTCTTGCCCTCGGTCTCCAGCACCTTCAGCCCCGCGAACAGCGGCACGTGCGGGTAGTACGCGCCGTCCGGGTCGACGGTGTCGGGGATCTCGCGATGGCCGTGGGCCAGCCAGACGATGTAGTCGTCGGCGCCGTGGCCGGGGGCGGTGTGAACGAAGCCCGTGCCGGCCTCGTCGGTGACGTGGTCGCCGGCCAGCATCGGCACCTGGAACGCGTAGTGGGTGTCCAGCGCCGCCAGCGGATGCTCCAGGACCATGCCCTGACAGTCCACCGCCTCGACCTTGCGGGCCTTGGCGATCTTGGCGGCCTTGAAGACCTCGCCCGACAGCTTCTCGGCCACGATCAGCCGGTCGCCGGCCTTGGCCCAAGGCTCGAACTCCAGGCCCTCTTCCATGGCCTCGACCTGGTAGACGGCGTAGGCGATGGCCTCGTTGTAGCTGACCGCCCGGTTGGCCGGGATGGTCCAGGGCGTGGTGGTCCAGATCACCACCGACGCGCCGCGCGCGGCGTCGCTGCCTTCGATGACCGGGAACTTCACCCAGATCGTGGGGCTGACGTGGTCGTGGTACTCGACCTCGGCGTCGGCCAGCGCCGTGCGCTCCACCGGACTCCACATCACCGGCTTGGAGCCGCGGTAGAGCTGGCCCGAGGCCACGAACTTGTGGAACTCGGCCACGATCGCGGCCTCGCTCGAATAGTCCATGGTCGCGTAGCGGTTCTCCCAGTCGCCCAGCACGCCCAGGCGCTTGAAGCCATCGCGCTGCACGTCGATCCACTTGGCGGCGTAGTCGCGGCAGAGGGTGCGGAACTCGGCCTTGGAGACATCGTCCTTGCGGCGGCCCTTCTCCTTCAGCTCCTTCTCGATCTGCCACTCGATCGGCAGGCCATGGCAGTCCCAGCCGGGGACGTAGTCCACGTCGAAGCCCAGCAGGAAGCGCGAGCGGACCACGAAGTCCTTCAGGGTCTTCTGCAGGGCGTGGCCGATGTGGATGGCGCCATTGGCGTAGGGGGGGCCGTCGTGCAGCACGAACAGCGGGGCGCCCGCCCGCTGCCGCTCGGCGCGGATGGCGTTGTAGAGGTCCAGCTCCGCCCACTTGGCCAGGATCTGGGGCTCCTTCTGCGGCAGGCCCGCCCGCATGGGGAACGGGGTGTCGGGAAGGAAGACGGTCTCGCGGTAGTCGCGGCCCTCTTTGACTTGAACGGGGGATTTATCGGCGTCGTCGGCCATGGGACTTTCCGGCTTGGCTCGGGAACGGGAGGTGCGGGTAGGTACCCGGCGCGCACTGGATCGAAACCGACCGCGGCGTCACGCCGGGCGGGTAATTCGCAGGCTCGTCCGAACCGAAAACATGGCGCTGGCTCTAACAGAGAGCGCGCGAGGCGTCATCCCTGGGCTTGCCTGAGCCGATATGAGGCGTATTTTGTCTCGCACACAGGGCCTTCGGAGCGGGTAGCGTGGGCCGTCCGAGCGATTTGTCTGGCATCCGACCGGCAATCGTGACATAAGGGGCTATCAAATATCGATTTGGTTCGGTTGCTCTCCACGCTTGTTCTTTGGATCGAGCCCGGACTTCCTGAAGACCTCTCCGACATTTTGATCTCTCGTCCCGTCCGGGGTGGGTGAGAACTTGAAATCCCTCGTCCCCTTCGGGACGGGTGAGAACTTGAACTAGAAAGACAAAACATCATGGCTACCGGCACCGTTAAGTGGTTCAACGCCACCAAGGGCTTCGGCTTCATCCAACCCGACGACGGCGGCAACGACGTGTTCGTGCACATCTCGGCCGTCGAGCGTGCGGGCCTCGGTTCGCTGAACGAGGGCCAGAAGGTCCAGTTCGAACTCGAGCGTGACCAGCGCAGCGGCAAGATGTCCGCCGGCCAACTGCAAGCCGCCTAAGGAATACGGACGGCCCGGCGGAACCTTCGGGTTCGGCGGGCCGTCCAACCTAGATTGTGACCACATCGACCATTGAACGCGCTTATGCGCTCGCACGCTCGGGACAGGCTCCTAACCTCGCCGGGCTCAAGCAACGTCTGAAAGCGGACGGCTGCCGCGCTGTTGACGCGCTGCTGGCTCCCCGCGCCATCCGCGGCCATCTGGAAGCGATCTGCGCGGCGACCTACCAGGCTCCCGCCTCCGAAGCGGAGTCCAACGAGACGGGCGCCGCCCTCACGGAGTGACCGCATGGCTCGGAAGCCCAACTACCAGTTCGAGCGGATGGAACGCGACCGCCAGAAGGCCAACAAGCTGGCCGAGAAGGCCGCGGCCAAGCGCGAACAGCGCGACCGTGATCGGGCCGAGTCCGAAAACAACGCCGGCCCGGGCGACCCGAGCGTCGGCGACAACTGAGAGACATCATGCCGAGCGGCGTCGGGTACAACCACGAGACCGTCATTCTTGACGGCGAGACCTTCTCTGACTGCGAATTCCGTGACTGCCGCCTGGTCTATTCGGGCGGCGAGACGCCTGTGTTCCAGAACTGCCAGTTCCACGGCTGCGAGTGGAAGCAGGACGACGCGGCGGCCCGGACCCTGGCCTATCTCAAGGCCGTCTGGAACGCGGGAGGCAAGCCCACCGTCCAGTCCCTGATCAAGGACATCACCGTCGCCCGCTAGACGCGGGCCGGACGGACCAACTGACATTTCCCGGAATGCTGGGCGGTCTACAGGCTGGGGTTATCCGCCTGTGGAGCCGCCGAGCAGCGCCTTCGCCCGCGCGGCGTCCTTCATCACCTGCTCGGTCATGACCTCCAGGCTGGAGAACTTCTCCTCCGGCCGCAGGAAGGCGACCAGATCGGTCTCGATGACGCGGTCGTAGATGTCCTCGTCGAAGTCGAACAGCCAGACCTCCAGCAGGGGCTGCGTGACCCCCTGGACCGTCGGGTTGACCCCGATGTTCGCCACGCCCGCGAACTCGCGGCCGTCCGACAGGCGGGTCCGGGTCGCATAGACCCCGAACCTCGGCGAGACGTAATCACCAAGGTGGACGTTGGCCGTAGGAAAACCCAGCTTGCGGCCCAGCTGGCGGCCCCGCTGCACAGGTCCCTCGATGGCGAACGGGCGGCCCAGGATCTCCGCGGCCACCTCGGGACGGCCGTCGCGCAGCGCCTCGCGGACCGCGGTGGAGGAGAACTTCTCGCCGCCGCCGTCTCCCACCGGGTCGGCCACAGAAACCCCGAAGCCCAGCTCCCGGCCGTACTGACGCATGGTGTCGGGCGTGCCGGTGCGGCCCTTACCGAACGAATTGTCGAAGCCAACGGCCACGTGACGCGCGCCCAGGCCGTCGTGCAGCACGCGGGTGGCGAACTCGCGGTCGGTCATCTCCGCCAGCTCGGCCTCGAGCGGCAGGACGTACAGAATGTCGACGTTCAGCTTCTCCAGCGCGCGCGCCTGCTGGTCGGTCTTCATCAGCCGGAACGCCGGCTCGTCGGGTCGGAAATAGACGCGCGGGTGCGGGTCGAAGGTGATCACGCCCAGGGGCGCGCCCAGATCGCCCGCGGCTCGGGCGGCCAGCTCGATCACCTGCTGGTGGCCGAGGTGGACGCCGTCGAAACTGCCCATGGCCACGGCGGCGCCGCGGTCGCCTTCAGACAGATCCTTCCAGCCGCGGATGACCCGGATACGCTTCATGCGTCCGTTTAAGTCATGCGGGGCGGCGCGGCGCAATCACTAGAGCTTCGCCGTCGACCACAGTCTTGCCGCTGACCTCGCAGGCGGTCTCCAGGGTCACATGGCCCCGGCTTTCGTCCAGCGTCTTCACGGTCACACGGGCCACGACCAGGTCGCCGATCTTCACCGGCCGGCGGAACCTGAGCGATTGCGACAGGTAGATCGCGCCGGGCCCGGGCAGCTTGGTCCCGAGGATCGCCGAGATATAGGCCGCCGATAGCATGCCGTGGGCGATCCGCTCCCCGAAGGTGGTGGTCTTGGCGTATTCCTCGTCCAGGTGGACGGGGTTGTTGTCGCCGGAAACCTCGGCGAACGCCTCGATGTCCGCGGCCCCCACGACCCGGCTCATCTCCGCCGTCTGACCGACGGTCAATTCATCGAAATAGAACCCTTGCACGGCAGATTCCCCTCAGCCTGCTGTTGCGGGGCATCCCCCCGCGCCGCTGACCCGTGCCGTCAGCGGAGCGACTTGCCCCGTTCACCATGCCATATCGGCAATGGTCCACGTCGCATGTAGGCCTTCTTGCCGCAGGAGATCATCAATAACGGCGAGATTGAGGCCGTCCGCGCCCACGGTCTCGCCGCCGTGTATCCCATTGGCCACAAACAGAATATCCAGTCCGCGGGCATTGGCCCCCCGCACATCGGTGGGCAGTCCGTCGCCCACGCACAGCACCCGGGCCGCGTCGATCGGTCGCTGCAGCTCAGCTTCCGCCTCGCGCAACGCCATCTCGTAGATCGGCGCGTAGGGCTTGCCGGCCATCACCGCGCGGCCGCCCAGGCTTTCGTAGAGCTGAGCCAGGGCTCCGCCGCAGTAGATCAGCTTGTCGCCCCGTTGCACCACGATATCCGGATTGGCGCAGATCAGGTCCAGGCCACGCTCCACGCAGGTGATGAAGCGGTCGCGGTAGTCGCCGGGTTCGTCGTTCTCGTCGTCGTAGGGACCGGTCACCGAGATGAAGTCCGCGTCCTCTGGCTCGCCCATGGACAGGTCGAGGCCGCCGTAGAGCACGCTCTGGTGCTCGGGACCGATCGCCCAAACCCGGCCGGGCGCGCGCGCGGCCAGCAGCGGGCGGGTGGCGTCGCCGGAGGTGACCAGCTTCGTCCAGGCGGCGCGAGGCACGCCCAGCCCGTCGAGCTGCTCCACGACCGGCGGGTGCGGCCGGGGCGCGTTGGAGATCAGGATCACCGGTCCGACCTCGGCCCGGAACCGCGCCAGCGCGGCGCAGGCCTCCGGGAAGCTCTCGCGGCCGTTGTGGATCACGCCCCACACGTCGCAGAGCAGCACGTCGTAGCGGCCGGCGAGCTCGGAGAGCCCTTGGATCGGGGTCGGGGAGGTCATGAGGCGCCGGGTAACACACTCCTCTCCTCCCGCGAAGCGAGAGGGGAGAGGAGGGTTAAGCGGCGCGGACGCGCAGGCGTTCGACGTTGGACGGCGGGGCGCCGGCTTCGGACAGGACGTCGTTCTTGATGGCGCGGGGTTCGCCGAACAGGTGGCCCTGGCCCAGCTGGATATCGAGGTCGAGGATGTCCACCACCTGCCGCTCGCTCTCCACCTTCTCGGCGATGAGGTCGACGCCGTAGCGGCGCAGCAGCAGGGCGAAGTCCTCGGCCGCCAGGTCGGGCATGGAACGCAGGACCAGGCGGTCCTCCACCTCGGTCAGCTCGTCGAGCAGAGTCTGGGCCGCCACCTTCACGAACTTCACGTCCGAGCGGGTCAGGTCCTGGAGGTCCAGGTCGAGGTTGGTCACCTTGTCCAGGCTGAAGCGGAAGCCGAGGTCGGCGAGCCGGCCCATATTGCGGGCCTGCACCGAGTTGCGGGCGTCGAACGCGGCCTGGCCGACCTCGAACACCAGGGCCGGCGCCAGGTCGCGGTTGGCGCGCAGCAGGTCCAAGAACTGCGGGAAGAACTCCTCGTCGCCCAGGCTGGACATCGAGATGTTGCAGAAGATGCCGACGCGGCGGTCCTGGCGCGCCAGGCGCCGGACGATCTGCACGCAGCGGAACAGCAGCAGGTTGTCGATGGCGGTGATCAGGCCGCCGGGCTCGGCGACGGCCAGGTACTCGGCCGGCATGATCACCTGGCCGCTGGCGTCGCGCAGGCGCGAGAAGCTTTCGTAGAAGACGGTCTTGCGCTGGGGCAGGCCCACGATCGGCTGCAGGTAGAGGTCGACGCGGTTCTCGGAGAGCGCCTCGCGCACGATCTCCAGCATGCTGCGGGGCGGACGGCCCTCGGGCCCCCGCATGTCGTGGCCCCCGCGGGCGGCGAGATAGGGCGCCTGCGGCTCGTCGAACCGGCGGCTCATCTTGGCCACCAGCTTCTCCAGCAGGTGGACCTCGCCCGTCAGCTCGTCCGACCGGGACTTGTCGGCGTCGACGACGGTGGCGATCTGGGTCACCCGCCCGTCGATGCGCACCACCTGGTCCAGCAGGATGCGGTGGGCGTCGCGCACGGCCTCGACCTCGCCGCGGATCTCACGCATCTCCAGGAAGCGCATGATCATGCCGTGGGAGGCCAGGCAGACGCCGAAACAACCCATCATCGACGAGATCGCGACCCCCCAGCCCATGCCATTGCGCCAGAGGCTCAGCGCTATGATCAGCGAGAGGCAGAGGTAGGTCGCGCAGAGAAGTGCGAGAGTGAGCCGCCGCATGGATCCTGTTCCGAATCACCCGGAGTATCCGCTGCGGAGTCCAGGCTAGTCGAATTCATTAACCATGCCGCCGGTTCGGGATTGGTTAACGCCGAATCGGAAGCGACGCGTGGGCGCCCGCGGCCCGGGGGAGGATAGGCCGCGGGCGCCGTCCGGGGCGGCCTATGCGCCCTGGTTGAAGGCCCAGGCGACGCCGAACGGGTCGCGGACCTGACCCCAGGTGTCGCCCCAGAACATCTTCTGCGGCGGGACCACAGCCTCGCAGCCGGCGGCCACGGCCCGGTCGAACCACGTGTGGATGTCGTCCACGATGAGCTGCATCGTAAATCCCTGGGGCGCGACCTTCGCGAAGCCATGCTCCTCGTAGAAGTCGCCCAGCATCACCGACGAGCCGTTGATGTAGAGGTGGATGTGCATCGTCCGGCCCTGGTCGTCGACCGGATGGGCGAAGGCGGTCTCGGCGGCGAACGCCTTCTCGTAGAACTTGGCCGCCTTCGTCGCGCCGTCGATGGCGAGATAGGCGACCACGCCGCCCTTGGTCTCGACCTGGGGCATGGTGGGGGTCTCAAGGGTCTCCGACATCGGGCGTCCTTTCGTTCCGAGTGGTGTCTGCTCCTAGGACGATCGACGGGTCGGGGATCCGACACCGGGTTCGGGCGAAATTTCGGGTGGCCGCGACTCGTCCCCGAGCGGCGCGTGCTCGGCCATCAACCGGTCCAGATGCTGGCGGATGTGGCCGGCCTCGGCGGCGGTGTTGGCGAGCGCGATGGCCCGGTCGAAGGCCACACGGGCCTCGGCATGGCGGCCCAGCTCCAGGTTCAGCGCGCCAGTCAGGCCGTGGAAGTGAAAGTAGCCCGACAGCTTGTCCGCCAGGGGCGCGATCATCGCCAGCGCCGCTTCCGGCCCGGAGACCTTGCTGACCGCCACCGCGCGATTGAGCGTGATCACCGGCGAGGGCGTCAGGCGCTCCAACCCGGCGTACAGGCGGTCGATCTGAGCCCAGTCGGTGTCGGCCGGCGTCGCGGCCCGGGCGTGCAAGGCGGCGACGGCCGCCTGGATCTGGTAGGCGCCTGGCCGCCGGTGGCGCATGGCCTTGTCGATCAGGGCCAGGCCCTCGTTGATCATCTGCCGGTTCCAGAGGGCGCGATCCTGATCCTCCAGCAGCACGATCTGGCCCTGGTCGTCGAACCGCGCGGGCGTGCGGGCGTGCTGCAACAGCATCAGGGCCAGCAGGCCCATGATCTCGGGCTCGGTCTGGTACAGCCGGAGCAGCAGGCGGGTCAGCCGGATCGCCTCGCCGCAGAGCTGGGCGCGGGCCGGATTGTCGCCGGCGGAATAGCCCTCGTTGAAGACCAGGTAGAGCATGGCCGCCACGGCCGCGAGGCGCTCCGCGCGCTCGACAGCTCCCGGCGTTTCGAACTGGGCGTCGCCGGCGGCCACGCGGGCCTTGGCGCGGGTGATCCGCTGCTCCATGGCCGCCTCCGAGACCAGGAAGGCCCGGGCGATCTGCTTTACCGACAGGCCCGAGACGATCCGCAGCGCCAATGCGATCTGCTGGGTCGCCGGCAGGTCGGGGTGGCAGCAGATGAACAGCAGGCGCAGAACATCGTCGCGGTAGTCCGACGCATCGATACGGTCGACGACCCGTTCCTCGGCGTCGTCCAGATCGGACAGCGTCTCCTCGGGCGGCAGGTCGGTGAGGCGCGAGCGCTTGCGCACCCCGTCCAGGGCCGCGTTGCGGCCGACCATGATCAGCCAGGCGGCCGGATCGCGGGGCGGGCCGTTCTGCGGCCAGTTCTTCAGCGCCCGCAGGCACGCGTCCTGGAAGGCCTCCTCGGCGGTGTCCAGGTCGCGGAAGTACCGCAGCAGCGCCCCCACGGCCTGGGGGCGCGCGGCGGAGATCGCCGCGTTGATCCAGGCCAGGTCGTTGCTCATCCTACTTCGCTCCTGGCGGAGCTACGAAGGATCGGGTCCAACCCTGCGAAGCCTTGGCGAAGCAGGGTCATGCCGCGACGACGCCTCCAGTCACCGCTTGCGGCGAGCCGGCGTTGTAGACCGCCAGCGGGCGGATCTCGTAGGCGCCGCCCGGGTTCGCATCACCCAGGTCCTTGGCGACCTGAAGCGCCTCGTCCAGGTCGGCGACGTCGATGATGTAGATGCCGAGCAGCTGTTCCTTGGTCTCGGCGAAGGGGCCGTCGATCACCAGGGGCGGATCGGTCTTGCGGAAGGTGGTGGCGGCAGTGGTGGGCAGCAGCCGCAGCGAGGGGCCCATCTTCCCCGACTTCTCCAGACGGTCGCGCACAACGCCCAGACGGGCCATGACCTCGCCGTCCTGCTTCTTGTCCCAGGCCCAGACGACGTCCTCGTCGTTGTAGCAAAGCAGGGCGTACAGCATGGGCAGGCTCCTCGTTCGTCTCACAGGACGCGCGAGGATAGGTCGGGCCGACAGAGCTGGGCAAAGATTCAGAGCATTCCTCCCCATCGGGGAGGTGGCGCGCAGCGCCGGAGGGGGTCGCCCCAGGCCGTTGAGGACCCCCTCAGTCGGCATTCGCCGACAGCTCCCCCGCTGGGGAGCAATTCTTTGCGCCTAGCGTGTGGGAACGGGCTTGTCGCCGCGGTAGTCGTAGAAGCCGCGGCCGGACTTGCGGCCCAGCCAGCCGGCCTCGACGTATTTCACCAGCAGCGGACAGGGGCGGTACTTCGAGTCCGCCAGGCCCTCGTAGAGCACGTTCATGATCGAGAGCACGGTATCCAGGCCGATGAAGTCGCCCAGCTCCAGCGGGCCCATCGGATGGTTGGCGCCCAGGCGCAGCGCCGTGTCGATGGCGTCCACGGTGCCCACGCCCTCATAGAGGGTGTAGATCGCCTCGTTGATCATCGGCACCAGCACGCGGTTGACGATGAAGGCGGGGAAGTCCTCGGCGTTGGACGTGGTCTTGCCCAGCGACTGGGCGAAGCTGACCGCCAGCTCGTAGGTGTCGGCGTCGGTGGCGATGCCGCGGATGATCTCCACCAGCTTCATGACCGGCGCCGGGTTCATGAAGTGCAGGCCGATGAACTTGCCCGGCCGATCCGTCGCCGAGGCGAGGCGCGTGATCGAGATCGAGGAGGTGTTCGAGGCCAGCAGGGTGTTCGGGCCCAGGTGCGGCTGGAGCGCCTTGAAGATCGTCTTCTTGGTCTCTTCGTTCTCGGTCGCCGCCTCGATGGCCAGGTCGGTCTTGCCGATCTGCTGCAGCTCGGGCGCCGGCTTGATCCGGGCGATGGCCGTTTCCATCGCGGCCTGCTCGATGATCCCGCGCTGGACCTGGCGGGTCATGTTCTTTTCGATCTGGGCGATGCCCTGCTCGATGCGCTCCGGGCTCACGTCGTGCAGGAGCACGTCGTACCCGCCGAGGGCGCAGACGTGGGCAATGCCGGAACCCATTTGTCCGGCGCCGATGACGCCGACCGTCTTGATGTCAACCACTGGCCTCGGTCCTCAGAACGGATGTGCTGCTTTTTGTGGCAGCTTTCTAACAGAGGCAGCTTTCTAACATCTGTATGGCGCACTGCGGCAAGGGGAATTGCTGCGACGCAAAACGTCACGCCGCGGCTGTGCCCTCCGAGACGGGAGATGCGGACGCCTCGGCAAGCAGCCACTCGCGCAGGACGTTTACCCGGTGCAGCTTCCGGCTGTCTCCGCGCCAGACGATCCAGAAGCCCAGCTCGGAGGCCACCCCGGCTTCGAAGGGGCGCACCAGGCGGCCGGTGCGCAGGTCCTGCTCGATCAGGCGGCTGCGGGCCAGGGCCACGCCCAGCCCCTGGGCGGCGGCCTCCAGCAGCATGACCGAGTCCTCGAACAGCATGCCCTGCTGCGGCGGCGGCTCCAGGTCGAAGGCGCGAAACCACAGGCTCCAGGGCCGATGGCCATGGTGCAGCAGCGGCGCGGTCAGGAGATCCGCCGGTTGGGCCATCGGACGCGTGGCCAGGAACTCCGGGCTGCAGACCGGCATCAGGGTCTCGCTGAACAGGTGCGTCATCTCGACGCCGGGCCAGCGGCCGGCGCCGTAGCGCACCGCCACGTCGATGCCGTCGGTGGTGAAGTTGGCCAGCCGCTCCTCGACCCTGAGCTCCAGGTTCGTGTCGGCCAGGTCGGCCAGCATCCGCGGCAGGCGCTGCGGCAGCCACCGGTTGGCGAATTGCGGGTCCAGGCTGACCACGAGGGGATCGCGGACGGCCGCGGCGGCGAAGTCGGCCACCGCGTTTTTCAGGACGTCCAGCCCGCGCGCCACCTCCCCGGCCAGCCGCTGGGCGTCGGGGGTGGGGATCATGGCGTTGCCGCGCCGCTCGAACAGGCGCGCGCCCAGCTCGGCTTCCAGGCGGCGGATCTGCTGGCTGACCGCGCCATGGGTCACCGACAGCTCCTTGGCCGCGCCGGAATAGCTGCGGTGCCGGGCCGCCGCCTCGAGGGCGCGGAGCGCGAAGAAGGGCGGCAGGCGAACCATCGCCTGGTTGTTAGCCTGAGTAACAACCTCTGGCAAAATCTATCGTTGGCGAAGCTTCGATCCCCTTCCCACATCCAAGTCATGCAGCGCGGCATATTGGTGTGTGAAAACAAAGGACTGAGATCGTGAAAATCATCCCCCTCCTGTTGTCCGCGACGCTGCTGTCGCTGGGCGGCGCGGCCCACGCGGCCAATCGCGAGGTGACCGAATATCTGCAGCGGGCCGGCGTCGTGGCCACCGCGGATCTCTCCGCCGCCGGCGTCGAGACCACCGATGGTCTCACCATCCGGGCGCGGGTGAGCAGCGACGGCCGGCTGACCGGCGCGCGCGTGGTGAGTTCGTCAGGCTCGCTGGAGACCGATCAGCGGGTGGCCCAGGTGCTGCGCCGCCTGCGCGTAAATGCGCCTCCGACGGTGCTGGTCGGCGCGGACGTCAGGATCGCGGTCGGCCCCGAAGCCGTCCTGCAGGCCCAGAACCCGCAGGCGAAGAACCCCTGACCCGCCGCCGGCCCCACTCGCGCGGCGGAGACGGAAAGGGGCGGCCTACCCCACTGGGCCGCCCCTGCTTCCATGGGTGCGCGCACGAAAAAGGGCGGCCTTGGCAGGCCGCCCTTCGTCGTTCGGCGATAACCGGTCGGCTTACTTTCCGGCGGCGGTCAGCGCGCTCATCAGTTCGGGCACGGCGGCCTTGTAGTCGGCCACCAGGCCAAAGTCCGCCACCTGGAAGATCGGCGCATCGCCGTCCTTGTTGATGGCGACGATGACCTTGGAGTCCTTCATGCCGGCCAGGTGCTGGATGGCGCCCGAAATGCCGATGGCGATGTAGAGCTCCGGGGCGACGACCTTGCCGGTCTGACCCACCTGGTAGTCGTTCGGCGCGTAGCCGGCGTCGACAGCCGCACGAGACGCACCGACCGCGGCGCCCAGCTTGTCGGCCAGCGGCTCGATGACCTTCTGGAACTCCTCGGCCGAGCCCATGGCGCGACCGCCGGAGACCACGATCTTGGCGGCGCCCAGGTCCGGGCGAGCCGACTTGACGATCTGCTGGTCCACGAAGTGGCTCTTGGCCGGGGCGGCGGGCGCCGCGGCGCTCTCCACCTTGGCCGAGCCGCCTTCCGCCGCCGCCTTGAAGGCGGTCGGGCGAACCGTCAGCACCTTCTTGGAGTCGGACGACTGGACGGTCTCCAGCGCGTTGCCCGCGTAGATCGGGCGCACGAAGGTGTTGGCGTCCACCACCTCGATCACGTCCGAAATCTGGGCCACGTCCAGCTTCGCGGCGACGCGCGGGCTGAAGTTCTTGCCCTGGGTCGTCGCGGGCGTCAGCACCGCGTCGTAGTTCCCCATCAGGCCGACGACCAGGTCCTGGAACGCCTCGGCCAGGCCCTGGCCCAGCTCGGCGCTGTCGGCGGTCAGGACCTTGCGGACGCCGGCGATCTTGGCGGCCTCGGCGGCGATGGCCGCGGTGTTGGAGCCAGCCACCAGGACGTCCACGTCGCCCGAGACGTCCAGGGCGGCGGTCACGGTCTTGTGGGTGTTGTCCTTGAGGGTGGAGTTGTCGTGGTCGGCGACGACGAGAACAGCCATTAGAGGACCCCCGCGGTCTTGAGGTTGGAGACGAGATCGGCGGCGGTCTCGACCTTCACGCCGGCCGTGCGCTTGGCCGGCTCGTTGACCTTCACGACCTTGAGGCGCGGGGCGGTGTCGACGCCGAGCGAGCCCAGCTCCTTCACGTCCAGCGGCTTCTTCTTGGCCTTCATGATGTTGGGCAGCGAGGCGTAGCGCGGCTCGTTGAGGCGCAGGTCGGCGGTGACCACCGCCGGCAGGTCTACGCTCAGCGTCTGCAGGCCGCCATCGACCTCGCGGGTCACCTTGGCCTTGCCGCCTTCGATCGTGACTTCCGAGGCGAACGCCGCCTGCGGCCAGTCGAGCAGGGCGGCCAGCATCTGGCCGGTGGCGTTGTTGTCGCCGTCGATCGCCTGCTTGCCCATCAGGACCAGCTCGGGGTTTTCCTCGGCGATGATCGCCTTCAGCACCTTGGCCACGGCCAGCGGCTCCAGATCCTGATCGGTCTGGATCAGGATGGCGCGGTCGGCGCCCATGGCCAGCGCGGTGCGCAGGGTTTCCTGCGCCTGCTGCGGGCCGATGGACACGGCGACGATCTCGGTCGCGGCGCCCTTTTCCTTCAGCCGCACCGCCTCTTCGACGGCGATCTCGCAGAAGGGATTCATCGACATCTTGACGTTTGCGAGGTCGACACCCGTCTGATCGGCCTTAACTCGGGCCTTGACGTTGTAGTCGATCACCCGCTTGACCGGGACCAACACCTTCATGGGTTGCTAGCGCCTCAAATTGTTTAGCGGAAAGAAATGAGCCGGGTGGGCAATAACGGTTCCGCCGAGCATTGCAAGCACGCGGGCGGTTCTTCCGCCGCAGCGCACACACCTAGCCAGACCGGGGTCTCCTTACGTAAAAGGCGGCCATGAACCCGAACATCGAGCGCCTCAAGCTCATCTTCATCGCAGTCTTCATCGTCGGCGTGATCGGCGTGGTGGTCTGGCAGGTCGGCTGGGCGATCCCGGCCGCCAAGTGCGAGAAGGAACAGAGGAAGTGGTGGGATCCGATCGAACGGGTCTGCGCCCAGCCCGTGCTGATCTCCGACATCACCGGCCGCGTCATCACCGACGAGAAGGCGCTGTCCGAGGCCAAGAAGGCGGTCGGCCGTCCGGCCGCTCCGGCGCCGAAGCCCGCGCCGGCAGCCCAGCCCGCGCCCGAACCGAAGCCCTAGCGCGTCGCGCCCGATTTCCAGAAGACTTCGGCCTGGCCCTGGCCGTTCGCCCAGCGGGCCGCGACGAATAGGAAGTCGGATAGCCGGTTCAGGTAGCGCAGCGCCGGGCCGCTGACCGGCTCGCCGGCCTCGATCAGACGCACGGCGTCGCGCTCGGCGCGGCGGCAGACCGTGCGAGCCAGGTGCAGGGCCGCGGCCGCCGGCGTTCCACCGGGCAGGATGAAGGACTTCAGGCCCGGCAGGCGGTCGTTCAAAGCGTCGATCTCGCCCTCGATCCGCGCGATCTGGCTGTCCAGCACGCGCAGCACCGAGCCCGGAGCCTCATCGGCCTTGGGCGGCGTCGCCAGGTCGGCGCCCAGGTCGAACATCTCGTTCTGGATGCGGCCCAGCATGCCGTCCAGTTCTGGGTCGGCGGCCAGGTGCGCCCGGGCCAGGCCGATGCAGGCGTTGGTCTCGTCGACGGCGCCGTAGGTCTCGACCCTGAGGTCGGTCTTGCTGACGGTGGCGCCCGTGGCCAGCCGGGTCGTGCCGGCGTCGCCCGTGCGGGTGTAGATGCGGTTGAGCGTGACCATGCGCCGCAATCAGGTCTGGCTGCGCCACCAGACGGCGGCCACCAGGATGGCGATCACGCCCGCCTGGGTGAGCACCCGCAGGCGCATCAGCTTGTTGGACCAGGACCGTCCGAAGTCGCCGCCGCGGAACATCGCGTAGAGGCCGGCGGCCAGGACAGCCAGCAGAACTGCCAGTCCGCCGAAGATCAGGTAGTCGAACAGATCCATGCCGCTAGCCTAGCCCCCGGAACGGCGCTACGCCATGGGCAAGCCTGAGTCTATTTTAAACTTGACTTTAAGGTCCTTGATCATGTTCAACGATCATCGGTTCCCGCAGAACGGCGAGATTCGACGTGACGCGTGAACCCTTATGGCATAAGGGCCTAGCCCGCGCTGTGAGCGGTCCCATAAGCCGATCAGCGCGGCACGTTACACAAGCTGTTACAGTTTCAAGTACCCCGTTTGTTGAACGTGTTCACCACCGGTGATACGCCTCGGCGACGCCGGTTTAATCCTCCCCAACCAGAGATCGTCGGGGCTCCCCAGCCTGACGAAGTTCAGAGACGAATGAAGCACATCTCCCCCCTCCAGGTCGCGCTCGACGCCCCGACTCGCGCCCCCACCCGCCGCGCGCTCGCCAAACAACAGACCCGCCTGAAGGTCTTGGCCGCCGCCCGGCGACTGTTCAGCGAGCAGGGCTACGAAGGCGCCACCATCCGTGACATCGCGGCCGCGGCCGGCATGTCCACGGGCGCGGTCTTCGCCAATTTCACTGATAAATCAGACCTCTTCCGGGAGATCATGCACGACGACATGGAGGCCCTGACGGCCGCCATGCGCGACGCCGCCGCCCGCGGCCGCAACGTCGAGGACTCCCTGCTGAAGATCTTCATGGCCGGCTACACCTTCTACAAGACCCGCCTGCAGCTGGCCCGCGCGGCCTTCTCGGTGTCGTGGGACAAGGACGGCGGGCCGACGCTCCGGGGCATGGCCTCCTCGACCGCGTTCCAGGACCTCTTCACCGAGCAACTGACCGCCGCCGTGGACCGCGGCGAGTTGTCGCAGGAATCGGAAGCCAAGCTGCGCAGCCAGATGCTGTTCGACACCTATCTGTCGAACTTCCCGCAGGCGATCTTCGAGGGTTGGAGCCTGGACGCGCTGCAAGCCCGCGCCCGTGACCAGATCCGCATCCTGCTCGCAGGCGCGCGTCGCGGCTGACGTCCGGTCGGGGCATGAGCGCTGAGGCCGAAACCGTTCCGGGGCCCGTTCCCATGCGGCGGTCGCAAAAGGAAGCGACCCGCCAGCGTGTGATCGCGTCCGCGCACGAACTGTTCGACACCCACGGATACCAGGGCACGACGATCCGCGAGATCGCCCGTCATGCCGGCGTGTCCGTGGGCAGCGTCTTCACCACCTTCGCCTCCAAGGGCGAGATCCTGTCCGAGGTCATGGCGGCCCGGCTCGAGCCGCTGTACGCGGAGATCGACCGGGTCATGCCGCATCTGCGCGGCTGCACGGCCGACCGGCTGCGGACCATGTTCGCGGTGCACTTCGAGTTCGAGGCCAAGCACGTGCGGCTGTTCATGTCGCACATCGCCGCCGCCTACGACTGGACCCTGGCGCCCACCGCCCGGCCCTATGGCCGCACGCCGCGCCTTCAGGAAGTGATCCGGGAGACCCTGGCCAAGGGGCAGGTCGAGGGAGATGTCCGGCTGGACGTCGACCTGCAGGAGATCATTGACCTCCTGATGAGCGCCTACGCCTGGACCTACCGTCTGGTGATCACCCGCGAGGCCGACGCCAAGCTGCTGATCGGGGTGATGGACCGGCAGATCGGCCTGATCGCGGAAGGCTTCGCGCCCAAGCACTCCTGAGCGGTCGAATCCCCGCCGCTCAATTCGCCCCTTCCAGAAGCCGCCGCGCGATCACCTGCGCCTGGATCTCGCCCGCGCCCTCGAAGATATTGAGGATGCGGGCGTCGGCCAGCACGCGGCTCACCGGCTGCTCCACCGCAAAACCCGTCCCGCCATGGATCTGCACCGCATTGTCCGCCGCCGCCCAGGCGATGCGGGCTGCGGTCAGTTTCGCCATGCCGGCCTCCAGGTCGCAGCGCCGGCCCTCGTCCTTGGCCCGCGCCGCGAACCACGCCAGCCGCCGCGCGCCCAGGATCTCGGCAGCCATCATCGCCAGCTTGTTGGCGACCCGCGGAAACCGGCTGATCGGCCCGCCGAACTGGCGCCGCTGAAGGGCGTAATCGAGCGCCAGGTCCAGGGCGTTCTGGGCCACGCCGATGGCGCGGGCGGCGGTCTGGATGCGGGCGCTCTCGAAGGTGGCCATCAGCTGGACGAACCCCTGGCCCTCCTGGCCGCCCAGCAGGTTCGCGTGGCTGACCTCGAAGCCGTCGAAGGCGATCTCGTATTCCTTCATGCCGCGGTAGCCGATCACCCCGATTTCCCCGCCGCTCATGCCCTCGGCGGGGAACGGATCGCCCTCCACGCCGCGCGGCTTCTGCGCCAAGAACATCGACAGGCCGCGATGGTCCTTGCTGGCCGGGTCGGTGCGGACCAGGAGGGTCATGACGTCCGCGCGGGCGGCGTGGGTGATCCAGGTCTTGGCGCCCGAGACGCGCCAGACGTCGCCTTCGCGCACCGCCCTGGTGCGCAGCGACCCCAGGTCGGAGCCCGCCTCCGGCTCGGTGAACACGGCCGTGGGGATGGTCTTGCCCGAGGTGATGCCGGGCAGGAAGCGAGCCTTCTGATCGTCGGTGCCGTGGGCCAGGATCAGTTCGGCGGCGATCTCCGAACGGGTGCCCAGCGAGCCGGTCCCGATCCAGCCGCGCGACAGCGCCTCGGACACCACGCACATCGCCACCTTGCCCAGGCCCGATCCGCCCCACGCCTCGGGCGCGGTGAGACCGAAGACGCCCAGGTCGCCCAGCTCCTCCAGAAGCGAAAGCGGGATCAGCTCGTCGCGCAGGTGCCAGCCGTGGGCGAAGGGGACGATCTTCTCTTCCGTGAAGGCGTGGAACTGGTCGCGGACGGCCTCCAGGGTCTCGTCCAGGCCGCTGGCCTCGAGCGAGGGCCGGCCCCGCGCCTGGTCCAACAGCTCCACGATCCGCAGTTTCACCGCCTGGGACGCGCCGGGTCGCAGGCGGCCCAGGATGTGGCCCAATCGCTCCGCGGGGGCGAAGACGTCGGCGGGCCGGAACACCTCGCCCTGGTTCATCGGGATGCCGCCCTGAAGCTGGCTCAGGTACTCGTGCGCCAGCAGCTGGGCCGGCAGGGCCTCGGACTCGGTCAGGCGGCCTTCCGCCTCCAGGGCCCGGGCCCAGACGGCCGTCTGGCGCAGGGTTTCGGCGTAGGCGGCCGCCCACGCCAGGCCGTGCGCGGCGTGCTGCTCGGCGTCCAGAGCCGCGCGGTCCAGCCGGCCGTCCCTCAGCACCTGCTTGCCCACCGCGCTGGCGATCGAGGCCACCAGCGCGGCGGCCTCCGCAGCGGCGGTGTCGAGGAGGTCGGGCAGGTTCGGGAGGATGAGGCTCATGATGCGATTATGGCAGGCTTGCGTTGCGTCAGGTCAGGCGCCGTTGCTCTATCCCACCGCGAAGAAACAGGAAGCGCCTCATGCTCGTCGTCCATCACCTCAATGACAGCCGCTCGCAGCGGATCCTCTGGCTGCTGGAGGAACTGGGCACGCCCTACGAGATCAAGCACTACCAGCGCGACGCCACCACGCGTCTTGCGCCGCCCGAGCTCGTGGCCGTGCATCCCCTGGGGAAGTCCCCGGTGATCACCGACGATGGCCGCACGATCATCGAGTCCGGCGCGATCATCGACTACATCGTGCGCCGGCACGGCGGCGGGCGACTCGCCCCGGCCCTGGGGACCGACGCCTACGAGGCCTATAACCAGTGGATGCACTACGCCGAGGGCTCGGCGATGCTGCCGCTGATGCTGTTCATGTACGTTGGCCGCCTGGGCGAGGCCGGCGCTCCGCTGCATCCGCGGATCGAGAGCGAGATCGCCAACCACCTGGGCTATGTGGAGAAATCCCTCGAGGGCCGCGACTGGCTGCTGGGCGGAGACATCTCCGCCGCCGACATCCAGATGAGCTTCGTGGGCGAGGTCACCGGCGCCTTCGGCCGCTATGCCAAGTACCCGAACATCAAGGGCTGGGTGGACCGCTTCCAGGCCCGCCCCGCCTATCGCGCCGCGCTGGAAAAAGGCGGCCCGTACAACATGGGTCCGCGCAGCTAGCGCTTCACTCGAAGGGCGGGAAGTCGTCGTCCAGCACGCCGTCGATGAAGTCGAAGACGGTGGCCTTCAGGGAGGCGTGCGGGATGGCCGAGAAGTGGTCCACGCCGGGCAGGGTGACGCCCTTGCCCAACGGGAACATCCTCGCCAGCGCCTCAGGGTCGCCCGCCAGATCATCGCGCTGGCCGGCGACCACCAGGACCGGCATCGGTAGGTGGGCCAGGGCGTCGCGGTCCAGCGGCGGGCTGGAGGCGGCGGAGAAGGCGGCCAGGGCCTGGCGGTCCTCGCCCTGCTCGTCGGCGAACTGCCGGAAGCTCCTCAGCATCTCGTTGTCGATAGTCGACGGGTCCTCGGCGGCCATGGCCTTGGCCATCGCGTCCAGGGCGCCCGGCTTCGGCGGGTCGAACAGCTTGCCGCCCACGCCGCCCAGCAGCAGGTTGGAAATCCGGTCGGGCGCGTCGAGGGCCATCTGCAGCGCCGTGCGCGTGCCCATGGAATAGCCCAGCACATCGACCCGGCCGACGCCCAGGTGGTCCAACAGCGCCAGCGCATCCGCCGCCAGTTGCGGGCGGCCGTAGTCGGCGGGGTCGTGGGAGCGCACGCTTTCGCCGTGGCCGCGCTGATCCAGCGCGATCGTGCGGAAGCCGCGCCGCTCCAGGGCCGCATACCAGCCGGTGCGCTTCCAGCCTTCGGCGCGGTTCGAGGCGAAGCCGTGCAGCAGCAGGATGGTCCGCTGCGGCGGCCCGGCCGGGGCGATGTCGTCGTAGGCGAGGCTGGCGCCGTTCAGGGTCACGGTAGGCATGGGCGCGAACCTACGGTCTGCCACGCATCCCGACAAAGTGGATTCCGGTTTGGCGAGAAGGATGCGCGCCAGCCGATGTCCGACGAGCCGATCATAGAGATCGGCTCTAGGGCGCCTCGCCCGTCCACTCCCAGTGCCAGGGTTCGAACGGGTAGTTCACGAATCCGAACCGCCGGGCGTTGGCCAGCAGCCAGCGGTAGGTCGGGGTGTGGGTCATGAACAGCCGGTTCGGATCCGCCGTGGAGTCGGGGCTGTGGCCGGGCGCCTGGCCCACGTACATGTCGGCGGCCAGACCCGTGCGATGGGCCGAACACTTGGCGCGCACGATGCCGTCGCAATTGCCCTCGGCCTGGCAGCGCGCGGCGTCGGCCGACGGGCTGCGATAGCCGGAGAAGATTGTCAGGTTGCGCGGATCGGCGGCGATCTCCGGGACCTCGGCGCGAGCCGCGGCGACCATCCGGCGGTAGGCGTCCAGCGCCCGGGGCCGCATCCACACCTGCTTGCCGCCATAGCCCTCGTCGATCCGTGCGGCGGTGATCAGGTTCGGCGTGTCCGGGCAGGTCCCGAGCGAGGTGAAGCGCACGAACTCGCGCCGCGTCTGCACGGCGTTCCTGAGCGCCGCGAACAGGGGCTCGGTCAGGACGCCGTCCTCGCCCAGCTTCTGCGAGGCCTGCCAGGCGGCCAGGGCGGCGGCGAAGCCTTCGCTGTCGGCGGGACAGGCCGTGCGGATCTCGTTCTGGATCAGCGGGACATAGATCTCCCAGCCCGTCTCGGCCCGGCCGAACGGCGACCAGGCCAGGGTGCGGAGCGAGCCGGAGTTGGCCTGGGCCGCCGCCGTCCAGCCTGGTGTCCGGCAATCGGCGCTGACCTGGCCCGGAGGCGTGGGCTGTCCCGCCGCCCTCTCGGTCGGCGCGCCCAGAGGCCCCGCGGCCGGCGGGTGAGCCGGCGAACAGCTGGTCACCCGGAACACCAGAAGCAGCAGCAGCACGATGGCCGCCGCCGAGGCTCCCAGGAACCGCATCACATCTCGGAGCTTCATCAACATCCCACCGCAACAAGCGGAGGTGGAACGCCGAGGTCCAGCATGAAGTTCGCGACAGTTCTCCTTTGTGGTCTTTCCAGCGCCGCGCTCTGCGCCTGCGAGATCCGCCCGAGGGAGGTCGCGAGCACTTCCCAGAACTCCGCCCCGCCCGCAGCGTCGATGCCGGCGGAGGCCCCGCCCGTGTTGGCGATCCCGCCCGAGCCGTCTGTCGCGCCCGTCGCCCAGGCGGTGGAGAGGTCCATCTTCAGCGCCGAGGCGGCCACGCCGCAGGCCCGGCGCGACATGCTGATCCGCACCCAGGTGCTGCTGGACCGCGCGCACTTCTCCCCCGGCGTGATCGACGGCCAGGACGGCGAGAACGTGAAGAACGCCATCGCCGCCTACGAGCGCGCCAACAGCCTGCCGGAGGACGGCGTGCTGGACGCCGAGGTCTGGGCCAAGCTCACGGCCGACGCCGGGCCGATCCTCGTCGACTATACGATCACGGCGGCCGACGCGGCCGGGCCGTACACGCCCGCGATCCCCAAGGACTACGCCGACATGGCCAAGCTGGAGCGACTGGGCTTCTCGGGGCCGCTGGAGGCCCTGGCGGAGCGTTTCCACATGGACACGGCCCTGCTCCAAGCCCTGAACCCTGGGGCCGACTTCGCGGCGGCCGGAACCAGGATCGTCGTGGCCTACCCGGCGCGGGAGGCGCTGCCGGCCAAGGTCGCGACCATCGAGGTCGACAAGACCCGCAAGCAGGTCAGGGCCTACGACGCCGCCGGCAAGCTGCTGGCCGTCTACCCGGCGACGGTCGGCTCCGGCGAGCTGCCGACGCCGTCGGGGGAGTGGGCGGTGCGCACGATCGCTCCGGCGCCCACCTGGACCTACGACCCCAGCCGCCTGAACTTCGGCGACCGGAAGGCCGGCAAGCTGACCATCAAGGCCGGCCCGAACAACCCGGTTGGCGCGGTGTGGATCGACCTGACCAAGGACACCTACGGCATCCACGGCGCTCCGGAGCCGCGCCTGGTGGGAAAGACCGCCAGCCATGGCTGCGTACGGCTCACCAACTGGGACGCGGTGCAGCTGTCCAAGGCCGTCGAGAAGGGGACGAAGGTGATATTCCGGGGCGAAGCCAAGCCCATCACAACCTAAGATCGTCAAAACAAATGGGAATTCCCATCCTATTCCCATTGTAAAGGTTTCGGTTACCGAACGCCGGTTACTCATTTTGAGCAGCGGCAGAAAGTCGCGCCAATAGGATGGAAGCCCAGAATGAGCGTCCAAGGGCCTGCCACGATCATTGCGGCGATGAGCCGGGTCGACCGGCTCGCCGGCCGCGGCATCCGTGAACGCGACCGCAAACGGCGCGACGCCGGCCGTCGCCGTCCCAGCAGGACCGAGGCGGAGTCGTACCAGACGCTGATCGAGCGCCTGACCAAGCTCCATCAGGTTCCCTTCGAGCGGATCGATTGGGCGAGGATGGAGGCCGACGGGCCCGTCGTCCCCACGGTGGCGCGCGACGCCATGTCGGCCGCCGCCCGCCGGACCCTGGCCAACTACCGGCCGTCGCTGTTCGACAGCCTGCTGGGCCTGGAGCGGGAGAAGCGCCGCGCGCTGACCGAAAAGGTGGTGAGCGCGGCGAAGGCCGACGCCGAACTCTACGCTCGCGCGAAGGCCGCGGCCGACGCCCATAACCGAACCCTGGCTCTGGCGGCCGATGTCCGCGACCTCAAACCCGAGGCCATCGCCGGCGTGCTGAAGGCCAATGGCGTCCCCGCGGTGTTCAAGGATGTCGTCGAAGGCTTCCGCCTGCACGCCGACGGCCGCAGCCGCCTGATCGGCGAGATCGACCTGATCGAATACGACGCCCTGCCCGACGAGGCCTGCAAGGCCGAGGGCGGCCTAGCCTATGTTCCCATCCCGGACGCCGAGCGCGTCCAAATCCAGCTGGCCAACGCCTGTTCGGTGGTGCTCCGCGCCGCCATGGAGCTGCTGCGGGTCGCCCCCGTGGACGCCGTCGAGGTCGTGGCGCGGGTTTGCCGGCCTGAAGGGCTGGCCGAGACCGACCTCAACCCCGTCCTGCATGTGAAGGTGACCGCGGCGGCCCTGGCCAAGCTGCAGCTGCAGAAGCTGGAGGCCACGCCCCTGGTGGCCGGGCTCGCCGCGCATATCGACTGGACGCCGGCGCGGGGCCTGGCCCCGATCAGGATCGACGACCCGGCGATTGTCCGCCTCACCGCCCCCGCGGTGGCGGCCTAGCTCCGCCAGCGAAGGGTCGCGGGCTTCACCGGATTGACGAAGTCGCGGCCCTCACGGCGGCTGGCGATCCATTCGCGCTTCAGCGCCTGGTACCATTTGGCCTGACGGTCGGCGTCGTCGATCCAGAGCAGGGCCGGGTCGTGCTTGAGACCCTGGTTCTGCAGCTTCACCATGTCGCCGTCCTGGCGCAGGAAGGTGCGGGCCATGCGCGCGATCATCGGCTTGAGCAGCGAAAAGGCCGGGTGGTCGGACCAGGCGATCTGGGTCACCTGGGTGCGGCCGGCGTCGAGGGGGGTGAGGCAGGTCAGAGACAGCACCTGGCGCTTGCCCACCGTCACGTGTTCCCAACGCAGGCCGGGCAGGCGGAAGGTGATCTCGGTCTCGGGCCGTCCGCCCAGGATGGCGTAGGCCCGGCTGTTGCTGGACGGCGCATGGCGGACCATGGCGAAGCCGGCGTCGCGGGGCTCGAAGCGCTTTTCCTTGTCGTGCTCGCTGCCGGCGGTGCGCCACCACCACTGGCGATGCACATAGGGCCCGTGCGCCGGGTCCATCAGCCCCACGACCGCCTGGTCGATGTGCGCGTCGAACACCATGCGGTCGACCAGCTTGGGCGCGCCGCCGACCACGCCCGGGAATGTGGGCGGCGGCTGGTCGGGTTCGCCCAGCGGCGTGGCCCCGACCCAGACGAAGACCATCCCCTGGCTCTCGGCGACGGGATAGCGCCGCACCTGGATCCGCGAGACGTCCATCGCCTGGTCGGCGGTCAAGGACGGGATCGCCGCGCAGGCGCCGTCGTTGCGGAAGCGCCAGCCATGATACGGGCAGGCCACCGTCTCCACGCCCAGTTCGTCGCGATGGAAGGCGCCGGCCGACAGCGGCGCGGCGCGGTGCGGGCAGACGTCGCGCAGGGCGAAGAGCTGGCCGCCCCTGGACCGGCCCAGCGCCACCGGTTCGCCCAGCAGGTCCAGGTGGCTGAGCTTGCCTGGCTTGAGGTCGCCGGCGAGCGCCGCCAGGTACCAGGCGTCGGTCAGAAAGCCTTGGCCGAACCGGGTGTCGGCCCGCGCCGCGCGTGAATCTCCATCAGGCATGCCGTGGTTCTAAACGCCTAAGCGAGGCGCAGGAAGCACGCGGCATATGGCGACAGGCCCACGGAGCCGCCGCGGAGGTCGGCCTCCCCGCTCCGCAGCGGCAGGAGCTCGACGCGCTCCAGCGAGGGGTGGGCGAACACCTGAGGCGCGTCGCTGAAGTTGAACACGCAGACCACCTCTTCGCCCTCGTGGTGGCGGACGAAGGCCACGATCGGCTCGGTCGTCCCGACGAATTCGATCTCGCCGAGCGTCAGCGCCGGGGTCGCCTTGCGCAGCGCGATCATCTCCCGCGAGAAGGTGAGCGCCGAATCCGGATCCTCACCCTGTTCCTCCACCGACAGGCCCTGGTGTTCTGCGGCCAGGGGCAGCCAGGGCTCGCCCTCCGTGAACCCCATCTGCGGGCCGGTGGTCCAGGGCATGGGTGTGCGGCACCCGTCGCGGCCGCCGTCATAGGGCCAGTAGAGGTCGCCCACGGGATCGCGGAGCTGCTCGCGGGTCAGGCTGGCCTGCGGCAGGCCCAGTTCCTCGCCCTGATAGATCAGCGTCGTGCCCTTCAGGCTGACCAGCAGGGCGAACAGCATCTTCGCCAGCTCCGGCGAGGCGTCCTTGCCGCCGAACCGGCTGATGGTGCGAGGCACGTCGTGGTTGGAGAAGCTGATCGTCGGCCAATGATCGGGATAGTCGGCCAGGGTCTCGAAGTGGCGCGTGACGAAGCCGGCCTCCAGCTTGCGGGCCAGCAGCATGACGAAGGTGTAGCCCGAGTGCAGGCCGTCGGCCGGCGACAGATAGGCGCCGCAGCGGGCCTCCTCTTCCGAGAACTCGCCGAAGACGAAGCGGTCTGGATAGGCGTCCACGCGCCGGCGGATGACGTCGAGCGCCTCGACATTCTCCTCGAGGTTGGAGTCGTGCCAGTGGAACTGGAGGTTCCCGGCGTGGGACCAGTTGTAGCCGCGCCGCTCGTCCATCGGGACCGGCGGGTTGGGGGTGAGCGCCGCGTCGTGGAGGAAGGTCCCGGCCACGTCCAGGCGGAAGCCGTCGACGCCCTTGTCCAGCCAGTAGTCCAGCACCGACAGCGCCGCCTCGCGGGCGCCGGGATCGCGCCAGTTCAGCTTCGGCTGCTGGCGCAGGAACTTGTGGTGATAGTGCTGCCGCCGCGCCGGCTGGTAGGCCCAGGCCGGGCCGCCGAACACGCTGAGCCAGTTGTTGGGGGCGGTCCCGTCTTCCTGCGGGTCGGCCCAGACGTACCAGTCGGCCTTGGGCCCGTCCCTGCCGCCGGTGAGGCTTTCCACGAACCAGGGGTGGACGTCGGAGGTGTGGCTGAGCACCTCGTCCAGCACGACCTTGAGGCCGCGGTCGTGGGCGGCGTCGAGCAACCTCTGGAAGTCGTCGGGCGTCCCGTAGTCCGCCTGGATCCCCTCGAAGTCGGCGATGTCGTAGCCCCAGTCGCGATTGGGCGACGGGTGGATCGGCGACAGCCAGAGGCCATCGACGCCCAGGCTCTGGATGTAGTCCAGCTTGGCCATGACGCCCGGAAGGTCGCCGTGACCGTCGCCGTTCGAGTCGAAGAAGCTGCGGACGTAGACGTGGTAGAGGATCGCGCCCTTCCACCACGGTTGAGGCTCGGACATAGAAGGTGCTCCCCTGCCGGGGGAGCTGTCAGCGAAGCTGACTGAGGGGGTTGAAGCCCACCGGTCGTCCCGCCTCGGCTGGAACCCCCTCCGTCTCGGCGCAGGCGGCGCCGATCCACCTCCCCCGAAGGGGAGGACCTTTCAGATCTAGACCTCGGACGCGTCGGTGATGATCTTCGAGACCAGGCCGTAGGCCACGGCTTCCTCGGCGCTCATCCAGAAGTTCCGCTGGGTGTCCTTCACGACCTTCTCGAAGGTCTGGCCGGTTTCCTTGGCGATCAGACGGTTCAGACGGTCCTGCATCTTGATGATCTCTTCGGCCTCGATCTCGATGTCCGAGGCCTGGCCGCGCACTCCGCCGGCCGGCTGGTGCAGCAGGAAGCGGGTGTTCGGCAGGCAGAGCCGGTTTTCCTTGAGCGCGCCCAGGTAGATGTGCGCCCCGGCGCTGGCCACCCAGCCCGTGCCGATCACCTTCACCTGCGCCCCGCAGAAGCGGATCATGTCGTGGATCGTGTCGCCGCTCTCCACGTGGCCGCCCGGCGAGTTGATGATCACCCGGATCGGCTTGTCGCTTTCGCTGGCGAAGGCGGTGATCTGGGCGGTCACGCGTTCGGCCAGCCGCATGTCGATCTCACCGAAGATCAGCACGGTGCGCGACTTGAACAGCGCGTTCTGCACCGGCCCGGCGCTCATCGGCATGTCGGGCAGGCGGCCCTTGTCGTCGTCCTCGTCTTCGTCGTTGAGGTAGGAAGTCCACTTCAGCATGGGAGCGCCTCAAAATTCTGTCTCTCAGGAGTTATTGCTCCCGAGGGCTTCCGGCAAGCCCGGCGAGGCGCCGCGATCGTTCAACCGGCCGCGGTGACGATCAGCCGGGCGTAGAATTGCACCATCTTCTCGAGGTTCCTCAGGCTGATGTGCTCGTTCGTGCCGTGGATCATCGCCACGTCCTTCAGGGACAGCTCCAGCGGCTGGAAGCGATAGACGTCCTTCGCCACGGGGGTCAGGAACCGGCTGTCGGTGCCGGCGGTGACCAGGCTGGGCGCCACCGGGGCGTCGGCGACGGCCCCGGCCGTGGCGGCCAGCACCTGCCAGCCCCATGAACGGGTCGAGGAGACCGGCGTGGGCTCGTTCGGCGGTGCGTTCCAGGCCAGCGCCACCGGCAGGTCGCCCACCGCCGCCTTGGCCCGGGCCATCACGCTGGCCGAGGTGTCGCCCGGCGCGATGCGGTAGTTGATCCAGGCGGTGGCGTCCTGCGGCAGGACGTTCTCCTTGGGGCTGCCCTTCAGCATGGTGGGGGCGATTGTGGTGTGGAGCAGCGCCGCGCCGGTGGGCGTGGCGGCGGTCAGCTTCGCCATGAGCCCGCCGAAGAGCCATTCGTTGGCCACCGCCATCCGCACGACGAAGGGCGCGTCGGGCGCCAGGACCTTGACCATGTCCGCCCCGGGGCCCTGGAAGGCCAGTGGGAAGGGCTTGCCGGTGATCGCGAGCACGGCCTTGGAGAGCGTGGCCACCCCGCCCCCGTCGGCCGGCGGGGCCGAGGAATGGCCGCCGGTCGCCTTGGCCGTAACCCGGAGCGTGCCATAGCCCTTCTCGGCCGTGCCGATGATCGCCGCCTTGCCGCCGCTGATGGGATTGTCGGTGACCACCGCCATGCCCTCGTCCAGCACGAACTCGGCGGTGATCCCGCGGGTCTTCAGCAGGGCGGCGGCGGACCGGGCGCCCTGCCCGAACACCTCCTCGTCGCCGCCGGAGACCACGATCACCGTGCGCCTCGGCCGAAAGCCCTGCTTCGCCAGGGTCTCGATCGCCTCGAAGATGCCGACCAGCGAGCCCTTGTCGTCGATGGCGCCCCGCCCCCAGACCGCGTCCTCGGCGATCACGCCGCCGAACGGCGGATGCTTCCAGTCGGCCTCGGTCCCCGGCGTCACCGGCACCACGTCCTGGTGCGCCATCAGCACGATCGGGGCGAGGGTCTTGTCGGTCCCGGCCCAGGTCCAGACCAGCGTGCGGCTGGCCAGTTCGTCCTTCGCCATGGCGGCATGGGCGGCGGGGTAGTTCGCGGCGAGCAGCGCGTGCAGGCGCGTCCACTCGGCGTCCAAGTCCTCGGCCCGGTCCTGATGCCGGACAGTGGGAATCTGAATGGCTTGGCTCAGGCGTTGGGCGGCGCCTGGGACGTCGATGCTCACCGGGGCGGCGACCCTGATCGCGGCGAGATCGGCGGCGACCGGCGCCTTGAAGGTGAAGGTGCGCACAAGCACCACGGCAGCCAGCACCACCAGCCCGGCCAGCAGGCCCAGGGCGATCCGCCCGACGATCCGCATACTGCGACCCCTTCCCCTTTGGCGCGATCCTTGACGGCCCCGCCGTTGAACCGCAAGGCGCGCCCCGCCATTTCGCGAGGGTGGCCCGCCCCGTTCTATCCCTGAGACCCGTATCCCCCGAGGCGCTGGCCCTGGCCGGCCTCGCGTCGGTTCTGCTCGACCTGGCGATCGCGGGTCTGCTGCTCGGCATGGCGGTGGCGCGCTGGGCGCCGCCCGAGGACCTCCCGTGGACGCCTCTCCGGCTGGATCAGCCGGTGGGTATGGCGACCGGTCTGAAGTTCGAACGCGCCGCCGCCGATCCGCGGCACTGCCGAGCGATCCTCTCCGACGGCGGCGTCCGCTTCACCGAGGAGCCCGACCTCGTGGCCGGCGCCTGCGCGACGCAGAACACCGTGCGCCTGCAGGGCCAAACCCTCTCGCCGGCCGCGCCCGTCATGACCTGCCCGCAGGCGCTGGCCTACGCCTTCTGGACGCGGCATGCGGTGCAGCCGGCCGCCCGCGCCGAGCTGGGCGAGCCGATCGCGCACGTGGAGCACTACGGGACCTATGCGTGCCGCAACCTCTACGGCCGCGCGACCGGCGCCCGCAGCCAGCACGCCTACGCCAACGCCCTGGACGTGGCGGCCTTCCGCACGGCCTCAGGCCAGAACATCAGCGTTCTGAACGACTTCCGGGACGAAGGCGCCAAGGGCCGTTTCCTGCGCCGCGTGCGCGACGGCGCCTGTCCCTGGTTCCGGGCGGTCCTCAGCCCCGACTACAACGCCGCCCACCGCGACCACCTTCACCTGGATCGCGGGCGGTTCGAAGCCTGTCGCTAGGGCTTCGGCTTGAACGCCAGCAGGACGTTGCCCTCGGCCTGGCCGAACATTCCGTAGCCCGAACCCGCCAGAAGCAGGCCGTTGACCCCGACGATCGAGACCGCGTCGAACGCCCCGCCCTTGGCGGGCACGCCGTTCAGGGTCGTGAACGGGCGCAGGGTGTCGTAGCGCCAGAGCTCGGCGCCCGTCTTGCCGTCCAACGCGAACAGCCGGCCATCCAGGCTGCCCTGCAGCACCGCGCCGTCGATCACCGTCGGCGCGCCGGAGAAGCCATAGACCCGCTCACAGCGCGGCGCCGCCTTGCTGCGCTCGCCCGCGCAGTCGGCGGTGACGGTGTAGTGCCACCGGATCTCCCCGGTGTTGGCGTCCACGGCGTACATCCCGATCTGCAGCTTGGGATCGAAAGCGGGCTGCCCGGGCAGGGGTCGGCCCACGTTCGAGATCGGCGCGTAGACCAGGTCCTTCTCGAAGGCGATGCCCCAGTGGATGCCGCCCATCGGGCCGCCCGCGCCGAGATCGCGCCGCCAGACCACCTTGCCGGTCTCGGGCTCCAGCGCCCACAGCGTGCCCGACTTCTGGCCCGCCAGCAGCAACTCGCGGCCGTTCGCCAGCTTGGCCAGGATCGCCGAGGCGCCGAAGTCGACGTCGCGGAAGACCGTGTCCTTGACGCAGTTCAGCTTGTCCGCCGCCGGATTGGGACCACAGCCGATGGTGAAGATGTCGTTGGCCGTGGCCTGCATGCTCCAGGCCTCGGTCCCGTCCTTCAGCCGGATGGCGATCAGGGCGTCGGTGTTGTGGTGCGCGGGCGGCGAGTTCGCCTCGCCGGTGCCGAAGTAGATCAGGCCGCGCTTCTCATCCACGACGGGGGAGTTCCAGATCGGCGCGCCCGACGGGCCGAACAGCGGCTTGCCGTCGCCGCGATCCTGCTTGACGGGTTGCGCCTCGGGCATGGTGTCGTAGCGCCACTGCTGCTGGCCGGTCATCGGATCCAGCGACAGCACCACGCCGTGGTTGTTGCAGCACGAGACCTTGTTGTCGCCGCCGACGCTGATCTCGAACTGCGAGATCGGAACGATGATGCGGTCCTTCAGCACCCGGGGCGTGCCGGTGGTCATCGAGTAGGAATAGACCGCGACGTTCTTGGTCCAGAGCGGCTTGCCGGTGCGGGCGTCCACCACATGGACCGTGGAATCCAGGCCGGAGAAGGCGAGCACCGGGCGGCCATCGGCAATGACGCCATAGGAGGGGCTCGAGCGCAGCGGCGCGCCGCCGGGGGTGTTGTAGACCCACTTCACGCAGGGGCGGGCCGTGTCGCTCAGGTCGAAGGCGTAGAGCGCGCCGGCCTCGGCGACCGGCAGGAAGACGCTCTTGCCGATCACGACCGGCTGGGCGCGCATCATCGTCACGTCCGGAAAGCCGATGGCCCAGGCCAGATCCAGCTTGCTGAGCGAGGCCTTCGTAAGGCCCGTCTGTCTGGCCGTCAGGGTGCGGGTGTTGCGGGCGTCGAAGCCGAAGGTGGTGATGCTGGGGGCGGCCTTCAGATCGACGGCAAGGCGCGCGCCGGTGCAGGCCATGGCCTTGCTCCAGGTCTCGGCCGCCTTGGTGGTCTTGCCGGTCAGGTAGCTGATCAGCTGGCCGCGGGTCTCGTCGGTGAGGGCGGCGCCCTGGGCCTGCATCTTGCCCTGGGTAAGGGCGAAGTTGAGGGTCTGGTAGCTCATGGCCTCCAGGTTGGCCTTGGACGGCGAGCGGGTGGCCTCGGCATTGTCGTGGCATGCGGCGCACTGCAGCCGGTAGATCGCCTGGCCCGGGTGCGGCAGCGCGTTCGCCGGCTGCACCCGCGGCTGCTGGGCGCTCGCCTCGCCCGCGAACATCAAGCACACGGCCAACGCCGCCGCCGCCAAGACGCCAAACCGCTTCATCACGCTTCCCCCTGCGCCGCACGGCTCTCCGGCCTGCGGGCGCTTTCGAAGATACGGTTTCCTGCGCGCGCGTCCACCTTGACCGAGGGGCAAGCGGCGTCGCAAATGGCCGCAAACTCAAACAACCGTTTGGAAGGACGCCCCGATGAGCCCTGTTCTCGAAGCCCCCGCCGTGAGCGCCAGCGGTCTGTTCGACCTCACCGGCAAGGTGGCGGTGATCACCGGCTCGTCGCGCGGCATCGGCCGGGCCATCGCCGAGCGCATGGCCCAACAGGGCGCCAAGGTGGTGATCTCGTCCCGCAAGGCCGGTCCCTGCGACGAGGTCGCGGCCCTGATCAACGAGCGCAGCCCCGGCCACGCCATCGCCGTGCCGGCCAACATCTCGTCGAAGGAAGACCTTCAGCGGCTGATGGACGAGACCCGCAAGGCGTTCGGCAAGATCGACATCCTGGTCTGCAACGCCGCGTCCAACCCGTATTACGGCAGCCAGCTTGAAATCTCGGACGAGGCCTTCACCAAGATCCTGGCCAACAACATCATCGCCAACAACTGGATGATCCAGATGGTGGCCCCCGAGATGAAAGCGCGGATGGATGGCGCGATCATCGTCATCTCGTCGATCGGCGGCCTGCGCGGCACCGAGGTGATCGGCGCATACGCCATCTCCAAGGCGGCCGACATGCAGCTGGCCCGCAACCTGGCCAAGGAGCTGGGGCCGTACAACGTGCGCATCAACTGCGTGGCCCCCGGCCTCGTGAAGACCGACTTCGCCAAGGCGCTCTGGGACAACCCCGCCGGCGAGGAACGCGCCAGCTCCGGCACCCCGCTGCGCCGCCTGGGCGAGCCCGACGACCTGGCCGGCGCGGCGGTATACCTGGCCTCGCGGGCCGGCGCCTGGACGACCGGCCAGACCATCGTGGTGGACGGCGGGAGTACGTGCTGATCGCCTGAGGTTCCTTCGAACCCTCCGTCCGGCGGCCCCGACGGGCCAGTGGCCGCAGGGCGCTGCGTCCATTGCCAAGCTTCCAGCCCCTGTGCTTCTTGCTCGGCGTCGGTGCGGGGTGCGCGCCAGGCTTGATAGGGGTGCGCCTTGGCCATTTTCACCGTGGGACCGCTGCTGGGCTTCGATCTCGACGCCTTCGACCTGGCGGCTCAGTTGGGCGGGGAGCCGTCCGCCATTTTTGCGACCTCCGCCACGTTCATGCGGTCAGGTGAGGCCTTCAGCCTTTTCGGCTCCGGGCTCACCTTCGATGCTCAGCTCCGGATCACCGGCGGGACGGTGACGCGGATCACCGACTATCTCTCGGGCGTGCCCATCTTCGATCTCAGCGGCCTCTCCGCGCCGGCGGCCGCATTGGCCGGCTGGGCGGCGAACCGTGACACCGAAGCGATGAAGCAGACGCTGTTCGCTGGCGGCGACACCTTCACGGGCGGCGAACTCGGTGACCTGCTGCGCGCGTACGCCGGGAACGACAGCGTGGCTGGAGGCCTGGGCGCCGACACGCTCGACGGCGGCGGCGGCAATGACACCGTCAGCGGGGGCGCCGGTGCAGACAGCATCGTCGATGGGGCGGGTTCGAACTACCTGCGTGGCGAGGACGGCGACGACCGGATCACGGGGGGATCGGGGTTCGACGACATCAACGGCAACATGGGCAATGACACCGGCTCGGGCGGAGACGGCGAGGACTGGGTGGTCGGGGGCAAGGACAACGACAGCCTGTCGGGCGGGGCGGCCTACGACCTGGTCTACGGCAACCTCGGGAACGACACCTGCGACGGCGGGGACGGCAACGACATCGTCCGCGGCGGCCAGCAGGACGACGTCCTGAACGGCGGGGCCGGCGACGACTATCTCTCCGGCGACAAGGACAGCGACACCATCACTGGCGGCCTGGGCGCCGACATCTTCCACAGCTTCGGCGACGCGGGCCTGGACCGCGTCACGGACTTCAACCGCGGCCAGGGCGATCGCGTGCTGCTGGACGCCGGTACGACCTACACCGTCGCCCAGTCCGGCGCGGACACGGTCATCAGCATGACCGGCGGCGGTCAGGTGGTCCTGGTCGGCGTCTCGATGGCGTCGCTTTCCGACGGCTGGATCACTGTGGGCTAGACCTTCACCACCAGTTCCAGTCCGTTGTCGAACGGCAGGGTCATGGTCTTGAGCCCATTCGCGGGGTCCTCCACGAACTCGAAGAAGTGGCGGTAGGCGTGGCGGAACTGGTCGGTGTTGTCGGCGACGACAACGGCGCCGGGCCGCAGGTGGGGCGCGATCAGCTCCAGGGCTGGGCGGGCCATCTCCGTCCAGATGTCCATCAACACGAAGTCGACCGGCCCCTCAATCACCTTCAGGGTCTCGCGCAGGTCGCCCTCGCGCAGGTCGATGAGGTCGGCGACGCCCGCGGCCGCGAAGTTCGCGCGCGCCTGGGCGGCCTTGGCCGGCTCATACTCGGTGCCGATCACCACGCCGCCGCCGTTGGCCCGCACCGCATCGGCCAGGTAGAGGGTCGAGACGCCGAAGCTGGTGCCGACCTCGACCACCCGTTTGGCGCGGAGCGCCCGGCACAGCATGTGGCAGAACTCGGCCTTGATCGGCTCCAGCGCCACAAGCTTGTCGACCATGAACCGGTTGGCCTCCGCGTCCAGGCCGTCCCAGCTCAGGTCGCCCTTCTTCGCGCGCTCGACGAAGTAGCCCACGGTTTCGGCTTCCTGCGCGGCGCTGGCCGCCTGCAGCGCATCGATGCGCGTCTTCAGCGCGGTGTCGGTGATCACGCTCATTTCCAGCTCTCGGTTTCGTACTGCATGGCCCCCGCGACGTTGCCTTCGGTGTCGCGGAAGAAGATCAGTTCGCCCACGCCCTCGATGCGGAACGGCGGCATCAGGATGGCCCCGCCACTAGCCTCGATGGCCGCGATGGTCGCCTTGATGTCGTCGACGCCGAAGGTCAGCTCCATGCCGGGCATGCGCTGGCCGGCCACGTCGCGGCGGCCCTGCAGCGCGCCCAGGTGGCCCTCGCCGGTGGTCCGGGTCTGGTAGAAGTTGGGCGGGCCCCAGGGCGTGAAGCTCCAGCCGAACACGTCCTCGTAGAAGCGCTTGGCGCGCGGCACGTCGTCGGCGTTGATCGCGAAGTGGCGGAGGGTTGCGGGCATGGCGAAGGCTCCTTCGCCGCCAAGCTAGACCTATCGATGTTCGGCGTACTTGCGCTAGTCTGACGAATTATGTCGCCTACGCGCCAGAATGCCGGGGATATCGACGGCTTTCCCGTCCGCGGGCTGGCCGTGACCTATCGCGACCGCGCCCAGCTGGACCGTCACACCCACCCCTGGGCCCAGCTGGTCTATGCGGCCACCGGGACCATGCGCGTGGCGACGCCCACCGCCGCGTGGCTGGTCCCGCCCACCCGCGCGATCTGGGTTCCCGGCGGCGTGGCCCATGAGATCGAGATGCGCGGCACGGTGGCCATGCGCACGCTCTACCTGGCTCCCGCCGGCGAGGACCCCAGGCTGGCCGGCTGCCGGGCGATCGAGGTGGCGCCGCTGCTGCGCGAACTGATCCTGCACATCGTCAAGCTGGGCATGCTGGACACCGACGACCCGGCCCACGCCAGGCTGGAGGGGCTGCTGGTCGACCTGCTGGCGGCCGGCGAGACCGCGCCGCTGGAGCTGCCCCTGCCGGCCGACGCCCGCGCGCGCCTCTTCGCCGACCGGCTGCTCGCGGAGCCCGGCGCGGAGACGTCCCTCGCCGATCTCGCCCGCGGATCGGGCGCAAGCCTGCGGACCCTCCAGCGGCTGTTCATCGCCGAGACCGGTCTGTCGCTGGAGGCGTGGCGGGGTCGGGCGCGGATGCAGCTGGCGGTCGTGTCGCTGAGCGCCGGGGCCTCGGTGACCGCGGCGGCGCTGGACGCCGGCTACCAGAGCCCCTCGGCCTTCATCGCCGCCTTCAAGCGCGCCTTCGGCGTCACCCCGGCGCGGTGGCGGGCATCCCCATGAGGAGAAGCGTCAGGCCCCGGCCTGCCGGCTGAACTCCCGCGCCTTCGCCAGCCGCGCGACGCCCTCGTCCAGGGTCGCGTCGCCCTTGGAGAAGCACAGCCGTGCGATCGTGGTCACCGGGGCCGCCTCGTAGAAGGCCGAGACCGGAATGGCGGCGACGCCGGCCTCCTTCACCGCGCGCAGGCAGAACTCACGGTCACCTTCCACGATGCCCGAGCCAGGCAGGTCGATGTTGAGGAAATAGGTCCCCTGGCTGGGGATCACGGCGAAGCCTTCGCGCCTCAGGCCGTCCGTCAGCCGATCCCGCGACCGCTCCAGCCCGCGCGGCATATCGCGGAACCAGTCCGCGGAGTTCTCCAGCCCCCAGGCGACGGCCGCTTGCAGGTTGGGCGGCGTGGTGAAGGTCAGGAACTGGTGGGCGCGGGCCAGGCTGTGCGTCAGCGCGGGGGCGGCGCACAGGAACCCCACCTTCCAGCCGGTGAGGCCGAACATCTTGCCGGCCGAGCCGATCTTCACCGTCCGCTCGCGCATGCCGGGATAGGCGATCAGCGGGCGGTGACGGGCGTTCCCGAACACCACCTGCTCCCAGACCTCGTCGCAGATCGCCACGACGTCGTGAGCGACGCAGAACTCGGCCAGGAGGGCCAGGTCCTCGTCGGGCAGCACCACGCCGGCGGGATTGATCGGGTTGTTCAGCACCACGAACCGCGTGCGCTCGCTGAACGCGGCCTCCAGCATCGCGCGGTCGAAGCGCCAGTGCGGCGGCGCCAGGTTCACCAGCTTCGGCACGCCGCCCGCCCGGCGGATCAGTGGCAGGTAGGCGTCGTAGAACGGCTGGAAGACGATCACCTCGTCGCCCGGCTCGATCAGGGCGAAGAAGCTGGCGGCCAGAGCCTCGGTGGCACCGGAGGTGACCGTGACCTCGGAGGCCCAGTCCAGGTCCAGGCCTTGGTGGCGAGCATAGTGGGCGGCCACGGCCTGACGCAGCTCTGGCAGGCCGGCCATGGGCGGGTACTGGTTGTAGCCGCTCATCACCGCCTCGGCGGCCTTGGCGCGGACCGCCTCGGGGCCGGGATCGTCCGGGAAGCCCTGCCCCAGGTTCACGGCGCCGGTCGAGCGGGCGAGGCCCGACATCTCCTCGAAGATGGTGGTGGGCAGGCTTGAGAAAATCGCATTCGGCATTAGGTCGACATTGGCCGCAGACTGCGGCGCTGACCATCCCGGAGGGCCCATGCAGATCGTTGAATTCGAGCCCTGCCATGCGGAAGCGTTCCACCGCCTGAACGAGGCCTGGATCTCGAAATACTTCGCCCTGGAGGCCAAGGACCTCGAGGTGCTGACCGACCCGCAAGGCAAGATCATCGCCAAGGGCGGGCGCATCTTCATGGCGCTGAAGGACGGCGTCCCGGTCGGCTGCGCGGCGCTGCTGAAGATGGGCGACGGCGGCTACGAGGTGGCCAAGATGACGGTGTCGGAGGACCTGCGCGGCTCGGGCCTCGGCCGCCAGCTCATGCAGCGCTGCATCGACGCCGGGGCGGAGATGGGCGCCACGCGGCTCTACCTGGAGACCAACTCCTCATTGGGTCCGGCGCTGGGCCTCTACCGGGCCATGGGCTTCCGTGACCTCGCGCCGACCGAGACCCCCTACGTCCGGGCCGACGTGTTCATGGAAAGACCGTACTGAGCCCCGCTTCTCTTGTTGCGAACGACTCGCAATAGCAATAGCGTCAGCCGACTTCCCCCGGAGTCCGGCCATGCACGACCTTAAGCCCCGCGACGACCTCCTGCACGGCGAACGCCTGCTGATCCGCACCGTGCGGCTGCTGGCGTTGAGCGCGCCCTGCCATAGCCTGCAGGGGCATTTCGAAGACGCCTGCGGCTGCGCCGGACAATCCGCCTACCGGATGCTGGAGGCCTTCGTGCAGCAGCTGGGCGCGCGGGGGCGGCGCCGGCTGACGTTGTCGATCCCAGCCGATCCGCGGCTCACCGACGACGAGCAGCTGATCCTGGACGCCTTCGGCTGCGCCCAGGCCGAGGACTATCGGTCGCTGGACGAACGCCTGGCCGGCTTGCTGGCCGCGATCCCGCCGTTCCCGCTGGGCGCCGCGGCCTGCGTCGTGGCCGAGACCCTGGCGCTGAACGGCCTGATGCTGCGCGCGCGGCCGGCGCCGGACGCCTTCATCCCGCAGGCGTGGCGGGACGAGCCCGGCCTGCGGATGGCCGCCGAATAGGGCCCTACTTCCGGTCCCGGGCGAACCGCAGGATCGCCCCGTTGCGGTCGTCGGCCACCCAGATCGCCCCGTCCGCAGCCACCGCCATACCCACCGGCGCGCCGGCCGGCCGCTTGCCCTTCAACGCCCGCCAGCCAGGGGTGAGGTCGAGAGGCTTGGTCTTCTTCGGCAGGCCGGCGGCGTCCAGCTCATAAGCCAGCAGGCGCGAACCCGCCGGCCGGTAGCCGTGCAGGCTGACGATCAGCCGGCCCTGGAGCTCGGGGAACATGACGCCTCGGTACTCGATCAGGTCCAGGGGCGCGCCGTGGGCGGGCAGCAGCAGGTCGGGCTTGCGGTAGGGGGCGCAGGAGACCCTCCGGGCCTTCCACGCCGGGGCCGGCTGGTTCGCGCCCATACAGTAGGGCCAGCCGTAATGGACGCCGGCCTTCAGCACGTTCAGCTCCTCTGGCGGCCAGGCGGGGTCGGCCACGTCGATGCTGTTCTCGGCCTGCAGGATCGCGCCCGCCCTGGTACGGACCAGGGCCAGCGAATTGCGCAGGCCGCGGACGAAGATCGTCGGCTCGACCGCCCACTTGCCCGGACGCTCGGCGGCGAAGCGCCAGAGCGCCGCGTGCGTCTCGGCCTCGGCGCAGCGGGCCTGGGCGGCTTTGGGCGGGCACTGGTCGGAGGGCGCGCCGACGTTGACCAGCAGGCTGCCGTCCACATCGAAAATGAACGCCGACAGCGGGTGGCGGTTCGCGTGCAGCCGGTTATCGGGCAGGCCTGTCACGACCGGCGTCAGGGAGGCCTGAGGGTCGGCGGCGTCGGGATCGAAACGGCTGATCCGGCTCATCTCGGCCAGGTAGACCTGGCCGTCCGGGCCGACCGCCAGGGTGTGGGGCAGGTCCAGCTTGGTCAGGATCCGTCGCAGGGCCGGTGGGCCGCCGGGTTTCGGCGTCAGGCGCCAGACCGAGCCTCGGCCGGGATCCCAGGTCCCGAGGTCGGCCACCAGCCAATCGCCGCCCGGCAAAGCTAGCAGGGTCCGCGGCAGGTGGAGGGTGCGCTTCGACGGCGGCAGGCCGGCGGGCGGCGGGGCCAGGACGATGCCGGCGCAGATTGCCTTGGCGGTCTCGATCGGCGCGCGGGGGTAGCCGTCGCAGGTCCGGACGTCGCGGGCGTAGCCCCACTGGGGAACGGGTTGCGCATGGGCCGCGCCACCGAGCAGCGCGAGCGCCAGGGCGGCGATCAGCCGGCGCATCGGCTCAGTGCTGGCTCGCCAGGACCACGCCGGTCAGAACCGCGCACCAGTGGGCGGCGGCGGCGGCCACCACGTGGCCATGCCAGATGGCGCGGGAGAACTTCAGCCGCTTGTTCACGTAGAAGATCACGCCGGTGGAATAGAGCACGCCGCCCGTGACCAGCAGGGCCATGGCGTACCAGGCCAGGGTGTCGATCATCGGCTTCAGCGCCACGACCACCAGCCAGCCCATGACCAGATAGACCACCACCCAGAACTTCCGGTCGATGCCGACCAGGAACAGTTTCCCCAGCGCGCCCAAAGCCGCGATGCTCCACACGGCTGTCGTCATGCCCACGCCCCAGGCGCCCGGCAGGTTGAGCGTGAAGGGCGTGTACGAGCCGGCGATCATCAGGAAGATGCCCGCGTGGTCCAGGCGTCGCAGCACCGGCCGGTACTGGGGCTTGGCGAAGTTGTAGGCGGTGGAGAAGGCCAACATGGCGATGATGCCGGCGGCATAGATCGCGACGCCCACGACGTTGCTGATCCGCCCGCCCATGACCGCCAGCGTCAGCAGCACGATCCCGCCGACCAGCGCCAGCGTCAGGCCCATCACGTGGACGACAAGGTCCGCGCACTTGGCGGCCGGCGTAGGGTAGTGACGGGGCGGATAGGGTCGGTCAGTGGCGGTCATGGGGAAACTCCCTAGACCCACTCCGTGTCATGCTGATGGCCGCCGCGTCCAGAGCCCGTTCTGACGCGGAGCGTAAATTCCGGCGTCATCCCGGTTTCGCGCCGCGCGAAGACCGGGATGCCCAGTTTGGGCCGCTACTCTTCCTTGACGCGCTTCTTGCGGAAGGAGGGGTTGAGCACCCGCTTGCGCAGGCGGATCGACTTCGGCGTCACCTCGACCAGTTCGTCTTCCTCGATGTAGGCGATGGCCTGTTCGAGGGTCGGGCGGCGCGGCGGGGTGAGGCGCACGGCCTCGTCCTTGCCGGACGCACGCACGTTGGTGAGCTGCTTGGCCTTCATCGGGTTCACGTCGAGGTCGTCGGACCGCGAGTTCTCGCCGATGATCATGCCCTGGTAGGTCTTCTCGCCGGCGCCCACAAACATGAAGCCCCGGTCCTCGAGGTTCCACAGCGCGAAGGCCGCCGTCTCACCGTCGCCGTTGGAGACCAGCACGCCCTTGCGGCCGGCGTCGATGGGGCCCTTGTAGGGCTCGTAGTGGCTGAACACGCGGTTCAGCACGCCCGAGCCCCGCGTGTCGGTCAGGAACTCGCCCTGGTAGCCGATCAGCGAACGCGAGGGCGACATCAGGCTGATGCGGGTCTTGCCCGCGCCCGACGGGCCCATGTCCTTCAGCTCGGCCTTCCGGGCCGACAGCTTTTCGATGACGATGCCGGTGAACTCGTCGTCCACATCGATCATCACCTCCTCGATCGGCTCCAGCCGCTCGCCGGTCTCGGGATCGGTCTGGAACACCACGCGGGGACGGCTGATGGACAGCTCAAAGCCCTCGCGGCGCATGCCCTCGATGAGCACGCCCAGTTGCAGTTCGCCGCGGCCGGCGACCTCGTAGGCGTCCTTGTCCGGCGTCTCGGTGACGCGGATGGCGACGTTCGATTGGGCTTCCTTCTGCAGGCGCGCGGCGATGACGCGGCTCTGCACCTTGTCGCCCTCGCGGCCGGCCAGCGGGCTGTCGTTGACCGAGACGGTCATCGAGATGGTCGGCGGGTCGATCGGCTGCGCCGGCAGCGCCTCGGTGACTTCCATGGCGCAAAGCGTGTCGGCCACGGTCGCCTTGCTGAGGCCCGCGATGGCGACGATGTCGCCGGCTTCGGCGTCGTCGATCGGCTGGCGCTTCAACCCGCGGAAGGCCAGGACCTTGGTGATCCGGCCACGCTCGATCTCCTTGCCGTCCAGGCCCAGCGCGTGGATGGCCATGCCGGGGACGGCCTTGCCGCTCTCGATCCGGCCGGTCAGCAGGCGGCCCAGGAACGGGTCGTTCTCGATCAGCACCGAGAGGATCTGGAACGGCTTGTCCTTGTTCGCGACCACCTTCGGCTCGGGAACGTGGCGCACGATGAGGTCGAACAGGGGGGCCAGGTTGTCGTTGGGCTTGGCCAGGTCCATCGTGGCCCAGCCGTTCTTGCCCGACGCATAGATGTGCGGGAAGTCGAGCTGCTCGTCCGTCGCGCCCATGGCCGCGAACAGGTCGAAGGCGTCGTTCAGGATGCGGTCGGGATCGGCGTGCGGCCGGTCGACCTTGTTGAGGCAGAGGATCGGGCGCAGGCCCATCTTCAGCGCCTTGCCCAGCACGAACTTGGTCTGGGGCATGACGCCCTCTTCGGCGTCCACCAGGATGACGCAGCCATCCACCATGCCGAGAATCCGCTCGACCTCGCCGCCGAAGTCGGCGTGGCCGGGGGTGTCGATGATGTTGATGCGGGTCTCGCCCGCCTCGCCGTTCCACAGCACCGAGGTGCACTTGGCCAGGATGGTGATCCCGCGCTCGCGCTCCTGGTCGTTGGAATCCATGGCGCGTTCGACCGTCGCCTCGTTGGCTCGGAAGACGCCGGACTGGGCGAGCAGCTGGTCCACCAGCGTGGTCTTGCCGTGGTCGACGTGGGCGATGATGGCGATATTTCGGAGCGACATGGCGCGGACGGTCTCTTTGAGAAGGCGCGCGCTTGTAAGGGAACCCGAGGCGCGCCGCCAGTGTGTTGTGCGGCGCACATAACGTCTCGGGCGAGTGACGTAACAGGATATCCTGTTTCCGCAGCGAAATCAGGAAAACTATGGGGGTGCGACAGAAAAGTTTCTTCGGCGAGGCTTGCGTTTTTGTGCACTGCACATTAGCTTCACCTTACGAAGCGTCGGTTTGACGCTTCCGCCCTTCCTGGGCGTTTCCTCCCTGATTGAACTGCCGCGCCCGATGGCGCGGCTTTTTTTTGGCCTCGGTCCCGCCGCAAGCTCTACCTTGAGGTCCCAGCCTACTCCTCCCCAGGCGTCTTCACCGTGAAGCCCTGCGCCCGCAGGCGTTCCAGCACGCCGTTCTGCGCCAGCAGGGGCCGCAGCGGGACCAGGGCGATAGCGTGCCCCGGAGCCTTGAGCGCGCTGGCGATCGCCGCGGCGGTGTCCGCCTTGGTCCGCTCGTCGTAGGTCCGCCCCCCGGTGATCACCGCCAGGCAGCGCTCGTAGGTCCGCTCGTTCTGCAGCGCGCCCTCGACGTCGCCGGCCGCCCAGGCCCTTGCGGCGGCCAGCGTCACCCCCGGCCCGGCCTCCGCCTGAGCCAGCACCTCGTCGAAGCAGATCCGCCCCGTGGACGCCGGCGTGCGGATGATGCCGCCCAGCTGCGGGCCCAGGTCGTAGCTCTTCTCGGTCACCTTCACGCCCTTCCGCTGCGCCAGCAGGCGGACCAGCTTGGCGGGGTCCATGTTGGTGAGCTGGGAGCGGTCGCGATAGTCGATGGCCAGCTGCACCCCTGCGGCCAGCGGGTTGTTGGTGTTGTAGTGCTTGGCATCCTGGCCCAGCCGGGTCCGCACCGCCACGAACCGGGCGCGCGTGCCGCCGTCCAGCCGCGCCTCGAATGGCCCGCCCGACTTCAGGCGCATGAGGTTGAAGGCCGTCCCCAGCGAGCCGCCCACCTTGGCCCGAACGTTGACGAACGGCAGGATGACCACATTGGCCCCCTCAAGCCGACGCTCGAAGATCGCCCGGTCCCATTCCATCCGCTTGGGCGCCAGCGAGGGCACGCCCAGGACGTAGACCGTGGTGTCGCCGTCCGACACGCGCCACCAGGCGGGGCCCGGCAGCCGGCCACGGACCACCAGTTCCTCAACCAGGGTTTCGTCCGGATCGTCGATGGGCGCGGCGGCCGGGGCGGAGGTGAGCGGAACCTGGGCCGAAGCCGGCAGGGCCGCGAGACACAGGATCGCGGCGAGGGAGGCGAGGCGATTCGGCACGGACCAGGCTTTCACGGGGGAGAGGCTCCTTGGAATCGTACTATGTAGGTAGGCTTAGCCGTCATGCCGATCCGTCGCTTACCCCCCGAGATGATCAACCGCATCGCCGCCGGCGAGGTGGTGGAGCGGCCTGCGAGCGCGGTCAAGGAACTGGTGGAGAACGCGCTGGACGCCGGCGCTTCCGAGATCCAGGTCCAGGCGGACGGCGGCGGTCTCACCCGCATCCTGGTGGCCGATGATGGCAATGGTCTGGCTGCGGACCAGCTGCCGCTCGCGGTCGAGCGCCACGCCACCTCCAAGCTCCATCCCGGCGAAGACGGCGAGTACGACCTGCTGCGCATCGCCACCATGGGCTTCCGGGGCGAGGCCCTGCCCTCCATCGGCTCGGTGGCGCGCCTGTCGATCACCAGCCGGGCGAAGGGCCTAGCCGACGCCCACGCGATCTTCGTGGAAGGCGGCGCGGTGGGGGCGGTGGCTCCGGCCGGCTTCCCCGGGCCGCACGGCGCGCGGGTCGAGGTGCGCGATCTCTTCTACGCCACCCCCGCCCGGCTGAAGTTCATGAAGTCCGAGCGGTCGGAATCCCAGGCTATCGGCGAGGAGCTGAAGCGTCAGGCCATGGCGCACGAAGCCGTGGGCTTCGCCCTCGACATCGACGGCCGCCGCACCCTGCGCCTGCCCGCCGAGAGTCCGGGTGACGAGGGTCGCCTCGCCCGCCTGGGCGCCGTGATGGGCCGGGAGTTCTCCGAGAACGCCCTGCTGATCGACCACGAGCGCGAGGGCGTGCGGCTGTCGGGCTACGCGGGCCTGCCCACCTACAATCGCGGCAACGCGGCGCACCAGTATCTGTTCGTCAACGGTCGCCCGGTGCGGGACCGGCTGCTGCAAGGCGCCCTGCGCGGCGCCTACGCCGACTTCCTGGCCCGCGACCGTCACCCCGCCTGCGCCCTCTACATCGAGCTGGACGCCGGCCTGGTCGATGTGAACGTTCACCCGGCCAAGGCCGAGGTGCGCTTCCGCGATCCCGGCCTGGTGCGCGGCCTGATCGTCAGCGGCCTGCGGCACTCCCTGGCCGGCGCCGGGCACCGCGCCTCGACCACCGTCTCCATGGCCGCCCTGGGCGGCTTCCGACCCCAGTCGATGCCGCCGCAGCCCTCGGGCGCTGGGTTCTCGGCCTGGCGTCAGGGCGGCTGGCCCGCCGCCGCGGCCGCTGTTGCGCAGGCGATCCCGGGGCTCTCGGACGTCTCCGCCCGCGCCGAGTTCGCCTATGAGCCCGGCATGTCGGAGCCCGCCTCCGCCGCGCCGGTCTTCGACCCGGTGGACTTCCCGCTGGGCGCCGCCCGGGCCCAGGTCCATGAGACCTACATCGTCGCCCAGACCCGCGACGGCGTTGTCATCGTCGATCAGCACGCCGCTCACGAGCGCCTGGTCTATGAGCGCATGAAGGGCGAGCTGGCCGAGGGCGGCGTGGCTCGCCAGGCCCTGCTCCTTCCCGAGGTGGTCGAGCTGGACCCCGCCGAGGCCGACCGCGTCGTGGCCCGCGCCGACGAACTGGCGGCGCTGGGGCTGATGATCGAGCCTTTCGGCCCCGGCGCGATCCTGGTCCGCGAGGTCCCGGCCCTGCTGGGCGAGACCGACGCCGCCGGCCTGATCCGCGACATCGCCGACGACCTGGCGGAGAACGGCCAGGCCCTCGCGCTGAAGGAGCGGCTGGAGGAGGTCTGCTCCACCATGGCCTGCCACGGCTCGGTCCGCGCGGGCCGCCGGCTGACCGCGCCGGAGATGAACGCCCTGCTCAGGCAGATGGAAGCGACGCCCCACTCCGGCCAGTGCAACCACGGCCGGCCGACCTATGTGGAGCTCAAACTCGCGGATATCGAGCGGCTGTTCGGACGCCGGTAAGCTCTGCTTAACCGCGTGCGACGTTTGCGACCGTTGCAGGGGCGCCCGTCAGCTTTACAATTCCCGCCTCAACAGGGACCCCGGCGCGCCGGGCGCGCAGATGAACGCTCCGAGGGGTGGTTTCGAGTCCGACCGCTTCGCCGGCGACGGCTTCTTTCGCAGCGCCCTGGAGAGCAGCCCCGACTGCGTGAAGATCCTCGACCTTGCCGGCCGCATCCAGTTCGTGAACCGCAACGGCGTCGTGATCATGGAAGCCGAGGACGCCGCAGGCCTGCTCGGCGTCGAATGGCTGTCGCTGTGGGGAGAGGCCGAACGACCGATGATCGCCAAGGCGCTCGCCCGGGGCGCGGCCGGCGAGACGCAGCGCGTGATGGGGCCGGCCCGGACCTTCAGCGGCCGGCTGCGCGACTTCGACAACGTCATCGCGCCGCTCCGCGACGACGCCGGCGCGCCCGTCGCCCTGATGGTCACTTCGCGCGATGTGACCGACATTGAGGCGGCCCGCCGCGCGGCCGAAGGCCGGGAACGCGAGGCCGAACTGCAGGCGGCGATCCTGCGTTCAGCCAACGAGGTGGCGCGGCTGGGCGGCTGGCACAGCGACTTCGAGACCGGCCTGCTGACCCGCTCTGAGGAATGCGTCCGCATGATGCGCGGCGGCCCGCGCGTGCAGTCGATGGTCGATGGCCTGGAGATCTACGATCCGGAGGATCGCCCCCGGATCGCGGCCCTGATGTCCCGGGCGCGCGCTCCCGGCGAGCGCACCCGCTACGAGGCGCCCTTCACCCGCTACGACGGCTCGCGCGGCTGGCTGCGGGTGTTCGGCGAGGCGGTCTATGATGGCGACGTCTGCCTCGGCATGCGCGGCGCCGCCATGGATATCTCGGACGAGAAGGCCGCCGAGGAGAGCATCAGGCGGGCGGAGCAGCGCCTGGTGCTGGCGCTGCGGCTTGCCGGGATGCACGTCTACGAGCTGGATTTCGAGCAGCGGAGCCTGACGCACCACGGGTCGGACGACGCCCTGCTCGATCACGACCTGTCGTTCGACGACCTCTCGGCCGGACTCGAAATGATCGTCGACCCGCGCGACCGCGACGAAGTCAGCGCCGAGTGGGACGCCGCCCTTGCGAAGGGCGCCTCCTTCCGTTCGGAATTCCGGGTGAATCGGGCGGACGGCCGCGAGATCTGGGTCTTCGCCGTCGCCGAAACCACCCTCGACGCGAACGGAAGTCAGCGGCGCGTGATCGGGGCGTTGAAGGACATCACCGCCCGCAAGCGGAGCGAGTTGCAGACGCTCGAGGCCATGGCTCAGATGCGCGAGCACGAGTCTCGCCAGAAGCTCCTGCTCGACGAACTCAATCATCGTGTGAAGAACACCCTGGCCGCCGTGCAGTCGGTGGCGATCCAGACGCTCCGCGACCACGGCGACATGGCCCAGGCCCGCGAGCTGTTCATCGAGCGTCTGCTGGCGCTGTCCTCGACGCACAACCTTCTGGTGCGCAGGGCCTGGGAGAGCGCCTGCCTGCACGAACTTGCGGAGACGACCCTCAAGCCCTACGGCCGCCCCTACCGGATCACCGGTCCCGACCTGCAGCTCGACCCGAACTTCGTGGTGAGCCTGGGAATGGCGCTTCACGAGCTGGCGACCAACGCCCTGAAGCATGGCGCATGGCGCGGCGCGGGCCGGGTCGAGGTGGACGTGTCGGAGGGTCCTGGCGACGAGATTTCGATCGTCTGGCGCGAAGCCGGCGGCGCCGCGGTCACCCCGCCCACCCGGCGCGGCTTCGGCTCGCGCCTGCTGGAGCGCGGCGTCGCCCGTGAGCTCGGCGGGCAGGTGAGCCTGGACTTCGCTCCGAACGGCGTCGTCTGCGCGATCCGCGTCCCCCGGAGCGATCGCCTGCGCGTCGTGCGCGTCGAAGCCTGACCGCCGACAGCGTCACGATCAGCTTCGAGATGCCGAAACCTTAGGCCGCCACCGCCTCCACGGCCTCGCCCCCCACCTGCAGGACCGCGCTCATGGCGGCCAGGAGGCGCTCGGGCTTGATCGGCTTCTCCACCACGCCGTTCATGCCGCACATCCGGTAGAAGGCGGCGTCGGCCGGGTCGGCGTTGGCCGTGAGCGCCAGGATCGGGACCTGGGAAGCCGGGCCGCCGCCGGAGCGGATGCGGCGGGTCGCCTCCACCCCGTCGATGCCGGGCATCTTGATGTCCATCAGCACCAGGTCGAACCGGCCCGTGGTGACGGCCTCGACCGCGTCCTCGCCGTTGTCGACCGTTTCGCTGGAGCAGCCGAACATCTCGCACAGGGTCTGGGCGACCATGCGGTTGGTGGCGTTGTCGTCGACGATCAGGACGTGGATCGCCTCACCCGCCGTCTCCACCACGGTCGGGGCGGCCGCCGCCCCTTCCGGCGCCGGCAGGCGATGCAGCGGGATCTCGAAGGTGAGCCGAGCCCCGGTCTCGGTCGGCTGGGCCGCGATCGTCCCGTTCATCCGCTCCACGATCTGGCGGCAGACGGCCAGGCCCAGGCCCGCGCCACCCTGGCGCACGCCTTCCTCGGTCTGCTGGAACGGCGCGAAGACGGCCTCCAGGCGGTCGTGCGGGATGCCGGGGCCGGTGTCGGAAACCTCGCCCGAGAGGCGCGCGTAGTCGCCGTCGATCGCCGCCGCCAGCCGCACGTGGACGTGACCCTGCCCCGTGAACTTCAGCGCGTTGCCCACCAGGTTGTTCAGCACCTGGCGCAGTCGAACCGCGTCGGCCAACACCCAGAGGTCGGCCGGCCCATCGTAGGCGACGCCGATCTCCAGGCCCTTGAGCTCCGCCTGCGCCGTCCAGAGGCCGGCCACGTCGTCCAGGATGCGCGCGGCCGCCAACGGCCTCTCATCCAGGCCCAGGCCGGCAGCCTCGGCGCGCGAGAGGTCCAGAGCGTCGTTCAGCAGCCGCAACAGGGCGCCGCCGGACTCCAGGATGGTGTCGATGAACGGCGAGAGGTTCGGCTGTTCGGACTTTCGCTTCAGGATCTCGGCCACGGCCAGCACCCCGTTCAGCGGCGTGCGGATCTCATGGCTCATCACCGCCAGGAAGCGCTCCTTGGTCTGCAGCGCCTCGCTGGCCTCCCACGCCAGTCGGCTCATGGTCTCGGCGTGGCTGGCGGCGGCGGCGGCGGAAGCCTGGAGCAGGGCCAGCGTCGTACCCACGCCCGCATACCGGCCCGCACAGGTGACGATGAAACCGTGGAGCAACTCGGACGGCCGCTCGGCCAGCACGCCGCCGACGAACTCCTCCAGTGTCACATCGCCGTCCATCACCACGGGATCGCGCTTCATCACGTGCGACACCGGCCGCTTGGACCACAGGGCGTAGCCATGCTGGGCGGCCATCTGCACCAGGAAGGCGTTGCGCTCGAGCAGGCCCACGGGGCGCCCGGCTTCGTCGACCACCGCGATCGCCAGGGTGTCCGCCTCCTCCTGGAAGCGCCCGTACACCTCGGCCCCGGAGGTGTTCGGGCTGACCGCGGGAATGTGGGGCGCGATGTCGAACAGCAGCGTCATGCCGATCTCCGAAGATGACCGGCGCAGGCATGCTCGATTGACCCTAATGAGCCGTTATACGAGACAGCTTAGTCGAAGAAGGTTTTGTGAATAATTTGCGACACGCGAAATCAAGTTTGAGTATATCGCAGAAAATATACCCGCGCCGCGCCGTAGTCCCGCGCATCGAGCGCTTCGAAGCCGGGGGCCTCGAGCGGCGGCTCGCCGACCCCGCGCTCGAACACCACCACCGCGCCGTCCGCCAGCCAGCCGCCGGCCACCAGCCGCTCCAGCGCCTGCTCGCCGAGGCCCTTGGCGTAGGGCGGATCCAGGAAGGCCAGGTCGAACGCCGGGCCGTCCGCGCCCGGCTTCATGCCGAGGTCGGTCGCGCTGCGCCGATGGACGCGGGTCTTGCCGAACAGGCCGCCGAGGGCCTCGACGTTGTCGCGGATCGCGCCCCGGGCCGCCTCGTCGGTTTCCACGAACAGGCAGAAGGCGGCCCCACGCGACAGGGCCTCGAAGCCCAGCGCGCCCGACCCCGCGAACAGGTCGATGACCCGCCGCTCGCGCACGCCCGGCGACCAGGACGCGTGCTCCAGGATGTTGAAGATCGCCTGCCGGGCGCGGTCCGAGGTCGGGCGCGTGGCGTCGCCCTTGGGCGTGATCAGCGCCTTGCCGCGGAAATCCCCTGAGACGATGCGCAAGGCCCAGCGCTCCACTTCCTAATCCAGCGCTCCCGTTCCAAGGTTTGGCCCAACAAAGCAAGGGAGAGCGTGATGGGCCTGGTGAAGGTGGAGCGTCGCGGCGGGGCCGCGGTCGTGACCTATGCGAACCCGCCGCTGGGCACGATGACCGCGGCGGGGTCGCAGGAGATGCTCGAGGCGTTCCGACCGCTCGCCGCCGACCCGGCGGTGCGCAGCGTGATCATCACCGGCGGCCTGCCCGACATCTTCATCCGCCACTACGACGTGGGCGAGCTCTCCGACATGAGCGACGCGACCGAAGACGCGCCGGCGCCTCCGCAGCCCACCGAGCCGGCAGGCCGGCCTCGGCAGGGCTTCCTGGCCCTGGTGGACGAGATCTTCGAGGCCCCGAAGCCGGTGGTGGCCGCCATCAACGGCCTGTGCATGGGCGGCGGGTTCGAGCTGTCCCTGGCCTGCGACCTGCGGATCGCCAGTCCCAGGGCCGCGGCCATCGGCCTCCCCGAGACCCGGATCGGCATCTTTCCCGGCGGCGGCGGGACGCAGCGGCTGCCGCGCGTGGTGGGCGAGGCCAGGGCGCTGGAGATCATCCTGCGCGGCCTGACGTTCGACGGCGCCGAAGCGCACTGCATCGGCCTCGTCCACGAACTGGCCGACGACCCGCTGGCCCGCGCCCTGGAGATCGCGGCGGAATGGGAGACTCGCGGCGCCGAGGGGATCGCCTACGCCAAGCGCCTTACCCGCGCGGCCCTCGACCGCCCGGTTTGGGAGGGCCTGTCCGATGAGCGCCGGAGCTTCGGGGAGGTGATGCGGACGACTTCGGCCCGCGAGGGCCTGCGCCGGGGCCGCCCGCCCGCGGAGATCCAGAAGGTTTGAGCCTGGTCGGCCGGGGTCCGGAGGGCTTGGGCCCCGCCGGCCTGAAGTCCGAGACGCCCGCGGGCTTCGAGCCAGACGCCTTGTAGCCGGATGTCTTCGCCCCGGAGCCCTTGTGACCTTCAGGCCTGGGTCCGACCGGCCTGGGCCCACGGGAGGTCGGCGCTGAGGCATCGGAGACGGGGGGCCTAGGTCCGGAGGGCCGCTGGCCGGAGGGCTTGTGGCCGCCGGGCTTGTAACCCTCGGGCTTGAGGCCGGTCGGCTGAGGGCCGGCGGCCTTCGATTCCGGCGGCCGGGATGGCCGGGGTCCCGTCGACTTGGACCCCGCGGCCCGGGCCGCCGCGGCCTTGCGTTCCGCGGGACGAGGCCGAGGCGCCGCCAGGGCGGGGCCGGGGCGGTCGATGATCCCCGGCCGGGTGGGAGTCGCCACCTTGCCCACTCGCTTCGCCTTCACGGACGGCTTGGACTTCCCCGAGGCTTTGGACTTGGCGAGCGCCGCGTCCTTCAGGGGCTGGCGGACCTTGGGCTTCGGCTTGGCCCAGCCGGCCTTGTAGACGGGCTTCTCCTTGGGGCCGCTGCGCGCCGGCGCGAGGTCGGCCTGGGTCTTGGCCTCCTCCTGGGCGCGGCGCGAGGCGCTCTTGTTCGGCGAGCGGTATTGCGGCCGCTCGCCGGTGGGCAGGTTGGCCGGATCGATGTGCTCACCGAACTGCTCGCGGACCACGCGGGGGCCCACCTCCTCGAGCTCGCCCACGCCCAGCGTCCCCAGGGCCAGCGGCCCATAGGCCAGGCGGATCAGCCGGTTCACCTTCAGGCCGATCGCCTCCAGGACGCGGCGCACTTCGCGGTTCTTGCCCTCGTGCAGGCTGACGGTCAGCCACAGGTTGGCGCCCTGCGGCCCCTCCTTGGCCTTGTCCAGCTTGGCGTCGACGGGGCCGTAGCGGACGCCCTCGACGGTGATACCGTCCTTCAGGGTGTCCAGCTTCTCCTGGGTGGTCCGGCCATGGGCGCGGGCGCGATAGCGGCGGACGATGGCCGTGGACGGCATCTCCAGCGCCCGGGCCAGCTCGCCGTCGTTGGTGAGCAGCAGCAGGCCTTCGGAGTTGATGTCCAGGCGGCCCACCGAGATCAGGCGCGGCAGACCGTTGGGCAAGGCGCCGAACACCGTC